>Ga0272443_10000691_pt1 | contig 58193 bp, 46 predicted proteins | sample SSMAcet12_FD_193581 | JGI IMG/M metagenome (GOLD analysis project Ga0272443, IMG submission 193581) | Marine sediment archaeal communities from Little Sippewissett salt marsh, Falmouth, MA, United States - SSM-Acet-12 | ecosystem: Environmental > Aquatic > Marine > Wetlands > Sediment ... | reverse complement strand
CTGGACAATTACCTTCCAGCTCACCTCGCAGTGTTTTAGCGCAAAGGCGAATTATATCCAGCGCCGAACTTTTCCCATGTAGCCCCTGAACTCATCCCCGAAGACAGCGAGCATATCATCCTCTTCTCTTCGGATGAATACTGCGTTCATAACCGGGTAGAACGCTATCGGAACCACGAAAGCAGCGACAGACCCCAGGATAACAGCCTCCCCGAGTAATGCGACGATCATTCCCAGATACATCGGGTTACGGGTGAACTTGAAGGGACCTTCAAGTATCAAGTGACTTGACGCCTCGAACGGCTTAACTGTCGTACTGTGTTTCTTGAAGAGCTGATCCGCCCAGAGATTGAGCCAGAGTCCGATTCCAAGCAATGGTATACCGAGAAGCCTGATGTATCCCGTAATCAGTTGATGAATCGGGCAGATAAAGTGAAGTACTATTGTCGCCGCAACGGAACTCATGAAATACGTGGGAGGCAGAGCTTTCTTCTTCATGGCGATATTCCTTGGTGTCTCTATCAAATCAGAATTACGAGATCAGGTGGCGCGTGCAACTGATGTCATGCTGCCATCGGTGCTAAAACTCTCGCAGAAACTTCCCATTCTGATAGAACATCTCGCCATCTGCCCAGATTTCTCCGCCGTCACGCAAGTCGCAGACCATGTCCCAATGGAGTGCGGACCTGTTCTTGCTTCCCGTTTCAGGATATGCGGTACCGACAGCAATGTGGCAGGTTCCCCCGATCTTCTCATCAAAGAGAGTATTCTTCGTGAACTTCTGGATCTGATAATTGGTGCCAATTGCGGTTTCGCCCACAAACTTCGCACCGGCATCGATATTCAGCATTTTCTCGAGGAAATCCTGATTCGAATCCGCATGGTAATTGACGACTTTGCCATCTTTAAACGTGAGGACAACGTTGTCAACCTGTCTGCCCTGATAACATGCAGGGAACGTGTAACGGATCTTCCCGTTCACGCTGTCCTCGATTGGGCCGGTGAATATCTCACCATCGGGGAAATTGTTTTTACCATCACAGTTCACCCACTTGCGACCACCCGCCTTGAAGGTCAGCTCGGTGTCATCTGCTATGATCTTGAACTCATTCTTGCTTTCGAGGAACTCGACAATCTCGGCCTGTTTGCGAGATACTTCCATCCAGTGCGAAACGGGATCTGCAAGATCGAGGGCTCCCCCGGAGTAGACGAAGTCCTCGTACTCGGAGAGTGACATTTCGGCATCCTGTGCTGCGGACAGTATCGGGAAACCGGTGCCGCACCAGTTCAGGCTGCCCTCTGCAGCTCGCTCCATCATTCGAGTACTGAGCTCGCCTTTAGCGGCCTGGTACAGCGCCTGTTTCTGCGGGTCGACATTGCTCAGGAACTTCGTGTTATCAAAACCGAACACGGCCATGAGGGCATCGACGTGTTCTATTTCGTATTTCAGCGTTTCGGGTATGAACTGGATTTGCTCATCCGAGCCATGTTTCAGAGTTATCTCGAGAAGGTCATCTACAACGGGTACGTAAACCGGATTCGCCCCGACTTCGAGAGCTTTCTTGTAGAAAGCCCTGTAGAAAGGCATGGCATTATACGTACCGGTCACTTTGACCCAGTCACCTTTCTTCAGCCCCAACGAATACCGAACCATCACGTCAGCGAGTTTCTCTACACGAGGATCCATACCAATCTCCCTAACTGTTTACAGCATCAAACTTGTTAGCAGCCATACTCCAGCCCCACATCGAATACATCGACTATTAGCCCACCGTGGACTCCGGGAAGGAGTCACGTTTTGATGCAGTACTAAGCTTCTCAAATCCGACCGAGAAGAGACTACTTCTTTGGCTTCCTGCCCGGATCCGGGATGTCTTCATCAATGCTTGCAAGGCGTTTGGCGTAGCCAATAGACTTTTCGAAATCGTAGAATAGCCTGACGAACATCTTGGCACCATCAGCCGATCCACCTCCGTGCATACATCCGGGCACACCTGCCCCAATCGTGCTCCACTCAACCATACGAGCCGCTTTGACACGAGTTTCAGCCGGCAGCGCGGCCTTCAGGTATTTCTGCACCAGGTGGCCGTACTTCGGATCATTGAAGTCAACGGCAGAGGGTATGCATCCGGTCTCGCCGATACCGCCAGCGATGTCCTGCGCGATTCTGCTTGTCTCATAGGGCAATGTGGCAACGTGAATCTTGTTCACATTCGCGATCAGCGGGTTGGGCTGCCATGCCCCCGACGGATGCTGTTTACCGAGAACCGCAGCAGCAATTCCAATGGAGTACGTGGTTTCGTTGTTGACGCACATCTGGGTAATCTTATCCGCGAAGACTTTGTCCGAAAGCCCGTTTGATCTTGCAGTCAGCAGGGCGGCGCCAATCTTCACATCGCCCTGTCCCGCGACACAGGCACCGATAGCAGACCTGTAAGGCAGGATGAAATTCACGACGGAAGGCCCGGTGAATTTCCATTCACCGCACATGAACACACGTTCCTTCGGAATGAAAACATCCTCGAAGAAAAGATATGCCTGCGTAATACCACCATCCGACACGGGAACGTCGAAACCGGCATTCTCTTCCATCTCGCGTGAATCACTCGGATGTCTCGTTTCCACGATCGTGAGGCCCTCGATATCCTTGGGCACGACGAATGAGACCGCGTAGTCCTTGTCCTCTTCCCTGTATGAAGAACCGGGCAGAACGAACACCTCGTTTGCAGCGGCTATTCCACAGATCATGACCTTCGCGCCGCGCACAACGATCCCGTCATCCCGCACATCCACGATATGCAGATTCATGTCGGGATCATCCTGCTGGTGTGGCTTCTTGGTTCTGTCACCTTTCGGATCAGTGAGCGCGCCGGAGATCGAAATATCCCGCTTCTGGGCGTCCTTGATCCACGCTATCAGTCGCTGGTGATAATCGGTCCCCATCGCCTGGTCAATGTCGTATGTGGCGGCGAACATGGCATTGATAGCCGTCCAGCCGGCACATCTGCCGCCCGTGCACGTACCGGTTGTCTGGAAGATGAGCCTCTTCATCTTCGAGTTGGCGATCTGGTCTTCCGCACTCTTGATGATCGACAAGTAGCGAGATATCGGTTCGTCTATCAAGTCGGAGTGCGTGGTCACGACATCCTTAAACTCCGGATCGCTCTGGAGTTTGTAAATCTGTCCGTGACCTTCAACGGTACGTTTGGTTGCCGGGTGGGTTGTGACAGCGTCGATCAACTGGCCGAACTTGTGTATATTCGGCCGCATTGCAGAGAGAGATTCCTTGTATTGTTCATACGTACGTAAAGCCATCTTTCCTCCTGTGGCGAAATACAAAGTGTGTCGAAGCAGAAGTTAATACAATTTCGCCTCTGTCACAAGGTGATTTCAGGGTGGATTTCGACATCGGAAATGGTCATGGAAGTTGTCTGCTTATGATTGATGATCTGTGTGGCTGCAATACAAAAGGCCGCCTGCAACCAGCACAGGCGGCCGAATTCCTAAGACAATTCAGATCAGAACTGCAATGTAAACGGATCGCTCGCATAATGAGGGAATTCATTGTTGACGAACGGATTGCTCGACACGCCGATTGTACATCTGACTCTCTGACCGCTTATGAACTGAACATCATCCGTGTGACCGGTGGAAAGTTCGCGTTTCATCTCGAGGGTCCAGTACTTGGTGACCTCATCAAAGTTTCCCTTCGCGACTACTTCGAATCGACTCTCCGCCTCATCAGGTACGAGAGCATCAGCGATGAGGAATCCGGGCTGAGTTGATCCGGCAGGCCATGGATCCGGTATCGAGTCTCCATCGATGTTCAATCCTGCTGTCCAGTCCGTAGATTCTGAAACGAGCAGGAAGTCGCCGGTGAACGACAGGGTATCCTTATGCATCCATAGCGGATCTTCATTGATCGGCGAAATCAGGTTGACTCGTATGGCAGTATCCTGCACAGATTCGTCGAAGCGCACCGAGTCATCGGCGGGATAGTAGAGATCATATAGTGTCGCAAGCGGGTCAGTCTCTCCGGACTTCCAGATCCAGGCATCACGCAAGTATGCTGCATCGTTTTTCATGAACTGGACGGTGGTCGTGTCGCCATCTATCAGCTGTTCCGAGTGGCACATGGCCCAGCATAATTGCTCATCATCACCGGTGGCTTGATCGTCGAAAATCGCGTAGAAGTAATCCTGCCCACCTGTCCGGATATTTCCACCGCGATCATCGATCCACAGCCAGTGATCCGGCCTCAAATCGTCAGCCGTATCCCTCCAACTGGCTATCATATAGAGATTTACGCCATCAGAGAGCGCACGGATAGAGACGATGGCGAGCGTATCTCTGGCACCGGGATCGAGAGCATGAACGACGATATTGAAGTCGTCAGCCTTGTCCCAGGTTGCATCAGGAATGCCGTCTATCTGAATGGCCTCACCGGGCGTAATTGTGCCGACATTCAGAGTGCCGCCGATGTTCACGTCAACCGGTTCGACGGGATCATCATCGCATGCAACAATCAGAATAGCACCGACGAAGAGCGTCATTACTAACAGCTTAGCCCAATTCTTAAGGATCATTCGAATCTCCTCTTTTATCTAAACGAGTAATATTCCACACATTGTACGAACCAACTTACTGATGGTTCAATGATTTGTCAATACAGATTACTTCAGATAGAATCGGCAATTCGCCCCGTGATTCCAGTGCTGAGTCTATGGAAGGGATTTAATGATGACCAGAGTCAGGTCATCGGGATCAAAGTCCGCCGCAGAGAATTCCGCAATAGTTCGTGTGACCAGCTGCACCAGTTCTTCAGAAGTCTTGTCCCGGTTCTCTCTCAGGAGCTCAAGGATCCTTGTTTCGCCGAACAACTCCCCTTCAGGAGAGACCGCTTCGGTGACACCATCGGTGTAGAGGGCCACCATGTCCCCGGGACCGACGTAGACAGGACGCTCCTCGTAGCTGGCATTCTCCACAATACCGAGGGCAAGACCTCCCTCTTTCAACTCTTCGTAACTGCCATCTTTCCTGATTAGCAGTGGAGGGTTGTGCCCGGCGTTGGAGAAGGTGAAGATGCGATTCTTTGAATCCAGCACACCGTAAACAGCAGTTACGAACGTGCCATGGTACATGCTCTCATTCAAGAGTCGGTTTGCCTTCTGGAGAATGGTCCGGATAGCATAGTTGTTTCGTATCTCTGCTATGAGGGATGCCCTGTATGCCGCCATAATCAGCGACGCCGGGATACCTTTTCCTGAAACATCGGCAATCGCTACTCCCAGCTGGTGATCGACGATTTTGATGAAATCGTAGTAATCACCACCGACCTTCTGTGACGGTATGTTAGTGCCGGCTATGTCGAAATTCTTGATCCTCGGATTTTCCTGAGGAAGAAACGTTCTCTGTATCATTCGGGCGATGTTAAGCTGTTCTTCGAGGCTTTTGTTGGCAAGAATCTCCCGGTATAGTCTCGCTCGTTCTATCGAAACAGCCGCCTGAGATGCGAAGACATTCAGGAATTCGAGGTCCTCGTCAGAGTAGGCATCGGGGCGATCCGATTCGACGTTGAACGCGCCGATAATCCTGTCATCCGCCTTTATGGGAACGACGAGTTCAGATCGCGTCTCAGGTCGGGCTTCAACGTACCTTTCATCTTTCTGAGTATCCGGCACATAAATGGCCTTACCGTTCTCGATAGCCCAGCCCACAAGTCCCTCCCCGACCTTCATACCAAGCTTGGTCTTACTGTCGGATCTATCGAACCCTCTCCAGACTCTCGGCTCCACGATATCAGTACCGACCTTGACGAGAAAGATCCCGATGGCGTCATAGTCGACTACTTTCTTGAGTGCAGTCATCAGGTTTTCGAGAACTTCATCGAGTTCAAGTGATGACGACAGCATTTGGGCGGAATCGAGCAAAAGAGAATTCTGCAGTGATTTCTGCTGCGCCTGCTCGTAGAGTTCGGCGTTATCCCATGCGATTACAAAGAGATCGGCCAGCGCCTTAAGTACCTCTGACATATGAGGGTCTTCAGTGGCGCTTTGCGGTGGATCATAGAGATCAAGCACTCCAAAAACGGAATCTCTTCTAAACAAAGGCAGGCTAAGTCGGCTCGAAACATCCAGTCCCGTTTCTCTACGGACAATTTGAGATCGAGAATCGTTGTCGTCCAGTTTCTCGATAGATTGACCACCCTCTTCCTGCGCCGGTGAACACTCGAGAGTGAGTTCTGTCTGGAGATGCCGCTTCTTACGGCCATACGAAATGTAAAGTTCATCCAGCTTGCCCTTCACCGACTTCATACACAAGGCGGCAACCGGCGAAGCCAGAATCTTGACCGACTCCTGCAGAATAGTATCGACCAGCTCACCCTTGTTGAGGGTACGATTCAGTATCTTCGCAGTGCTGGCGAACAATTGCAATGATTCGAAGAGAGTATTATTCGATGTCATACCAGACGACCAATCCTGCTAAGCTTAGGGATCAGGGTTCTCGACTGCATCAGCCGAATTCGATTCAGAACCTGATCCATCAGTTCTGGCGGCAGCCATCGCCATGAACGCCCTGGTTCCAGCGACTGCCACGACAAGCCCTATAATGAATACATACCACGGCGTTCCTTCTGTCATGTCGGCATAATCGAACTCCGGCTGCATGGTCGCGGATATGACAGCCACGCAGTTGATGCCGAAGTGGGCTAATGCTCCCGCCCAGAATGTCTTTGTGCGGTACGCGACATAGCCAAAGAAAGTTCCCTCAATCAGCAGTGCGAAGAACGCCCATGGATTGAAATGAATCAACGCAAAAATGATCGACGTGAGAATAATCCCCCAGCGAGCACCCAATCTCGCGACCATCGCGGGCTGTAAAATGCCCCTGAACAGGATCTCCTCGGCAATGGCGGGAGTGACTGCCGCTACCAGTACAACCCACAGGAATTCCGGAATCGAGTTTGTCGAGAGGAGCTTAAACATCGCCTCCGCAAGGCTTACAGGTATCGGATAGATTGCGTGCGCGGCAACTGCGAAGACACTGACGGCAACTCCATAGGCGGCTCCCAAAATCGGCAGCAGGATCACAAAGCGGAAGTCACGGAATATCGATGCAGAGTAGATACCGGTTGATTTCAGCCCGCTGAACTGTATAACGAGGACCGCAGGCATGAAGTATGTCACTATCTCCGTGAGTATGGCGGCTATCCTCGGATTCAGCAGAAAAGCGAGAATTGCCGCGCAAATCATACCCGCGATGACGGCGAAGATTGTGAGCATCAATGCCTGGGAGACATCGAGAGTGCGAGGGGTGGATGTGGAGTAGTCGTAAGTCAAGTTACTTTTCCACGATTGCGCGGTTGCCGGTCAATACAGTTCTACGAGGAGGAATGCCACGGTTTGTTCAACCATTATTCACGCTTCAATCCGAGTGCGTTCATCTTCTTGTACAGGTGACTTCTCTCGAGGCCAAGCCTTTGTGCGGCTTCTGTCATGTTTCCCGAAACCTCGCGCAGGACCTGCGTTATGTAGTCACGTTCGAAGTCTTCGGTTGCGTCTTTAAGTTTGCCGGCAGTCGACATCGCACGTTTTTGAATACCGGCAGAGCCTCCTGAAACGTCACCCACAGAAATATCGGAGAAACCATTGCTGATCAAAGCTCTTTCGATGAGGTTTCTCAGTTCTCGCACATTTCCGGGAAGGGACATCCCTGAAAGAACCTTGAGGGCATCTTTTGCGATGCCAACGCGTTTTTTCCCATACTCTGCGCATATGCCGTCAAGAAAAAACTCCGAGAGGGCCCCGATATCGTCCTTTCGCTCCCGCAGCGGCGGCAAGTGAATGGGAAATACATTCAGCCTGTAAAAAAGATCCTCCCTGAATTTCTCATCGGAAATCAGTGCTTCAAGATTCTTGTTTGTGGCGGAGACTATCCTCACATCGACCTCAATGCTTCCTCCCCCGACTCGTTCCACTACACCATCCTCGATGACCCGAAGTAGCTTCGCCTGCGTTCGAAGGTTCATGTCACCGATTTCGTCTAGGAACAGGGTTCCATTATTGGCTTCCTCGAACTTGCCGATGCGGGAGCTGATTGCTCCGGTGAAGGCCCCTTTCTTGTGTCCGAAAAGCTCTGACTCGATGAGATCATCAGGAACTGCCGCGCAGTTAACCGCAACGAACGGACTGCCGGCTCGATCACCCAGCATATGAATCTGCCTTGCGACGACTTCCTTTCCCGTTCCACTCTCGCCCCTGATGAGAATGCGGGCATTTGAAGACGCGGCAATGCCGACCTTCTCACGCACTTCCTGCATCGCTTTGCTCTTTCCGACAAGCTCATACTTCCTGACGAATGCTTTCTTCAGTTCTATGTTTTCCCTGCGCAAAGACTGGAAGTGAAGTGCATTTTCTATAGTAACGATCACTCTCTCCAGCGAAAGAGGCTTTTCCATGAAGTCAAACGCCCCTGCTTTGACCGCTTTTACCGCAGTACCGATAGAAGAGTGTCCCGACATCATTATGATCGTCTGGGATGGGTACTCACGATGGAACTGCTCGAGCAACTTGACTCCGTCACCATCCGGAAGCCAGACATCCAGAAGTAGTACATCATGGCTGCCGTCGTTGGCTCCGACGGCTTCAGCGAAGTTCATGGCAGTATCGACCTCGTATCCCTCGCGGGACAACGGTCCGGAGAGCGACTTGAGGATGTTGGCTTCGTCATCGACGATGAGAATCTTGCTCATGGTTTACTCTCGGCTAAAGGTAACACGATCACGAAGCACGCTCCCTTCGGGCTTCTCGGCTCGTAACGAATTCTTCCACCGTGGTCGAACGCTATCCTGTACGCAATCACGAGTCCAAGCCCCGTTCCATCCTTTTTTGTCGTGAAGTGTGGCGTGAAGAGTTTCTTCGTGACTTCCTCGGGAACGCCTGGGCCATCATCTTCAACACGGACTTTGAGTATATGCTTCCCTTTCTCGAGAAACACTTCAACCCTGCCATCGGGGCCAGCCGACTCGAAACCGTTCTTGACGAGATTGACCAGTGCCTGCGACAAAAGGTCCGCATCGAATTCGGCTATGACCGGTTCCTGTGGGAAGGTCATGCCCAGATTACCGGACTTCACCTTATCACTGTATATCCGCAGGGCATCGGCGATGACCGGCCTTATGTCTCGAGTGCTGAATTCGGGCGCCGGGAGCCGCGCGAACTTCGAAAACTCGTCGGTCAATCGCCGGAGTCTTGCGACCTCGTTCTTTATCGTTTCAACACCATCGTCGAGTATTGTGGGGAATTCCTCGCTCTGCGCATCGAAGCTTCTCTTCATATCCTCAACAGACAGCTGTATTGGCGTAAGCGGGTTCTTGATTTCATGCGCGACTTTGCGGGCCATCTGGTTCCATGCAGCAACCTTCTCGGATTGCACAAGCTTCTCCTGTGAACGCTTCAGCCTGTCGTACATTGTATTGAAGCCATCAACCAAAGTTCCGAGCTCATCGCTGGCGAACCATATGATCCTGTGTTCGAATTCTCCTTTCGAGATATTCTCCGCAGCCGTCGCAAGCTCCCTTACGGGCACAGTGAGATGTCTCGCGCTCATATATCCGATCAGACTGGAAACAGCTATGCCTGCAAGCGCGACGAGCGCATATAGATACAGACTCTTACGAAGGAATTTCTCGATGTCGCTCGGGGGCAATAGAACAGTAAGCCGAGCCTGTACGGAGGTTCCGAGCGCTGTCAACGGCTCAGTAACAGTCGGCCTGTTTGTCCTCTTCGATTTCTGCGCTTCCAGATAATCATCACCCATCAGGGAGTACGTTTCATCGTCGAAGGTTAGAGCGAGTGAGGCTCCCGTCAAGCGTTCGAGATTGTTGAGGAAACCCTTATCGATCACTCTGCCGCCCTGAAGATGCGCGATGATGTCGCCCATATAGCGCACGGGCATAGCCGCAGCAATGTAAAGGGACTCACCGGAGCCTGCGTCGAGCAGGGCGATTCCGACTGTCTCTGTGGAGTCGATTCCCGGCCGAGGTTTGACAGACACGTCAAAGCTCGAATAATCACCCGATCTTCCGAGCAGCAAAGAGTCCTGCAGGAGGACCTCGACGTATGACAGTCCGGCCATATCGCGCAACCGGGTTGCTTTTTCGATTATCGCGAGCTGATCGCGACGGCCCTTTTCATCCTTTCGGAGTACCAGGCGCGTCCACTCCAGATCATCCGACGCCGCGCTTACTCTCGCGAGAAGCTCCTGCTCTTCCATCAGGAAATTCGCTTTCAGGAGATCGGCGGCGGACTGCAGGTCTGTATATCTCGTCTTCTCGAGTTCTTCGTGACTAAAGAGAAACAGCACAAGAACAACAAGGCCAATCGGTACCGCAGATCCAATAAGGTGATAGAGCGTATAGCGTGTCGTCAGTCTCATTGTCTATTCAACTCTTAATGTCGTGTAGTCCGCAATGCCCGGGGCGACAAAGTCGAGATTGAGGACACGAGAGGATACTGCTATGTATCTAACGGGCTTGTAAAGCCAGACGCCAGACGGAGAATTCAGGTGAGCTGAAACAAGTCTTCGCAGAGCCTGACGTCCCGACTCGGTCCTGTCGAAACAGTCTTCGTAGTATCTCCGGAAGAGTCTCTCCACTTCAGCCGACCTGAAGAGAGATTTATTCCAATCGACCCTGTCGAGATCACTATGGAAGAATGACTGGTTTATCAGTTGCGAGCCGGTACCACCGGGATCATCGAGCCGCGCCAGAACGAGATCGAATGTATCGAAATAAGATGAATCGTCATCTTTTTCGGAAATCGGGTCCGTGTAAATGGTGATTGCAATATTGTGTCTCGCAAGAATGCCTCGCAGGTAGTCCGCCGCACGCAGCATACCGAAGTCGGAGGCATCCGCCACGAAAAGGGACATATATTTGGGTAGGTCGTCAATCTGATACAGCAGTTTCTCGCCTTTGTTCGGGTCGAACTTGAATGATACTACAGCTTCGCTGTCCGGGAGAACCGGTGGGACCTCCAGCGGTTCGACCATACCTGCAAGCGGGACTCGACACAGGGCGTCTTTGTCGATCAGGTAGTTGAGAGCCGCACCGAACAGATTGTCGGCGAAATACGGCTTGCCGTTGTTGACACTGAGGAATACGGCCGCATCCATCTCCTGTTCGATAACTTCGTAACCGTCAGAAAATCTTCTTACGTCGAACGGCGCGATGTCGAGCAGGTCGACTTCGCCGAGTTCAAAAGCCAGCTTTGCGGATTCGTAAGAGCCATAAGCTTTCAGAAACATGGTGTCAAGGCGCTCTGACTCGACCGAACTCTGTCGGGGACAGATCGCAATAATGGAATCCGACACGTAGGCAGACTTGAACGCACCCGACGAGATTGCATGCGGATTCTCACTCGCAGAATCGGGATCGCTGTACACATAAGCTCCGGGTCTGTCGATAAACGCCAGCCCCCGCCCACACCTGCTCCAGAAATTCGTCTGAAGCGTAAACGGGTTCATTTTCACGCAGACGAGAGTATCACCGAGTATGCGAAAGTGCTCCAGATATACCGCATATGGATCAACGATCCTGCAAAAACGACCCAACGAAAACTGTATTGATGAGATATCAATCGGCTTATCGTTCGAGAAAGAAGCCTCGGAATCCGTGCGTAGAGCCCAAACGGCGTTGTTGGCTTCGTTGCTCTTGATCTCTTCGACATAGTCCCCTATGTGGCTGTACATAGCTTCCCTGAAGTCCCAGTCATTGACCGTAACGGGCAAATCACTTATCGCGGCCGGAAGCCTTACAACCGCCCATGTTGCAGTTCGGACCTTCTCTTCCGATCCGGGCATTCTGACTTCCGACAGCCAGACTGTATCGCCAACGGAGAGATCCTGAATGGCTCTGTTTGATGGATCCAATCTGCAAAGATCGTCGCCAATCCAATCGAGCGTGAGGTATTGTTCGGCGGAATCGGACTTCAGTCTGCTGACAGCCCAGTTCCTCGTAACTCCATCGCGCTTTCCAGCAGATATGTAGACCCGAGACTCTTTCTTCAGAACAACAATCGCGGGCAACTCCGAGTTGTCCGATTTCGCGCGTCCTGTTGTTTCATCGAGTGGTTGAGAGAAACCAGGACAAGTCAGAAGAACTACAAGTATGACTGTAAGGAACTTCACACACCCATTTAAGCAATCTCTTTTTTGTGTGTCAATCCAAAAAGAGATTGACAACGAATGGGCGACCTCATAGACTGCGATTGAAAGGAGAGCCTATGTCTGATGTTCACGTGACAACGATGTGCGATGTTGCCGAAGTTGTTATCCACAACGTTCCAGACAGTCCGGGAATAGCTGCTGACATCTTCGGAGCGCTTGGCACAAAGGGCTTCAACATTGAGCTGGTGATTTCGAGTCCCGGCAAACGCAACAGGGCTAACATTGCCTTCGCGCTAAAGGAAAAAGATGTTGACGCTGCTATCAGCGTGCTAAACGAAATGAAGGACAACCTTCAGTTTGACTCGATATCATCGAGAACGGACATCGCGATAATTACACTTTCGTGGCACATGCTCTCAGGACAGCCGGGTTCCGGTGGAAGACTGTTCTCTGCGCTTTCAAAGGGCGGGATCAATATCGAGGCTATCTCGACCTCGCTGTCATGCATCAGCTGTGTCGTGAAAGTATCGCAAATCGATGATGCCGAGAAAGCTCTCAAGGCAGAATTCAATATCGAGTAGCTGAATCAGGTCACCGCCGCAGATTTCACACTGTGACTCAACCAGGTCTTCCTGCGATAGTACAGGTAGAATGCCGTGGATCCGATCGCTGATGAGAGCGTAATCGCAAGCCAGACCCCGTTCTCAGCCATACCAAGCAGGCTTGCGAGCGCGATGATAAGGGGGATTTCCAGCACCCAGTTTCCAGCAATGCTGAGTACCATCGCCGGCATGTTCTTGCCTGCCCCACTGAAGACATTCTCTATCGTGATGAATTGGCCTATGAATGGGAAAGAGAACGCGAGTACTTTCATCAGGACTACCCCAATCTGGTAGACCCTCTCCGCACCGGGTTCGTTGGGCGTGAAGAACATCCGCATCAATGGTCCGGCTGCAAAGAAGCAGATAGCACCAAAGCCAACCATCAGAAGCATTGAGATCGCTATCGACTGGTTTGCGGTCTTCCATGCCCTTTCCCTGTTTTCAGCACCGAGGATCTGGCCTATAAGCGCCGAGATGCCGAGTCCGAGGCCGACGATTACCATGATACCGAAGGCTGACACTCGATTGCCGATGCCGTAGGCGGCAACAGCCTCTGTACCGTAGACCGCGACCAAACCCATTACGATCGAGCGTGACAGAGAGAAGGAAATCGAGCTGATTCCGGATGGGAACCCGATCTTCAGGATCTTCAGCATTGTCTGGATCTTGATTTTGACTTTTCCTATGAGCCGCAGTCGTACATTTACCCATCCGCCGTAGAGAAGGGCCAGTCCTCCAAAGACCGAGAACGCATACCCAATTATCGAGGCCCAGGCAGCTCCGGCCACACCCAATTCGGGGAAGATCCACCAGCCAAAGATAAGCAAAGGATCGAGGACTATGTTCAGGCAGATGGAAGTCAGCATCAGCGACATGGCCCACTTGGGATTGCCTATGCCGCGAAGTGCCGTGTATACGGAAAAAGCGCAAAAGGAGAATACCATTCCGGCTAACTGAATAGTACCGTATTCGAGCGCCATCGAAAGCACGTTTCCCGACGCGCCGAGCAGTGTCATAACAGGTTTAAGAATAGCGAGACCAATCGCCCCGCACCCGAGAGCAAGCACAGCCTTGAGAATGAGAGTTTCCTTTATTGAAGCCTCCGTCACATCAAGATCGCCCGATCCGAAATTCTGAGAGATAACGGACACGCTTCCCGCGCCCGCTATCATATTCGCCGAGGATATCACCCAGTAAAATGAGAAGAAGAAAGTGATTGCAGCGGGAGGTTCTACGCCAAGTTTGGCGAGCCAGAACATGTCAACGATGTCATAGACATTGGACGCGCCAAACCCTATCATCGAGGGCAGGCCCATCCTGAAAATGCTCTTTAGAACAGAACCATGAAGATGACCTTCGTATTGATTCAATTTTGGCACTAAACAGTCCTTCTAAGGTGACGAGTTGACAAACTCAATTGCGGCCCCTGCCACTAAGGGGTTCGTCAAGCCTTGGGAGTCACGGTGATGTAACCGGGATAACCGGCTGGACCTTTGACGTCGATTCTGAAATCGAAGAACTTCTTGATAACCCATAAGTTGGTCATCAGATGCGATGAAATGGAAGACACGTTGAGAGTGAATTTCCTGCGTGCCAGGCAGAGATATGGCAGAAGCTGATCCGCGAGATTTTCCCCAATACAGACGTCTTTACCCATGAAGTCGATGAATTTGACAGCCGTCTCTTCTGCGACCACTTCCGCAGGTTTGCCTTTCTCGCCCAGTGTGGAGAAACCTGCAATTATGTTCTCGAATTCGGCAGTCAGGAAAAGCATGGTGCCCTTCCCAGATGACCTGAACTCCTTGGCGACGATATTGGCCCCGTACCCTGATTCCCGCAGAACCTGCAATGCTCTCTTGCGCTGCCTTTCGGCGATCGAGAACTGCAGATTCGAGACAGCGGACAAGCCGGATAACTTGACGAACTTACCTCGATCCATGTAGTCGTGAAGTTTGATGCCCTTAGCAGATTTGAGTGAACAGACGATTTCACCTCCGCCCTCGGGATACCACCCCCACCTCGAGATCTTTATCTGCGAATGAAGCCCGAGCTTGGTCAAAGTGGGCAGGAAGACCTGTTTGAGGTAAGTTGCGGGAGGGCTCCACGGCACGTGCGTGCCTCCCTTGACTCGGATACTCGAATCTCCGCCGGCAAAGAACAGCGGCAACAGCAATGTCTGCATAACCAGTGCGGCGCTTCCGGCGGATCTGCGATTCTCCGCGACATCGAAAGTGTGCTTGCCCGGCTGCACTTTCTTCGGGTAGAACTGGAGGCTTTCGGATTTGATCTGGTCTCCGCTGACTTCAGCGCCGCAGATCTTCTTGCAGGCACGAACGGCGGTCAGGTGCTGCGGCATCAGCCCCGGCGTGCGTCGGCTCTTGCGAATGTTCACGATTTCAATAGGGCGGCACAGGTGGGTCGCGAGCGAGAGGCTCGTTCGCAATATCTGACCTCCCCCCTCTCCGAAACTGCCGTCAATCCTGATTACTTCGCGTGCCATAGTGAGTCGATTTTACTAAGATTTAGAGCTTTCGGCAAGCAAAATGTTTATTGGCAAACTCGCTCATTTCGCGCCCGCGCCTGTTTGAGAACAGATTGCCGACCTGGTGCAATATCCCGCGCTTTCCCAAAAGCTGTTGACATATGGAGCATCATTCTATTAGGTTGTTGACTCAACCAAGGAGTCAAAATGTCAAAGTACGAACAGTTCATCGAAGACAATCTCAAGGCTTTCGATACTACGCTTATCGACTTTCTGAAGATACCATCCATTTCGGCACAGCCTGAGCACAGCTCGGACATGAGAACTGCCTGCGAGTTCCTGAAAAGCTATCTCTCGAAGCTCGGTTTGGAACCAAGGATATACGAGACCGAGGGGCATCCGATTCTCTACGCAGAGTATTTGAAGGCGAGTGACAAGCCGACTGCTCTCATTTACGGTCACTATGACGTCCAACCCGTAGACCCATTGGATCTGTGGGATTCACCGCCGTTCGAGCCTGTAATCAAAGATGGAAATATCTTCGCAAGGGGTTCTGCGGACGACAAGGGCCAGCTGATGGTGCATGTGCACGCAATAGAGGCCTACCTGAAGAACGGCGGAGAGATACCCATCAATCTGAAGCTTATCTTCGAGGGTGAAGAAGAAATCGCATCAGAGCACCTTGACGGTTTCCTTGAATCCAACAAGGATATGCTTAAGTGTGACCTTGCGATCATCTCCGATACCGCTCAGTTCGGCAGGGATATGCCCGCCCTCACCTATGGTTTGAGGGGAATAGCGGCGTGTGAGGTTAAGGTGACCGGACCGAATCGTGATCTTCACTCCGGCTCCTACGGTGGTGCTGTCGCCAACCCTGTCAATATCCTCTGCTCTATGGTCTCCAGACTTCACGATGAGAAGCGTCAGATTCAACTCGATGGTTTCTACGATGACGTTGCACCAATCGAGGACTGGGAGAAAGAAGAATTCGCACGGCTGCCATTCGATGAAGACGGCTACAAGAAGAATTTGGGAGTTGGAGCGCTGCTGGGTGAAGAAGGCTTCTCCACTCTCGAGCGCAAATGGGCACGACCGACATTAGACGTCAACGGGATTTACGGCGGCTATATGGAGAAGGGTCAGAAGACAATCATACCCTCATGGGCAGGCTGTAAGATCACTATGCGACTTGTCCCGAATATGGATCCAATCAAGGCATGCGATCAACTCGAAGCTTACTTGAAGAAGATTGCACCACCTTCGGTCACGGTCGAGGTCGAGAAGTTCGGAGGAGCGAAGGCGGCCATCGTGTCCAAGGATAACCCCATTATGGGAGCTGCAGAACACGCCCTCGAATACGGTTTTGGAAAGAGGCCGTTCTATATTCGTGAGGGAGGGTCAATTCCGATAGTCAATGTATTCAAGGAACTCCTCGGAGTTGATACGATACTCTTTGGCTTGTGCCAGCCTGACTGCAACGCGCATTCACCCAACGAATTTTTCGGGCTGGATGACTTCCACCGTGGAATAAAGAGCGTTGTCGTTCTTTACGAAGAACTATCCAAAATGAAGGTGTAAGCAGTATGGACTTAGGACTGGAAGGAAAGGTCGCACTCGTAACGGCTGCGTCGAAAGGCCTTGGGAAAGCGATTGCGATGGAACTGGCCTCTGAGGGATGCAATGTTGCCATCTGCGCGAGGAACAAGGACGGGCTTCAGGAAGCGGCTGCTGATATCAAGAAGGCGACCGGCGCAGATATCTTGACGTTCAAGACCGATGTCACGAGCTTGAAACAACTCGAAGCGCTTGTTACGACAGTTGAAGAGAAACACAAGAGAATTGATATTCTCTTATCCAACGCAGGTGGTCCGCCTCTTGGGACATTCGACAAACTCGATCTCTCTGACTTCAAGTGGGCGGTCGAGCTGAACCTGCTATCCACGATTAACCTGTGCAGAATGGTTGTGCCCGGAATGAAGAAGCGCAAGTGGGGGCGAATCATTAACCTTACATCAATTTCCGCGAAGCAGCCACTGGACAATCTGATGCTCTCAAACACCGCAAGGGCGGGCGTCCTCGGTTTCTCCAAGACCCTTTCTACAGAGGTAGCACCTAACAGGATCACAGTAAACTGCATCTGCCCGGGATATACTCTCACGGACAGACTTAAGAGTTTCGCAAAGGATCTGTCCAAGAGCTCCAAAGTATCGGTCGGACAGATATACAATTCATGGCAGAGAGCGATACCCGCTAACAGATTGGCTGAACCGGAAGAGGTTGCTCATCTCGCCGCATTTCTTGCTTCAGAGAAAGCGGCTTACATCACCGGAACTTCGATTCAAATCGACGGCGGATTCATCAAGGGGCTTTATTAGCAGAATCCATGGAAGAAAGCAGAAGAGCGTGCCGTAACAGGCACGCTCCAACTTCTGTCCGAATCTAACAGGTCCTACATGTCCGCGTAATTTGGACCTCCACCACCTTCGGGAACAACCCACGTAATCACTGCATACGGATCAGCGATGTCGCAGGTTTTGCAGTGGACGCAGTTCGACGGATTGAGCTTCAGCTTCAACTCGCCTGATTCATCCTCCTCCATCTCGTAGACATCGGCTGGGCAGAAATGCTGACAGGGATTACCAAATTCCTCTTTGCATTTCGTATTGCAGATGTCAAAATCGGATATCACGAGGTGTGACGGTTGATCTTCCTCGTGCTTCGTTCCGGAGTAATAAACGTTGTCGAGCTTGTTCCACGTCAACTTGCCGTCATGGGTGATGCGTTCACGTTTCGGATCGACGGCGCTTTCCCCGAAATACTCCGCGACCTTTTTCATATGCGTGTGATCTTCTTCGATCGCATACTTCTCTTTCGTTCCCTTTCCGCCCGTGATCAATTGAAGACCTGTATGCAGGAATCCCGTAAACAGGCCGTTTTCAAAGGCCTGGTGGAAGTTCCTGACAGAGTAAAGCTCTTCCTTCGCCCATGAATTCTGAAACTTAGCATCGAAGGAAGCCAGCTTCTTGTCCGTGAAATCATCAGCGAGCAGAGATTGAAAGATTGTCTCTGCCGCAATTATGCCCGACTTGATCGCAAGATGAATACCCTTCAAGCGCATTGAGTTCAGGAAGCCCGCGGAATCACCAACTATGAGAAAACCATCACCATACAATTTGGGCATCGAGAAATATCCGCCCTCAGGTATGGTCTTGGCACCGTACCTGAGCATCTTTCCACCGTCGAGAACAGATTTGATGTACGGATGAGTCTTGAATTTCGAGAAGACATTGTGGGGGTCGGTCAACGGATCTTTATAATTGAGGCCGACAACGAAGCCAATGGAAAGCATATTGTCATTCATGGTGTAAATGAACCCACCGCCGAAAGTGCGAGTATCCAGCGGGAATCCGAGTGTATGAATGACAGTGCCCTTGCTGAACCTTCCTTCCGGTATCTCCCAGACCTCTTTCACACCGGTGACATAAGACTGCGGGTTTTTGCCGGCATCGAGATTCTTCTCCTTAACGAGGGCTTTGGTCAATGATCCTCGCACACCTTCGGCGAACACGGTGACGCGGGCCTTGATGTCGGTCCCGGCTTCGAAGTTCGCCCTGGGATTGCCGTCCTTGTCTTTTCCCTTGTCATCGGTTCTCACCCCGATAACAGAGTCGCCATCATAGAGCACTTCGGCGCCACCTACTCCGGTGAGGATATCAACCTCCTTTTCCTCCACCTTTTCGCCGAGCCACGAAGTGAACCTGTTGAGTGAGAGGATATTGTAGCCGTGATTGTGCATCGACTTCGGCAACCACGGCGCGGCGAATTTACCACTCTTAGTGAGGTAATAGAGCGTGTCATCCTCGACCTCGGGTTCAAGAGGCGCTCCCTGCTCTTTGTAGTCAGGGATAAGCTCTTCGATGCCCTTTGGATCAAGGACCGCACCCGAAAGACTGTGCGCCCCGACATGAGCACCTTTCTCGATCATGGCGATCATCACTTCCGACAGGTCTTTTTCTGCCGACGCATCCCCTGCAGCGCGCTTCTCTTCATGTTCATCCATCAGTTGCTTCAGTCGATATGCGCAGGCGAGACCAGCAGGCCCGGCCCCGACAATAAGCACATCAACTTCAAACTCTTCGCGCTCCACTTCCATATATCACCTCTGAAGTCTTGAGTATCTTATAGGTTATACGCAGAAACACGCCGACAACGCAGCGATCGTATTGCACACAACTCAGAATATAGAAAGGTCATTAGATCGATGATATTTCGTTGTACGGATAAAGTCAATCAAAATCCAAGCGAGTGACAACTCACAATAGAAGTGTTGAAACGCTCGGAGTAGTCTCGGAAACAGCTAGAGCATCAAAACAGCTAGTTTTGAATTCACCATTCACTTATCTTAAAGCCTTTCGAGTCCGTTACAACTACACAAACATCCCAGGTATCATTCAGCAAACTTCCGCACTCTCCAACAATCGTAATCTCATCATGTGCTGTTTGGAATATTCTCTGACCCTGATCCACATCTCCGCGGTCAAAAGTCCGGCACCAGATTCGCTCGCCCCTCTCAGTTGTCCGGATCAAGAACAAATCACAAGAACCGGTCTCGGGGGAGGTTGTCGATCCCAGCAGGAGGAAACCGCCATCATTGAGTTGCACTACATCTTTTGAGATGTCCCATCTTGGTCCGCCGAACGTCTCTTCCGCGAGCTCATTACCGCTATCGTCGAGAAGAATCAAATAAGCATCACCTCGACCCCCGCCATAGGAGAAACTGCACCCAGCGATAGCAAACCCTCCCTTTTCTGTCGTGTTGATTGCAAGTCCGAAGTCATTCATTGCCCCACCTACGGTACGTCTCCAAAGAACCTCTCCAGTGGAATCAAGCTTTACGACAAGGACATCCGAGGTTGCTCCTGTATTCGCTCGCACTAAACCGGCGATGGCGCATCCGCCATCCTGAGTAAGAACAATCGACGCAGCGATTTCGTCTCCGGCCCCATGAATTACCCTATTCCAGAGAGCTTGACCGTAGGCATCAACAGACTCAACCATAATATCTGAATTGTGAGTTTCAGAATCATGCGTTGTACCGATGACAATGAAGCCTCCGTTTGGGGCCTGAGCGAGGGACAATCCCCTCTCTTCTGAATCTAAATCAATGATCCTTTCCCAGACCGCGAATCCGTTCTTATCGGTTCTGACGAGGTATGCGTCCTTATTGGCTCCATCTTTCCATGAATCGGTCCAACCAACTATGGCAAGCCCGCCATCATATGTTTCGACTATATCCGCAGCGCAGTCATCCTTGTCGCCGCCGTACGCTCGCCTCCACAGCACCCGCCCGGACCGATCCATCCTCACTAAGTACATGTCTAGTCCAGCACCGGGTCTACCCCGCCCGGCTCCAGCCGACACAAAGCCTCCATCGTTCAACCTGATGGTCCTTCTGCCCTTTTGCCAAGTGAGATTGGTAGAATAGACATAGCTACCGGACGGCCCCCTCATGGTATCGAGGTTGACTTCTTTCCGAGGCTCCTGGACCAAATTCACAGATTCTCCTTGTTCAGCGAGCACTTCGTTTCGAACATCTTCCATCATTACAATAAAGGACCGGGTGATCTTGTCCGGCACCCCGTGCCAATCAGGGCAAACGTCAAATGCCATTCGAAACTGATCCCTGACCTTCTTCACCCTTTCGCCTTCATCACGATACAGATAAGAATATATAGCTGCAAGCAAGAGATGGGCATCAGCCTTCTCTTTGCTCGACCTGCCAGGTTTCATTAAGTAGTCGTTCGCCTCAAGCTCGGCACATTTGAATTCGAGGTTTGTATAGAGACTTCTGGCGTGCTCAATTGCGGGAGTGTTCCTATCATAATCGCAGTGATCCTCTTCAGCACTAATAGACCTCAACGCACAGAGCGACAAAGCGATGATAAGGGCCGTAAAGAACACCGGTGAGGATGGTCCTAGCTTGAGCTTCATGAGTTACGACCTCCTTAATTATGGCTCTTGAACTCGTGTCCAATACAAATAAACGTTTGCGACCGTTTCACCTTGCAGAGTCGCAGAGTCAAGATTGAGTATAGCTTCGTTTCCTTTTTCCATCTGCACGAGGTTTCCATTCTGCAGTTTCACAGAAAACGAATCGACTCTGAGTGCAGTGCTTCCAGACATTGTTACATCACTAATCTCGAACCTTCCCAGCCAACAGCCGGAAAGGAGTTTAACACCTCTCGCAGGCACTTCCATGAAAGTTCTAGTATTTGCATAACCATTCAAAGAGACACTCAGACTGACACCTTCTAGCAGTGGTTTAGCCCAGACATCCAGTTCAACAGGCAGCGACTTCTCTGACAGTGCTTCAAGATCAAGAATGATTAAAGTGTCCTGAAACACTTCTACATCGGCATCCAAAATTGGATATGCCCTATGCATTAGCCTAACCGGGTGCCGCCCCTCAGGTAAGACAATAGTGGAGTCAACGGGAGTCGAGAGCGAATCCATGTATATTGTGGCAGCACCGCCTGGAATCGTCAAGAATCTGACCTTGAAACCTTTATATGTCAATGTTTCGGTCAACAACTGATCCGCTACTGAATTGAGTTCAGAAACCATGTGATTCGTAGCACCTATCGGGACACTGTCAATTTGTGCGTGGTCGGAGTAAGGAGAAACTCGATTAGAATCAGGCCGCTGTTTCGTGCTATTCGGTACACTGGGTCTGGTGCTTCGAGCGCCCCCATACTTAGATAGAGACTCGACCGAGTCCGGTGCAGACCTTGAGCGGACGAGTGCGACATCTTGCTGATCCACTTCAGTCCCGCTTACTGACAATTCAGCGATCTCGGCCTCTGACGGACCACTCAATTCACCGTCTCCAAGACTCTGCACGTTTTGCTGTCTGTAGAAAGGACTTAACCACAAAACTGCGAACACAACGATTACAAGCAGGAGCACACTGCCGAAGATTGCCGAACTTCTTCTCATTGGCTCACTACCAGTCGTTCTTCTGAACTCTGACTTCATCTCCTCAATTGAATCAAACCGATTGCGCGGATCGGGGTTCGTCGCTCTTCTGAGGAGTTTCCGTATCGGCCGAGTCAACTTGGAGGCCGATCTCCCACCCCAATCGTTGATATTGGGCCGTTCAGGATTTCTATAGGGGTGCTCTCCGGTGTATAGGTAGAACAAGGTAGCGCCAACTTCGTAGACATCACTCAGAAAGGGGTTGTAATCTGTTCGACCGTCCTGTCTCTCCGGAGCGGCGAACTGAGGTGTCAAAGCACCATAACCCGTCCGCGTCGTTGTCTGCCCGATCTCCTTGGCAATTCCGAAATCTATAACGTAGACTCGTCCTGACTGGGATATCATCAGGTTGCTTGGCTTAATGTCACGGTGAGCGATCCTGTGGGAGTGCGCATATGCGAGAGCGTCCAGAAGTGCAGCTGCGACTTTAGTCCAGAGCTCATGAGAGAACCGACCGCTGCTGCTAATCAACTGCTCGCAGTTGCTTCCGTTTATGAACGGAACAACCATAGCACCGTCCCTCGGCAGATAGTCAATGATTGAACATATGTTCGGGTGATCTAGCTTCGAGACTATTCGAGCCTCACGCTCAAACTTTTTCTGCGAACGGATCTTCTTGAAGATCTTGATTACAAGCTGCTGGTCAGTGAGATTGACATTAACTGCCCGGTATACTTCGGCGAAACCTCCACCGCCCACGTAAGATAGAACCCTGTACTTCTCACCAATAGTCCATCCAATCAGGCCTAATGGATCGGGAACCGACCGTTTCCCCTGAGATTCAGCATTGAAATCACTTGTGTCTTCGGACATGTATCCGAAAGATAAGCACTCCTGTGCGATTCAGCAAACGGTTTTCAAGGAGCCGGGTGGAGCAACACAAAAATCGCGAACAAACAAGATCCCAACTACTATTTCTTCACCGCTAAGGTGATTCCGTCGCGGAGGGGAATTATGCTGGTAGTGAAATCAGCATCCTCGAAAAGCATTCGATTGAATTTCTGGATAGCAGCGGTCTCAGGATCGGGCCTCTCATCAAGGATTTTCCCGCCCCACAAAACATTGTCGGTTATGAACACTCCCCCGGGGCGGAGACGTTCTTTCACCAGTTCTATCGTAGCCGGGTAATCTTCTTTATCGATGTCATTCAGGACGATGTCGAAAGAACCTGTCTCTTTGCTGAAGATTTCGATAGCTTCCCCTATCCTGAAATCAAGCTTCGCATCCTGACCGGCGGCAGTGAAGTAGTCTTTGGCGAGATTCGCGTTCGCTCTCTTGAGATCTGTGCACACAATCTCTCCCCCGTCTCCCATCGCGAGCGCCATCCAGAGAGCCGAGTATCCATAGCCCGAGCCAAGCTCGAACACGGCCGATGCTTTGGTCAGGGTAACCAGTTGCTGGAGTATTTTCCCGACGAGCGGACCGATTATCGGGAATCTGTGCTCCTGTGCGTATCGTTCCATAGCGTCAAGAGGAGCAGGGCTGGATGAGTTGATCGTATCAAGATACGATTCAATACGTGAGTCGAGAAAGTTCACGAAGCCTCCGATCATTCGGTCGTTTGCGCTACTGAACAACCATATCAGCGTTCGGTTCCGAGTCGAGCAACCTTAGTGAGGTACTGATCCATGCGGCTTCGCAGCAACTCCTCCTTGAAATGGAATGACATTTCTCTTCCTGTTCGGAGCTTATTCGAATCATCAAAGCCGGCGACGTATTTAGCTATCAGCTGATTCGTCAGGTAGTCGTAAATTCCGACTTCACTATCACTGAATCTAATGGCGTAGATTTCTCTTGAGTAAGGATAGTCGTTGGCCTGCTCCTCCCACAGGAATGATTTGTATCTCGTGTAGTTATGCCCGACACTTCCTTCCAGCACAAGAAGCGCATCCATGGGATCATCAACGAAACTGGATATCATCACGTTATACCAGCCCTGATCCAGAACGACTTTGATTCGAAACGTGGTTACGCCCGACTGGAAAACTATCTGTCCAGTATCCGACACGATACCCGGCTTTAGATTGGGAAACGGGTCTGCCGAAACCTTGATCTCGGATAGCCTCTCTATGTCTTCCCAGTCTTTCCCGGTCCTCGCTGTGAGCTTTGCCTTGACATCATCGGGTGTCCATGAAGCAACCTCCGCTGCAGTACCCGACAGATCGCGAATCAATGCGAGGACAGTTGTTATATTGAAACTGGACGAAATCGCCTCGACCAATCCGAGCGATAGTGGAAATGAGAAGTCGATATTACCGATCTTGTTGTGAAACGAGTCGAAAGTGAGGACATCTTCGAATGAATAGAGATCGTTCTTCAGAGTGAAATTGGCTATTTGCGGCATCACGTCCCTGCTCTGCCCGAATCGTCCACCCAGCATGCTTGCGAGTCCGCGAGCTATGAAGGGTTCGACATACAAACCAAGGCTATCCTGGGTGAAGTTGATCATGAAGCGGGCGATTTCGTGATAGTCCGGAAGATACTTGCTTATGATAATATCCGATGGGATATAATAAGTACCCCTGCTCGGAAAACCGAGCAATTCGGCGACTTCGTTTTCAGATTCCGCGTAGAAGTACTCCATGCGTTGAGCTTCGAGTAACTTCAGCTTATCCTCCCCTACTCCAATCGAGGCTGCTACCGTTTCGACGTATTGATCCAGATCAAAGAGAGCGAAGTCATTGAGCTGTGTTTCACTGTGATAGAAGATATCGAAGTATCTCGTGGTTACCATGCTCAGATTGTTGAGGTGCAGCCAGAAACGCGGAATCAAGAAAGCGCCGTCCGAATCCTCGAGAAAGAAGTACTCGTATGTGATGCTGTTGTCAGGGGTCTCTATCTTCAGTATTACCTTGTAGTGTTCCGGATCGAGTTTTGTCGAAGTGAGCTTCCAGGATGCTTTGCCCAGAGAGATCAGGTCAATGTTTTCGAGAAGCGGAGATATGCAATCATACTTGTAGTCAACATCGCGGTATTCAATGCCGAGGCGGTTACAGGTTTCGAGGTACTGAGGATGCCAGAATTGCCCTGCCTTCTCGTAGTCTCCGTCAGTCAGGGCATTTATATACGATCCCATCAGTTTCTCGACATCTGCCCCGTCAGACGAGCCGGGCAGACAGAGAACTACGGCTGCCAGTAAGACAAGAATTCTGCTGAATGTTGACATGATATCAGTCTCCGGTGTTTTTCGTTTATACAAATTCAATCCCGCTGAGTTTGCTACGACAAATAGTGTTCAGATATATTACACGAGGCAGGAGAAAACGCAAACGGTTTTGATCGACTAAACTCATATTCGCACTTAACAAAAGAGCTCAGGAAATGCCTCACGCCCCCTGAAACTGCCCGATTTGGAAGATAGCTTCATAATCGCACTTACGAGCAGATACGAGTTGTCGGCAGCCATGCAGACGTTTTCCCGGTGTTCCTGCTTGCCAGTCCAGCCGCCGGTATGGGACACTGTTCGAATTGCTATGAACGGGATTTCGTTCAGCATACAAGTGTAAGCTGCCCCGATCGAACCGGTCTCGACGGCTATTGCATTATACTCTTTTCTGAACCTTTCGATCCTGCGAAAGTCGAATGCGAGATCAAATCCTGAGAGGACAGTGCCGACAGTAAGTCTCGCGTTTATTTCGTTGGCTGATTCGTAGTCATCGTATGCCTGTCTTGCCATGCCGATCAAACGAGAGTCTGCCTCGACGATGTTCTGTGCGGTATCTCCACCGCCGGACGCTCCCTCCGACTCCGTAAATGCTGATCCGGAGTGAGCGATGGCATTTGAAACCACGATGTCGCCGCCGACCAGATGCTCGTCAAGTGGTCGAGCAAGACCGGTTACGATAATGCCGCGGATGTGAAAATGGTCGATCATGGCCTGCGTGCAAATAGCAGTCTTGATATCGCCGCCACAGCACACGACAACAACTTCGCGAGAATGCAGCTTTCCTGCGAGGAACTCCATGCCGGCGTACCGTGACGCTTTTGGTTCAGTAAGCGATTCGCTGTAGCGAAGGAACTCCTCTTTGACCGTCACTATTATACCTGTCATAGTGCAGAATCCTTTTCGTGCAAAACGGGATTTCGATAAGGTTTGTATGAGTTTTATCGGAAATCGGGAGGATCGTATTAGGAAATCGTCGTTAATTAAGGGGAAGTGTGCTGATCTCAATCACCAATGTCGACCCAGATATGACCGTCTTCGACATAAGCTTTGTAGGTTTTGAGTCGGGCCCACGACTCTTCGAGGCACTCTCCCGAGGGGATGTCGTATCTCCAACCATGCATAGGACATGTGATTATCGTACCTTCGATCTTACCGGAAGCGAGTGATGCCTTCATGTGTTTGCAGTCGCCTTCGAGACCGTATAACTGGCCGTCAAGATTGAAAACTGCGACTGTGCGGGCGAGTATTTTGGCGGTTTTTACGCCTCCTTCGCGCAACTCTTCCTGCCTGCAAATCTTGAATCTCACGCCGATTCTCTCCAAGAGTGTTGTCGTATTCGCTTGTTACGGACCGATATGCGTGAAACCGTCAGCTATATCGGAGAAGTTTGACTCCAGATACTTAGGAGACCTCTCGAGGAAGTCGAGTTCGCTCCTGAGTACATCGAAGTGGTTCCGTTCTTCGTTCGCGAGATACATCATCATCTAGGAACCATGAATGTCAGTGGACTTCCTTGCAAGATCCCTGTAGAACAGCTCTGACACCTTCTCCGATTCCATGGCAGCATGTATCAATTCCTTCACGGAGACGTCGTCATTCAGTGCGGTCGTGACAACGGGTGTAAAAGACTGTCGGGGCAGTTTTGGTTCCGTTTCGGGAAACATTTTCTCGAACAGTCTCTCAAGAGCTGCACGCTGTTTCTTCTCTTCGGATTCGAGATGCGCGAGGCGGGCCTGAAGATTCTTGTTTCGAACCATATTGCCCATCTTACGATACAAAGCCGCCGAATCCATCTTCGCACGGATGGCAATCTCAAGGACTTCGAGAGAGGTGAGGTCCCGCGCCAGTTTCAAGTCACGCCTCCAGACGATCGAGTCAATATCTGCAACGAAGATCGTGTGCTTTTCAAAAATACTGACTCCCATTGGTTGCCGCAAGGCTTAAATCGCATCTATTCGGCTGTCAGTAAGCACATTTCCTGTTTGCCGGAATCCAATATTGTGCGATATTTGAATCAAACAGAATTCGATCTGGTACGTATACAGTAATTTGAGATGAGATGACAATAAGGCTTTCAAATAGGAAGCGCAACGAAGGGCATTGCGATGGAACACCCGTGGGATACAGGTTCAGACGACTGATACCGTTCATATACACATTTGTGCTGTTAGCGCTGGTCTTCTCGAACCAGGCCGAAGGAGACAACATAAGGGTGCAGGTTGATTCGACAGAAGGCTATGCGGGTGGGGGCGCCGAGGTCAGGATTCTGCTCGAAAACGACATCCCTATAGCTTCGGTCATAGTGCCGCTCAGGTACGACTCAGAAAGACTTGTACCCGACTCTGTGACATTCGACGGGTCAGTGGTGAACCCGGATCATCTGTACATGGCGGCGATAAGCGATGATTCGAGCGTCATCAAGATCGTGGTGGTTCCAACGATAACTTCACCTATGCCGATGATCTACGATCCGGGCGGGTTGCTCGCCACGGTGTGGTTTTCCATAAGCCCCTTTGCGACAAGCAGATACTCGGCGATCGACACCGCTTATGTCGCCGACTCAATCAGCCTCGGCGATGAAATTCTGCGCTTCTACCCCATTGAACTTCAGGCGTCAGATCCGGCAGGGACACAATTGTACCCATCGTTCAGGGCAGGCGGCGTAATGATAAGAACGGATTAAGCTGACAAGTTCTGTCCACTCCTCTGTTACCGAAGTGCACTTATTACAGCGCAAAAACAGAATTTCGCGCTCCCCGTATGTTTGCCAATGTTGTACCGAAAGTTTTTCGGGTATTTCCCGATAAACGAAGAAGGTACTATATGGTTGTTTCAAGTGCGAACAGATCAGTCCCAGTCCTTCAGCCCGGCGAGAAAATCGGTGACTACGAAGTCATTGAGAAGATCGGTCAGGGCGGAGTTGCAGAAATTTACAGGGGTCGGCAGAGGTCGCTGGACCGTCAGGTCGCGATCAAGCTCCTCGGTGAAAGCGCAACTCTTGATTCGGACATCGTGAGTCGTTTCGAGCAGGAAGCGAAAATCATCGCAAAGCTGAATCACCCTAACATAGTGCATGTCATCGACAGGGGCGTGGACAATAATCGATACTATTTCGTGATGGAGTTTATCGAGGGAACCGACTTCAAGGAGATCCTCGCGAGAGACAAGTATGATTTCGAGCAGAAGATCGATGTCGTGGTCAACCTGCTCAAGGCGCTCGATTATGCCCACAAGAACGGGGTGATTCACAGGGATATAAAACCGTCGAATATCCTGATCGACCGAAATGAGAACGTTCTGGTTGCGGATTTTGGTATTGCGCAGATTCTCGACAAGGAACCCGCCGAACAAACCCAGACCGGGATTGTGATGGGGACATTGGCGTATATGTCGCCCGAACAGAAGCTTTCATCCAAGGACATCGGGATAACGACAGACATTTACGCCACCGGTGTGATTCTCTATGAGATTGCAACGACCCGCAAGCCGATGGGAAGATTCAAACCACCGACAGAGATCAATCCCAATCTCCCTGCGAAGTTCGATGAGATCATCCTGAAGTGTTTAGAGCAGGACACTCGTGACCGTTACCAGACTGCGGTGGAGTTGAAGGACGCGATATTGTCTGCGGTTTACGATACGAGCGTCGCGAAGAGACAGCCGAAATCCGAGGTTCGTTCGTCGGTTAAGGATTTCATCGGAAACTGCTCATTCCTGGATACGATCAAAGAGTCAGCGTATGGAGCGACTTATCTCGTCGAGAATAAAGCCAATGGTCGTCTCTACGTAATCAAGAAGATGATCAAGCGGGAACTGGGCCTGAAGGAAGCTCGAATCCTCGCCAAGCTCGATCATCCGAACATCCTCAGGGTCTACGGCGCGGGCGGTGACCAGAACAAGAACGTGATCGTGACAGAGTATGCGCAGGGCGGTTCGCTCGCCGACAGACTGGTGAAGCCGTATCCACTGGAAGAGGGAGTCAGCCTGTTCAGGCAGATTGCGGAAGGTTTGAGCTTCGCACACAAGAACCACGTAATTCACGGCAACCTGCGTCCATCGAATGTGTTGTTCGGTCAGGACGACACCGCGAAATTGACTGATTTTGCGCTCCCGCAGCATTACAACAAGAACCAGCAGGACTGGTATGCGGCCCCCGAACGTAAGAAGGAGAAATGTTCGGACGTCTATTCGGCGGGAGTGCTGTTCCACCAGATACTGACAAACAAACTGCCGATCTTCGACAGTTACGGCAAACTGGTCTGGCAACCCGATGAAGTGAGCATCCCCATGACCATAAGCGAACTCATCCGGGGTATGCTCCGCCGTGATATTTCTGAGAGAGTGTCCTCAATGGGCGAAGTTCTCTCGGTGATTGACAAGTACGAGGCAGAAACATTCAGACAGAATCAGGCCGCAGCCGATGAAGACCTGACAATGAAAGCACAGAGGAAATCGAACCCGATTCGCATAATCGTACTACTTACTCTGCTCATCGCGACATTGATCGTAGCAGCCTATATCCTCAAAGATGCCGGGTATCTTGACTCCCTTTTTTCCTTGACTTCGAACCTGTAGCCCTTATAATAGCAGCGCGAAAAATCGGCCGCGACCCTATCGTCTAGCCTGGTCTAGGACACCGCCCTTTCACGGCGGCGACACGGGTTCAAATCCCGTTAGGGTCGCCATTTTTGTGCCCGAAAAACCGGCTCGCCGGTGGGCCGACGAACGGAAGTCAGACCGCCGAATGTTGTTTCTAAACCAAGAAGCTGGCGTTAAAAGTCGAGTCGTCCCAACTTCTTGTTTCGCGCCAGCATCCGTACCCTGAACGAATTTCCGGGCATTAACAGGCTGTCGATTCTCGCCCCCCTGTTCGGATCGTCGTGCCTCCCGATGTACTTCCCCACACCTGACTTCACATACCCAGAGTTGGGATACTCCTCAAGTATCAACATTGCATAATACTTGTGTCTGGTCGAGTCATTATAGGTAATCCCATAGGCCCCAGAGAGCAAATCCGCCGCCAGCGCCGCGTAAACGCTTCTTGGATAGTTCTGCACTATGGCTTCGAGATTCTTTACAGGTGCACGGTGCAAGAAGCCCTCTCCCCTGGCGGCCAAGAGCGAATACGCGGCCTTCTCGTCGCCTTCCGGCGATATTATCGAAATCCTCTTAGTCTCGGATGTCGACACCCCCCAATACCGTGCGTTAATCTCGACATCCCCCTGAAGTGGTTTCTGAATCAGCGGAGAAGGGGAATTCGAAAGTGGATAACCATCAAGTAGGTTGTAGAGAGCGTACAGCGTATCACCAGGCTCCGACTCGTAATTGTCAGACCCCAGTGACTCTGCGTGGTCCCCAATGTAGCGCAAAGTGTCCTTGCCGTTATTGACAACAGTGAAGCTAATCCCGCAAAACAGAGGCTCGGGTATAAGTAGGGAAAGCGTACTATCCCCGTGATTGATGACCAGGATGTCTATCCAGATCGGTTCGCCGATCAGGTATGTATCCTTGTCAAAAAGAAGCTTCAATTCCAGATCGCGGGCGTAGGACGCGTTTACCACCACAATAGCGAACGTCAGTATGAGGAGTATTAGTAATAAGGGTCGCATCAAACTCCCCTTTCTTAACCGTAAGACGTATCGTCGACGCATTCGTGTAATAGAACGCGCGAGCAGCTCAGCCACACCCCCTGTGTCAGTTCTGCAGTAGTAGATTCTCCCGGAGTGACCTCTTTGATCGAAAGTTAATCGGGCAGTTTCGTAGAGTCAAGATGTTTCTGGATTAACTCGTCCACTAATTCTGGCTGAGATTCTGCATGAGATGAGAAAGGAGACTCAACGCGCCGCGGCCACCTGCCGGTATATCTCTTCCAACTTGGCGGCTTGTGCTTCCCAGCTGTATTGCTCGACGACTTTCCTGCGGGCGTTTTCGCCGAGTGATGCTCTCCGCGATGGGTCTTTCAGCAGGCGGATGACAGAGTCCGCGAATTTGCGGGGATCATCCTCGGTGACGATGTCTTTCCCGGGTGCGACATCGATACCGTCGCAACTCATCTCAGTCGCGACAACGGGCTTTCCCATCGCCCACGCTTCGAGGATTTTGTTCTTGATGCCGGAACCGGATCTGAGGGGGCTGACATAGACCTGCGCCTGCGAGAAATACGGCCGGATGTCATCGACAAACCCGGTAATTCTCACGTTCGGCAGATGACCGCATGTCTCGGTTATCAGCGGGTCGGGGTCCCGTCCTACAACCCAGAACTCGAAGTCGGGTATTTCGCGGATTATATGCGGCATGATCGATTTGCAGAAATGAAGCACGGCAGTGACATTCGGTTCATAGTCCATCACCCCGGTGAATATGCCTACAGGTTTTTCCTCGACGCTTGGATCGGGCTTGAAGAACTCCGCATCGACACCATTCGGGACAACCGACACATTGTCTGTGCCCGCAACCGACTTCATGACTTCGGCGTCCACCGGAGATACGACGACGACTTGCTTGAACTTCGGCACGTACCGTTTCTCGAATTGCCGCACGGCGGCCCACTCGTAGACGAAGCGGACTTTTTCGAAGACACCGGGCTGGCGCATGATTGTGCGCCTGAAATACAGCGAGTAATCGTCGATGGAGTCACAGACTGCGGGGAGGCTTTCGAGGTTTGGAAGATATGAGAGCAGATTGAGGCTAACGACATGTATGATGTCGAAGTCGCCGTTTGTCATTTCCACGATCCTGCGCCTCATGTCATCAGAATGGCAGTTGACGTCACGATAATCAGGGGGTGGATAATTGAGTATTCTCAGCTTCTGCAGGAGATTCTGTCTTCTTTCTTTCTGATGCAATGGCCTGATGTGAAACATCTCAACAGAGTCAAACACATTGTTTAACTCGTCGAGGGAATCCTGAGGTATTTCATTGTTCGACTGGCAGATAAGATTCAGGGAATGGTCACCTGACAGAGCTTTTAAGATGTTGAATACGCGTAATTCGAATCCGCCCTTTATGGGCAGCGGTGGTTTTGGGGACAATACCAAGACTTTCATAAGAACTGCCCCTCACGTTCGGCATCGCAATCGAACATTGACCCGGCTGAGCGACCCGTGTTCGAGTTATTCGCGGATCACTGCCCGGATATTATCTTGCGTTGCCGTTCCAGAAATGGCCCTCATCAGGCTTGGCCGGCAGCCGGCACGATCTCATGATCGGAAGTACGAGATTCTTGGCCGCCATCACAAACCTCCCCGATAAGTTATCATTACCAACGGTAATTGTCACATGTTTTCTTGTTTTTTTTGTCCATTCGAGTTTGTACGGATACGGATCGCCTCCAAAATCATACTCTCTGACCTTATCGTCGTCGAATAACTCGCTAAGAATCAGCATGCGCAGTGTGTTGCCGGGAGAGTAGTAGCTGTATGCCTCATCATAATCGCATCTGATCAGCGACAGTCTGCCGTTGCCCGAAAGCAGGTATTCGAAGCCCACAGGTTTGCCCTTGATGCTGAGTACATACAGCCTGACAAGCTCTTTCTCGACTGCCACGGGAGTATAAGAGGAATACATCTTCCCCATATGGGTGTCCTCGCGCAGGTGGCAATCTCCCTCTGCCTTCCAGCTATTGGCTGAGATATCGAACATGGCCAAACGAAACCGCTCGAACTCAGCTGCTGTTCGAATACGATTCATCCGCCAATCTCCGGATTTTTCCAGCCGTCGAAGGCACATCCGCTGGAGCCTTTTCTGCATGCTCTTCGTCAATGAATCAAGGTACTCCTGCCATGTACCTTCGGTGTCGAGATAAGGAGATTCAAGACCCGGATCCGCCTGAATCTGATAGGGTTTCTTGCGAGTACGAACATAGTCGAGATATGTGTTCGTGACCTCCAGATCCGCCTCGAGATTCTCAGTGAATATGACATCCCACGATTTTGCGCTCAGGAGTTCCTCAAACAACGGTTCCATGTAATCAGTGTCTGCGACAATGAAATTGCACCGTGGGCTTATGTCGGAAGAGATGAATGAGATCCCGCGAGTCTTGATCCCGCGATACCTCAGAATTCGCCTCATGCAAGGCGCCACAGCCACGAGCTGACCATCGGACCATTTAGTCACTAAGTGCAGGTTGTTGGCAGCTTCAAAGGATTCGATCCAATGACAGAACCAGCTGTGCTTCATAAACGCATGATTGACCCGGTTACTTTCGACGAGTTCATCCCATTGGTCTTCCAACCTTATGAAATCGTCATATTTCTCAATGATTCTGACTTTGGTACCGTTCATGTGATCTCCACCACGAATTATTCTAGCTCAGTCTGCACAGGCGATATCGTTGCAGAGAGTTTTTCTGCACACTCGAAAGAAGTCTTCGGTGGATGCACTTCAGGATCGCCGTAATTCCATATACGCTATGACCGGCGGCCGATCTGCAACGCTGTGAACACTTCATTTTGATCAGAAATGTGTTGATACCGTTCGGACAACCGAGTATATCTAATATAGATATCGGTTTATATTTGTCAAATTTCAACCGACAACCTTAATAGTCGGTTGGCGAGTGAGATGTCGCGTGTATTTGCAGCCGAGCCTTCTGGCCCGCCTGTGATTCTGGTTACAACCAGTCTCTTTTGCCAGACCGATCTGACAGTTCACATTCAGACATCAGAATGGAGTTAGGGCTGACTCATGGACAGCGAAGAGAAACGAACGACAGACGTGGCTCCAGAGATGGACTACGATTGGAAGCTCCGCAAGGAGGCAGAGTTCTGGGGCAAGATGGCCCGCGTCCGATGGGAGGGCGGTATTCCTATGACGATGGATTTCTCCCTCGCGACGAGGTATCGTGTCCGCAGGGCCGCGCTCGGGTGGGGAGATTACTTCCAGGACCCGCTTCTCGAGTCACTTACACCGTACGGCCGTGCCAAGATACGATTCGTGAGAAAGGCCCGAAGTGTTGAAGGATCACGCGCTCTTGATCTGGGCTGCGGGGCCGGGTGGCTTGCCCTCGAATTGGCGAGGTCGGGGAAATCAGTGGATGCTCTCGATATAAGTGAATAGGAACAGACAGTAGCAAGAGAGTATCAGGCCACGCTGACTGAAGAAGTGCCGGGAAGTATTAACTGGATCTGCACAGACCTGAACCAGCACAAGACCGATGAACTCGAGTATGACGTAGTTACGGCATGGGATGCATTGCATCATATACAGAATTTAAAGCAGTTGTACGAAGAGATTGACAAAGCGCTCAAACCGGGTGGCCACTTCCTTGTCAGCGAACGAGTCTGGGGTACGGACAAACCATCCGTGAGGGCAAGAATCGGTAAATACCTCGAGTTATTTGTCTGGTCGTTCCTTCCGACGCCATCTCCTTACACGTACAGGCGAAAATTCAAGCAGCTGTTTGGCGAACTGGGATTATTCTTCAGGACAAAAATACTGAGGCAGAAAGTAGAGATGATCCCGTGGCAGCTTGACAGCGATGATTTCTGTTCTCCGTTCGAGGAAGCGAGCGGCAGGGAAATAGTCGATCTGATTGAGGATATGTTCGAGGTAGAGAAGATCGAATCCTACGGTGGATTCACCGAGGAGATACAGCGAAGTCTCTATCTTCCAAGGTTCCTCAGGTTCCCGGTTCTGCTGTTTCTCAGCTGGCTGGATCATGCCGCGATAAAGCTGCATCTTCTCGAAGGGAAAGTGTCGATTATATACGCCCGCAAGAAAGGCATGGAGCAAGAGTCAAGTCAGTCCTGAGTGAGGGCATATGGCAATTGGTTCAGATCCTCTGCCCGCAGTCGTCGCCGTAATGTCGTATTCCGGATTAGGTATAGTCCGGAGTCTTGGACGTCGCGGAATACCGGTGTATGCCATAGCTGACTCCCCCGAAGAAGTCGGAATGACCTCTCGTTATGCAACCGCGGTTGTCACCCCGAAGATCATAGAATCCGAGGAGCATACAATACAGGATTTGATTCAGCTTGGAAAGCGCATCGGGCGACCTTCAGTCCTCTACGCTACCGGCGACTCCGTTGTGCTCCCGGTCTCGAAATACAGGGATGAGTTAAAGAAGTATTATCGGTTCCTGATGCCCGACCATAGCGTCGTCGAGCGACTCCTGACCAAGTCCGGGCTGTCCGGAGCGATTGAGGAACTTAAGGTTCCGGGGCCTCGTTCAGTAATTATTCATAATCCGGAGAAGTTCGCGGAGTCCGCGAGCATTCTCGAATACCCTGTCATAATCAAACCCATATTTTCAGCATCGTGGTACAGGCATGAAGTCACGGACGTTATCGGAGTCCGAAAAGCGATACTCTGCAACGATGCGGCTGAAGCGACGTCATGGTACGAAAAACTTCGCCCTGTCGATCCCCGCATCATTTTGCAGGAGCTGATTCCCGGCGACGACTCAGAATTATACTATGTTTGCGGCTACTACAATCGTGACGGTGTGCTGGAAACTGCCTTTGCAGGAAGGAAACTGCGCCTCACACCGATACATTTCGGGAGTGCATCATTCGTCGAGAGCGTACCGGGCGATGAACTGGTGCCTGCAGCAGACCGTCTGCTCTCCCCTCTCGGCTACAAAGGGCTGTTCGGGGTAGAATTCAAGAAAGATCCGAGAGACGGTGTCTACAAAGTAATCGAAGTCAATGTCCGGTGGGGTTTGTGGGATTGCCTCTCAGCTCGTTGTGGTGCGGACCTCGCTTATCTCGCTTACGCCCGCGAGGCTCATGTGCCATATCGCTGCACTAGGGCTTACAGGCTTGGTGTGCGATGGGTGAGTTCCCGTCGTGATCTTGATGCCTGCATCGACTACCACAGAGAAGGTTCCATAAGCGGATTGTCATGGATGAAATGCCTGTTCGGAGAAACTCAGCATGCCGTCTTCGCATGCGATGATGTTCAACCTGCGATCAGAGAAGTAGCAGTAATGATGAATGACAAGCTATCCGGGATCAGGAGCAGGCTTTTAAAGAAGTGATCATAAGTTTCGCTGTTAACGCTCTACTGACTGGGATGCCCGTCACTCAAGTTTCTTCAGCCTGTTGATCCACTCGACTTTCCCTGCAACGACAAGCACATCATCCGCTTCGATCTTATGATCGGATCGGGGTATAGCGTCAACTTTCCTTCCACGCCGTGATTCACTCTTTATCGAGATGATATCGACACCGTACCTGTTCCTTATCCTGAGCTTCTTGATCGTTTTTCCTACGAATATCCTCGGCGCGGGCAGTTCCGTAATGACATAGCCTTCGAGAAACCTTATATCGCTTTCGAGATTCGTCATCGTGATCTTGTTGGCGAGATCGGATGTCATGTCGATGTGCTCGATTTCGCGACCGTATGCGTGCATGACATCCTGTAGTCTCAGTATTCCAATCTGTTTTGAAGGATTTGCGGGGTCCATCACGGGAAGGACATCACAACTACAGTGGCGCATCTTCCTCACAGCATCCTCACAGTTGTCCGAGAGACTGACACGTGCTATACTGTCATGCGCAATATCCTCAGCAATGCAGATATTCTGGAGGATGTCCTTCTGAAACATCATGTCTTTAATATCATTTGCAGATATCATTCCGATGAAGTCACGAGTCCGTATGTCGTGAACTGAGATATAGGACAAGCCTCCCGATATCAGTTTCATCACAATCTCATTGAAGCGCATATTCTGTGGGACTGATTCGAAATCCCGTGAGTAGTGATCCTTCACGAAGAGGGTTTTCATAACGCTGACTTCTGCCCGATCTTTTACATTGACGTTTCGTAGAAGCAGTTTCAGAGTGTAGATTGACTCCCTCGAGAACTTAGATGACACAATAGTAGCGATAATACAGGTCACCATGAGAGGCAGGATGATCGATACGTCCTTGGTAAGCTCGAACACGGTGATAATAGCCGTAATTGGAGCTCGTGTGGTTCCCGCTACGAGTCCTCCCATCGCGATCAGCGCATAAGTGCCCGGGGATGCCGTAATGCCTGGAAGCAGTGTGTGGGCAAAGTGGCCGAATGCTCCTCCCAGCATAGCGCCAATGAAAAGGGACGGCGCGAAGATTCCCCCCGATCCACCGGATCCAAGCGTCAGCGATGTCGCAAATATCTTAACGAAGACAAGTGCGAAGACCATCACCCAGAAAGTGTGGCTGCCGAGCGCGCTGTTGACAGCCTCCGAACCAATACCCATGTATGTCATAGACTCGTGATTCAGTGCGAGATTTATCGAATCGTATCCGACCCCCATTATCTGAGGAAAGAACAAGCCAATAATACCAATCATCACTCCCCCAAACACCGGCTTGATATAGGACGGAATTCGAAACTCCCTTTCCCAAATCGCGACGACGGAGTAAAGGACTTTGATGAATACATAGGATATCACGCCACACAGCACTCCAAGACCGATGTACAGCCCTATTTCGAAAGGACTCCTGAGGACGTGATTACCGACGACTTCGATTGCGGGGAAATCCCCCTCGAAGGCATGAGATACTACCGTAGCCATCACCGAGGAAATGACGATCGGGGAAAACTGCGCTACGGCATAGTCCATCAGAATGATTTCGACGGCAAACAGTGCGCCCGCAATCGGGGCGTTGAATGCGGCCGCGATTCCGGCGGCAGCGCCGCATCCAACAAGTGTCTTCAATCTCTTCGCCGGAATGTTGAAGAACTGGCCGACAGTGGAACCCAGACTTGATCCTATCTGGATTATCGGCCCTTCCCTGCCAACGGAACCACCTGTACCCATCGTAATTGTCGAAACGAGTGTTTTGAAGAATGCAACGCGCGGTCTTATGTGCCCGCTCTTGAGGAGCACGGACTGCATGACCTCGGGAACACCGGTCCCCTTGGCCTCCGGGGCGAACCTGTAAATGATCGGCCCAACGATCAGACCGCCGATTGCAGGGATGACAATCTTCGTGTACCAAGGAGCCGCCGCGATGTTTTCGAGCAGAGTACCGTCGCCCCAGAAACACAAACCGGAAATTTCGCGAATGAGAGCCCTTACCCCAACCGCACCGAAGCCCGCAAGTGTCCCGATTATGATCGCAAGGACCAGCATAATCAGGTTGTCAGTCATCTTCAGCTTACCGAAGATATCTGTGGCACCGCGGGATGCGCGCAGGTAGAGCTTCTGGGCGCGGGACGACCGCGACTCTTGTGCCTTTGGCTTGAATCTATAGCGGCTTTTGCGAGGCTTTCTCATTGCGTAATGATGCAAGATAATCATCAAGCCGCCCGTGTCCAGAACCTTCTTGCCTCCAAGAGAAGTTCGTCCGGTCCGTTCATTCAAAATGAATCTTGACATGTGCATTCGCGGCGCTAACTTGAGTGCTGTACTGGCTGTTAGGATTTTTGTCGGGAAGGCAGCACGCAAAAGCAGCCAGTGTCTCTGGCGATTCAAAGATGGATAGTGAAACGCTAAAGAAGATCAAGCGAGAGCTTTCAGACGCTGAACGCCGTGCCGTCGAGAGGCACAAGTACTACCTTTCCGAGGGCGCCCACCACGATGTCGGGTTTGATTTCGCGCTCGAGGACTGGTTGCAGAATCATTCGGACCACTGGCGAAGCCAACGGTTGCGCGAGGATCTGGTTCGCCAGTCGGAAGAAATTCGCAAGCACAAATGGATCGAGTCCCAGAAAGCTGGGGCTGACCTCGGCCAGAAGGCAGTAGAGGATTGGATCAAGAACTACGCCGCTAAATGGCGCCGTTGGCGAGAGATGGCCGAGTAGGCCGCGCCTTTTGGCCGATCCCCACACTCCCTTGCCTGCAATCCAAAGCACCCGTTTCAAACAGTATGAATTTCATCGAAATCGGTGCGATGAGTATGGTCATTCACCCGGAGGGGTCGACTTCTGAATCGTATCATTGTACCTCGCATCCGACTCGAAGGGGGCATTGTTGGACCCACAAACTCTCGCAATTCCGTAATTATCATTGACAAATGCAATCGAGTATGTGATATTATTCACATTAGACGCCGTTCCTCCGTGAGCGGACTGCGATGCCAAAGGTCACACACCAAGGACCAGAGAAATGTCTGAGTGGCCTCGTAGGAAGGTCGACAATCATACCAGCTCTCGTTCAAGCGACGAGCGGTACTATCGGGATATCAGGCGCAAGCACATATTCCGGCTCCTCGTCACCTACGTTCTGCCCCTGGCTTTGCTGTCAGTGTATTTCTACTTCAGGTATGATGCTTTAGTCTCTGAGAGTCAGAGATTCCATCTTAAAGCTATCGCCGAAAACCAGGCGAACACACTGAATCTCTTTCTGTCAGAAAGACTGGTCAACATAGCGAATCTAATAGACGACCCGAAGCTTGTTATCCCACCATCATCGGAAACCATGCCGGGACTTCTCAAGGCACTCAAAAAAAACAGCGACACTTTCGTTGACATCGGATTTTTCGACTCATCAGGTGTGCAGACATCATATGCCGGGCCATATCCATCGCTCGAGAAGCGCGATTACAGTTCAGAGTCGTGGTTCAGGAACCTTCGTGACGACGGGAAGCAGGTCATAATCACCGACATTTACCTCGGCTTCAGAAAAGAGCCGCATTTTACGATAGCTGTAAGCCGCACAATCGATGAACGATTCGTCGCGCTGAGGGCAACACTCGACCCACGGAAGATGTATGAATATATCACATCCCTTGAAGGATCGAATGAAGTTTATACCTCAATAGTAAACGAAGATGGTTTTTACCAGTTGGTGACGCCGCACATCGGTACTCTCCTCGAGTCCTCCTCGGTGGTTCCCCCAAAATCACCGAGATTTGCGGTCGAAGAAGCTGACATAGACGGACATTCGTACGTTTACGCCTATTCATGGCTCAATTCGGCGAGATGGGCTTTGATCGTGCAATTCTCTTCTGAAGAGCTTGATGGTGGTATGGCCGGTTTCAGGCTCAAGTTCTTCGGGCTGACTCTCGCTATCATACTGGTCATTCTTGTGGTGATATTGAATCGTGCCAGGAAACTTGCGGAGTTTCAGAAAGAGTCGGATCGAACCAAACTTCAACTGGAACATGCCGCGAAGCTCGCATCGGTAGGTGAACTGGCCGCAGGGATAGCCCACGAAATCAATAATCCCCTTGCATCAATCAATGAAGAAGCTGGTTTGATGAAGGATCTGATAAGCGCGGACTTCGAACAGACCGCGACCCCTGAGGATCTCACGAATCATCTTAATTCGATTCAGGAATCGGTGTTCCGATGCAGGGACATAACGAGGAAACTTCTTGCATTCGTTCGCAAAACCGACACCGACCTCGAACCGCATGACCTTAATGCCCTGATTGATGGTGTTGTCGACGGCCTGCTGGGACCGGAGATGGCTGTTTCGAACGTGGAAATAGTCAAAGAGTACGACACCACAATACCCAGAATAGTAACCGATGGTCATCAACTGCAGCAGGTGTTGCTCAACATACTAAACAATGCCCTCGACGCCCTGAGCGGCAATTCGGGTGTGATCGCGGTCGCAACCAGCGCCAACGAGAGTGATGTGAGGATAACTATCTCGGACAACGGTTCAGGCATGACAGCAGATCAGCTGGAAAAGATATTCGTTCCATTCTTCACGACTAAGGAGGTCGGTAAAGGCACGGGATTGGGATTGTCTGTCAGCTATGGAATAGTAAAGAATCTTGGCGGGACCATAACCGTGGAGAGCGAAAAAGGCAAAGGAAGCACATTTGTCATAACGCTCCCTCTCGGCACGACCCGCGATAGTCAGCGGCCCGCTTAGGCGACGATCAAGTTTGCAGTCATTGGCGGTGATAACTGGAACCGGAGTTAGATATGGATAACAAAAGAGTCAAAGATGTGATGGTCCCCTTGCATGAATACGCGGTGGTCTCACAGGACGCCACAATACTCGAGGCCATCACTGCACTGGATGACGCTCAGAAGCGACTTCCACCCGGAAGACATAAACACCGAGCTGTGCTTGCCACAAACGATAAGGGTGAAATCGTGGGGAAAGCCGGGCATCTCTCTTTTCTTCGCGCTCTCGAACCCAAGTACAACGAACTTGGGGATGTTGATGCTCTCTCCAAAGTTGGATTAAGCGCGGATTTCATTTCCTCGATGATGGATCACTATCGGTTCTTCAGGGACACGTTGACAGATCTCTGCAGGCCGGCCAGCAACATGAAGGTTCGCGACATAATGCGGCCAGTGACGGAGAGTATCGAGGAAGATGCCTCACTCTGTGAAGCGATCCACCGAATGGTCATGTGGCAAACGCTGTCAATCCTTGTCACGAGAGGCAAGGAAATCGTCGGACTGCTCAGAGTTTCCGACATTTTTCAGGAAGTAACGGAGAGTATCAAAGGCCTCGCTGAATCGACATCGCACGATAGACAGGAGTAGCAGGAATGTCCAAGTTGTTGCTGGTAGATGACGAGGATCAGTTTCGAAAGAACCTCTCGGAACGACTCAAGATGCGGGGTTATGACGCGATCGACGTTGACAACGGGGAAGACGCGATCAAACTGGTTCGGAGCACTTCAGACATCGACGTAGTCTTGCTTGACCGCAAGATGCCGGGAATGGACGGTGAACAGACGCTCAAGGAACTGAAGAGCTTCCGGCCGGAGCTACAGGTCGTAATGCTCACGGCTCACGGCAGTGCTGTCTCTGCGATGGAGGCAGGACGGCAGGATGCATACTCCTATCTCGAGAAACCATGCGAGATAGACACTTTGCTGGAAGTCATCGAGTCGGCAAGGGAGAACAAGGTTTACGCGATGGCAAGACACGAAGTGCCAAACGTGGAGAAGGGTTCGATTCGGAAGTGGCTGACAGGCTCGCATAACTCCCGGCCCGGGATCATAATCCTCGGCCTGTTGATCCTCGCAGTGCTGATGGTGATACCTGCACCTGACAGAATGCGGGAGCTGCTGGTCTCGCCCAAGACCGGCGAAATGACCGATGCGAATGCCGGGTACTCCGGATACTCGAAGATGAAAGCGGGCGAAAATATCGTTGAATACTACAGCAACGAGGCAGGATTCGGAGAAGTCTCCAACGGATCCAACGGGGAGACGATTAGAACCCCGATGACTTCTGAAGACGCAATCTTCAAAGCCAAGATAATGCTTGGGATACTTATCCTTGCCGCGCTCTTCTGGGCCACGGGTGCTGTGCCGGTCGGAATCACCGCACTTTCGGTAGGCGTGCTGATGTACTTCCTCGGGATTCTCAAACCTGATGATATCGCGAAAGCTTATGCAAAGGATGCTGTGATATTCATCTTCGGTGTACTCTCCCTGTCGGTCGCGATAAGCAAGACCGGCCTCGACAGGCGAATAGGCCTTCTTCTGCTCGGTCCGGCCTCTAACCTGAAGAAACTGCTCTTCATTTTCCTTCCTCTGCTCGCGGTGGCATGCTCTTTCGTATCCGAGCATGCGCTGGTGGCTTTCATAATGCCCATGTTCATTATGGTCTACTCGAGTTCGATTCAAGCCGCCGGGGTAAAGAAAGACAAGAATCTTGCAGTGTTATTCGTATTATCGCTCTGCTTTGCGGCAAACTGCGGTGGCCCCGGATCTCCGGCCGCAGGAGGAAGAAACGCGGTGATGCTGGGGATACTTTCTGACTACGGCAATGCTCCGACGTTCGGGGAATGGGTTCAGTACGGGTTGCCATTCGTGCCAGTCATGGCGATTGTCATAGGCGGGTACTTCTTCATCAGGTTCAGGAACAAGATCAAAGTCAAAGACCTGAACGTCTCCTCTCTCGTGAAACGTGCATCCGAGAAGATCGGGCCGATGAATCGAAATGAATACATCACCGCTGCTGCGTTGTTAGTAGTCGTGTTACTGTGGATCACGGCAAGCGACACATTCGGGATGGGAGGGCCGGTCATACTCGGGCTCGCCGGGCTGAATATCTTTCGCGTGCTTCGCTGGCGCGACATCGCGGGCATCCCATGGGACGTGGTCGCGCTGTATGCCAGCGCATGTGCTTTGGGCAAGGGCCTTGCTATCACAGGAGCCGCGCTGTTCCTTGCCGACGGATTTATCAGCCTGCTGCCTGACTTCATGCTGAACGGCGAGGCACTTGCGATTGCCGCGAGCCTCTTCACAGGAATAACGACGAATTTCATGAGCGATGGCGCGACAGTGTCAGCCATCGGGCCTATTACCGTACCTATGGCGACTATCTCCGGAGTACACCCGTGGATGATGGGCCTGGCTACGGCTTTCGCGTCTTCTTTTGCTCACATGATGATAATCGGGACTCCGAACAATGCGATTGCATACGCTATGGCGAAGGATCCCGTTACCGGAGAGCAGCTTGTCACGCTCTCGGATTTCTTCAAACATGGCGCTGCCATACTTATACTGTCATTTGCGGTTCTATGGGGATGGGTATTCTTCGGCTATTGGAGGATCATCGGTTTTTAGATAAGGAAAGGTGGATACGATGTCAGACGGGAGAATCAGACTTCTTATAGTCGATGACGAAATAAAGTTCCTCGAGTCGATAGCTCAGCGGCTGGAGCTAAGAGATTTCGAAGTATTCAAAGCAACGAACGGAAACGAAGCTCTCGAATCAGCCAAGAACTCGAAGTTCGACCTGGCACTGCTGGATCTCAAGATGCCCGGGATGGATGGGAAGGAAGTCCTCGAGATCCTGAAGCGTGAGCACAAATATATTGAAGTCATAATCCTTACAGGTCACGGGTCGCTGGACTCGGCAGTGGAATGCACGAAACTTGGGGCATTTGATTATCTGCCAAAACCGTACGAGCTGGAGAAACTGCTCGATGTACTTCAGAAGGCGTACGAAGCCAGACTCCATAAGAAGTTCAAGATGGATGAAGAACGAATGGAGAAGATACGTAAACTGGCGACCGGATCAAGTCCTCTGGGGATTCTGCGTGAGCTTCGTGCTTTGGACGACGACGAGAAGTGAAAGTATCAAGCTCTCGGCGAGCAGTGCTGTTCTTTGAAAAGATGTCACGGGGCGGAAGCGACTGTTCCACCGCCCCGTAAAACAAAATCAGATCAGAGTTGGGAATTTACCCAGTCCCAATTGATAAGCTTCTCAACGAAAACCGATAGATAGTCCGGTCTGCGATTCTGGTAATCGAGATAGTAGGCGTGCTCCCATACGTCGACGGTAAGCAACGGTTTCATCCCATGGGCAAGAGGAGTATCAGCGTTAAGTGTTTTCACTATTTCCAGCTTGCCGCCGTTTACCACCAACCATGCCCATCCGCTCCCGAATTGAGTAGCACCGGCGGTCTTGAGACCTTCGACGAACTTGTCGTAACCGCCGAGATCGGACTTGATAGCATCAGCTATCTTCCCCGAAGGCTGTCCCCCACCATCGGGCTTCATGCAGTTCCAGTAGAAAGCGTGATTCCATGCCTGTGCGCAATTGTTGAATATTCCGGCTTTTGAAGCGTCGCCTGCCGTTTTCTTGATGATGTCTTCAATGTCAGCCGTATCGAATTCAGTGCCCGCGATGAGCTTGTTTCCGTTGGTAACATATGCGGCATGGTGCTTGTCGTGATGGAACTCAAGCGTCCGGGCGCTTATGTGGGGTTCAAGTGCGTCCTTCGGATACGGCAGTTCCGGTAACTGGATTGCCATAGCTCCCTCCATAATCTTGACTTGTGAAATCCTGACTTTCGAATTTGCTGCTGTTAAGAAACGCCCCGGATGTCGAAAAAGGAAGAAAAAAAGGATCTGTGTTAAGATTCTGGTGAAAAAGTTAGCTTTTTCTGACAAGAATCTAACAAACTTTTTTGAACTTTTGCCATAGTATTGCATTATATGCGGTTGGCTAATGATCGGACGACCTGTCCAAATTCTTCCGACTCACTCGATGAATAGTGGAAAAGGGGTCTGAGACGAAATTCGTAACGGAGTCATGATCGATGAAAAGAATTCGAAATATCGGAATTGTTGCTCATATTGACGCGGGCAAGACAACTACAACTGAGCGGATACTCTTCTTCACAGGGATGATCCACAAGATCGGTGAAGTTCACAACGGCCAGGCTGTCATGGATTTCATGAAGCAGGAGCAGGAACGTGGTATCACTATCTCCTCTGCTGCGATAACCTCGGATTGGAAAGACCATCATATCAACATAATCGATACTCCGGGACATATCGACTTCACCCTCGAAGTCGAGAGGTCACTGCGAGTCCTTGATGGAATCGTAATGGTCTTTTGTGCTGTCGGTGGAGTCGAGCCGCAAAGTGAGACGGTGTGGCATCAGGCAGATCGTTACAAGGTTCCTCGAATAGCATTCGTCAACAAGATGGACCGCAACGGCGCGGACCTTTTCCAGACTATAGATATGATGAATGACATGCTGGGGGCGAATGCTATTGCATTCCAGCTGCCAATGGGCTCCGAAGAGAATTTCAAGGGCATAATTGACCTCGTCACAATGAAGGCTATCACCTATGAGGGACTCGAAAAGAAAGAGTCCGCCATTCCAGAGGAATTCCGCGACGAGTCGGCAAGACTTCGCGAACAACTCATCGAGAAACTTGCAGACTTCGATGATGACATTATGCAGAAGTATCTCGATGGAAAGGAGATAGCTTCAGATGAGATATACAGGGCTGCGAGGGATGCCGTTCTGAACCTGTGCGTGACGCCGGTGTTCTGCGGTTCAGCATTCAAGAACAAAGGCATTCAGCTTCTGCTTGACGCGATCGTCGACTATCTGCCTTCGCCGGTAGACAGGGGCATAGTTCTCGGAACTGATCTCGACGATCCGAGCAAGACCATTTCACGGAAGCCGTCGCCAAACCGTCCCTTCTCTTCGCTCTCGTTTAAGATTATCAATGATCCTTATGTCGGTCAGCAGACTTTCGTTCGCGTCTACTCCGGAGAGCTGAAGACAGGAAGTTATGTCCTCAACACGACTAAGGGCAAGAGAGAGAGAATCGGAAGATTGCTTAGAATCCGGGCGGATCATCGAGATGACGTTGATTCTCTCAGGGCAGGTGACATTGGCGCGATTATCGGGCTGAAGTACACAACTACCGGTGACACATTGAGTGATCCGGAAAAGCCGATACTGCTCGAAAACATAAAGTATCCGGAAACAGTGCTCGACATGAAAATCGAACCGGCAACCATCAAGGACCGGGAGAGAATGGGAATAGCGCTCGGGCGAATGGCCCTTGAGGACCCGTCTTTCAAGGTGAGATTCGATGACGAGACGGAGGAAACAGTGATTTCCGGCATGGGTGAGCTGCATCTTGATATCGTTGCCGACCGTCTGAAGACCGAGCACAAAGTTGACGTTATTGTCGGCGAACCGGCAGTGGCCTTCAGGGAGACTATAACCCGTGAAGTAAGGCACGACTACAAGTTCAAGAAGCAGACCGGGGGCAAGGGGCAGTATGCTCATATCACATTCCGGATCGAGCCGAATGAAGGTAACGGCATCGAGTTCATCGACAACGTCAAGGGCGGCAACATACCTCGCGAATACATTCCCTCGATAGAACGCGCGTTTCGTGAAACTCTCTACAAGGGACTGCTTGCCGATTCGCCGATGATAGGCGTCAAGTTCGTCCTGATAGACGGCAGCTATCATGAAGTCGATTCCAGCGAGATGGCCTTCAGGACATGTACACAGCTTGCGTTGAAAGACGTAATAGGCAAGGCTGCGCCGAAACTGCTCGAACCAATGATGAAGATCGAGATTAACACCCCGGACGAGTATATGGGAGACATAATCGGGGACCTTAACCGTCGCCGGGGGCATATCGGCAACATGAGGCGATACAGGAAAGGCTCGCAGAAGCTCAACGGGAAAGTGCCGTTGATGGAGATGTTCGGTTACGCATCAGCCCTGAGGACGCTTTCAAGTGGTCGCGCCAATTATTCCATGGAGTTCCTCGGGTACTCTCAATTGCCAGCGCAGATTCAAGAAAAAGTAATAGCTGAAAAGAAAGAAAAGAAGAGCGCCTGATAACCGGCGCTCTCAGCATAAGTCTGCATTCAACAGCATCCGAAACGGGCGTACTACCACCAGATCTGTTTGCCATCCTCTATGGTGAAGATACGTTCCTCTTTGTCCGTATCAGTAGCTGTCAACCAGTATAGCCCGCCGCTCGGGACGCTATCGAAGACAAGAACCGGCTCCTGCGCCACCTTCTTCCCGATTGTCGTCCATCCATCGGACCATACGTTCAACTCGTATTCTGTGCCTAATCTGGGAGCGAACCTGCTGACACCATCTGTCGAAACAGCTAGTCTACGGCTGGTCGTGCCTGTGAGCGTAACCTGATCAATTTCGTCCTCGGAGCGACGAAGCACTCGCATCGTGCAGTCATCCTGAAGAATGAAAGGGCTGCCGTAGGGAACGATTTCCTCGTTTATATACAGTGCAGGCATGTAAGCTATATCTAACCCCATGTCGAGGAATGTCACCGTTCCATCCTCAATCCTCCCCCACTGAATCGCTTTCCAATGACCTGAGTTAAAAACACAGAGGTATGCAACGTCGATAGAATCCGGCACTTGCTTATCCAGTTCTACACACACGTCGCAAACATCGATGTAGTCGGCAGTAACATCTTCGTAGCTCTTTCCGGCAAGCCAACCGGGAATGGATTTCTGCTTTCTTTCCTGAAATACGAGATTCTCTTTCTGCTTTCCGTACGTCTTGCGATATACCTTCGCAAATTTGTTCGCAAGCGAATACCGCCCGGGGTTAGCCTCGGCCCCCATGAACGGGATCACACTGCCATCTGGCGTCAGAATCGCATTCCATGCGTGATTGTTGCCGGCATTGGCCCAATGGGGAGTGTAGTCGCTGGTAACGGCGAGACCATTTGCTCGCATTGCGTAGATCGTCACGTTTGTCATATCTTCGCATCGCCCGAGACCGATCTCCATCATCTCGGCCAGCCCAAGATCGGTGGGATGGTAATAGAAACGGGGATCGAATGTGAACCAGGTCTTGATATCATCGTTGATCAGCCTCGCCGCTTCAAGAGGATCGCCGGAGTTCGACATCGAATCCGGGAGATACTCGTATTTCTGAAGAAATTTCTCCCGCCACGGTTCAAGCGGTTCGTTGCTTCCCCGATACGGGAGGACGTATTTCAGAAAGTCGTCGAAAGAAAGCGAAGAGGCCCAGGGCTTTTCTCGCCATGCGGTGAAAGCGCCGTTGATCTGATTGATGAGAAAGTCTGAAGAAATCGACTCGAGATCATCAATCCTCTCATCCCTGTCAAAGTCGAGTTCACCGATTGAATCTTCCATGCTCGCCGTAGCCGACAGGAGACTGTCGAAGTCTGGATAGTCCAATACATTGAAGTCTATCTTCGTCCCGGAGGTATCCACCAATTTGTAATTCACATAACAGTGACCTTCCATATTCCCGATGAGGTAATATGCGGCTTCAGTCTTCAGTGAATCACCCTCTGCAACGAAATGTTCTAACACGGCTTCAAGAGAAGACTTGTTGTCACCGGCCTGCTCAAGTGCGGACATGACATCATCAGGATATGACGGGCCGCTGCTACAGCTGCATAGCGCGATCAAAACAGCCAAGACAACGGCCTCGACGACGAATCTGGCATTCTTAAACATGGTTACTCCTATTGCGTGTATCGTGAGAATCCAAATGCGACTCATACGAGCAGGTTATGTTAACTGAAGTCTTTCCCAAATATCACGGCTATAATTACCGCGAGTATTGCAAGCGGCGCTATGAACCTCAGGAAGAACTGCCACAGCTTGAACCCGAAAACAGGCTGTCCCTGACTGTCGACGAGATGGAGCTCCTCGGATGAAAGCTTCGAACTGAGGAACCACCCGACGAAGAGAGTGGTGAGCAATCCACCTATGGGTAGCATCCAGTTCGATGCGAGGTGATCAAGGGTGGACAGAACGCCCTGCTTACCGCCAAAGATCTCGAACGATGAGAGTTGCGGAACCGCGCCAAGCGACAGCGCAGAGCCAATCATGGAGACCAGAACTATGGCGGTACTGATGAGCGTGGCGACATGTCGCTTCAGCCCGAGCTTGTCGATGAAGAATGATACTATGACTTCGAGCAGGGATATTGTCGATGTGAGTGCGGCGAAACCGACGAGAACGTAGAACAATGGCCCAAGGAGAGTCCCCCCGGCCAGTTCTTCGTAGAACAACCTCTGCAACGTCACGAACAGCATGCCCACCGATGAAGCCTGAACCTGCTCCGACATCCCCGCCACCGAGTATATGATCGTGTACATGATAACGCATGCAAGAAGGGCAATGAAAGTATCGAGGAACACGACAGTAACGGATGACTTGAATATCGATTCTCTCTTACTCATGTAGGAACCATAGGTAATCATCACGCCCATACCGAGCGACAGGGTGAAGAATGCGTGTCCGAGAGCTTCAAGTACACCTGTTGCAGGCAACTCGCTGAAATTAGGCCTGAAAAGGAAGTGAAACGTCTGGCCGATTCCCGGGAGAAACATCACCCTTATGACCAGATAAGCGAGGATGACGAGCAAGACAGGCATAAGGATCTTAGCTGCCTTCTCGATGCCCTTGCTGACTCCTCTCCAGATAATGAATGCCGTAGCTACCAGAAACACGAAAGACAGCAGGAGTTGTTTGGGAGCGTCCGCAATGAAATTGCTAAATGCATCGTCCGCAGGCGGGACGTATCCATTAAATGTCCAGCCGAGACACTGGACAAAAGACCTGATCGACCATCCCGCAATGACACTGTAGTATCCGAGAATCACGAAACCAGTCAGAACTCCGAAGAATCCCACGATTCCCCAGGCACGTCCGCCGAGCTTCTGAAATGCAGGAACAGGACTTTCCTGGGTTTTCCTTCCCATCAGGATCTCAGCCATCATAATCGGCAGGCCGATTATGGCTACGCAAACGAGATAGACAAGGACGAATGCCCCCCCGTTGTTGTGCCATGTTATGTAAGGAAACTTCCAGAGGTTACCCAGTCCTACAGCACTCCCTGCGGCGGCCAGGACGAATCCGATTCGTGAAGCCCAGTGATCTCTGTTCTCAGGCACACCCACTCCTTCGTGTCTGTTGTTTTAGATTTCTATATCTAAAAGTGGAGCCTGTGAATGTCAACTAAATTCAGCCTTACGCTGCTATGCAGGACATGAGGAGCCTTGAATTAAAGCATAATTTCTGTCAGTGTGGAATCGTCGGCCGGAGCAACCTCGATCACTTCTTCTCTATCGGGATGAGTAACAGTGACGCGAACGGATTCTTCTCTCTTCTGATCACAATACCTTGCCGTTGCCCGTGCGGCGGCTATGATAGCCTCTTCGGATGCTTCGCCGATGAGTAGCGTAATCGGACTGCCAGTATCTTTAGCTTCAAGGACAACAGATGTGCTGTTCCTGTACTTCAACATCGCCTCGTTGTCAGACTTGTTTCGTCCGACGACAATCTTGGACTCCGGCGAGAACCTGAAATGACGACCGACCTTGAGAAGGTTCACATCGTCAGGCAAGACCTGAGGTACGTGCTTGAACAGATCCTTGAGCCTGCGGGAGTAGTTCGGATCGGTAAGCAAACATCCCGAAGCCGGGTTCGGGTAGTCGTCAAGACCGAATTCCTCGGCAAGCTGCATTTGACGACTCCTTCCACGCCCTGCAATACTCTCCAGTAGATTCCTGTCTATGATTCCTTCCGACTCGGGAATTGTCGGCTTGAGCAACCGTGCGGAGAGAGGTCTTAGCAGTTTACCCCTGAGACCGGATTCACGTTCGACGAGGTTCAGCCGATCCCTTGTCTGCGACAACGGCCTCTGTCCCAACACTTCACCCGTTACTACCGCTACCGCACCTGTTTGCTCCATGACGTACTTCGCTTCCTGAAGCATCATGATTCTGCAATCGATGCACGGGTTCATGTTCTTACCATGTCCGAATCGGGGATTGCGCACGACATCAATGAAGTTCTCCCCCAGATGACATAGCTGAACCTGAAAGCCGAATTTCTCCGCGATGGGATATGGATTCTGCGAACAACTCGATCGATCACTGATCTCACATCCGAAATGCGTAAGAAACATGAGGGCGCGAACCTCTATCTTTTGCTTGAGCATCATGAGAATCGCGATGGAACTGTCCAACCCACCTGAGAACAGCACTACTACGCTTGCCTTGCTCTTGTCGGTCACGTCTTCCCTTCTGATTCACTTCAAAATCCGATGAACATATAACATATACGCACAAAGTCAACATTTTCCGGCGAAAACAAACTCTATCTCTCGCCATTTTTCTCTGGATGAAAGTGAACCGGCTGATATATTGGTTGTTTGATTTGATTCGGAGAGTACCTGGTACTATGACAGCAATTCTAAAGAAAGCCTCCGGTTGGCTGAAGCTGTTCATCTTCGAGCTTCAGCAGATGTTCTTCTTCGCGGCTGGAATGATCGAAAAGATATTCAGGCGCCCCATCTACCTGTATGACACACTCGAGCAGATGCACTTCATCGGGGTTGGATCTCTTTATCTTGTCGTGCTGACAGGGCTGTTCGCCGGTCAGGGAATGGCAATACAGTTTTCGTATGAACTCGCGGATTTCGGATCATCGAGCTACATCGGTCGGATCCTGGCGATTGCAATAGTCAGGGAGTTGGGCCCGGTTCTCACAGGCCTCATGATTGCGGCACGTGTTTCCTCCGGAATCACGGCTGAAATCGGGGCAATGGTATCCTCCAATCAGGTTTCGGCCCTCAAAGCCTTCGGTGTCGACCCTGTCAGGAAGCTCGCGATTCCAAGGCTCATCTCTCTTCTCGTAATGGTGCCGATACTCACTGTAATAGCCGACGCCGTAGCGATAATTGGCGGATGGGTCATAGCGATATTGGTAGCCCACGTTTCCTCGAATCTCTATTGGGCGAATGTTCTCGACAGACTCAGATTCGGCAATATCGCAATAGGTCTGATCAAACCGGTCGCGTTTGCACTGGTAATCGCGTTCATATCGTGTTACAAGGGCTTCACCACAACGGGCGGTACGAGAGGTGTCGGCAAGTCCACTACGAGTTCAGTAGTCCTGTCATCAATCACTATTCTTATCGTGAACTTCGTGATAACAAAAACCGTGATTTCTCTCTTCAAGGGTTATTTATGATCAGGCTCGAGGACGTCCACTTCCATATCGAGGACAACCACATAATCAAGGGGGTTTCTCTTCAGATCGGTGAAGACGAAACAATCGCCCTGATCGGGCAGTCCGGTTCCGGCAAGAGCACGATTCTGCAGCTAATCCTTGGTTTGTATACGCCAACTTCGGGCAAAGTACTCATAGACGGCATCGACATATCACGACTCAAGGAACAGGAGCTGAGGGAGGTTCGCAAACGCATTGGAATGGTCTTTCAGGCGGGTGCATTATTCGATTCTCTCACCGTAGGTGAAAACGTCGGTTACTATCTGCTTGAGCATTCGAGAATGAAGCTGAGCGATATCGAAGACGAAGTTGTCAGTATGCTTGATTTCGTGGGGCTTGATCCGTCGATACGGGACAGGCTTCCCGACGAACTCTCGGGCGGTATGCAAAGACGAGTAGCAATAGCAAGGGCTCTAGTTTCAACCCATCCCAAGGTAATGCTCTACGATGAGCCGACTACGGGCCTCGATCCCCAGATGACGAAACGAATAACGGATATAATACTCAAACTCAGGAATGCTCGTAGCGTCTCGCAGGTGGTGGTCACGCATCAAATCGCCGACGCTTTTCGCGTCGCGGACAGGTTTCTCATGATCGAGGATGGGGAGAAAATCTTTGACGGTCGCGGTAGAAAGCTGTTAAATAGTGAGGATGAGAGGATAATCAGCTTCCTCGAACCTTTCAACAACGCAATAGCGAGACAGAACGAACTAATCGAGGAGATCAATAACAAGTCATGAAACGAGCCGGCAAAGTCAAATGGGGAGAACTCAAAGTAGGCATACTGATCGCTATCGGTATCGCTTTCATGCTATACGCATCGTTCAGGGGCGGCGGCACGTCGATTTTCGAGGCCAAGAACGACTACACCCTGTATTGCTCGGATCTTGATGGACTATCGGTTGGTTCTCCGGTGTGGCTCGCAGGAGTCGAAGTCGGCAATGTGAAAAGCGTGAAATTCCTCAGGGAGCAGGTCATTGAAGGAAAGAATATCGAGGTGCAGATCCGTGTGAAGGAATCGATTGCATACCTGATAACACCGGGTACGGTTGCGCAGCTTGCCACTATCGGATTGTTGGGCGACAAGTACGTCAGGCTTGTCCCCGGCCCATCCTCACCGACTTCACTCGAGGATGGCAGTGTCATTCCCTCCGAAGGGATGGCGGGACTTCAAGGCGCTATGCGTGATCTCAAGCCAACAATAGCTCGTCTTAATACTCTGGTCGAGAGATTCGACAACGTGCTGGCCACCATCGATACATCTTCGGGCTTGATTTCTACGCTGCTCAGGGACCCGGAAATCCCTGAGAGAGTGTCGAGCCTGATTGAAAGAACGTCGCAACTTGTCACAACTCTGGACAGAAGCAGCAGTGATTTGTCAAGTGATATCCGAACAATCAAGACAGACTTCCACGCGCTTTCAGAGGAATTGCTCTCCGGTCAGGGGACCCTTGGGAAGCTAATGACGGACCCGGCTCCGTTTGAAAGCCTCGTATCTACGGCCGCGAGACTCGACACAATCCTTGCCAGGATTGAAGACGGAGAAGGCACGGCAGGTCAGCTCGTCAACGATCAGGAATTGTACGACAACATCAAAGATCTAATGGCTCGAATGAATACACTGACCAAAGACATCATGGACAATCCACGCAAGTATTTCAAATTCAGCGTGTTTTGATTCAGGCAGTACAGGATTCGCCTATGTCCTTCTCAAGTGGCGGCTTGCCCCAAAATCCCATCTTGAGACGCAAACACTCGTATCAGTACTAAAACTGAACAGATTAGAGGTGGTTGAAACATCGAGTTGGCAAACGGTTAAATGACAATGCGTTGCAAATCACAAACGAAATAAGCCGGAGATGCCTCAAGGCGAAGTGCTGACACTCAATTTCGGACAACCTATAACCAATTACCTTGCAGTAACTTGAATCACAGAGGTTGTCAGCGTGTTGATAAGTGAAACTTTCTGATGCACGTAACTGTTAAATATGCAAGGAGATACGGGGCTAAGAGAAGAATCGGGAAGATATGTTGAAATTTGACTTTACTCAGATATCTATTAAATTAGATGCGAGTATCGAATAATTTGTCCAGGAGGATCTATGAATGACAGGCGAAGAACTGGATTTTACGCCCTGTTGCTGACTCTCACGGCGATGGCCCTTGTGTGGCTGGTTGGCGCCGGTCAGGCTGAACAGGGTTATACTACCGAAGAGATACTCGCGCAGGAAGTATATGCGGATCAGACATCCGACGATTCTACCGGCGTTACAGCGACTCGTGAGAAGACGATTCTATATTACACACGACTTCTGGTTGACATGGCATACAATATCCACTCGAGGTACATGGAAGATGTAGACCCAAAGGATCTTGCCTACGCGGGCGTGAAGGGCATGCTTGAGGATCTGGACCCGTTTTCCGTCCTAATGGAGAAGAAGTCCTACGACCACCTGATGGAGAACACCCACGGCCGTTATGAAGGGCTTGGGATGCAGATCGGCAAGAGGGGTGACTACATAACGATCATCGCACCAATGGAAGGTACTCCGGCCGAGAAGGTTGGACTGATGGCTGGTGATATTGTTACGGCAATTGATGGCGAGGACACCAAGGATCTCACGACCGAGGAGGCCTCACAATTGATGCGAGGAACTGCTGGAACCTCGGTAGTCCTTTCTATAAAGAGACCCGGCTATGACGAGGAGCTTGATTACATCGTCACGAGGGCGGAAATACCTCTCTACAGTGTAAATTACTCCGGGGTTGTGGACGGTAACATTGGGTATGTCAGGCTTTCGCGTTTTGCCGAGACGACCGAAGAAGAATTGAGAGCGGCGATAGACAGCCTGCAAACGGTGGCTGACCTCGAAGGCCTGATCTTCGATCTCCGATCCAACGGCGGCGGGCTTCTGTCGCAGGCTATTTCAACAGCGAATCTTTTCCTCGACAAGAACAAGCTGGTCGTATACACGCGCGGGCGGCTTCCATCGTCCGAGAGAAGATATTCCTGTGACATGGATCCTCTCTATGGCACCAAGCCGCTTGTTGTCCTTGTTGATGCAGGCTCAGCTTCGGCGTCCGAAATCGTTGCCGGGGCTATTCAGGACTGGGATCGCGGCATAATCATCGGTAATACCACTTTCGGAAAGGGACTTGTACAGCAGATCTTCGGCGGTACCGGTGATTCGGATGTTGCCCTGAAGCTGACAACAGCCAAGTATTACGTGCCATCCGGGAGGTGCATACAGAAACCCGAAAGATCAAAGAAACACCCTGACGAGTTGGCAGAGGTTGAGCTGTCAGAGGATGAAGAGATTGACCGAGATAAAGAAGTCTACTACACGAACGGCGGCCGCATAGTCTATGGCGGTGGTGGTATTGTGCCGGACATGGAAATCGAACGTGAGAAGTGGCAGCCAATCGAGATGAATCTCGAAAGGCAGTCGATCTTCTTCAACTTCGCAGTCGAGTTTACGTCGAAGAACAGCGATATCGGAAGGGACTTCGAGGTTACCGATGAGATCTTCGAGGAATTCAAGAAATACTGTGAAGAGCAGGAGTTTGACTACAAGAGCCAGATGGAACTCAGCCTCGAGGACTTCGAGAAAACTGCTGAAGATGCCGAGAAGGCCGATCTATTCGCAGAGGATGTCGCCCAGATTCGGGCAATCATTGACGCGGAGAAGAGCGGTGACTACGACAAGTCAAAGGACTACATTTCGAGACGCATTAAGCGCGAGGTCCTTCGCAAGCAGTTCGGCGAAAGAGGGGTTTACGAGGAACTGGTCCTGAAGACTGATCCTTATGTCAAGAAAGCTCTTGAAGTTCTCAAGTCGAAAGATAGTTACTCCGAGACCCTCAAATCAGGCTCGAATATCAGGGGTGAAAGCTGAGATTGAGTTCGATAATTTTCGTGATACGGCGGGGTTATTCCCGCCGTATTCTTTTGTGACCGGCAATGTATAAGACACTGGCTCCATACTACGACTACCTCGGCTGGGCTGAATTCACGGATAGAATCTGGCCCTTGTTGAACGACTTTTTCAGGATGATCGGTTCTCCCCCTCTCAGATTTCTGGACATTGCCTGCGGAACGGGAGTGCTGACATCGCTGCTGGCTGATATTGGAGTCAAAGTCACGGGAATTGATATCTGCCAGGAGATGATACGGGTAGCCGAAGCAAAGTCATACGAAGTAGAACCGGTGTTCCATGTTGCGAACATGTGCGACTTCACGCTCGAAGATTCATTCCCCGTGACAGCTTGTTTCTACGATGCACTCAATCATCTCTCCACTGAAGAACAGCTTGCCTCAGCTTTCAGATGTGCGGCGAAACACACCGAGACCGATGGCTACTATGTCTTCGACCTGCTCACTGAGAACGGCCTCAGGATGTGGGAACCGTATTTCTCGCAGAAGGCTGACGAGTACATGGTGAGCCAACGCGGGTTCTTCGATGCGGAAAACGGGGCTATCACCATCAAAGTCGAGGCGTTCGTGCGAAGTGACAGCGGCGAAGTTACATTCATCGACGAGAGACTTCACGAGAGAGCATTCAATATGGACTTCGTGAAGCAGTCTCTCGCCGAAGCGGGATTCACAAAGTTCTCTTTTCGCCCCTTCTCCCCTGATGAGAGTCTTGAGACGGCAGGTAGATTGTTTGCTGTCTGTAAGAAGTAGTCCGGGAAGTCCCTTCTCTCCTCTCAATGATTTCGGCTGCAGTTTCCGAGACTCGCCGTGAGGTAGTGTACCCAAGAATAATACAGCTTGACAAACAAGTAAATTGGATATTCATTTATATGATACCATTTTGGGGTGATCCAGCACTTGTAATTGCAGCTCATAACTTCACATCTTTGATTTGATAGCTTCAGGCAATTCTAAAACTATTAGAATGAGGCTGACAACGTCAGATTGAAATGATGTCAAATCAGGATGAATCTATCTAATATCCATTCTTGACTTCAGGAGGAGAACAATGAAGCACTTGATCTTAACTATGGTTCTGATCTTGTCTTTGGTTCTTTTGATTCCAAATGAGTCCTATGCCGATTTAGTGTTTAACGCCCAGGAAGTTGGCAGCGACGTAGTTATCACGGGTTCAGGCACGATTTTGACGGACGTTCTTCACTACGACATAATCTCATCGATTGGTGTAATCAGCCCAACAGAATATTTCTGTATAGGTCCCTCACAACTGACGGAAGTCGATTTTTGGACCGGTGGCACTTTATCCGGCCCTTCGAATTTCGGCTCTGGCCCTGAGAGCTTTGCTAGCTCTGGTACAGGTGATATGATGGGTCTTGATTTCTCGTGGACGGGGGGGGGGCTGGCGTTGCCTAGGGGATATACATCTGGTTATCCGCTTGAGTCGACCTCGACGTATCTAAGTCATACATTTGAAACGTTGGGGATGACTGAAGGTACGTATGTCTGGACATATGGGTGCAACGTAATCACATTGAATGTCGGCGGATCCGAAGAGGTCCCCACCCTCTCCGAATGGGGCATGATCTTGCTGGCTTTACTCCTGTTAGCTTTAGGCACTATGGCTATTAGAAGCAGGCGAAGGGT
>Ga0272443_10000690_pt1 | contig 58268 bp, 48 predicted proteins | sample SSMAcet12_FD_193581 | JGI IMG/M metagenome (GOLD analysis project Ga0272443, IMG submission 193581) | Marine sediment archaeal communities from Little Sippewissett salt marsh, Falmouth, MA, United States - SSM-Acet-12 | ecosystem: Environmental > Aquatic > Marine > Wetlands > Sediment ... | reverse complement strand
TCTTCTGCTTGGAATATACCTGACTCTCCCTGCGTCACCATAGGCAAACGGCAAATCATTGTAGAAATGCATATATCTTTTTTCCTTTTCCCCCAGCATATCATCAACCATTTTTGCATCATCTAGAGTACCAAGTGTAGTAACAGATAGAACTTGAGTAATACCTCTAGTAAACAACCCAGAACCATGGACATTTGGAAGAAGATCTATTTCAGCACCCATTTCTCGAATCTCATCCAGTTTTCTGCCATCTACTCTTACATCCTCTTCCTTAACAAGTCTTCTTAATTCCTTCTTAAGCAATTTATCGTACCCCTCCAAAAGTTCTTTTTTAGAATATTTCCCCTCAAATTCTACAAATATTTCTTCCTGAGTTTTCTGATGCAATTTACTATCACAAGCTTTTAAATTTTTCTGTATCTGATCTCCCAAATATTTTTTCAAATTATCCAAAAGTCCCTCCGGTAATACATAAGGTTCATACTTAACTTTTTCTTTAACTCCGACTTTTTTAATAAATTTGTTCTGCGCATCAAGCCATGGTTTCATTTCTTCCAGACCTTTTCTCATTACTTTCACTACCTGATCATCATTAATATCATTACAGCCACCATCAATCATTGTAAAGACTTTTCCATCCCCTGCGATTATATAGTTCATGGGATTCTCTTCACTTACCAAATCAATATTTTTGTAAATAGGTTTTTCCAATCCCATATTAACACCGGCAATTGGACCATTAAATGGAATGCCTGCCATCATTAAAGCTGTCGATACTACATTCACAGCAAGAATTACAGGATCATTCTCCTCATCATATGACATAACTGTAACTACTATACTTACTTCATCCATATAATCAGAAGGAAATCTTGAGCGAATAGCTCTATCAATTATTCTTGATCGAATAACAGCATCGTCCGAAGGATATCTCTCACGTTTAATAAAACGGGACCCGCTGATCTTTCCAGCGGCATAAAATCTTTCTATATATTCAACTGATAAAGGAAAATAATCCATATCACCGGATGCACGTTTACCGTTTACATTAACTGTAATAACTGTATCTCCCATTTGAGCAAGAATAGAAGATTGAGATCGTAAAGCCAATTTACCAGTAGAGAACTGGCATTTTCTACCATCTATCTCGAATTCGTATTTCTTTTCATCAAAAAGCATATTAAATATTAAAAAATTTATATACAAAACAAGCAACTCTAATTAATTAGGTTAGTATCCTGTGAAAGTTATATCAAGAAAGAGGAGAAAAAGAAAGTTAAATCCCCAGTTTTTTCTTTAAAGACTTAAACCTGTCAGCCTCGTTTGCTTCAAGATACTGTAAAAGCCTTCTTCTTTTTCCAACCTTTTGTAAGAGACCTCTTCTGGAATGATTATCCTTCTTATGGATTTTTAGATGTTCTGACAGTTTTTCAATCTCCTCTGTTAGAATTGCAATTTGTACTTCTGGAGAACCTGTATCACCTTTGTGAAGTCCATATTTTTTTATTAAATTTTGCTTTTCTGACGTTGTTAAAGCCATAATTACTAATAGAGTAACATGATATTAGACAATTTACAATGGGCTGAAAAGCTTAAATCAGACATTGTGAACAACCTAAGCATTCTACTTTATTATAGGATACCTGTCAATAAGAATGCTATTATTTTACTATTTTATAACAATAAATCTCATCTCCTACCTGTGCATCAACTTCCGTATCCAAAATAATCCCGCAATCCACTCCCTTAGCGGCTTCTGTAACATCATCCTTATTGATTTTAAGTGATTTTATCTTTCCTTCAGCCAAAATATCATCATCTCTGACAATATATACCTTGCAGTCTCTTTTCATTTTCCCCTTTTCAACCCTGTTACCTAACACCCCTTGACCATTAGAAAGAGTAAACATAGCTTTTACTACAGCCTGTCCTATCTCCTCTTCTGTTTCCTCAGGTATTACAAGCATATTGAGAGCATCTGACATTTCTTCAATAAGTTTATAAATAACATCATATGTCTTGACTAATACTTTTTGTTTCTTAGCTAAATCGACAGCACATTTCTCAACCTTTACTTCAAATCCTAATACTATTGCTTTAGTAACTTTAGCTCTTTCTACATCTTTTATCGTTATATCACCAACTCCAGCATCCACTATATCAATCCTTGCTTCTTCAATATCAAGTTTACTTAAAGATTTTTTTAAGGCCTCAAGAGATCCTTCAGAAGAGCTTTTGAGAATAATATGAAAATTCTTGATTTCCTTACCTTCAGTTTCATCTTCTACTTCAAAAAATGGCGCTATATCAACTTGAAGCTCTTTTTTAGCTTTTTCTTTGTCGTCTTTATCCTCTTTGTTCATTTCTCTTAAAATTTCTTTATCATTAGATTCCAACATATATACCTCAGACCCTAGACCAAGCAGGTTTGATAAACCTATGATTTTCCCGCCGGAGCCTGCATTGCACTTTTTTATATTCTTATCATCCTCCGATACCAAAGCTTTTACTTTCTCTACATACGGCTCGCAGTTTATAAAGTATCCTATACATCCCCCCTTAGAAAAACACCCCTGCGTCACTATAATTGTTGAGACATTTCCTCTAGACCTTTCTTTTACCGATTCTAAAACTACAGCCTTCGCTAAAACTCCTTCGCTTGGTTCTTCTTTATCTTTCAAACCTTCTACATTAATTACAAGATCTATCATATTAAGAAGATCTTGTATTCCTTTTCCTGTTTTGCCAGAGACCTCAACACATGGGATATCTCCTCCCATATCTTCTACCTGTATACCTTCACTGGCAAGTTCTCTTTTTATTTTCTTTACATCTACATCAGGAAGATCAATTTTATTAACTACAACAATTGGTTTAGCTGTAGAATTTTTAATAATTTTTATAGATTCTTTAGTTTGAGGTTTAACACCATCATTTGCAGCAACCACTAAAAGAGCTATATCTGCGATACTACCTCCTCGAGATCTCATTAAATCAAATGCTTCATGGCCAGGTGTATCAATAAATGTAATCCTTTCATCTTTATCCTTTAGCTTAATCGTAAAAACAGAAATTTTTTGTGTTATACCACCTGCTTCAGTAGACTGGACATCTGTTTCCCGAATCCTGTCAAGCACAGTGGTCTTTCCATGATCAACATGGCCAAGTATTGTAACAACCGGTATCCTACTATATTCAGTTTTCTTTTCATCTTCCTCTGCCATTATTAAAAACCACTAAAATTTACTTTTTATCCTCTTTGTCAGATTTTTCCTCTATTTCAACTTCAGTATCATCAAGTACAGGCTCTTGAGTTTCCTGAGCATATTCTTCAACTCCATCTCCCATTTCTGCTGCAGTTTCGCCTTCTGGTCCCTCAATATCAATTTTCATGCCAGTTAATTTCCATGCTAATCGTACATTTTGCCCCTCTCTTCCTATTGCGAGGGATAGCTGGTCAGCATCAGTCTCAACAGTCGCTGTTTCATTGCTTATTTTGACACTATTAACCTTGGCAGGACTTAAAGCATTAGATACAAATTCTTCCATGCTATCACTCCACTGAATAATATCTATCTTCTCCTCTCCAAGCTCATTCATAATATTTGCAATCCGTATACCCCTCTGTCCTACACACGAACCTATTGGATCCACCCCTTCCTGATTTGAAACGACTGCTATTTTACTTCTCGAGCCAGCCTCTCTGGCTACAGCCTTGATCTCTACAACTCCTGATTCTATTTCTGGGACCTCAAGCTTGAAGAGCTCTATCAAAAAGTCTGGATCTGCTCTAGAGACAATAATTTGTCCATCATCTATACTCTTAAGAAGCACTTTATACCTCTGGCCGATTTTATAAAACTCATTGCTTATCTGTTCCTCCTGAGGCATAATAGCAGTGGCTTTATCAATCTCAAAAACAACTTCTCCTTTCTGCATTCTCTGCATTAAAGCAGTGAAAACCTCTCCAATTTTGTCACTATACTCCTCGAGAATAGCTTCTCTCTCAAATTCATTTATTTTCTGAAGTACAACCTGCTTTGCGGCTTGTGCCGCAATTCTACCTAATTCTTCAGAGGGGATTTCTATCTGCACAGTATCTCCAATCTCAACATTGGGGGAAATCAACTCTGCTTCTGAAAGAGCAATCTCTTTTTCCCCATCCTCAACCTTCTCAACCACAGCTTTGTTAGCAAATAGCTTAAACTCCCCTGCCTCTCTATCAACTTCTACTGACAGATTCTCCCCGACTTTGTTCCCTTCGTCATCGCGGGTTGTTCCAAATTTCTCTTTTCTATAAGCTGTAAGAATAGCTTCCTCCAAAGCTTCAAAAACCTTCTCCTTATCAAAACCCCTCTCTGCGGAGATTTGGGCAACTGCTGTAAGAAAATCTGATGCTATCGCCATACAATTAGTTATTAAAATTTAATATGAAAACCAAAAAAAAAGTGAGACTTTCAAATCCTCACCTCTCTCCATGTAACTTTCGTCGTAAGTATATCAAACAATAGGCTCTATGGCAAATATTTTAAGAGATCTTTTCAAGCTTCTCCCATAGCTTTTTCTCCTCCCTAGAAAGTTTTCTAGGTATTTCCAAATTAATCTTAACATAAAGATCTCCCTTTTCTTCTTCTCTACCTAAAACCGGCATACCTTTGTCCTTTATTCTAAAAATTGATCCCCCAATAGTAGATTTGGGTATTTTTAACTTCACTTCTCCATATGGAGTATTGACTTTCACTCCTCCCCCTAAAACTGCTGTATATATGGGAACACTCACTTCAGAATATATATCATTCCCTCTTCTTTCAAATTCTTTAGACGGCTCAACCTCTACCTCTATATATAGATCTCCTGAAGAAGAATTATTGGGCCCTGCATTTCCACCACCCCTAAATCTTAGAATCATGCCATCGTATGCACCTGCGGGGACCTTGATTTTTTCCTCTTTTCTTTCAACTTCTGTACCTAAGCCTCCACATTGTGAGCATTTCTTTTCGGGAATCTTACCTGTACCATGACACTCCTCACAGGTTGTCCTCATAGCAATAGACCCAAGTATTGTTCTCTGAGTTTTTTGTACTACACCAGATCCTCCACAGACCGGACACGTTTTATATTCACCCGTTTCGCTTCCACTTCCTTTACAATGAGAACATGGAATATCTCTCTCAATATTCAACTTAAAATTACCCCCCTCCACAGCTTCCTGAAAATTCAATCTAATTCTATACCTCACATCAGATCCTTCAGTTTGTGTTTGCCCATGAGTGCCTCTAAAATTAAAGCCGAAACCGTCTGTATTACCTCCGAAAAAAGTATTAAAGATATCTCCCATATCAAAAGGGACTCCCTGCTCGAAATTAGAGTAATTATACCCCGTAGAGCCCCCAAAACCTGCTGTACCTGCATGCCCATATTGATCATATGCCTTTCTCTTAGATTCATCTGAGAGAATTTCATACGCCTCCTGTATCTCTTTAAATTTTTCCTCTGCATCCTCAGATTTATTTACATCGGGATGATACTTTTTAACAAGTTTTCTGTAAGTCTTTTTGATTTCATCCTGAGAGGCATTTTTATCTATACCAAGGATATTGTAGTAATCTCTTTTTTTGCTCATATGACTCATATTTTAGCAAAACCTTTAGGATATTGCCAAATTTTTGTACTATAGGAAGATTTCTTTTATTCATGCTATCATATCTATTATGAATAAAGATTGGAATATCCCGGAAGAGCAATCAAAAAAAATCAAGAAAACAAAGATTATTATATCAGTTACATTGACAGTTATTGGAGTATTGATAATACTTTCCCAAGCAATACCAATTACAAAGTCATATATAGATGGAGCAATTGAACAAGCAAGAGTAACACTTATGAAAAACCCTGTACCGAATTCGTATAGCACATATATAGAGGAGGAGTTTGCGTATTATGATTCAAGCAAAAGCTATTTTGCTAATTTAGAAAGCAGTATTGAAGGACTTACTTTAAAAGGGAAATTTACCTATGATCCATCCACTAATTCAGCAAAGGAGATTGCAATAGATACAGAGTACGATAAGGATATGTATATAACTATTGAAAGTGTAGGAATCGAAAATATCACTATTATTCCCAACGTCGAGAGTACAGAAGAGAAGGTTTATGACGAGTACCTTAAAAGAGGTGTAGCACACTTTAAAGGGACTCCCCTTCCAGGTGATGGAGGAAACTCTTTCATTTACGGTCATAGTTCTGTAGAGAGTTTCTTCTCCAGACATCAGGATTTGCCGGAGACAATATTTACACGCTTGGAAAATATAGAAGTTGGAGACGACATATATATCCAGAGAGATGATCAAACCCTTCACTACATCATCAGGCAGAAAAAGATTGTAGAAGCAAATAATTTTTCAATACTAGATACCCAAGGGAATAAGGAGACTATTACTCTCATGACATGCTGGCCTCTGGGGATTGGTACAAAAAGATTAGTAGTATTGGCAGAAAGATATTAGTTTATGTACAATGTAATATGAAACCAAAACAGAAAAAACTCCTAATTATTCTAATTTCAATACTTACTGTATTAATAATTACTCTTGTCGTTATATTAGTAATAGAATCTAATGATAGCACAAACCCTGAAGAAAGCAGTGATGAATCAATCACTAATATAGAGCTGACTTACTGGGGGTTATGGGAGCCTGCAAGTGTTATGCAAACAATCATTGATGAATACGAAGCAGAAAATCCTGGTGTAACAATTCTTTACTCACAACAAGCATTCAGCTATTACGAGGGGCGCCTTTACACAAGACTGCAGCAAGCTTCAGACTCCGAAGAGCCTGCTCCTGATATTTTTAGAATCAACAATACATGGACGTCTAAATACTATAAATACTTAACACCTCTTTCGAGTACCCTAATGACTGTAGAAACATACTCTGACACTTTCTATCCTACCGCAGTAAGGGATTTTACAGCAAAAGATGGCAATATCTATGCTATTCCATGGGAAATAGATGGTTTGGCGGTATTCTACAACAAGCAGTTATTAAGCTCTGCAGGATATGATGAACCTCCAACGGACTGGGATTCTTTTATTGAGCTGGCACAGGAGTTAACCGTCAAGAACGACGCAGGACAGATTACAACATCAGGTTTAGCTATTGGAACAGCTAACAATATTAATCACTCTGCAGATATTCTCTCATACCTAATGCTTCTAAATGGTGCTGATCTCATCGACTCTACATATACTACTACAAACCTAACAAATACAGAAGCTACAACAGCAGTAACGATATACACACAGTTTTCTAAGGGAGATGATGCTATATGGACAACAGATCTAAATAGTGATCTTGAGATGTTTTATGCAGGCAAACTAGCAATGATGTTTGCACCAAGCTGGAGAGCATTTGACATTATTGAATCTTCACCAAGTATAGAGTTTGGAATAGCAGCGACACCACAACTAAGCAATAATAATCCGGTTTACTACTCTATGTATTGGGGAGATGCAGTAAGCAGTACATGCGAGTATCCTGAAGCCGCTTGGAACTTCATAAAATACCTAGCAGAACATCAGCAGGAGATATTTTCAGAGTCATCACAGGTACGAGCATTTGGAGAACCTTACTCTCTAATATCACTAAACGAAGAACTCACAGATAATACATATTTAGAAGCATATGCCGCCATGGCATACAATATGAAATCTTGGAGCATGGGAGATCAGAGTTTTGTAGAAGAAACACTAAATAGTGCTATAACAGAAATAGTGGAAAATGGTGACGATATAGAGACTGCAATGGAAAACGCTCAGGAAGATATAAATGATCAGCTTGCAGAAACTAATAAGTAACATTAATATATAGTAATGAAAATTAAAAAAGCCCCACAATCTGCAAAGAAGAATTTTTTAATTCTCTCTCTATTCTTAGTATTATGCCTGCCTTTAATTGTATGGCAGGTTGTAAGCGAAAATTTCGATTTAAGAGATTTAGCATTTGAGGAAGTAGAGGTCAATAAAGAAAATCCCTGCGTTATAACCTTCCCTAATGTCAATCCATATACTCTGGCTGTTGGGACAACTGTAAAAATGCAAGTTGAAGGTGTTGCGCAAGGTTCAGGAATAACGTCTATTCTGATAACTGATTCTTCAGGTGAAGAACTTTTTACAAAGACCTATGACACATCACAGAATGAAATAATGGAGACCTTTGAATTTACTCCTGATGAAGCACAAGATTACGAAATTATAGGAACTCTCTCTGAGGATTCTTCCAGTAGTGCGTGTACAATAAGCAGTTCATATGATGTAAAAGGTGTTAGAGCAGTAGCTAACAATCAGGCCCCTGAATTTACATCCACCCCTCTTGATTCTGATCCATCACAAGATATTGATACAGATGTCTCCTATGAATACACTTTAACCGCCACAGACCCTGAAGGAGATTTCATAAATTACGTCTTTTCATTCACACCCAATAATCAATGGCTTAAATACACTGTAATCAACGATGGAAGCAATGGTAATCTTAAAATTCAATTTAAAGGAAGTACATCTGAACCGGCCAGTTATCTCGCCAATGTATTCATACATGATGGCTACAGTAAACATCTACGATCTCAATCCTGGATCATAAGCGTAAATCCCGCAGAAAACGATATCCCTAAAGTTACAATCCTATCACCATGGGAAGCTGTAACTGTTACACAGGGAGAGTCCATAACAATTAAATGGGCAGCAACGGATAGAAATGCAATTATAAACTTTGCCCTCTATCTAGCACAAAGTCTTCAGGATGAAGAAGGTTGGCACCTAGTTACTAATGAAATTGCATATAATCTTGAAGAGTATACAGTTAATACGGAAAACATATCTGCAGGAACATATAAAGCAATAATCGAGGCTTCTGACAATCAGGAGCCCTCACTGACAGGAAAAGGAGTATCTGCTTTAATAGAAATTGTTGGTGAGGAGTTTGAGATGACTACCGATGACGAAGTACAGCTACCCGAGCCGCAAATCATTAATGTCTCCCCTAATGGAGAAGATGATATAACAAATCAGCTTGTAACTGTTAGAGCATCCCTGATAGCAAGTGAAGATGCTCAATTAGATGAAAACAGTATAACTATAAAAGTAGATGGAATAGATGTAACTTCCAGTGCGAAATTTAATCCAATATCTGACTCGGAACATACCTTAATCTATCAAACAGAAAAAGAATTCGAAGAAGGACTTCACAAAATAGAGATCTCTTTTACTGACACTTTAGGCCTTGAAGCTCAAAAGAGCTGGACTTTCAATATTGTTACAGAGGGGCAAGATCCTGATAAATTCTATTTCTTCGGATACGGAATAAGCAAAACTATTGTATACATTGTAGCCGGGGGTCTTCTACTACTAATTCTAGCGCTTGTCATTCCCCTAATTCTAGTAAAAGTGTGGAAAGAAGACAAAGAAACCGAAGAAGATGGCACTCTAGCACCTCCTCAACCCGCTAATATAGTAAAGGAGATAGTTAATCAGCCTCAATCAGAGGCAGCAACGTTTACAAAATTAGGAAGTATAGAACCGAAGCCTCCGAAAGAAAAGGCGGGTGGAGATATTAAAAGAAGAATTATCCAGGCTAAAGAACAGAAGGCAAAAGAATCACAGTTCGGCAGTAGTAATGAAACTGTCCCCATTACTACTTTAGGTCAGGATAATAACTCTCCTCCTGATCCAGAAGAAGACTTGCAGAGGCTATATAAAAAAATTAATCAATCAAAAAATCAATCCGATCAAAAGGAAGAACAGTCAACACAGTAGATTTCTGATATAATCACTAGATATGAGAAAGTTAACCTACAAGGAAATAAGAGATAAATATATCCAATTTTTTAAAGAAAGAGATCACGAAGAAATACCAAACGTCTCTTTAGTACCAGAGGATGACCCTTCTGTTCTCTTTGTCAACGCAGGAATGTTTCCATTAGTTCCATATCTGCTAGGAGAAAAACATCCAAAAGGATCAAGGCTGACTAATGTTCAAAGATCTTTAAGAACAGGAGATATTGATGAAGTCGGAGATAGTGAGCATTGTACCGCCTTTGAAATGCTAGGGAACTGGTCTTTCAATGACTATTTTAAGAAAGAAGCTATCAATCTAACAATTGAATTTTTTGTACAGGAATTGGGCATAGATATGAATAGAATATATGCAACAGTCTTTGAGGGTGATGAGAATATCCCTCAAGATGATGAATCCATCCGGGTTTGGGAGGATATTTTTAATTCATACAAGATCGATGCAAAAGTTGGGAAAGGGGAAAGAATCGAACCAAAAGGTAAAGAAGATAACTGGTGGGGACTTGCAGAAGGAGGTCCATGTGGACCCGATTCAGAAATTTTCTTTAAAATGGATAATGGGCAACTTGTAGAGATCGGAAACAACGTATTTATGGAATATCTATTAAAAAACGGTGAATATCTACGATTAGGAAGACACAATATTGATTTCGGAGGGGGGTTAGAAAGGTTAGCCATGATTTCTCAAGGAGTGAAAAGCTTCTATGAAATAGATATTTACAAACCAATCTTAGAGAAGGTTCAATCACTAAATCAGATTCATGATATTAAATCCGAGAGAATCATTGTTGATCATATAAAAACGGCAACTTGGATAATTATGGATGGAGTAACTCCTGGGAAAAATGAACGAGAATATGTTTTAAGAAAACTAATTAGAAGAGCGGTAAGACATGGCAAGAAGCTAGGTATAGATAATCTGTTTACAAGAGATGTGGTAGAAACAGCAATAGAGCAATTTAAAACAATATATCCCAAATTAGAAGAACGGAAAGACCATATCCTTAACACAATAGAAGACGAAGAAAGAAAATTTAACAAAACAATAAAAAATGGTCTAAGAGTGTTAGAAAACATTATAGAAAAAAAGGGAAGACTAACTGAAGAAGATGCTTTTCACTTATACGAAACCCATGGGTTCCCCCCTGAACTCACTTTAGAAATCCTAAAAGAAAAAGGTTTAGGTTTACAAAGTAGTAGTGAAATAGGCTTATGGATTGAAGGTGTAGAAAAAGCAAAAGAGGATCATAGAAAAAAATCTCAAACCGCATCCGCAGGTATGTTTAAAGGTGGGCTTGCAGATACATCTGAAATGTCAACTAAATACCATACAGCTACCCACTTGCTTCTAGCAGCTTTGCAAAAAGTATTAGGAAATCATATATATCAAAAAGGGAGCAACATTACACCTGAAAGACTCAGACTAGACTATCCTTCTGACAAAAAACTAACAGATGAACAAGTTAAGGAAGTAGAAAAACTGGTAAATGAAGCTATACAATCAAAATATGAAATTTCATCTAAAGAGATGAAAAAAGAGAAGGCATTAAAACTAGTACCCTCTGCTGTCTTTGAAGAAAAATACGGAGACATAGTAAAGGTATACTACATCGGACCAGAAGACAACCCTTTCTCTATTGAAATATGCCGAGGACCACATGTGAAAAACACTTCTGAATTAGGAAAATTTAGAATAACAAAGCAGGAGAATCTAGGTGTCGGTATAAAAAGAATTAAAGCTGTATTAGAATAGAAATATGATTCAGTATCCAATACTCGCAATAGACTACGGCACAAAAAATATAGGGCTAGCAATATCTGACTTTAAAGGTATCGTTGCAACACCTTTAAAAGTACTAAATGTAAAGCCCAGCCACAGCTATGAGAAAATAGTTGAAGAAATCTCAGAAATATGTGAGGCAAATAAAGTGCAGACAATTCTGCTAGGAAAACCCCAAATGTTTAAAATATCACATACCCAAACTTTAAGAAAAATAGAAAAATTTGAAGAGCTTCTTAAAAAAGGAATCAAACTACCTATAATAAATTATGATGAAAGCTACTCTACAGTTACAGCTCAAGATATGCTACTATACACGAAGCAAACCGTAAAAAGCAGTAAAAAGAAAATAGATAGTGTCGCAGCTGCAGTATTTTTACAAGAGTTTTTAAATTCAGATCAGTAAAAACATGTTTAAAAATATCCGAACTATAACCAAAATTTTCATACTCGCACTAATTACAGTAATAGGGGCAGGTGTATTTATCAAACTAAGATATAACGAAATAATAGAAACTCCAAATAGTAAATCAAGCGATAAAGTTATCGTAATAATTGATGAGGGTGAGGCAGTTGATTCTATAATCAGTGAACTAATAGAAAAGGGCATTCTTAAAGAAAATTGGAGTACTTACCTTAAAATATATCTCAAATTTAATAATCTAAGCTCCAAGATACAGGCAGGAACATATAATGTACCTAAAAACCTAAATATTAAAGAATTGATAGAGACTTTACAACACTCCGAGGATCAAGATATATGGATAACCGTTCCGGAAGGTCTTAGAAAAGATGAGATCGCAGATATTTTTGTAGAGGAATTTGAAGGTTATGAATCAGTAAATTTTTCTAAAGATGATTTTCTAGCTTTAATAACAGATCAAACATATATTAAGCAATTTGGACTTTCAGAAGATGTCGAGAATTTAGAGGGATATATATTCCCAGATAAATATGCTTTTTCGATAAAGAGTACAACTGAATCGGTTTTAACGAAGATGGTTGAAAATTTTATTTCAAAAGCAGGAACAGATGATAGTTATGAAGATATAATACTTGCATCTATCATAGAACGCGAGGGATATACTGGGGATGATAGAAAAATGATCGCTGATATTCTTCAAAGACGATTAGAAGAGGGCTGGTTGCTGCAAGTAGATGCCGCTCTTCTTTACCCTTTACAGGATTGGCAATACGAAATTACCAGCTCTGACAAAGAAAATAATAATGCTTACAATACGTACAAACACCCTGGTCTGCCACCGACACCTATATGCAACCCAGGGCTGGAATCAATAGAGGCTGTTAGAAATCCTCAGTCCAACAACTACTACTATTACATACATGAAGATAATGGCACCCCACACTACGCTGTAACTTTAAGTGAGCATAATGAAAATATAAATACATATTTAAAATAATGCCCGCCCAAAATGAGAATAACCCTCGATGACAATGAAATAAAAGCGCCTAAAAGTAAACCAATAAAACAGGATGTTATTCAAAAGAAATTAAAAACAAAAAAAAATAAGATAAAGAAAGACAGTCCTAAAATTAAAAAGATTACAAAAATCATATTCATAATTGCGGGTATTCTTTTAACTATATTTCTCTCATACGCAGGATACATTGTCTACAAGGCATATAAAACTGGTATAGAGATAGGCCTTAAACTTAATGCCTCCGATTTAATATCTCAAGAGACTGCCACACTAGCAAAAGATAGTACAGGAACCTACACTAACATTCTAATAGTAGGTATAGATACCAGAGAAACAGGAAATTTACTAAACACAGATACAATTATTCTAGTTTCATATAACCATAACACAAATAATGTAATAATGATGTCCATCCCAAGAGATTTTCATGTACAAGCAAATCCAGATGTATATTGGTTTACTAGAATTAATGCTGTTTACTCTAACTATCAACAACAAGGTGAAGAGGAAGGATTGCTAAGATTAAGAGATGTTGTTACAGAAGTAACAGGGCAGGAAATACAATACCACGCGATGATAGATTACAACGGCTTCATAGAGCTCATTGATTTCCTAGGAGGAATAGATGTAAATGTTGAAAATTCCTTCATTGATTACATGTATCCTGCTGATTCTGGAGGCTATAAGACAGTAAGCTTTGAAGAAGGCCCACAGACTATGGATGGAGAAACAGCACTAGAATATGCTAGATCACGACACTCCATGAATAACAACGAAGGCTCTGATTTCGCACGGGCTAGACGTCAACAAAATGTAATTAACGCTGTTCTAAACAAAATTATATCCAATTCTCTATTAGACCCTCAATCAATTATGAGTCTGTTTAATGTAATACAAGACAACTTAAAAGCTTCTGAATTTACTATTGACGATATAAAAGCAGGAATAAACGAAGTTAATAAACTTCAGGAAAGTGGCAACATCTTTTCACTCATCCTTGATCCGACTGCCGGAGCAAATAAACTTATTACCAGCAAAAATGTGGTGAGCACCGGTGCTTATGCTATTGGACCAATAGACGGACTAGGAAATTACGAGGATATCCAAGAGTACATTCAATACGTATGGAATGATCCCCAGCTTTATGAAGAAGATCCAACTATAAGAATATACAATACCGGTCTGGGATACACAGAGACCCGGGAAAAATACTCAGCATTTATAGAGCAGTTTCCATATCTTCGTGTTTTATATATGGGAACCCTCTACAATAATAAACAGAATACAGTATCATATATAAACTCCGATGAAGGATATATATACTCTCTACAATCAATCAATAAATACCTTAATGCTGATAGTACAGAGAAACCGGAATATATAACCACAAGCCTAAATGGTGAAGATATAACAATCCTATACGGTGAACAGATTATTTCAACGAACAATACTCAAGAAACAGAATGATACAGAAACTATACCACGGCAAAAACAAATTTCTTTCACTAAGAGCTATACATAATATCATTGACAAGGAATCCGTTAACTACGAAATAGTTCAGATTGACGCAGATATTTCCGAAGCAGATAAAATAATTGACCTAATATATTCACCCTCTCTGTTTTTCAACAACAAAATCTATTTTATTAAACGACTGTACAGAAATAAAGAAAAAGATACTCTAATAAATACCATTTTAGAAATTCTCTCTCAAGATAGTTTTCCTATATTAATATGGGAAGATCAAAAGATTAGAAGTAACACAAAATATTACAAATTCTTCAAAAGTAACAATAATATAGAAGAATTTGATCTTTTAAATAAGAGATCTTTTATAAGCTGGGCTAAAAATGAACTATCCAATTATCAGTTACAGTTTCAACCGTTTACAACATTACAGCTTCTGGCTAGGAGATCTAATTATGAGCCAGAGAGATTTATTAACAACCTAGAGAAGATCAAACTTCTGCAGGAAAGAAATATAACTGAGGAAGTCTTAGATCACGTTGTGGCTGATACGCTAGAAACAGACATCTGGAAACTTATGGATAATATTAACCAGTTTAACCGGCAGGAAATTAACAAAACTCTCGAAAAACTTCTGGAATATCGAACAGATCCCAACTATATCTTAGCTATGATAGCAAGAAATTTACGTATATCTATCCAGATAAAACATCTAATTAACCAGAAAATAAACGATAAAAAAATGGCCTCTATACTCAAACTCCCCCCATTCGCTATCTACCCTATCATCAAAGCTGTTAAAGACATTAGTCATGACAAAATACTTTTACAGTATAAAAAATTATGTAATTTAGATTATGAGATAAAAACAGGGAGAATTGATCCAACACTTGGTCTTTCTCTTTTTACACTAATGCTTTAGTTGACATCTATCATGGTATTAAATTAAACTGTATCAGTAGAGTAATTACACTTTTTAAATATGGATCAGCAAAAAAAGAAATCAAAAAAAACTATGAAATTTCTTCTTGGTATATTAGCAATCCTTGTAATAGCTCTAATCGGAGCTATAATTTACTTTTCTCTAACAGGAGACTTTTTTCAAGAGGAAGAGGAAGAGATAATAACGTGCGGTTGTTACTACATAGATCCTCAGGTCACCAGCACATGTGGTGATACACAAAGAGCTTTCAAGTTTAACTTGGCAGAAGGAACGCTTGAAGAGTGTTCTGCTTCGTGCCCACTAACCGATTTGTCTACAAACTTGTTGTACAGTACATCTTCGCAGGACTCATATCGAATATGTCCTGTCAAAAATATTTCCAGTACACAGTGTAATGGTATGGAAATAAAAACAGAGGATGGCCTAACTGTTACAGGAAAAATCCCCCCAGACGAAACACTTATAGTCAGTGCGACATTTGATTCTGATAAGTACTATGATCATCAGTTTGTTATCAATAGTGTACCTACTGATCCTGATACAGTCAATGAAAATAGTATCACTAAAACAATTTCTGATTTTGGAGATAACAGCACTCTTCAAATATCTGCACAAGCTACAGATACTACAGGAGATACGGTAACCTCCATTATATGCAACAGACTAATCGAAATAACAACTACTGCTAAAGCAGGAGTTAACGAACTGACTCTAGGTAGTTATACAGAAGACGGGGTAACAAAAATTAACTCTGCTGTTATAACTGCTGGCGGATTGGACGATACGACAACTACTATAATTTTTACTTTTCAAAATAATACATTAACTATGACCGAAGGTTTTGAAGTAGATCCAGACAGGGGCAGGATCTCTATAACAGAAACTGATCTGTATGATGCTGACAATTTTTCAGGATCGGATTCTTTCTCTCTATTAAACCAATACGAAGGAGATATTGAGATAACCGCCGAAGTTACACAAGATGGTAGCAGCTTGGGTAGTGCTACTACAAGTATAGAACTAGCAGAACAATCTGAAACAGATACTTCCGACACACAAGATTCTCAGACGACCGATAGCGAGGATGAAGAAACTTCCGATGAGGAATCTACTGACGAAACCGAAGTAGAGGAGTCTGCATTTTCAGTTGCTAAAGAATCTTCTGAAAGCTGTGTAGAAAGAGTCTCTCCTAATAACAGCACAACATTTACGATTATAATAACAAACGATGCTGAAAACACAGACACCATAGAATCTATAAAAGATAAATTACCTCTTGGTTTTACATATGTATCCGCTTCATCTACATTAAACGGTGATCCTATTGCTGATTCAGTATTTGTAACAACAACTGATGTCGGAGAATCACAGGAAATAGTTTGGGAACCCGAAAATACATGGTCTATCAGTGCAGGTGGTAACCTTACTATCGCTTTTGAGGCTACAGCTGGAAGTAGCGCATTAACTGGTGAAAATCTAAATGAGGTTATACTTACCCCATCCGAAATCCCGGAAGATCCTTCTACTCTAAGAACATCCACTTCAATAACAGTAGCCCAAGACTGTGATGATATAGATAGCAGTACACCAGAAACAGGAATCTTTGATACTATCTTGGGGAGAATATCTATAGGAATAGGCATCATATTTATTGGAATTATCATATACAATACACAGCAGGGAAATAGATTTACTCATATGATTATCAACTCCAGACCGTACAAGAGAGCAGAACTAAATTCATACAGGATATTTAATCCTAAAAAATATTTCGAAGAGAAAATTTTACAGAGAAGAGAGAGAAAAAGATAAAGGCACACCACTATTCCCATAACCTATCTTCCCAGAATTAATTACATAAAAATAATCCTGAGACGGGAGGAGCTTGTCTATGACAATCTGATGTTTTTTTGATGATAGGCTATCATTATCAACAGCTATTGCGTCCAATTTTTCTCTGTCATTACCATAGGTAATATACCCAAGACACTCTTCAGTAGTATACCACTCAATAACAGCCCGATAATCCCCACTCTTAGATACAGAAACATTATAAGGGACGCATCCACTGACTGCCCCCATTTCATTAGAGCCTCTTGCTTTAAAAACAAAAACCGTTAATAAACCGGAAAGTATTAAAAAAACAAGGATTCCTACTATAAATATCTTTTTTCTATTCATTTCCTTCTACCAAAACATAATTTACTTGAGAAGTTGAATTAACGCCATCGGAAACTGAAACTGTAAATTTATAAGTCCCTTCCTCATTTGGAATTCCTAAAACTATATTACTTTCCAAATACATCCATGAAGGGTTCCCTATCAAATATATATCTATATCCTCATCAGGTGTATCCAAATCACTTATCTTAACTTCATATCTAAACGTCTCGTTAACTTGAACAGCCACAGGGGATATTGAAGTAATATATGGAATATATCTATAATCCACCGCTGTCCTACCAAGTACATCACTCTCTTCATCAATTTCCTTTTTAGGGAAAATGAGAAAGAATATTACACCACTCATAATTACTATAGAAAATACCAGCATCCAATTTTTAAAACCTTCTTTCATATGTTATAGTGTAACAGAAAACCTAATGTTTACAAATATTTTAAATGCAGATATAATAACCCCTGCATAATTAATATGTTCAGGCGCCAACTTAATGCCGAATTTACAAACATCAATAAAAGATTTAAGACAAACGAAGAAACGAACAGTATATAATAATAGACTAAGAAATCGTATAAAACGAGCAATTAAAAGATTTGATAACCTCCTTAAAGAAGAGAAATTAAAAGAGGCACAAGGTGCACTCGACCAGATTTACAAAGTCCTTGACAAGGCAGCTAAGAAAAATGTTATAAAAGAAGGTAATGCAAGCAGGAGAAAATCCAGACTTGCATCTAAACTTAATAAACTTGCCCAAGATAATGTCAAAACTTCTAAAAAAAGCACTTAAACTCTCAGTACTCCCAGCAGTTTTAATGATTGCCGGGAAGTTTGTCGGATTAATGGCTTTAATTATCATATACGACCTACAATTTGAAGTAGGCAATGAAGTCAGTGGAATATTTTCAACACAAATTTTTTTGGCAGATGAAACTACTTCCCTTTTTGTTAATTCCATTTCAGATATGAGTATGATTCTTGTATTGGCTGTACCCACCCTATACATGATCATCAGAACAACAATTTTACAAAATACTGCAGATAATCCAAGAACTATTGCTAAAATCATAAAGTTTAATATTCTTAAATGGATAACAAGTAATAAAGCAACCTTTCTTAAAATCTTCATATGGACCTCTTTTGTATTAATATCTTCAGTTATTATCATATCAAACTCAATACAGGGAGATAGTTTTATCTGGGTGGGTATTATAGCAGGAACACTTTCTCTACTCTGCATCTGGGGAGTTATCAAAACATTTGAAATAGAGAGTAATAAAGTATATCCTAGTAATAATAAACATTCATATTACTAATATGATTAATCAGGAAAAAAATTCTAAATTTAAAGAAATTTTTGGAAAGATATTAGAGCCAGCAGCTCTAGGTCTTCTAGCTCTGCTTTTCATAATCCCCTCAATTACTGTCATCAACCTTGAACCAATAACTAAAAATCTTAAGGAGCTTACAGATGTATTAGGAATAACTACAAGCTCAGATGTTATCATAGACCTAGTCGGGGGTACACATGAAGTGCTGAGTAATGAAAAAATATATAAAAATGAAAACGATCAGTACATATACGAAGCTATATTGGTTAAGAGAGAGTCTGATTTCTACTCTAAGCCAATATTAGAAATTGAAAATAGAACAGATGAAGAAAAGACCATAACCTTTGAAGGAGGTACTATGAATTCCACCCAATCTGATATAGGTCTGATTATAAACGATCAAGCATATAAACTGCAGAAAAACAGTGGTGAATCAGAAACTGTCGAAATTCTTCTCAGGCCACAGAGTAAATACTTGGTATATCTGACTGTAGAAAGCATAGTAGGAATACAGTTCAGCGAAGATTTCGAAATGAAAATCAGCACGAAGTAAACACTTTCTAAAAACTGTAACAGTTTGTATAATCCAGAGTATGAAAAATCTTGAAAAAATACGAAACTTTTCAATAATTGCACATATTGATCATGGAAAGACTACATTAGCAGATAGAATATTGGAGGCTACAAATACTCAGTTCAAAAAAGGTAAATACAAAAAAAGGATATTAGATAGGCTTGATCTCGAGCAGGAAAGGGGGATTACAATAAAACTCCAGGCATGTAAAATGAATTGGAAAGGATATGAACTCAACTTAATTGACACCCCTGGACATGTAGATTTTTCATATGAAGTGTCGAGATCCTTAGCCGCGTGTGAGTCTGCTCTGCTTCTTGTAGATGCATCACAGGGGATACAAGCTCAAACACTTTCACACGCTAAAAAGGCTCTAGATTTAGGATTAACATTAATTCCTGTACTTAACAAAATAGATCTCTTCAATATAAATATAAAACAGAGAGAAGATGAAATATGTAATCTGCTGGGATTTAAAAAAGAGGATATCATAAAAGTATCTGCCAAAACAGGAGAAAATGTTGAACAGCTACTCGACGCAGTAGTTCAAAGATGCCTCAGACCAAAGGGAGACAATAACAAGCCTTTACAAGCCTTAGTCTTTGATTCTTTCTATGACGAACATAAGGGGGTTGTTGTTGCAGTACGACTGTTTAATGGGAAAATAACACATGAAAATAGTGAATTAAAACAATTATATCTGATTCAAAAAGAAGAGGTCTTTACCCCAACCGAAATTGGTATATTTAACCCAGAAATGGAAAAGGTCAATGAGCTCAATTGTGGAGAGGTCGGATATATAGCTACAGGATTGAAAGATATAAAATACTTTACTGTTGGAGATACCATATCCAACAGCTCTAATACTCCACCTCTGTCAGGCTACAAAATACCAAAAGCTAATGTATTCGCCACGTTTTTCCCAACAGAAACAGATGACTACGAACCTCTGCAGATAGCTTTAAATAAACTGGCCCTTAATGATGCAGCTTTAACTTTTACAGATCAAAGATCTGCACTTTTAGGTTCTGGTTTCAGATGCGGGTTTCTAGGATTACTGCATATGCAGATAGTTCAGGAAAGACTAGAGAGAGAGTATAATGTCAATTTAATAACCACTGCACCTACTGTGGAGTACAGAATCCAAACAGTAACAGGAGAAAAGCTTGCCATACAAACCCCAAATGAATTACCAGACCCTGCACAGATTAAAGAAATATCCGAGCCTTGGGTGAGAGCTGAAATATTAACCCCTGATAAATACATGGGGGATTTAATTAATCTATGTGAACACAACAGGGGAAGCTATGTTACAACAGAGTACCTAAACCAGGGGAAGAATAATACGAATGATATAGATCTAAAAGAGAAATATATTGTAATTCAATACGACATACCTTTAGCTTCTCTGGTATCAAATTTCTTTGATCTCCTTAAAAACATTTCTAGTGGGTATGCCTCCATGGAATATGAGTTCATAGACTACTTCCCTGTAGACCTAATTAAAGTAGAGATCTTAATAAACCACAAGGAGATTCCAGCATTAAGTTTCCTTGAAACAAAAGATCGAGCAAGAGAGAAAGCCGTTAAAATTCTTAAAGTAATGAAAGATGTAATTCCAAGACAACAGTTTGTAGTACCGCTACAAGCGGCAATAGGATCTAAGATAATCGCAAGAGAAAATGTTAAAGCTCTTAGAAAAGATGTTACAGCCAAACTTTACGGAGGAGATTACAGTAGAAAGAAAAAACTGTTGGAGAAACAGAAGAAAGGCAAAAAGAGGCTAAAACAGATAGGGGATGTCAATATACCCCAAGATGCATTTTTAGCTATATTAAAAACATAATGATTAAAAGATTAAAACTAAAAAATTTCAGAAAATTTAAGGATCTAAAACTCTCTTTTAATGCAAACGTTATAATTCTATACGGAAATAATGCACAAGGAAAGAGCTCTATACTCGAGGCTATTCATTTGATCTGCAATGGAAAATCTCCATGGTCCGGAGGTGACGAGTATATACATAATAATCAGAACGGAATTACTAAACACAGCAGGATCGAAATGGAAACAGAAGATAAACTATACGCTCACTACAAAGATGATAACCGAAAAGTATATATGATTGATAATCACAAAACGACACCTAAAAAATTCTTCTCACAAAACACTGCAACTATATTCAATCCAGAAAAAATAGACCTTCTAATGCTCTCTCCAAGTCACAGGAGGAGTTTCTTAGATGAAACAATATCACACATCAACTATGAGTATCCTGCGACTTTAAAAAATTTTAAAAAACTCATACGTCAAAGAAACTCCCATCTAAAAAAACTTTCTAAACAGTTCTATGAAAAAGGCATAATAGCAAGAAATGACCCTCAGTTAAATTTTTGGACAAGACAGCTAGTAGAACTATCGGCATATATATACAGAGAAAGAATCTCCATAATTAAGAAGTTTGAAAAGAAAAATTTTAAATTAGAATACAGCTTCTGTAATAAAAATTTAAATAATATCTATAAAAATAGTGAGAATCTTGAGAAGATAGAAGATCTCTTAAAAAATATACTTGAAGATAGCAAGAAAAGGGATATTGCAACGGGATATACAAATATCGGACCTCATAGAGATGATTGGAGTATTTTTACTGATCAGGATATCAAAAAATACGGATCTAGAGGCCAAAAACGCATAGCAATCGGTAATTTAATATTTAAAGCACATGAGATAATTGCTCAGGAACTTGGATATTACCCTACTTTGCTCCTTGATGATATTGCATCAGAACTAGATCACAGAAATACGAAAGAGGTGTTTAACAAAGATATTTTATCAAAACAACAAACTTTTATCACTACAATAGATCCAAAGATCCTGCCTGAAAATATTAAAACGGAGGCTCAATTAATTAATCTTAATCTTCTCTAAATTTCCCCATTTTACTTTTCTTAAATTCTTTGGGATAGAACTCAATTCTTCCTTCTTTAAAACCTTCGGACAATCTTTTTAAATCCGGCTGATGTCTTGTTACAATCATAAACAAGAGTTGTCCTAAAAAAGCGATGAAGTTGAAAATAAATAGAAGATAATTCCTTTTTGTCAACTCTTTTATATCTCCGACCTTTAATCTATCTACATCTAAATACTTGTCAGACACTCTATAAGCATCCTTGAGCCACGGATTACTTAAAAATATTAACCTAAGAAAATTTCGATTGTATATAGGTTTAATATAGAGAATTTCGTTCAAATTAAAAACATCATTCTCAAAATGTAAAGCTCTCTGCTCAGTTATAAAGTTGATACAGAGCTTGTCTTTAACATTAATTTCATTGTCTTCTTTCTTTTTCGATCTTACCCTATGCTTAAAAATATTTCTAAAATACACGTATAGTCTATAAATCCATGCAGTATCATTTTTAACAACAATAAACAAATCTATATCATCATCTTCTCTGGCAAATTCTGATGCGACGGAACCTGATATCCCTACAAACTTTACCCATGGCTTAAATAGAAGCCACTCTATACAATCCTCTGCAATAACTACCTTCCTTTTTATAATCCCCTGCTTAAACTCTGCAATCTTCGGTATTTCTTCCTTAGGAATATTTATCTGCCAGATCTCTTTTACTTTTTCTACTGCAAGATTGGCAGGTATTTTACTTCTGAAATCATATAGTTTCTCTATACAATCTTTTACAACATATTCACTTTCATTCATAAATACATAATAAAACAAATATTATCGGTTATTCAAACACTTTTCTGCCTATGGTAAACTAAACATAGAATGAAACAGCATCCTATACCACAAAACGTGCTAGATGTAGAGTTCAAACTTTTTACAAAATTTACATTAAAAGAGTTTGCATATCTTGCTGCTGGTGTACTTGGCGGAGGAGTATTCCTTCTACTAAACAGAACCATAGGTCTTCCTGGAATCATTGCCTGGCCTGCTTTTTTAATACTTTCTTCTATTGGAATATTTTTTGCACTAGTACCAATTAATGATCAAAGCGCTGATGAGTTTATCAAAAATTACTTTAAGGCTATCAATAAGCCAACTCAAAGAGTATGGCTTAATGATGAGATGAAAGAGAAAAGGATAAAGCCTGTTATAAACACAGATATAGATCAAAAGAAAAAAATCATAGGAGGAGGAAATAGTAATCAAAAAACTTTTCAGGAAAGACCTGGTGATGATATTTTTGAGGAAGAGGATCAAAAAAATACACCCACTAAAAAGGTTTCTCGAGAGGCAAAAATCTCTTCGTCCAACAATACATCTACAGTATTAACTATCGGTCCCCAAAATCTTTCTGACTATCAATTCCAAATACAAAACACTAATAGACTGCCCGGGAATATAAATATATGGCTGGCAGATGTCAACAATCGTGGTCTTACAAACATCCCGGTATTTCTAAAAAACAGAGATGAAAAAATTATTTTTGCCAATCGTACAGGTCCCAATGGTTATTTTTTAACTAATCAGATCTTTCAGCCCAGTGTATACTATATAGAATTTGATCAAGAAACATACAATATCCCCAATATAAGGCTGGCATTAAGTGGAAACGAGAGTAAAAATCCAATTAAAGTAACTGCCCAACTAAAGCAATGAATGCAAAAGAAAGAGCTCGAACAACATTTTCAACTCAAGATCATCTGGAAGTAAAGAATATCGTGGATGACTTGGTTATAACAAAAAGCGGAAGTGTAGCATTAGTCCTACAGACTAACGCTATTAACTTTGATCTTCTAGCAGAGTATGAACAGGATAACAAAATCTATGCATTTGCAGGATTGCTAAATTCCTTAAATTTCCATATACAGATATTAGTAAGAACCAGAAGAATAGATATCTCAAACTACGTAAGGTATCTAAAAAATCAGAGACGCACAGGAATGACCGGAGGACTTAAAAGAATGCTAAATATCTATACCCTGTTTATTCAAAATTTAATAGTTCAGAACAATGTTTTAGATAAAAATTTCTTCATAGTAATACCATACAATCCTGCAGCGCCGCTACCTGGAGCCAATATCTTTAATACTAGAAAAACTAAAGAAGAACAGAAAGCACAGATGGAAATGAAACAGGATCAATTAATAGAAAAAGCAAAAATTTTTCTATATCCTAAGCGTGATCATATTCTTAAACAACTTGGGCGCATGGGATTGATAGGGCATCAGCTTAATAACCGAGAGTTGGTGACAGAATTTTATACAATATATAACCCTGAGGAGGAAGGTAGTTATGAATAATGAGAAATTCAACCAAACAATTAACTCTCCGGTTATGGATAAAATGAATCAAGAAAATTCCATAAATAAATACCAGGAAATTACAGATAAAATCCAGCGGGAAATAGATAATGTGAAAGAGAGTCATAACAATCCGAAACTACAAAAGGAGAGATACGAAGATACAATTATAAAAACTAAAAAGAAAAATCTATTCTTTAGAATGCTAGATAAACTATTTCCTCAAAAAACAAAGGGAAGTACTAAAGTAGAAAAACAAAAAAGTGAAGAGCGTATACAAGCTTCAGCAGAAGCAACACAAAGGCCCTCTGGAGATTTCTCTGGTTTATCTTTGCAGGATATTGTAGCTCCTATAGATATAGAAGTTGATTTTAATACCCTGCAGATGGGCGATTATTACTTCAGGACATTTTTTATAAGCGGGTATCCTAGATTTGTAGGACCAAATTGGCTTTCTCCAATTATCAACTTTGAGCACTCACTTCGTATCAGTACATTCTATTACCCTGTTGATTCAAAAGTAATTCTTGAGAAACTAAAGAAAAAAATTGGTGAAATGGAAGCTACTCTTTACAGCCAGATGGAAGATCGAAAAGTTATCGATGCGTCATTAAAAGTTAAACTCGCAGACGCACAACAGCTACAGGATTCTATTGCTGAGGGCTCAGAAAAATTCTTCCATTTTGCTATGTATATAACTATATTTGCACCTAACAAAGATACCTTAGAAAAGTATTCTAGAAACGTAACATCTACTTTAGCGGCTATGAATGTTACCGCGAAAAAGGCTTCTCTTCTCCAAGAGCCCGGATTTCTTAGTACTCAGCCTCTTGGTCTAGACAAAATATATATTACACGAAATATGGATACTACATCCCTGGCTACCACTTTCCCGTTTGTTACATCAGAACTTACAATGGATCATGGAATCATGTATGGTATTAACCTGCATAATAATAGCCTTGTGGTTTTCGATAGATTTGATCTGGAAAATGCTAATTCTGTAGTATTTGCCACGTCAGGTGCAGGCAAGAGCTATTTTATAAAGCTTGAAGCTATTAGAAGCTTGATGATGGGGACCGACATTATTGTGATCGATCCTGAAAGAGAGTACGAAGATCTATCTAAAACTGTAGAGGGCCTGTATATTTCATTCTCACAAGACCGTGGGCATAAGATGAACCCATTTGAACTGTCAGGAATCCAAGACGACAATGATGACGAACTAAGAATGAAGATGCTTTCCCTCCTCGGATTTTTCAATGTTATGTTCGAAGGCTTAACAAATATAGAATCGTCTATCATGGACAGAGCATTAATTCTAACTTACAGAGAAAAAGGTATAACTTTCGATCCAAGGACCCAGCAGAAAGACCCCCCTATGCTTGAAGATTTGTACAAGGTTTTAAAAGGAATGGCAGAAGATGAGGCACATGATCTTGCCAGAAGAATAGAAAAATACATAATTGGAAGTGGAGCAGGAATATTTAACGAGGCAAGCAACTTTGAAATTAATAATCCTTTTACAGTATTCAGTGTGAGGGATCTTCAGGAAGAACTTAAACCTCTCGCGATGTACTTGATGCTCGACTTTATATGGACTAGGATCAGAAAAGAGCGAAAACGCAGACTTCTTATTGTCGATGAAGCATGGTATATGATGCAAAGAAAAGATTCTGCCAAATTTATGTATTCAATGGCTAAACGTGCAAGGAAATACTATTTAGGCTTAACGACAATTTCTCAAAATGTCGCAGATTTTATGAATAACGATATGGGAAAGGCAATAATTTCAAATGCTTCTATACAAATGCTTATGAAACAGAGCCCTTCTGAAGTAGATATACTACAAGAGGTATTTAATTTATCAGACGGAGAAAAAAACTTTCTCCTTAGTTGCGATACAGGACAGGGACTATTTTTTGCTGGAGCAAATCATGTAGGTATACAAGTAGTTTCAAGTCAGGCAGAACATGAAATTATTACCTCTGATCCAAGAGATTTAGAAGAAAAAAGAAAAAGAGAAAAAATGGGAATAAAAGATGATAGAACAATAGAAGAATTAGCTCAAATATTTGAAGCTCCCGTAGTACAAGGTAGCACACAGGATTCTGTCACTTCTCAACAGTTATCTATGATTAAAAGAGCTGCAGCAAAAAGAAAAGAAGACAAAGAAAGAATAGAAGTAGAAAGAGAGAAATATGAAGAAGAATTAAGGAAAAGATTAGAACAACAGGATAGAGAGATAAATCCTCAAAAATATGAATACAACAAATCCATACAAGAACGAGTAGAAGAAGAAACTATCCCAGGCCAGGTTGTTAAAAATAGAAGAGACTTACAAAGAGGGCGACAACATATGACTCCTCAAGGCATGGTTAATTTCGACAATGAAGAAGGTAATGGACAGCAAAATACAGGATGAAAATCAGCCAAAACCAAATGTTAAAACATACTTAATAACTGAGAAGTCAGATATCTCAAAATTCTCTCAGCAAAAAATTACCAATGATTTGGATAGAATAAAAAAAGCTGAAATGAGAACAAAACAGAGAATAAGTATTACAATAGATAAAAAAGGAAATGCAGCATCTAGGGCTATGAATGTTTTAAGTTTAAGAAATCCTTTTAAAGGCATCTAGCTGAGAGTCCCTTGGTCTAGTAAAACAAAGTCTCTCATATTCTCTTTAGTTATTATTACAGGTATTTGCACCCCTGTAATCAATTTTCTTGCAACGGATCTTACTAAAGTACGAAGGTTTCGCTCAAGTTGTCTGATTCCTGCATCAAATCCTATCGGTCTAATCAGTAATGGCCATACCTCATTCTGTATCTGAAGATGCTGAGCACCAAGTCCTGTTTCTTTAAGAACCCTTGGGAGAATATAGTTTTTAGCAATAATTTCCTTATCTTCATCTGAATAACTTGTGAATCTAATTACTTCTACACGATCAAGCAACGCTGCTGATAATCCTCCTAGGTTATTTGCAGTACAGATGAAAAATACATTGGATAAATTAACTGGATAATCCACATAATGATCTATAAATCTTTGATTTTGTTCAGGATCGAGTATTTCCAGAAGAACTGCCATTACATCATTTAGCAACATCTTCTGACTACTCGATTTTTCAATCTCATCGAGTAGAATAACTGGGTTCATACTTTGTGTTCTTACTAACGCCTTAATTATCTGACCAGGTTCTGAACCTTCAACATATCTGGGAACTCCTCTTATAGTCTTAACATCCCCTATTGCCCCGAGAGATATTCTGACAAACTGTCTACCTATAGCTTGAGCTATAGATCTAGCTATAGAAGTCTTTCCTACACCCTGTAATCCTACAAACAAAAACACTGGAGCTCTGACAGTTTTGTTCTCTTTATTATTCGCAATAGGTGGAACATTATATGGATTAGAAAATTCTTTACCACTGAGATTGATAGGTTTAGGCGCACTAGCTGGAAGTCCTTTATCCTGCAGCTGCATAATTGCAAGATAGTCAAGAATTAGATTTTTAATAGTATCCATACCGTAATGAGTAGAATCCATTACTTTCCTAGCGTTTTCAATATCATAATTATCCTGAGTTACTTTCCCCCAAGGTATTCTTGTAATCCAGTCTACGTATTTGTCAAGCGTTTCAAATTCGGTGCTGTAATGACCATATTTTGCTATACGAGAGAGTCTTAAAACAGCTCTCTGTGTTTCTTCCTTTAAATCTTGAGGAGCACTAGACTGGGATAATTTCTGTTCAAGTATATTTATATCATCTTGAAAATCATTCACAGCAGTATTAAAATTTTGGTTTGGGGCAGTACCATTCATATCAGTATATTACCATAATTACATCACTCTTAACACACTTTCTTTAATAAATTGTGACGCTCTATTTATATCGTCTATATCTGTATATATACCCAAACTTACTCTTAAAGTAGGACCTCTTTCAAATTTCTTATGCAAAGGCTGAGCACAGTGGAAGCCGTCTCTTAAACATAAACCCTTAGAAGCTAAAAATTGTATAATTTCCTTTCCTCTATCACTACTTTCTACTGTTCTCTTCTTACAGCCAGAAAAAGAAAATCCCTCCAAACTAAAAGCTATTGCTCCTAATCGATCTTTGCTCCCGAAAAGTTTAAACCATTTTAATCCTTCAAAATTCGATAAAAAATGCGTTATTAAAGTTTTCTCATGATTGATCAATTTATCATATCCCCCTATTGCTTTCACAGCACCCATAAACCACTTTAGCGCTTCAGCCATTGCTATACCATCAGCAATGCTTGGTGTCCCTGCCTCATATCTCCAGGGTAAATCGTTTACTGTAAAGCCTTCTTTGCTGACTTCCTCTATCATATCTCCTCCTCCCATATATATAGGCATCTCTTCTAAAATCGTTTTCTTAACATAGAGTACTCCCGTCCCAGTAGGACCATAAATTTTATGACTGGAGAAAACCAAAGCATCACAATCTATATCCTGTACATTAATCGGCAGTCTTGCAACACTCTGGGCAGCATCCACTAAAACTACAGCTCCTGTTTTATGACCTAGACGCGTTACTTCTTTAATATCATTAACTGTTCCTAGAACGTTAGAGACATGTACAACAGAAATAATTTTAGCTCTCTTTTGCAATTTATCTAATCGCTCTTTCAGCCAGTTTAAGTCTAATTTATAATCCAATGTAACTGGAATATATTCAATGTTAAATCCTATTTCCTCCTGTAATATCTGCCAAGGAACAATATTACTGTGATGTTCCATTTCGCTTAGGATCACTACATCCTCTTCACTTAAAAATTTTCTGGCATATGTATTTACAAAAAGGTTAATACTTTCAGTACAGTTGCGGGTAAATATTATCTCTTTGTAGCTATCTGCATTTAAAAATTCTGCAACAACTTGATGTGCTTCAAGCCATTTCTCTGTGGCCTTTTGAGCTAATTGATGAGAACCTCTATGTATATTCGAATTATATTTAGTATAGTACTCATTTAGACAATCAATTACCTGTCGGGGTTTCTGAGTTGTTGCGGCACTATCCAAATATATCAATTTGTTCCCATTTATTTTCTGTTTAAATATTGGAAATTGCTTTTTTATATTATTTCTCATCTGCCTATATCTGAATTCCTGGTACTGGAAAAGTTTTAATCAGGTCCTTAACTTTTGTTTTAACATCAGCAATGATATTTTCATCCTCATAGTTTTTTAGGACTATATCAATAAGCTCGACAATTTTATCCATTTCAGATTCTTTCATCCCCCTTGTCGTAACAGCTGGTGTACCTATCCTTACACCTGATGGATCCCAAGGTTTTCTAGGATCGTTTGGTATGGCATTTTTGTTAAGTATAATATCAACTTTTTCCAAAGCTAATGCGGCTTCCTTTCCGCTGATTCCTGCACTTTCAATTGTATCCACTAACATAAGATGATTATCTGTACCCCCAGATATAATCTTATATCCTTTTTTCTTTAAACTATCCGCCAGCCTTTTTGCATTGCGAATAACTTGCTCAATATATTTCTTAAACTCCGACTGAGATGCCTCTTTAAGTGCAACCGCTACAGCAGCTGTAATATTATTATGCGGGCCTCCCTGTACACCCGGAAATACTGCTTTATCTATAGCTTCGGCATACTGCTCTTTACACATAATTATAGCTCCTCTGGGACCTCTCAGCGTCTTATGGGTAGTTGTTGTCACAACATCCGCATAAGGTACAGGTGTCGGATAATCTCCTGTTACTACAAGACCAGCAATATGTGCTATATCAATGGCTAAAACAGCATTAATCTCATCGGCTATTTCTCTGAATTCCCTCCAATCAATAATTCTTGAATATGCTGAGAATCCTGCCCATATTAGTTTAGGTCTATACTTTTTTGCTATCTCCCTAACGTTATCATAATCGATATATCCTTCTGAATTTACACCATAACTAATAGATTTAAAATACCTGCCTGATACGGATATCTTAGATCCGTGTGTTAAATGTCCCCCTGCATCCAGAGACATACCCATTGTCCTGTCACCTGGATTCAGAAATGCTAAATGTACTGCGAAGTTTGCAGGCGATCCGGAATAGGGCTGTACATTAACATGCTCTGCTTTAAAAAGTTCTTTTGCCCTTTCAATCGCTAATCTTTCTATTTTATCTATCTCTACATTGCCTCGATAATATCTTTTACCTGGAAGCCCCTCAGAGTATTTATTGGTAAGTACTGAACCCATAGCCTCTAAAACAGCTTTACTTACATAGTTTTCAGAAGCAATTAATTCTATACTCCCGATTTGTCTTTCAGATTCTAATCGGATTAGATCATAAATCTCTTTGTCAGTATCTTCTAACATTTCTCACGTAGATCTTAATTAAATTAGAGAAAAGAGATGCTATAGTCATGGGACCTACACCACCCGGTACCGGAGTAATATATTCACAAACGCTTTTCACATCATCAAAATCTACGTCACCTACGAGATTACCTTTATAATCACGATTAATCCCTATATCTATCACCACAGCTCCTTCCTTTACATAGTCGCTATTTATATATTTAGGCTTACCTATTCCAACAGCTAATATATCTGCCTCTTTACAAATCTCATGAAGATTCTCACTTTTGGAATGAGCTACAGTGACAGTAGCATCTCTTCTTACTAACATGCCCGCTAAAGGCAGTCCTACTATTTTACTACGTCCAACTACTACAGCTTTTTTGCCTGTCAAATTAATATCATATTCATCCAAGAGCTCAATTATTCCTGTAGCCGTAGCAGATCCTATAGATCCCCTTTCCACCCATACTGCTCCCAGTGAGGAATATGTTAACCCATCTACATCTTTTGATATATCTATAGTTTCAAGAATGTCTTTAGTATTAAAAGTTTTACTCTCTTTAGGAAGAGGAAGCTGTACCATTACACCATCCACTAAAGAATCCGTATTCAATTTTTCTATTAAATTTTTAATCTCTAGATCGTCAGTGTTACTCTCAAATTTATGAACTACTACTTTGATTCCTATCTCTTTTCCTCTTTTCTCTTTCATTGAAACATATTTTTCACTAGCATAATCATTACTTACGATAATAATGTCTAACCGAGGGACTCTATTCCCCTGATCTAGAAACCCTTTTACTTCCTCAGTAAGATTTTTAAGTATCTCTCCTGAGACTTCCTTACCATCTAATATTGTCATTCATTTACCCATTTAAAAATATATTCCTGTTTGTTCCCATATTTTACAGGATATTTAACGACATTGTTAATATTACAGAATTTTTTGCCTAGATTATAGTGAAAAGAAACTACGATACAACCCTTTTTCAATTCTTTTTTTCTCTTTAAAAATATCTTATCCAACATTCCAGGGAGAAGATATACATATATCTTATCAAAACTACTAAGATCAAAATTGTGAATATTAACATGTTTGAAATGTAAATTCTCCCTTCTCTGCAAAACTTTTAAAATCTCTGCATATATAACTAGAAAGATATTTCTATCAATTCCAATAAAATCTGCCTCAGGATGCATTTTAGAGGTATATCTTAATACTCTACCATCTCCACACCCCATATCCAGAACTTTGTCTCCAGCTTTAATATCTAAGTACTTTACAGCCTCTTTATATGCTTTATTGGATGGAAGGTAGGGAACTTCCGTAAGAATAGTAAATAGAATTACAAGAGACCTACCAAGAAAAAAGACTATTACTATAAAAAGTATAAATATTACGATATATGCAAAGAGATTGATCATTTTTTCTTAATATCTTTAGCCTTTTTATATGCTTTCCCCTTTTTCCCCATTAGCTCTTTCCATTTCCCCGACTCAGCTATATGCCCTTTTTCAAAATAGAAGACTCTGTCAAACTTTTCCAGATCTTCTGTACTTCTGGTTATATATATTAAGATCCTATCATCTCCTACAAAGTCAATAATCTTCTTAATCATCTCAGATTTGGATCGACTGTCTATGAACGTAAACGGTTCATCCATTATAAAAATATCTTTATTTCTATAAAGCATTCTTGCTATAGCAACCCTCTGCCAGTACCCTGGAGATAGTTCAACTCCTCCTGCAAGAGATCTCCCCAGCCTAGTCTCATTTTCCATATCATCCCGCTTTAACAATTTGTCCAGATTTGTAATTTTAAGAACTTTTTTAAACAATTCCCTATCTACATTTTTCTTTTCAGATCCAATAGTTAAATTCTTTTCCAACGAAAAACTGTAATTAATAAAGTCCTGAAATATCACAGATATCCTACTTTTAAGTTCTCCTCTTTCTATCTCACGAATAGATAAGTCATTAATAGAATAATCTCCAACAACTATCTCATACATACCGGTTAATAGTTTGACTAAACTGCTTTTACCCGAGCTGTCATTCCCATAAAAGACAACTTTTTCTCCTGGTTTAATTTCCAGATTAATATCTTCTAAGATTTTCTTTTCGGGTTGATCGGGATATGCAAAATCCACTCTTGTAAGCTTTAAACTAAGTGGGCTTTTTGGTAGTTTCAAATCTCCATGACTTATATCACCAAAGCCCTTCCATTCTAAAAATCTAAAAAACTCCCCCGCATATGAAAGCCTATCTGACATTAATGCTGCAGTATTCAGCATATTATACGCACTGCTGTAAGCTGTATCGATATAGTTAAAAAGTGCTGTAAAGCTACCAATTGTGAGTTTATTAATAACTGAGTAAGCTACTAAATAGATAACATACAGGTGTTTAAGAACCTGATCAAAAATAGATGTTGATATTTTATCAATATAGAAATGTTTTCTTCTTTTAAAAAGCCCTTTCTGATAATCCTGATTTTGTTCCTGGAGAACTCTCTTAATATGTTTAAATGTACCATCAACTCTCAATTCACTAAAATATTTATTATCAAGTGCTAATGTAGAAAGATAGTTTACCAATTTGATATTTCCCACTTTTTCCGAATTATACTTCCTTATCTTCCTTCTTTGAATATACCCTGCAATTACTTCAGGCAGGACAAAAAGCATTAAGATAAATATCGAATATCTTAAATCAATGAACATAATAGCGAAAGCCGTAATAAGCCTAACCCCTTGATAAAGAATGTCTGAGAATCCCAGATAGGAATCTAACAGTTTTTCTACAGAATAGGCAGGGATATAGGCGGTTAGATCTTGGAATTCCGAATTTACAATATCCTGCAGATTAGATGTGGAAACTTTATTAACCATTTCATAATTACAATCCGCCCAAACCTTATCCTCCATATTTTCATAGATATTAGTTCTGATCTTCTTACCAATATTTGTAACTATCCATAATAGTAAATACATCATCAAATAGAAAAACGAGTCGGATTGTATATATTCTAATATCTCAAATTTCTCAATTCCTGACAGTAGAAGATCTGTTGTACTATCGACGAAATCTCCCATAACCGTAATGCTAAACATTTCCGCGATTATAATTGCTAAAAAGAGAAAATCTCTCAGTAAAGTCCAGAGCGTGTATCTGCTATAGAAGAAACCGATAACTTTCTTTAATGTTTTAAACTTATCTCTCAATTTATGATTCATGCTAATATACAATATCATTTAAAATCGTCTGAATCTAGACTTGAGAGACAATAACTACTTGCAAAATTTAATGTACGAGGTATGGGAAGAGTATTTTAATGACGTTCCTCGAAAAAACTTTGTTATTAGCAAATTTGGCAGATATTCAAAAAGACAGTTGGGTTGCATTAAATACGCTACAGAGCATACGAAAGCTAAAACCTTGCTTAAAAAATACAAAGAAGATATAGATTTACAGGATATAGATAGTGTATCTGTAATACTTCTTACAAGATATTTCCAAGACGAAAGAATTCCCAAAATTGTACTAGTTTCTACACTATCTCATGAAATATGTCATTATGCTCATGGTTTTCACTCTCCGCTTTCCAGAAAATATAAATACCCCCATAGAGGGAAAGTTGTTATAAAAGAAATGAAAAACCGAGGTTTGAACGATGTTTTGAAAGAAAGTGAACTTTGGCTGAAAGAGAACTGGCTAGAAATTACAGGAAATATATAACTATCTTCTATATCCATGTCTTTCTATTCTATATATTACTCTTCAAGATTTCTTTACAATTCTTATATATGGAATATCATGACATAGGAGGAAATATCAGAAAGTATAGAAAGAGGCTGGATCTAACACAGGAAGAGCTCGCAGATAAAATCGGTGTGACCTGGGAGATGATCTCTAGATATGAGAGAGGCGAGAGCTCTCCTATGAATAAGCTAAAGAAAATCTCTGAAGCTTTAAGTGTCCCTATAATAGATTTAATTGATGATGGTTTGTCTCACAATTGTAAAGTCCCACTGTTTATTAAAATACCTAAAAATCTTGTATTTGATAAAAAGAGTACAACTTTGTTTTACAGCTGTCCTCAATGGTTAATAAAGAGAGATCCTGCAGTATTTGCGGTTATTTCAGATATTGTAAAAGGTAACAACCTTATTTCTTCTGAGCACGGATATATTTTTATAAGTCCTAATTCTGAAATAGAAACTTCTGACTTAGTGCTAGTAAATGACTCTAGAAAACTAAGTATAGAGAGATCCAAACAGAATGGAAACTCTCCAATTGGTAGAATTATGATGCAGGAGATTCTATTTGTTTAAAACATTTCTACATCATTCCTGACATTCCATCCATACTAGGAGCCATTCCTCTTGCAGAGTCTTCTTTTTCTTTAATTTCAGCCACTACAGCCTCTGTGGTAATTAACATAGTACCTACGGATGCTCCATTAACTAATGCCAGTCTCGTCACCTTAACAGGATCAATAATTCCTTCTTTAATCATATCTACATACTGATCTGTTTTAGCATTATATCCTTTTGTCCCACTGCAGTTAGCAGCAACAACCGCACCATCCTGTCCAGAATTTTCAGCAATCTGCTTTAATGGTTCACTTAATATATTCCTTAAAATTTCAATTCCTAACTGTTCATCAATATCATCCAACTCTACATTATCTAAAACTTTTTTAGCATTATGAAATGCTAAACCCCCGCCAGCAACTACACCTTCCTCAATAGCTGCCCTTGTAGCATTTATTGCGTCTTCTACCCTTTGTTTCTTTTCTTTAGCCTCAACTTCTGACGCCGCTCCCACTTTAACTACAGCAACACCTCCTGAAATCTTAGCTAATCTTTCTTGTAGCTTCTCTTTATCATAGTCAGAGGACGTATTTTCAATCTGCTTTTTAATTTCAGATACTCTATTCTTAATCAATTTTTCAGTTCCACTGCCTTCTATAATTACTGTTTCTTCTTTGCTAACTACTACTTTTTTTGCACTACCAAGATCTGATACTTCTATTGATTCCAAAGTCCTGCCAACCTCCTCCGAGATAAATTCGGCTCCCGTAATTACTGCAATATCTTGGAGCGTTTCCTTTTTCCTATCACCAAAGCCTGGGGCCTTGATAGCAACGACATTTAAAGTTCCTCTAAGCTTGTTTACTACCAACGTTGCTAATGCTTGATTTTCAATCTCGTCGGCTATAATAACGATCGGTTTATCCGCTGCAGATAATACTTTCTCTGCTATAGCCTGGATATCCTGAAGATTAGATAGCTTTTTATCCGTAACTAAAATATATGGATTCTCCATTACGGTTTCTAAAGTATCAGAATCATTTACGAAATATGCACTTACATACCCTTTATCAAACTGCATACCTTCTGTATACACAACTTCATCTTCAAACCCTTTTGCTTCTTCAACCGTTACAACACCATCTTTTCCTATTTTGTCAAAGACATCACCTATCATATCTCCTAATTCTTTATCATTATTAGCTGATATTGTTGCAACTTGGGATATTTCTTCCTTACTATTTATCTTCTTAGCGCTCTTCATAAGATCTTTAACTACAAATTCAATTCCTTTATCTAAACCTCTTTTAATTGATATTGGATTTGCACCTGCAGTTACATTTCTAAAACCTGCATTAGCAATAGCTTGTGCTATTAGAGTTACTGTTGTTGTCCCATCACCAGCCATATTATTAGTTCTATCAGCTGCCTCTTTTATCATTTCCACACCAACATTTTGAAAAGGATCTTCAACCTCTATCTCTCTTGCAACTGTAACACCATCCTTTGTAACCACTTGAGAGCCGAAACTTTTTGCGATGGCAACATTTCTTCCTTTTGGTCCAAGTGTTGTTTTAACCGCATCTGCAATGGCGTCTACACCTGCTTTAAGGGCTTTTCGGGCATCTTCATCATATTTTACTGATTTTGACATTTTTGTTAGGTTTAAATATTAACTAATTATTGCAAGGATATCATCAGTATCAACAATTAAATACTGTTCTCCTTCAATTTCAATCTCACTCGGGGAATATTTCTTAAAATATATAGTGTCTCCCTTTTTTATATCAAATACCAGATCTTTCCCGTTCTCATCTTTTCCTTTCCCTAATTTTAAGACTTTCCCCATAGCTGGGCGTCTATCATCGTTTGCACTTGGCGGTACGACCAAACCCCCTGCAATTGTTTCTTCTTCCTCCTGAGGTTTTACTAAAATACGGCTGCCAAGAGGTTGTATTTTTACATCTTCCATCTAAATTAAACTAAAAAATTTAAATACATTAGCAACGACTTAAAGAAACTGCTAAGTATTTTAAAAAGAAGTAGCCAAATTGTCAAGGGAATTCAGACTCAGGCCTTCAATACAGAGAGCCTTTTACAATTAATTGCTCTCTCTCTATTTCCATATTCTCCAACACTCTTCCAACAAAACCATTTTCATTTGCTACGACTAAGGCCTCTGCAATACCCTGATTAACTTTTGTTAGAATAGAGGGAAATACTGTACCAATATCTACTCCTTGAATAGCAAGATTTGTGATATACAACTGAGCTGTCTGCATATCATCTTTTGTTACATCAGTACAAACCCAGGCCTTTAATTTTCTATTACCCTGTAAATTCATCAATGCACAGATATTCCAGATCCGTTCAGCGGGTTTAACATAGACTGAAGTGATCTCTATCCAGCCGTCTGCTGTTATATCAGTTAAAGAATTAAATATGATCTGGGAGACTTCTTGAGGTGTAAAAATGATAAAATCTGTTTTATCACCACTTAATATATACTCTTCTATCCTTTCATTTAACCTCTCTTCTATTTCTGAAGTTTGATCAACTACATATTCCGAATTAATACTAGATTCAAATTCTTTTCTCCAACGGCTTGATTTGATCATTAAATATACTATGAAGGTTGCAAGCAGAAGGATGATAATTAGACAAATAATACCGAAAATCTTTAGAAGCTTACGCATTTTTCTTCCTCAGTCTACTTCTGAAATTATTAATTAGATCAAAAATATAGTCGTGCACTTTTTTAAACTCAGGAATATTAAGTAAGTACGAGCCCAATATATATGAAATCCCTCCATACACAGCAGTTATCAGTGTAAGTAATGCTACCCATACTGTTCTAGTAGTATCTAATTGGAAATCAAATATCTTAAAAACAAAATACATACCTATTGCCATCAATACTGCATTTAGAATTTTTATCAGTAACGGTTTAACTGTTTCCTTCCAGCCTATTAATTTAACCTCTGCCGTTTTGTTTAAATACAGAAATCCTATTACAACCTCAACAAGATAGGTCATACTGACTCCTACTGCCAGACCACCTACAGCCAAAGAAGAATCTCCACGAACAGTCATCCACGTCCAGAGATCCCCAAAAAAACTTTTAACTACCTCCCACAAACCCGTACTATTTGCATGAGAAATCTGATAGAAGATCTGTTCAACAATTATTCTCCAGTCATAGTAATGACTAAAGAAATTAGTCAGGAAATAGACGAAGGTAATGTTAACAACTATACCGATTAAAGTGATAATTAAGACTTTCCATGTATCCTTGAGTGCATAAAAAGCTCTAACTATTATCTGCATTAACGTCTGACAGATAATGGAGAACCCTAATAAAACAAGACACCATGAGGTAAGAATAGTGTCCTGCCAATCAAACGCTCCTGTACCATAAGTCAGTCGAACAATAGGAAGCCTGAGAATTATTAAAATAGATACAATGGGCAGGACTAAATACATCGCAAACTGTACTGCGTTATTAAAGATCTTTTTAAATCTCTCCTTCCCCTGCTCTTTGCTAAATTGAGTAAGATCCGGTAGTGTTACTTGTGCTACGGCACTACCAATAATGTTTATAGGAAACATATGCAAGCTGTATGCAAACTTGTACGAACTTAAGGTTCCAGGAGTCAGAGTAAAACTGATAACTGTATTTACAATAATATTAATTTGCTCAGCTAGTATAGAAAAAATTCTAGGTGTGGCAAGTTTTATGGTCCGGATTACAGAGCTGTCTTTCAACACGTTTTTAAGACTTCTGAAGAGTTTTACTCCTGATTGTTTATAATATTTTATAAAAGCGGGTATCTGAATACCGAAATGCAATACTGTCCCTACTATTGATGATAATGCTAGACCGTATATTCCCATGTCTAGACATTTAACAAATACTATTGAGAAAATTATCATACCCAGATTATAGAAAGCAGGTGCCAGAGAGGTTACAAAAAACTGCTTTTTGGCTTGCAGATAGGCCGTTATAAAACTACTTAATCCTAGAACAAAAGGAGATACAAGACCTACTCGCATAATAGTAATAAATGTATCTACATCTTCTGTTAGTAAAGAGGTTGAGGATCCGAAAATCAGACTTGCTTTATTCGATGAAATAAGCAAAGGCGCAATCTCTGGAGTAAAAATAAAAAGAAATATTGTTATTAGTAACAGAACTCCCGAAAAGACAAATATTATTTTATTAAATAAAGAGTCTAAGGATTTTTTCCCTTTATTGTATAGAATATCTGTAAATATTGGTATTATTGCTGCGTTAACAGATCCTGCTACGATAACAGAAAAAATCATATCAGGGATTGTAAATGCCGCCCAGAATATGTCAAGGTCATGAGAAGCTCCAAATAGCTGTGCAATAATTCTAAGTTTGAAAAACCCCAAAATTTTTGTAAATAGTAGTAAGCCCATTACGGATACTACACCGTTTTTCTTTATCACGATTTTAAAGGTAGGTATTAAATATTCGTGCTTCCATCATAGAATATGTTAAGGATTTTAGCAAACCTATTCAGGATATTTTCATAAAAGAATTTTACTATTTACTATGTTTGATCTATTGTTTCCCTCATACTGTATTAATTGCGGAAAACCTGGGGAACTTCTTTGTACAGAGTGCAGGAAGAAATTAAGAAGCAGTCTGCCAGAGTGTTATGTCTGCAGAAGAGTTTCCTCCCAGTATTTAACACATAAGAAATGCAATAAGTGGAATATTGATGCAGTATTTATCGGGTGGAGATATGATTCGATTGCTAAAAAGCTTTTATCACAATTTAAGTACCGTTATGCATATAAGTTATCAAAACTTATTACTAAATTACTTCTGGATAGATTAAGAAATACAGGATTTATAAAACTAATTACCCCTGATTCCATCCTAATGCCAATTCCTTCTCATATATCACATTTTAGAAAAAGAGGTTTTAATCAGAGTAGTTTAATAGCACAGGGCCTTTCTAAAAGCTTGGGTATTCGTGTAGAAGAAGAATGTCTCTTTCGGGATTCAGATAATCGTTATCAATCTCAATTAAGTTCAGATAGAAGAAAAAATTTAGGAGATATTTTTAGTTTAAAAAAAGAGATTATAGACAGAAATATTCTTCTTATAGATGATGTAGTAACTACTGGGACAACGGTAAATAGGGCAGCTAAAGTTTTAAAAGGGAATAATATTAAAGTTATTGCTTTATTCAGAGGAAAGCCTATATATCAACAAATGTCATAATTTATTCTTCCTCAGAGGCTTCAGACTCTATTAATTCTATTTGTTCTACCAGACTATTATATAATTCTGTACCCTGATAATCGTTTTCTTCCAGTATTGTTTTTACTGCTTCAAGATACGACAGCTGTATCTCAGTCTTTCCCTGTATTCCATTTATATTTGCAGATAATAGTAAAGCTTCTATGTAATCACCCCTAATACTTAAAGCTTGGGTAGATGATTCAAGTGCCAGGTCATAGTTCTGCAATAAGTAGTATAGCCATCCTTTATTATAATAATTCCCATAATCATATGGATTTATATCTATAGCTTCATCTATTACAGAAATTGCATCTCTTATATATTCAGTATATCCTAAGTTTATAATCCCTAAATATATTTCAGCTCTGCTGTCATAGCTAGAATAAAGAGATGGGGAAAGATTAATAGCTATTCTACTATATTCAAATGCCTGTTTACGAAGTTCTACAGCGTCACTCAAAATATCTTCATCTTCAGTGTCTTCATATTTCTCCATTAAAATACTTAACTTATCAACTGCAACTGTACTAAATTTTCTATTCACAAGAGGATTTCTTCTATCATATTTCACAGCAAGCTGATACCATCTGTACAAATTGTCTATTATCTCCTCTTCGTCCTCTAATGAAATCTCTTCTCCTGATTCTGAATACTTATCATTCTCTTCAGACACATAACTTTCTGCTCTAAGAATATATAGACCTGATAAAGTCATATTCCCCAACTTTATAGCTCCTAATATAATAACTACCACTGTCAAACCAGTAAGACAGATCTGTGTTATAGAAGTATTTCCCTCTCTATTTTCCCCAATATTCATACTCCATATCTTCAGGACCATATTATTAACCTCATGCTGTTTATAAAGATTACGCAAAACTATATTTAAAGTAATCCCTAGAAAGAATAAAAATCTTAACAGTATAGTATACGTTGTCAGAAAAGAGGTTAGGTACAAAAAGAGAACTATTACATCAAAAAAAACTATTGCTTCAGATTTACTACCATACTCCTTAATATCAGCTATTAAGTCCTTCAATACATACCAGCCTAATACCAACCATATAATCAGCCATAAAAACCCTGCATTTGATAATGATGTTAACACTTCATTATAGGCACTTAAGAAATTATAATCCATTAGTTCAATCGGTTTGAGCGCAGTAAAGGCTACTCCGAAACTGTCAAGTCCTAATCCTAAAATCCCATTTCTCAAAGAATTAGTAAGCGATGCTGATACAATCTGCCAGCTAAAATTGATAGACAATTTCACTGATGATATTAATTCTGTATCACCAAATACAAATTTGCTCACAGAATCAAACTGCATAATTATAGATAAGATCAGGATTATTACTGGTAGAATAAAATGAGCTATCTTATTCTTAAAAAGGTTTTTCTTGTCCTTAAAACCAAGGATTAATAACGTTATAATCCATAGCGATACAAATAGTATAACTACAAAAAAAGCCGATTGATGAACAGAGATAAGTACTAAAGAGACCAAATTCATAAATATTACTACTACCGAAAACCAGCTGTAATCATCCTTAACGTCTTGTTCACCATAAATATTTAGGGCTGAATAGGCTAAAAAGATAATCATACAATTATATATACTCAATATAACAGGGTCTCCTAAAATAGGATAACCTGTTATACCCAAGCTAGATAGTTTAGGAATTAATCCAAAAATATTTCCCCCAAATAGAGAAATTATACTAACAAGTGAAGCCAATAGGCTTCCAACAAAAATCGTATTCAAAAGAGTGAGCAGCTGCTGTTTAGTAGAGATAAAACCTCTAGCTACAAATGTTACTAACAAAACGGCCACAATACTGAGAAACCCTTCTCCCAGTCGATAATTATAACTAAAAAGACTTAGATTTATATCAGATGCAAAAACAGTTGTCAGAGTCAATGATATTAATAACGCGAATAGTATAAGATCTACATCTCGCTTTAGAAATGAAATCTTTCCTGACCAAATAATCTTAACTAATTCCAGTCCTATTATTAACAACGTAACCAAAAGAATCACAATACTCATTCCTCTCTCTGTATAATCCCAGGGAAACGGTAGTATTGATACTGGCAGGACGATAACAAAAATCCATAGTAAATATCTTTGTATACGATTTATGATAACTGCAATATCATAATTATCTTTTGTGGGCATTAGTAAGTAGGTATATAAATTATATACATACACTCATGCTACCATAAACATATTAGAATACCAATTAGGTATCCTCAGAATTTTATTTATCAACAACCTCCCCTTCTTTTACATCTTGATCCTTCTCTTTATTATCTTCATCTTCTTTCTCTTTTTTAGAACCCTCCTTAGAAGCCTTTTCATATAATTTCTTACTTACTTCCTGCATCTTTTTAGTTAATTTCTCTGTTTTTTCTTCAACTTCATCCTCATCAAAATCTGCCTTTGAGATAAGCTTCTTGAGCTCTTCAAGATCCTCTTTCAAATCCTCTCTATCCTCCTTCTCTATCTTATCCTCTTGCTCGTCTAATAATTTCTCAATGGTAAAGCATAATGTGTCAGCATTATTCTTCTTCTCTGCTCTTTCTTTTTTCTTTTTATCCTCTTCCGCATATTTTGCAGCCTCTTCAACCATTTTCTCTATTTCATCTTCTTTTAAACCAGTAGACGCAGTAATTGTAATGTCCTGCTTCTTATCGGTTGCTAAATCTTTAGCAGTTACATTCAAAATGCCATTAGCATCTATAGCAAAAGTTACTTCAATCTGAGGAATACCTCTTGGTGCAGGAGGAATTCCATCTAAGATAAATCTCCCTAGTGTTTTATTACCCTCCGCCATCTCTCTTTCTCCCTGTAATACATGTATCTCTACAGCTGGCTGATTGTCTGCTGCAGTTGAAAATATCTGCTTTTTCTCTACAGGAATAGTTGTATTTCTATCAATGAGCTTTGTCATAACTCCACCCAAAGTTTCAAGACCCAAAGATAGAGGTGTAACATCCAGAAGTGTAATATCTTTCACATCTCCTCCAAGTACACCCGCTTGAACTGCAGCCCCTACGGCTACAACTTCATCAGGATTAACACTTTTATTAGGCTCTTTACCAAAGAAATCTTTTACTGTCTTCTGAACTGCAGGCATTCTTGTCATACCGCCTACTAGAAGAACCTGATCAATATCTCCCACTTTTAATTTTGCATCTTTCAGGGCTTTTTCTGTTGGTTTAATCGTTGAGTCAATTAAATCTGCTGTTAATTTCTCCAAATCTGATCTTGTAAATTCCATCTTAAGATGTTTAGGCCCTTTGTCATCTGCTGTAATATATGGAATATTAATCTCTGTTTTTTCAGAAGTTGACAATTCAATCTTAGCTTTTTCAGAAGTTTCTTTAAGTCTCTGCAATGCTGTCCTATCTTTCTTAAGATCGATACCTTGTTCTTTTTCAAATTCTTCAGCGATGTAATCGATAATCTTCTGATCAAAATCATCACCTCCCAAATGAGTATCGCCATTGGTTGAAAGGACCTCAAATACTCCATCGCCTATCTCTAGTATAGAGATATCAAATGTCCCTCCGCCTAAGTCAAAAACGGCAACTTTCTCATCTTTTTTATTATCAAGACCATATGCTAGTGCTGCTGCTGTAGGTTCATTGACAATTCTTTTAACCTCAAAACCTGCTATTTTACCTGCGTCTTTAGTTGCCTGTCTTTGGGAGTCATCAAAGTATGCAGGGACTGTTATAACTGCCTCTTTAACCTCCTCACCCAAAAAATCCTCTGCATCTTCCTTAAGTTTTGCTAAGACCTTTGCTGATATTTCTTGAGGTGTGTACCATTTATCATCCATTTTAACTTCAACTCCCCCTGTTTTAGATTCTCTCATCTCAAACGGCAGAAGCTTTTTGTCCTTCTTAACCTCTGGATCATTCCATGATCTACCTATTAATCTTTTAACAGAATATATTGTACCCCCAGGATTTGTAATTGCCTGATTTTTAGCAGGCTGGCCTACTATGATTTCTCCTTTATTATTTTTTGCAACAACTGAAGGAGTAAGCCTTCCTCCTTGTGCATTAGCTATTACATTAGGCTTACCACCTGACATATATGCCATAGCGGAGTTAGTTGTTCCCAAGTCTATTCCTATTATTTTACTCATTTTAAAACTATATTAAAAATTAAACTATTTAGAAACCACGACCCTGGCTGGACGTATGAGAACATCGTCCAATTTATAACCAGGCTGTAAAACATCAAATATATGATCTTTCTTTCCTTTATCAACTGTTGTAACCGCCTCATGAATATCAGAATCAAACTTTTCATTTTTCTCTGGAATAAATTTTGTTAATCCCATCTCCCCAAGAACTTTTTCTAGATTTTTTATACTCTCAGATATGCCATCAACCCATGCTTTTGAAGCTTCATTTAACTTCAAATCTTCCTTGCTTTTAAGAGCTATTGTTAAAGAATCTACAACAGGAATTATATCTCTTGCCAAATTCTTTCTAACCTGCAGATATCTTAACTTTATTAACTTCTCAACATCTTTTTCTAAATTCCGATAATCAGAAAGTGCTTTTTTAAACTGATTTGTTATTTCTAATTTTTCATCTTCCAGAGTGTCTATAGTCTCAGCAAGTTTTTGAATTTGTAACTCCAAGTCACCCTTTCTCACTTTCTGTTTTTTATCAGACTGTTTCTCAGTTTTCTTTACCATTCACAATTAGCAGAGTAAATTAACAACTGCTAAGAGTATATTAGGTGAAATTGAAAATGTCAAGACTTAGTTCCATCCATGCATAGATGACTGCAAAGAATCTCTTACTTCTTCCAATGCGTTTACAACCTTTTTATAATCCATTCTCTTTGATCCTAAAACTCCTACATATGATTCATCTGTCTCCCAAAATGGTGTCTCAATAAAGGCAATAGAACAATCCTGTAGATCTTCTACTCCTGTCTCCTCACCTATAAGCAATGAAACTTTCGAACCTCCATACTTCTGACAAAGCTTCACCAAGAAGCCTGGGTCTTCAATAATATTGATTAAACTCTCTAGAGTTCTTTTGTTATCCAACTCTTCATATTTTAAAACATTAGATAACCCCCAGTATCTTAAAAATCCATCTAAGATTAAGAAGGCTATAGCATCCATGTGATCTGAAAGAAGTTCAAGCACAGAATTAGCAACAGACTCTTTATTAAACCTCTCTCTAAAAATCCCCTGTCTAATCTCTACATTCAACAGAGGATTTACTGTGCTATCTGCCAATTGACCTTTAACATACATTCTTATAGCCTGATCAGTCGGAAATCTTCCAGAGGAAATATGGCTTTTTTCTAGAAGACCCTCTTCCATAAGACGAACCATTTCATTTCTAATGGTTGCAGAGCTGACGCCAAAATTATACTTTTCCAAAAGAGTCACTGAACCTACTTCATCCGCGCTTTCCATAAACTCTTTTATAATTGCCATCAATACCTCTTTTTGTCTTTCTGTTATATTCACTCTAGCAAGTAATCATGTTATCTGCCAAAGTATATGAAAGTATTAGAAAAAGGTCAAGAACATGCCAAACTATTATTGCCAAAAAAACCTTTCTTTGCTATACTTCATCCGTTATGGAAAAGATCAAAGTAGAAAAAAGAAACCTCACAGGAAAGAAGATCAAGCAACTGAGAGATAAGGGGATTATACCAGCTGTTGTTTATAATTCCAAAGGAGAAAGTGTCAATGTGTCTATAGACAAAGGAACTGCTGTACAGCTCTACAAGACGGCTACTTCTACAACTGTGCTAGACATAGAGGTTGATGGTAAAACAAAAAAGGCTATTGTAAAAGATGTTGATATTAATCCAAGAACCGAAGATGTTTTGCATATCTCATTTTTCGAAATTAATCCTAAAGCTGAAATGGTTTTTACTTTACCATTTAAATTAACTGGGGTATCCCCCGCCGTTAAGAATAATATAGGGATCCTGGTGCAGGTCTCTGATTCACTTAAGGTTAGATGCAAGCTTGAAAATTTAATTCCAGAAATAGAAATTGATGTTAATGGACTAGAACATCCAGGACAAACAATTAGTATGAAGGATATAGAATTACCTAAAGGTTTAGAACTAGTACATGAAGAAGAAAAAGACATCCCTATTGCAACAATTACTCAACTTCAAAAGGTTGAAGTAATTGAAGAAGAACCCGAAATTGAAGAAGGCGAGGAGGGTGAAGAAGAAATAGAAGGAGAGGAAACAGAGGAACAGGAGGGTTCAGAAAGTGAGGAAACTCCAGGAGAGAATCCCAGTGAAGAGAAAGTCTCTGAAGAATAGTCTTTACACCTTCGTATTTTTAATATATTCTGTATATAGATAATTTCAAACTGTCTATATTTATGAGTACAACAACAATAATTATAATCCTCGGTGCTTTAATTCTAGTTGTAGTAATAGCTATTGTCGTAGTTTTAATCAAAGGGAAAAGTTCTAAAGACAAAGAAGCTTCTGCAGATTCCACAATGACTTTCCAAGAAATGAGCAATAGTCAACCAGAGGAAAGTAGTGTAAATGAGCCACCTATTAATACCCCAACATTGCATACATCTCCTAATACTGCACCTGCCCAACAGCCTCCCGTTACTGACAACCTAAATACTCCTCAACAACGGAGTACCTCCATCGCACAACCCACTATGCAGCAACCCAACTTGACTAATCAGCAGCCATCGGATAATACATACACCCCGAACCCTCTACCTGATGATACTCAAATCCAACAAGATATGCAGAATCTAAATACTGCAGATACTACAGCGCCACAAGTTACACCAGAGACCCCACCGCAAATGCCTTTACAAGAAGAAACAGCTGGTAATACCAACATGCCTAAGAATACGGCTCAGCCTGAAGTACCAGCTAATACCCCTGCTTAAAAAGGAATCTTACCATCTAAAGTGAGCAAATGCCTTATTGGCTTCTGCCATTCTCTCGACGTCCATTCTTTTCTTTACAGCTTCCCCTTCCCCTTTATATGCATCAATAAGCTCTTCCATTAGTAATTTGTCGAAAGATTTCCCGCTCTTGCTTCTCGCAAGCTCTACTATCCACCTGATAGCCAGTGTCTCTTGTCTTACAGGTGTCACAGGAATGGGAACTTGATAATTGGCCCCCCCAACTCTTCTAGCTCTAAGCTCCAGTGCAGGCCTTACATTGTCAACCGCTTTATCCACAAACTCCTCAACATCTACGCCAACTTTCTGAGCACCATTCTCAATTGCATAATACACATTATCCTCTGCCAAAGTCCTTTTACCATCATGCATAACCTTATTAATAAACCTAGCAATAATAGGATTATCATACTTCCTATCACCCTTTTGTCTTCTAAATTTTGCTCTTTTTCCTCTCATAATTATTTATAAAAATATTAATCTTCTCCAAGCTTAGCTCCATATTTAGATCGTGCTTTCTTCCTGCCCTCAACGGGAGCACAGTCATAAACACCTCTTACTATAATATACTTAACCCCAGGAAGATCCCTCTTACGCCCTGCTTTAACAAGAACAACAGAGTGCTCCTGCAAATTGTGTCCTTCTCCAGGGATATATGCAGTAACTTCATGACCATTAGAAAGCTTAACTCTTGCTACTTTACGTAAGGCCGAATTGGGCTTTTTAGGTGTCATAGTTTTAACCTGCAAACATACACCTCTCTTAAAAGGATTGTTTGCCAAATCATATCGATTTTTAAGAGGATTAAAATTCGTAGCCAAAGCTAAGTGTTTCCTCGTTTTCTTTTTGACAGTTCTAGGTTTTCTTACTAACTGATTTATCGTTGGCATGGCTAGGTATTATACTATAAAGACAACTAAAATTAAAAATCGTATTCTTTCAAATTTTCTATTCTGGCTTCTTCTCCAGATGGAATCCTTCGCCCAATAATTACATTTTCTTTCATACCTCTTAGGGTATCTACTCTCCCAAGAATTGCACTCTGTGTAAGTACTCTTACCTGTTCCTGGAATGACATTGCTGAAAGGAAGCTTTCTGTATGTAAAGCTGAACTTTTAATACCCATAAGCTTAGGTATAACCAATGCTTTGTTTTTACCACCTTCCACCAATACCTTATTCTTGGCTTCAGATATATACCTATTTGCCAAAGAGCCTACTAAGTAATCAGAATTTCCTGATTCCATAACCCTTCCAAGTCTAGCCATCTGTCTTAAAATTATTTCAATATGGACATCTGCTATTGAGACCCCTTGCTCATCAAACACTTTTTGGACCTCATCAAGTATATACTTCTGGGCTGTAAGCATCTCTGCGACATCTGTTAATTTCCTAGGATCCACAGAGCCTTCAGTAATTTGTCTCCCAGCTTTAACCCCCTCCCCTTCTTTGACCAAGATGGGGATATTGGGTAATACAGTCATTACCTCCTCCGCTTTAACAGTACCAACAAATTTTAATATCCCTCCTTCTATACTGACCATACCACTAAACGGTGCCTGTTTTTCAGTTTCATCTTTACTTACATACAAAGTCTGGCCAGATTTTATTTCATCTTTATCAGAGACTACAACCTTCTTAGCATCAGAAATGATGTAGTGCCTAACAACTTTTTTATCTCCTGCAATTATGATTGTTGCAGAATCATCTTCTGCATAATCTATATGGACCTTTCCAGATACAGAGGCTATTTCTGCTTCAGCCTTGGGCTTACGCGCCTCAAACAATTCTTCAATCCTAGGAACGCCCTGGGTAATATCGACAATCCCAACCCCTCCCTTATGAAAGGTCTGCATAGTCATCTGAGTCCCAGGCTCTCCTATTGATTGTGCTGCTATGACTCCAACAGCCCTACCAATATCTATCGGGTTACCATTTTCAAGATTTAATCCATAACATTTAGAACAAATTCCATGGGGGGACTTACAAAGTATCGGAGACCTTACAGAAATCTCCTCTAGATTAGATTTATCTATTACTTCTGATATTTTCCTAGTTATGATGTCTCCTTTTTTAGCTATTGTTTTATTTCCCTTTTTAACATCTTGAGCAAGAACTCTACCAAAAATCCTGTCTGCAAAAGACATCCTTCTTTCGTCATTTCTAGAGATAATTAAACCCTCTCCATCATAACCACAGTCATCATCTCTTATAATCACATCATGTGCTACATCTACCAATTTCCTCGTAAGATAACCTGTTGAAGAGGTTCTCAAAGATCTGTCTGCAATACCCTTTCTTCCGCCATTGGCGGCAACAAAGTATTCGAATGCACTCAATCCATCTCTATAGTTTCCTTTTATTGGAAGCGGAACCCAGTTGCCTCTAGAGTCTCTAACCATACCCTTTATAGTTAAAACCTGCCTGGCCTGAATCTTCCCTCCATTTGCTCCTGATTCGACCATTTCATATATCGGATTATTTTCATCAAGCTGTTCCCATGCCTCATCTGCAAGCTTTTTCGCAAAGTCATTCCACATATTAGTGGAAAGGTTAATTTTCTCTTTTTCGGTAATTAATCCCTGGAGATAGTTATCTTGAAGCTGTTCATCTTTCTTTTCCATCTTCTTTATTCTACTTTCGAGATCAAAATCTATATCACAGTCTTCAGGGGCCATGGTAAACCCTATATCTGTAGCATATTTAAATCCTAAGGCCTTAAGATTATCGAGTGTCTCTACCAGAACATCCCATTCGTAATTATCTTTAATATATCCTGCTATCTCTCTGATTATTTTAATTCCTACTCTTTTATTAATAAAAGGATAATCCTTAGGTAGAATACTATTAAAAATTACTCTCCCAACAGAAGTATTTATAACCTTTCCGCCGATTTTAACAAGAATTTCATCATTAATTGTTATAACATCCTGCTCGTATGCCTTAATCGCTAAATCTTCAGAAGCAAACATCCGAGGTTTTTCAATCTCCTTTTTTTCTGTCATTAGAAAGAATCCTAAAAGCATGTCTTTACTTGGAGTTGCCAAAACTTGACTATTAGAAATATTTACTATATTGGATGAAGCCATCATATTCTCTTTAGCTTCTTCCACAGCTTCTTCCGTTAAGAGTACATGCACGGCCATTTGATCTCCATCAAAATCTGCATTAAAAGCTTTACATATTAATGGGTGTATTCTAATAGCATCTCCTTCAACAAGCCTTGGATAGAATCCCTGGATACTGTATTTATGTAAGGTAGGAGCCCTGTTTAAAAGTACAGGTTTTCCCTCAATAACTTTTTCAAGAAGATCCCATACAATCTCCTCCTCATTATCAATCATTTCCTTCGCAATCCTTATATTCGGAGCTTCCTCAGCTTCAAGTAGTTCGTGTATAACAAACGGTTTGAACATTTCTAAAGCTACAGTTTTAGGAAGGCCGCATTGATCAATTTTAAGGTTTGGATCAACATCAATAACAGCACGACCGGAATAGTCGACACGTTTACCAAGTAAATTTTTTCTAAAAATTCCTTTTTTCCCTCTTAAATCATCTGTCAGTGATTGGTAAGGAAGCCTTTTGCTGTTAAGCATCGGTTTAGAAGGTCTATGTGAGTTATCTACTAAAGCATCTACTGATTCTTGCAACATTCTCTTTTCATTTCTCAGAATCACTTCCGGCGCACCAATTTCAATCAACCTTGATAATCTATTATTTCGATTGATTATTCTTCTATACAGATCATTAAGATCAGATGTAGCAAATTTCCCTCCTGATAAGGGGATAATCGGTCTAAGCTCGGGCGGTAGCACAGGAAGGACATCTATTATCATCCATCCAGGATCCATATCGTTTTTAAAGAATCCTTCTAAGTATTGAAGCCTTTTAATAGTTGCACCTTTTTTACTCCCCTTCTGATTCTTACTCTCTTTCCGAAGTCTTTCTATCTCCTTCTCCAAATCAAGATTAACAAGAAGTTTCTTAATTGCCTCAGCTCCCATCTTGGCTTCAAAAAAGAGTAAATCTCTATCTTCTAAATCAACATATTCATCTTCTGTAAGAACAGTCCCTATTTCTGCAGTTTCAAGAATCTTTATCAATTTATTAAAATACTCTTCATAATCCTCCTCTCTTTCTGCATACTCTCTTCTAATTTTTGCTAGACCCTGCTTCTTTCTATGCTCTAACTGGCTTACCTTAAACTCATCCGATTTTTTATCTTTCGCTTTTTTAATCTCTGTGTCAAAACCTTTCGAGGCTTCCTTAATTTCTGTTTCTAATTCCTTATTTAATTTTGCTATCTCATCACTTTTAAGAGCTTCGGCTTTTTTGACCGTCTCTGCTCTATTTTCATCTTCTATTTCTATTACCATATATCTGGTGTAGTAAATAACTGAAAGAAGCTTTTTATGAGGCATGTTTAACACTATGGACATTTTATTAGGTATGCCATAAGCAAACCACACATGTGCTACAGGCACTGCTAATTTAATATGTCCCATTCTTTCTCTTCTAACATCTTTTGCTGTCACTTCAACTCCACACTTATCACAAACTATTCCTTTATATCTAATTTTTTTATACTTTCCGCAGTAACATTCATAGTTCTTTGTGGGCCCAAATATCTTTTCACAGAAGAGACCATCTGGTTCTGCTTTAAATGTTCTGTAGTTAATGGTCTCAGCTTTAGTTACTTCCCCATACGACCAATCAAGTATCTGCTCTGGGGAAGCTAATGTAAGCTTAAGAGCATCAAAATCCGAATATTTGTTTCTCTTATTCATTGTCTGCTACCTCCTCTTCTGCAGGCTGAGTTGAAATTAATTCTATATTTAAGCAGAGAGCATTTAGTTCTCCAACCAATACTTTGAATGATTCGGGAACATTTGCTGCTTCTATTTTTTCGCCGTGTATTATCGCTTTATATGCAGCAGATCGTCCTCTTACATCATCTGACTTAATTGTAAGCATTTCTTGCAATGCATACGGTGCGCTGTGAGATTCCAATGCCCATACTTCCATCTCACCAAACCTCTGACCCCCCATCTGCGCTTTACCTCCAAGGGGCTGTTGTGTTACAGCAGTATACGGTCCAGTAGATCTAGCATGAACCTTTTCATCTGCAATATGATGTAATTTCAATACATACTTATATCCTACAGTTATCTTCCTTGAGAACTTCTTTCCTGTTCTTCCATCATACAGATCCAGCTTTTGATCCATACTAAACCCTTTCTTTTTCATCTGCTTCTCTACCCACTCTACATCTATGTCTTCAAAGACAGGAAATGCCAACTTTTCACCCAAGAGCTTAGCAAATCTCCCATACGGGACTTCTTCCCCCTGACCTAAGTTCATCCTCTTAAGAAAAGTAGGTGTTAAAACGATATCAATAGGTTCCCCATCTTCCGTAAAAGGCATATCTTCAATGGGTTTAATTGCTGCAACAGTATTTTTATCTCCATGTCTTCCAGATATCTTATCTCCATAGTCTAATTTCTTTGTATCCGCCACCCATACTGTAACCTTTTCCAGAACTCCCGGAGCTAATTTATCACCTTTTTCAGTAGAGAGTCTTTGTGTTCTAATTACTATGCCTTCTTCTCCATGGGGAACTCTCAAAGAGTTATCTCTGACATCACTGGCAGATTCACCAAAAATTGCTCTAAGCAATCGCTCTTCTGCTGTAAGCTCTTTTTCTCCTCTTGGAGCTACAATGCCTGCTAAGATATCTCCACCTTTTACTTTAAGTCCTTCTCTAACAATTCCATCTATATCTAATTTTTGCAGGACTCTATCGCTTACATGAGGAATGTCTGCTGTTACCATTTCAGGACCAAGCTCTGTGTCTCTAACCTCTACTTCATACTCTCTAACATGAATAGATGTAAGAGTATCATCCTTAACAATCTTCTCGGATACAATTACAGAATCTTCATAGTTATATCCTTCATAGAACATTAGCGCGGCACGAATATTTGTTCCAACAGCAAACTCTCCATCTACCATTGTTGGTCCATCAACAAGAAGATCTCCTTTTTTAAATTTGTCGCCTGGCTCGACTACGGATTTCTGATTAAAACAGGTATTATCATTTGTTCTATGGAAGGTCGCAAGTTTATAGTCTTTAACTCCAGCCTTTTTATACTTAACACTTAGCCTATTGGCATCGGTATAGAGAACCTCTCCATCCTCTTCTGCAAAAATACCCCAGTTGGATTGTTTGGCAATTATTTCCTCCATTCCCGTTCCAACTAATGGAGTCTCCTGTTTAAGAAGAGGAACCCCCTGTCTTTGCATATTTGACCCTGTCAATGCGCGCATAGATTCGTCATGTGATACAAAAGGGATAAGAGACATACCCAAACCCGCCTGCTGATAGGTAAGAACGTCAACATGTGTAAGGTTATTTACATCCTCCATTAAGAAATCTCCCCCATGTCTAACAGGTACAAGGCTCTCAATTATATTCCCTTGACTATCAGTTTCAATGGATGCAGAGCCAATATATTTTTCTTCCTCGAACTTTGCATCTAAATATTCAACTTTCTCTGAGAGATACGGTTTTACCTTAATACTTTTAATGTCTTTTTTATTATACAGTTTATCCAAAACATCTCCCGTAATTTTATCTCCTACCTTTCCAGCCCCCCTTATCTTCTCATCAAGAATTCTACCTTCCATATCCTTCTTGGTAGGTTTTACCTTCTTTCTTACAATACGATACGGTGCTTCTAAAAAGCCAAATTCATTTATATGAGCAAGCATAGCTAATTGTACAACAACCCCTATATTCGCACTCTCAGGACTTGTTACAGGATCAAACTTGGCATACTGTGAAGTATGCACCTCCCTAATGGAAAATGTTGCTCTCTCTTTTGTAATACCCCCGGGGCCTGCAGCTGTTACTTTTCTTTTATTCTCCAGCTCAGATAAAATATTCGTCTGATCCATAAATGTAGAAAGTTGATTAGATCCAAAAAAGGAGAGTATCGATGCCGCTATCGGTTTAGTCCCAACAAGCATAGAAGGTGTAACCTTGGCATCATTGCCATACAAGCTCATCTTATCTTTAATGTTTTTCTCTAATCTTCTAATACTACCAATTAATTGCCTGGAGAGCACCTCTCCTACGCTCCTTATTCTTCTATTTGATAGATGATCAACATCATCGGGCTCGACCTCGCCATTGTTAATTCTAATCAGTTTCTTAATTATTAAAACAATGTCCTCTGGATAGAGGACACATTCTTCTTCATTATTCACGTTGTAGTTTGTTCCAAGCTTTCGGTTTAATTGATATCTTCCAATCTTGCCCAGATCAAATCTTCGCTTATTAAAAAAATTGCTCTTAATATATTTTTCTGCACTCTCAAGAGTCACAGATTCGTCAGGTCTTAACTTGTTATATATACTGATAACTGCTTCTTCTTTATTAGTTGTGAAATCTCTCGCTAGTGTAGATTCAATAAATCTATACTCTTCATTAGTATCTACACCTTTAAACAATTCTTTTATTTCTTCATCTGTTTCATACCCTAAAACTCTAAGAAGTTCTGTTATTAAAACTTTTGGCCTCTTAGGAAGTATTCTCATTGAAACAACGTTATGTTTATTAACATCCATTACATACCATGGGCCCTTACTGGGCATAATTCGCACTTTGTATATAGTACGCAGAGGTGTTCTATCAGACTCCTCATAAAGCACTCCCTCAGCACGTACAACCTGATGAGTCACAACTCTCCTAACACCATTTACTATAAATACTCCGTCTTTTGTCATTAGGGGAAGGTCTGCTACAAATACTTCCTGTTCCTTAATTTCTCCCGTCTTATTATTAAGCAGCTGTATAGTTGCATATACGGGGACTTCATATGATAGGCCTTTGGAAATAGCTTCTTCAACATCCCTATAAGGATCACCATATCTAAATGATTTAAAATCTAAAGTCCACATCTTCTCCATAGTATCTCTAACAGGAGAGATTTCGCTAAAAAGTTTTTGGAACCCATTTTCATAAAAGTCTTGGAAAGATTTAACCTGAGCTTCAATCAGATTTGGAAATTTAAAATCTCCAGAATAATGCTTTCCCAAGTCTATTCTTGAAGCACTATTTCTTTTGGGATTTACCATACTTAAGTAATTATAGGTTAAAAATTACATTGTTCTGCGGATACTCAACCAAATATGGTATAGTAGTAGACCGAAAACCGCTTTACGTTAAAGCAAATTAAAAACAACACCGGGTAGTTTAACATATTTATCGCTTTGAGTCAAAGATTTTTGACAAAATCATATTAATATCTATATAGTAAATAATGCCATTAAAAAACCGAGAGGAAATTCATCTGTAAATTAGGTATAATGAGTTAATATGCCCCGAAGAAAACAGAAGCTTAAAAACATTAATATTAAAAGTACTGAAACCCAGATTGCCTTTGGTATGATTCTTCTTATCGTCGGCTTAACCCTAATAATCACCCCTTTTATCCAGGAATCAACTGTCGTTTTTGAGCAGATAAAGACCTTCTTTGGATTTTCCTCTCTGGTATTTGGACTCCCCATTCTCTATTTTGCTTTTAGTCTAATAACCAAAGGCAAAAGATTTAAATCCTGGAAGCAGGGAGCTGGTCTGATAACAGCTGCCTTTTCAATAGCTACGCTGCTTGCAGTATGGATGGATCCTGAGAAACTGGAAGATATAACAGAACTTTCAAACTCAGGAGGGATCTTAGGCAGGGAGATTCACCTATTTCTGATAGGACTTGTTGGGCAGTTTATAGAAATAGTAATTATACTTATAGCCCTAATTATTGCTTTCTCCCTTATCACAAATACAACCCTGGAGCAGATTACCGATTTAGTTACAGAACCACAGGTTGAACCCAAATTCTCACTCAAAAGATTTTTTTCTTCTATTGGAAGAAGTAAAGAGAAGGCCGAAGAGGAGAGAGTTGAGGAATTAGTTATAAAAACAAGCGAGGATGACATACCAATAGAAAATAGTAAAACAAAAGATATCGACATACAAAAAGAGATTGAACAAAATGATGAGTACATTGATCCTACTTTGAAAACAGAATCCTCTGATTTAAATAATATGCAAAAACAAATAGATATCGATGGAGACCTTGAGCCAAAGACTCCAAAGTATACAGACTGGAAATTCCCAACCATGGATCTTTTAAAAGAGCCTGAAAGACAAACACAAAATGAAGATAGATACAAAAAAGATGCATTAATAATAGAACAAACTCTTAAAAGCTTTGGAATACAGGGAAGAGTCGTACAAATCGCAATAGGTCCAACCGTAGTTCGATACTCTTTAAGCATTTCTGTAGGCACAAAAGTTTCAAAGATAAAAAATTTAGGAAACGATCTGGCTTTAGCCCTAGCTTCACAAAATTCATCAGTAAGAATAGAGGCCCCTATTCCAGGGACATCATATATTGGTGTTGAAATCCCCAATCCTACACCCAATTATGTATACGCACGAGATATGATAAAGAAACTTAAGTCAGAAGAGAATCTTTATGAACTCCCTTTAATTTTGGGAAAAGATATCACAGGTAGAACTATAATCAAAGACCTCGCTAAAATTCCCCATCTATTAATCGCAGGTGCTACAGGTACAGGTAAATCCGTAGGTGTAAACTCTATAATCACAGGTCTTCTCTATACAAAATCTCCTGATGATATCAAACTAATAATGGTAGATCCTAAAATGGTAGAATTGTCCCTTTACAATGGTCTCCCTCACTTATTAAACCCTGTTATCACGGATATGGAATTAGTCTCAAATGCTCTACAGTGGTGCATAGAAGAGATGGATAAAAGATTCAGAATATTAAAACAGGCGAAAGTAAAAAAGATAACAGAATATAATAAACAGCTTGGCTACAGTGCAATGCCATATATTCTTGTAGTAATAGATGAAATGGCTGATCTAATGCTCATAGTAGGTACAGATGTAGAATCCAAAATCCAAAGATTAGCTCAAAAGGGAAGGGCCGTAGGTATACATTTGATTCTGGCAACACAAAGACCAAGCATGGAGGTTATAACAGGCCTCATCAAAGCAAATGTCCCCGGAAGAATTGCATTTGCCGTGGCCACCGCCATGGAATCAAGAATTATTCTTGATCAAACAGGTGCAGAGACTCTTCTTGGCAATGGTGACATGCTATATAAAGACAATACAACCCCCAAATCAATACGTATCCAAGGGACTCTGACAGATACCAAAGATACTGAAAGTATTCTTAACTTCATAAAGGATCAGGTAAAGGGTGAAAAAATAGAATACTCTGAAGAGCTAGCCTCTGCGATCAAAGAGGGCCCAAGCTCTCAATCAGAAGGGGAACCCCTTGAAAGAGACGATGAATTTGAAGAAGCCCTGAATCTCGTTGTCAGTGCAGGAAAGGCATCGGCATCATATCTGCAAAGAAGATTAAGGATAGGCTACAACAAAGCGGCAAGAATAATGGATCAGCTGTATAAAGCAGGAGCAATCGGTCCTGAGCAAGG
>Ga0272443_10000689_pt1 | contig 58284 bp, 48 predicted proteins | sample SSMAcet12_FD_193581 | JGI IMG/M metagenome (GOLD analysis project Ga0272443, IMG submission 193581) | Marine sediment archaeal communities from Little Sippewissett salt marsh, Falmouth, MA, United States - SSM-Acet-12 | ecosystem: Environmental > Aquatic > Marine > Wetlands > Sediment ... | reverse complement strand
TCACCATCAAGCCTTATACGTATTAATCCGTCACGCCTGATATCTTTCATGGCTTCTACATGTTCGCCTTTTCGCCCCTTTATCACAGGCGCGAGTATCAGGATCTTCGATCCGGCCTCAAAAGACAGTATCCTGTCAACGATCTGCTGGGATGTCTGGGCGGATATTTCCTTGCCGCATTTAGGACAATGCTGTACCCCCATCCTCGCGAAAAGAACACGCAGATAATCATATATTTCCGTCTGTGTTCCCACCGTGGACCTGGGGTTTTTAGCGCTGGTCCTCTGCTCGATGCTTATTGTCGGCGACAGGCCCTCAATATAATCCACACTGGGTTTCTGCAGCTGCTCCAGGAACTGCCTGGCATAACTGGACAAAGACTCTACATACCGCCGTTGTCCCTCGGCATATATTGTGTCAAATGCCAGTGAAGACTTACCGGACCCCGAAAGCCCGGTAACAACACATAAAGTATTGCGGGGGATCTTCACATCTATCCCCTTCAAATTGTGTTCTTTCGCACCTCGGACTATAACAAATTTTTTACTCATAGTGTGTAATTGTAGCACAAACGGTGCTTCACCACAAGATGAAGGGAAATGGCTTGTAAAACTAAAGACCTTCGATTTGTTTTTGATTCATTTCACAAAACACATTTTGTTTTTAACAAAATTACATTTGAATAATTACAAAAACAGGATATAATACCATTAGGCACTAATGGAATGAACACACTTTAGCCGCAAGCTCTAAATAAAATCTGAATCTTTCCTTTGCAAGGAGAATAAACTTATGAAAATTGGCAAAATAATACGAGACCTACGAAAAAAAAGCGGGCAAACTCTTGAGGAATTATCTCAAAAAAGCGGAGTTGCCCTGGCAACTTTAAGCAGAATAGAAAATGACAAAATGACAGGGACGCTTGAATCACATAAAAACATATGCAAGGCCCTCAATACCTCTATCACAGATCTGTACCGTGAAATCGAAACTGAATCTAAAACTGTAGATTCAGTCTCTGCTTCATCTCGAATAGAATATTTCAAACATTCAGAAAAAGCTAAATATGAACTTCTAGTAAATAAAGTCCTAGATAAAAAGATTATGCCATTGCTTATAAATCTTGATGTCGGGGGTAAAACACAGGAAGAAATCAATAAAACAGGAGTTGAAAAATTTGTTTATCTACTTGAGGGGAATATAGAAGCGCTAGTTGGAGAACAATTGTACACGCTAGAGTCTGGTGACAGTATATATTTCGATGCTTCATTATCTCATGTTTTTAAAAATAAAGGCAAAAAACAGTCTAAAGCAATCTGCATTGTCACACCATCTACACAGTAGTTTCCGACACAATATACTTCTTATAAAAAACAATGTACCAATAATTACATTGGCTGGAAAGCACCTATTTATAGCGGTTCCCAACAATTATAATTCCACTTAAAAGTGTTTCAGTTAACTAGTTGGCGCGGAGTCTGCCTTTTCGATATGTAAGAAGGAAGGCGCTTACAACTATTGGATCGAACTGGGTGCCGGAATTGTCCTTGATAACCTGGACAGCGACTTCGCCCATTTTCCGCTGTCTATACGGTCTATCGCTGGTGATAGCATCATAAGTGTCGACTACGGCTATTATTCGGGCTATAAAGGGGATCTCTTCCCCTTTAAGCCCGTCAGGATATCCCGCGCCATCGTATCTTTCATGATGCGCGCGTATTTCGGCCGCTATATCGCCAAGTTCACGGATGGGGAAAAGTATGGTAGCGCCTGTAACGGAATGTTCTTTCACCCTTTCATACTCTTCACGTGTAAGCCGGCTGGTTTTGTTCAGTATACTGTCGGGAACACCTATCTTGCCTACGTCATGTAAAAGTGAGGCAATATGTAGTGTTTCCCTGAAATTCCTGTATTCTTTGGCTTCCGGAAGATCTTCCAACTCATCGGCTACCGCCATAGCATATTGTGTTACACGCTCAGTATGGCCATGTGTATACGGGTCTCTGGCGTCTATGGCAGCGGCAAGAGAAATAGCGGTATGTATAAACATATTATGTTCTTTCTCATACAAGAGCTGCACTTCATCAACTTTTTCCTGCAGGTCCTGTATAAGCTGCGCGTTGACCAGCGCCATGGCCACATCGTTGGCCAGTGTTGTAAAGAAACTTATTTCATGGCGGGAAAACGGCCGTAAACACAGTTTTTCACCCAGGATGAATATTCCAAGAAGATCCCTTTTATAATATACAGGTATACAAATATTGGCCTTCAATATCTCCATCTCTTTTATGGCCATCGGAATAAGTTCCATCATCATTGAGTCTTTACGAACTTTTTCGCTTTTTTCCCAGAGATCGTCAAGTTCGGCTCTTTTTACGGCTCCGGATTCTGAGATCTGATAATTTATACGTTCTGAAAATAAACGTATAAGTGAATCTTTCCGGGTAAGCTTGATAAAACCGACCGGTATTTTGGTGCCTGCCGATCCCTTACTGTCAATAAGATGATAAAAATCCTTCTTCCTGTTGTATAAAAGCATGGCTGTGTGGGTGGTCTTTACATGCTCATCGATGATCTTGACTATCATGCGGATGAGATGCTCGGGTTTTTTGAAACGTATCATGCTTCTGGAAGCTTCTTCCAGAAAAGCCTGATAGTTGGTTGATGATTCTGTCCAGGGAATAGCGTCCATCATGGGCAGCGAAACGATCTTGTCCTTGGTCATTTTGACCTTATTCGCTATCCAATCTTCTATACCCTGCCAATCTTTTTTTTCCGACATAATACCCTTTTGGTAAAATCCCGAAACAAAAGGAGCCATCGACTTTGGTCAGAGGGCTCCAGCTTTGTAAACAACTTTATTAAGTTTACTGGTATTTTACATATATTCAAATAATTATTATTACTATTATGCACTTACTTGCCCGGCAAGATCAAAAACGGCTTCTTCCAGCTGAAGAAGTGACAGCGGTTTTGTTATGTATCTTGTTGCCCCGTATTGATTTGCTTCATCCATAATATCCTGCTCTTCCACCGCGGTAACCATAATAATTTTCCCGGATACTTCCCTTTTGCCCAGCTCTTTCAATGTCTGTATACCATCCATAACGGGCATTTTAACATCCAAAAGGATTATCTGCGGAGCCTGCATTTCTATTATGCTAAGGGCCTCCTCACCATTGTATGCCGTGAAGACTTCGAATTCCCTCTCCTTGAAGAAGTTCTTCACGAAATCACATATCTCGATTTCATCATCTACCACAAGTATCTTTACCATGCGCCTCCTTTTTTTGCCAGCGTAAATGATAAGTTAGTATATAGTATATAGGATATCGTATTTCGTATTTCGGATACCGTAAACCCAATAAACACCTTACTCTTTTGCCGCGGTTTTTATCAGTTCTTCCAGATGCTTAAGGCTTGTCAACGGTTTTTCTATATACGCGTATGCCCCTAGCGCTACAACTCTATCTTTTGTGGCCCCGGAATCACTGAAAGCGGTTATAAATATTGTTTTTATATTGTTTTTGATCTCCTTCATCCTGCGCATGACCTCTTCCCCGTCTATCCCTGTCATCTTAAGGTCAAGCAGGACAACATCATACGGTTTTTCGGCAAACATCTTGATGCCTTCTATGCCGTCAGACAACGCGTCTATCTCATAGCCTCTCACTTCGAAATATTCACGGATCATCTCTATGAAATCTTTTTCATCATCGATAGCAAGTATTTTTATTTTACCGTTTTCCATATAAAAAATCTGCTTCGTCCTCGAAACGAATACGGCATATGTCAAACAATGTTCACTCTGTCGGACTTTTCAGCCGCTTTGAATACCAGGTGGAACACTGTACCCTTGCCGGATTCACTTTCCACGCTTATCTGGCCGTTGTTTTTTTCGACAACCTGTTTAACTATAAAAAGGCCCAGTCCGGTGCCTTTTCCCGGATCCTTGGTAGTAAAGAACGGATCGAATATCTGTTTCAACCTGTGTTTTTCTATGCCGGAACCGTTGTCCCTTACATCCACGTATATCTTACCACTGTTATACTTAGCCATTATCGATATATGCCCTTCACCCGTTATGGCATGAGCGGCGTTTCGTATAAGGTTAAAGAATATTTCCTGTATCTGTTTCCTGTCGGCGGAAATATTTGGGATATCTCCAGGGATGCTTTTTGTTATGTTTATATTATCAAGTTTCAGTTCATGCTCTATTAACGCTATGACCTCGTCTATTTCTTTTTCCACCTCGACCTTGTCGTCTATCTCGCCTTTCGCGGGTTTAGCGAACGCGGAAAGTTTTCTTGTTATGCTTGATGCCCTGTCAGCCTCGTTTATGACTTTTTCCATAATGGTCTGCGCTTTTTCAAGTAATTCATCGGAAGTCTTATCTTTATATAAACCCTCTTTATTGTTCAATACAAACATCTCGCACTGTCCGCGTATTATCCCCAGGGGGTTACATATTTCGTGGTTAATACCCGCGGATAAAGTACCTATAACGGCCATTTTTTCGCGCTGAGCGGCCTGCGCCTGGGCTTCCGAGACCTGCCCTACAAGTTTAGCGTTAGACAGCGCGATCGAGATAGTGCTGGCCAAAGGTAACAGGATATCGATATCATCCTGCGTAAACTCTTCGTCAGATTTCTTGGCACCCAGCGAAAGCAACCCCAGCACTTCGTTGTTATGGATAAGCGGGATCAATAAATGAGTATCCAGGCATTCGATCTCTTTCAACAGGTTTTCGGGTATATTTTCCCGGTTTTCGCTGTTAGCCCCCAGCATGATATACTGGTCGGGGCTAAGCATAAAGGTCCAGAGGTTTTCGTCGTTTTTTATGACGCAACTTGAAGCCCTGGTATCTCCAGATGAAGCCGCAAGAACGAAATTATCGGTAGTAATGTCAAATAATAAGAGCGACGCATTATTTAATTTTATGATCTCTGTCAGTTTCGTGACCGTAAGTTCAACTAGTTCGGACACATCCAGAAGAGTCAGCACTTCTCTTGTAAAAGTCTTCAAAAGGTTTCTGTAATCGTATTTTTTCTGAAAAAGGAATCTATCTGTAGTTGTCTTAAGATAGTTTTCAAGAGGGCGCAGCATTAGTACGATAATAAATACCGAGGGGATCATGGCGATCCATTTGTTCTGAATAAAATTCTCGAACAGGATCGACCCTAAATAAGCGAAAATCGAAATAACAGCGTATGAAGCCGCAAAAAGACCCGCAAAAACAAGGGTCTTTTTGATGATGACCTGAATATCCATAAGTTGGTGACGGACTATTGCATAAGCAGTCATGATTACCCAAGTTGACATAAATATAAAACCTAATGGATAAAATTTAATCCCATAATTTGGCAAAAAATCAGTTGATGAAATTACCGAAATTAGAAATCCTAAAAAAAGATATTTTGCTCTATTAGCTTCCGATAAGGATATAGATTTTGCCTTCCTATATCCTTCTCGTAAAAAATTCAAACCTCTTATAAAAAGGAACACAAAAAAGGCTAAATACAAGGTATGTAGCCATCCAACCTTTGTGTGATATCCCCAAAAATATTTATATACTCCAACTATAAATTTGTTTGTTCCCCAGTTTAAAAGCACGAAAATAATTCCAGTCAAATATGTTAATTTTATTAATAGAGAATTATCCTTCAATCCAAAATAATTCACAATAAAGTGGTTAAAAAATATAGGGATAAAGATAACACCTGTATACAAAATTTTTGATATTAGTAGAGCTGCTCTCGCATTATTTACCAAATACATTAAAGCGTATCCGAATAACCATATAAATGTTGAAGTTGTTAAAAGGAATATATTAAAATGATATTTTATCTTCCTTCCATTTAAAAAAATAAATAATCCAATTAGAAATAGAAGGAAGGAAGCAATAAATGGGGGTATGGCATATAGATTCACACTATGCATATACTTACCTCACTTCTCTGCAAACTAAACAATTTAAATTGCACAACTATATCCATTAAATTTTATCTTTTATGACCAGCTTAGCAGCGCTTTTCCCGGTAAATGCTACTGAGGAAATACCACCTTGCCCTAATCCATTTGTACACCAATGTCCAGCTAAATATAATCCTGTTATTTGCGTTTTTTGCGGGAACAACGATCTATCTATTTGTTTTAAAGTAGAAGCCCAACCATACATTGCTCCATTTTTATTTAATGTATATTTATAAAAGGAAAAAGGTGTAGCAATAACCTTGGTTGATATTTTGTTTTTCAGTATAGGCAGGAATCCAGTTAAACTATCTATAAGTTTCCTAGAAAGAAAATCTCTGTATTCATCCCAAAATTCCTTATTTTTAAACGGTGCGCAAATAAATATCCCCATAGTACTCTTACCACCAGGTGCCATATTTTTATCATGTAATGATGGAAATGTGCATGTAAAATAATCTAATTTTTTACTTACAATGTTATGTTCAGGATCGCCATAACATTTTTCTATGTCATAAGTAAAAAATTTCCAAATAGTACAATGATCAGTTACATGTTCTCTTAAGTCTAAATCAAGCCCTAAATAAATCGCATAAGCTGAAACTGAAGGAACCATTTTATTTATTTTTTTTTCAACATTAACGTCCAAATTGTTTTCAAGTAGTTTCATAAATGTCTGGGTCGCATCAACATTGGAAACAACGTGTTGTGCTTTCAAAAAAACACCATTATCCATCCGCACCCCTACTACTTGACCATTCTTAAGTACAATTTTATTTACCGATGTAGTCAATAATATTTGTCCGCCCAAGTCAGTAAATTTATTGGCTAGGGTTTCAGAAAAAGATTGCATTCCTCCTTGAGGATAATATCCAGCATCTAAGATAAATTCTTTATATAAAAAAACTGCTGTTAAAGCTGCGATTTTTGATGCTGGCAATCCCATATTACCTAACAATATGCTTATCGCAGCCTTAATGTGTTCATTTTCAAAATAGGCATCTAAAAGTTCTTTGAAGGTTATTTTTCTTAGTTTTCCATATAAATCAAAAAATTGTTTGCTGATAATTAAGTTAAAGAATTTTATTATATTATCTCGTTCTCTGGGAAAGCTTTTGATAAATTCCTCAATTGTTTGTCTATAATCTTGTCTAATAGAAACGGAATGATCCGGTAAAATTATTTTGTCACATGGATCACTTTTATTAAATTTTATTTTGTCAGAAAGTTCCAGATCTTCTAAAACCTGGTTAATTTGCCCACCGCGTCTACATGAACCAATATAATGAACTGCAACATCAAAAGTAAATCCGGCCCTTTCAAAGGATGTGCAATATCCTCCTACTTTAAAATGTTTTTCTATTATTAATGTTTTAAATCCCTCTTTCGCAAGATAGCAGGCACATACGAGTCCTCCAATTCCTGCACCAATAATAATGGCATCATATTGATCATCTATTTCATCCATGCGTCTAAACATGCGAACTCCATATTGATAACTTTTTTATATTTTTTTTGCAATAATAACGGCATATTTTAAAAAATCATAGTGTGTCTTTAAGATTCCCCTATAATAATTTAATCCTATTTCTACTGCATGATCCCCCATAACTCTTTTATATTCATCCCACCCATATGAACTTGCTTTAACTCTAGCTTTTATCCTAACATCTATTTTGTCCGTACAATCACTCATTTCGATGACCTTGAAACCTGAACTTTCGAGTAATATTTTATAAACATCCAAACTTTCTTGAAACCAAATCTCTTTTTCATATAAGTTTTTAAACTCTGGGATTAAACTATACGCATCATTTAATGTCCCCTCATTCCCTTTTGTCCATTCATTAAAACCTATTAACGCTCCTTTTTGCAAATGCTTGTTGATATTATTAAAAGCTTTCTCCTTGTCTTCCCAATGACAAGATGTTTCATTGCAAAAAGCTTTTGAAAAATTTTTCTTATCTAAATCTAAATCCTCAACATTTTGATTAAAATATTCAACATTATTTTCTACCCCATGCAATAAAGCACACTCTCTCGCTTTATTAACTTGGTCTGGATTAATATCAATCCCAACGACTTTACATCCAAACATTTTTGTTAATAATCTTGACGGAGCTCCGCTCCCATCTCCAGGGTTAAGCACATAGTCATTTTCACCAATATTCATTTTTTTTGCCAAATCAATTACACCTATTTGGAAAAAATGAGTAATACCCTCTATATCAAAAATTCTTCGGTCACAAGAAATTTTTGGATCAACCCCATAAGCATTATATATATTCCTAAGCATTTCACAATCGTGGACGATAAATCCTCCGTCTACTTGATATGATTTAATCAAATTTATTTTAATATTTTCCCTCATTTAATTCTCCTTGTTAACAACTTAATGATTATCTAAAATCCTTCAACTGTTCATCCGATATCTCATCTTATAGCCATATACATTTTTTGCTTATAATAACATGTATCATCTCTTACTTTATATATTCCACTATTTCCGCATAAGGTTTCCTTTTGGATCTCTTTAGCTGCCTCTGGGGATATCCAAAAGCTATCATTGCAATCAAACATTTACGTTGAGATAATAAATTATTTATCTTATCTTCATCATAAAAAATTGGAGAGTCTATCCAAACCGAGGCAACACCTAAAGAACTAGCAGTTAAAATCATATTTTGAACAACTCCACCGATAACTTGCACAATGGCTCTTTCTATCTTTAGATTAGAAAAATTTTTGTATTTTCCTGCTTTCTCCATTAAAGTTTTATCCATATATACACAAATCAAAAAATTTGCACTTGAAAGAGTCTTGGACGTGCTTTTTAGTATAGTTTTTAAGGGGTTTTCAACTTTCCCAGAACGCAATAATGATATATTTGCTATAGCACTAATCATCTTTTTACTATCGGTTGAAACTATTTTCCAGGGTTGTGTCCCCAAAATGGAAAATCCCCATACCCCAGATTCAATGATTTTTTCTATATGTGCTTGTGGTATCTTTTTATCCACAAAATGCCTACTAGCCCCTGTATTTTTTATTAATGTCAAGACATCTTTGTTCATTTTAGCGGCACCTTCCTAGCACTACACATGCATTATTTCCTCCAAAAGCAAATGAATTATTGAGTACAATATTCAGAGTTTTTTCTCTTGCTTCATTTGGAACATAATCAAGATCACATTCTTCATCCAATGTTTCATAATTGATTGTAGGTGGTATTTCATGGTCTCTCAGTGACAGGCAACAAGCAATAGCCTCTATAGCACTAGCAGCACCCATGGTATGACCAAGAATTGATTTTATAGAACTCACTGGTACATCATAAGCTTTTTTTCCAAAAACATGTTTTATAGCTTCTGTCTCCGTCTTATCATTCGCTGGGGTACCCGTGCCATGCGCGCAAATATAATCGATATCAATTTTTTTGATCCCGCTATTTTTTATCGCTTTTTGCATCACTTTTGACACACCTTCCACCTGAGGAGACGTCATGTGATGGGCATCACAACTTAAACCATAACCTAGTATTTCAGCATATATCTTAGCGTTTCTTTGGATTGCATATTCATATTCTTCAAGAATCAAAATGCCCGCGCCTTCCCCCACCATCATGCCTTTTCTATTTTTATCAAATGGCCTGCATTTGTCTGGAGACATCGCGTACAATCTTCCAAAGCCTGTAAATCCAATTCTGGAAAAAGGATCCGCCCCTCCTACAATTGCTCTATTAAAATGCCCTGTCTTAATAAGATCATAACCAAGTCCAATTGAATAATTGCCTGCCGCACAAGCTGTAGGCATTACCCAGCTTGTGCCTACAAGTCCTAATGCTCGATTTACATTATTCGCGATCGAATTGCTGGGATACTTTGAAATTGTCAGGCCCCACACATCTTCCTCACCTAACGCGGTCCAATGTTTATCTATCTGCTCAATCATCCCTCCTTCACCCATAGTTGTTCCAATGATAATACCCATTCTTGATGCTTTAATTTCGTCAATTGAAATATTGGCATCACTGCCCGCAAGCTTCGTTGCCGCAATCGCAAACTGCGATGCCCTGCCAAACTCTTTGTCTTGGCTTTTATTTAAAAAGTTTTTGGAAATAAAATTTTTCACTTCGCCGCCAAGCTTGATTTCATATTCTGCTGTATCAAAGGTTGAAACTTCAGTAATTCCGGATTTCCCAGCAAGAAGATTCGGCCAGAATTCTTCAATGCCTATCCCTATGGAAGACACTATGCCTAGACCCGTAACGACAACTCTTTTATACACTATTATCCTTCTTAGATTTACTATAAAAATTAACTATAGATTCTTTTGATTTAATTTTTTTGCCCTCGCAAATTTCGTCAGGATATCCAATCGTTAAAATTGCTAATAACCGACCATCCTGTTGTAAAAAGCTTTCTATTTCCTTGCCTGAAAAAATCGTGATGCCATGCCATGCTATTCCTAAACTCATATTTGACGCCAATAATAGCATGTTTTGAATACTGCAAGCTACACTTTGAACTTCAAAGATTTTACCGATCTCCGCATATTCTTCACCAAATCTCTCAAACCTTTTCTCTAGCTCTCGAGTGCTGAATACACATATCACAGACGGGGCATCTCCAATCTTATCCGCGCTATCTTTCAAAACAACATTGAAACCTGTAAACAATGTGGATGCCTGATCTTTTAATCTCGCAGATAACTTTGTTATAATATCTTTATCATCTAAAACAACAAATTTCCATGGTTGAAGGTTATGAGCCGAAGGTGCCCACCTTGCCGCTTCAATTAGTTTTTCTACTATTTCGCGTGACACCGGTTTATCCGTATATTTTCGGATAGTCCTTCTATTTCTTATTATTTCCGGAAGATTCATTTTTATTTTTCACCCCGGATATCTTGTATAATCTCGATCATACCTTTCAGGTTTTCTATTTTTCCTAGGTAGTCCTCGGATATCTGTATGCCGAATTCTTTTTCCGCGGCCGCAAGTATCTCCAAGGCCTGCATGGAATCCATGCCTAAGTCATCCACAAAGCTGGCGTCCATAGTGACTTCGTCTTCCTCGCATTCACATATTTCAGTTACAAGTTTGCGGAGTTTTTGTTCAATAGTCTCAAGGTTCAATTCCGACATTTTATCTCCTTTCTTTGTTCTGAGTTAAGCAATAAGTGAGTATATAGTATTCAGTATATCGTATATAGTTCTATTCCCCCTCACCAACCCTCTCCCCACCTATGGGGAGAGGTGACTCTTTCTGAGTTAAGCGATAAGATCGTATATCGTATGCCGTATACCGTATATCGTATTTCGGATACCGTATATCGTATACCGTATTTCGTATACAGTATATCGTATTTCGGATACCGTATATCGGCTACAGATGTCAGAAAACAGATTGCTTCGTCGCTCGTACACTCGCTCCTCGCAATGACAACGAGGAAGAGATTGGCCTCGCCACGGAGGGCTCGGCACTCCCTCGAACATTATGTTCTCGGTCGCTTCGTCGCTCTCATACTCGCTCCTCGCAATGACGCCAGAGCCCGGATCCCTCGACTCGTCGTCGCTTCGCTCCTCACTCGCTCGGGATGACAGGAATTGGCAATAAGATCAAATTCAAATAACCCAAGTAGCCCAATAAACCCTACAAACCCGATTAACACCACAAACCCAACAAACCCTATAAACACAATAAACAAATCTGCTATTCCCGTTACATTGCCAGTCCGCCGTCTATTGTTATGACCTGGCCGGTTATGTACCCCGACTTTTCCGAGGCCAGGAATACAGCGGTTTTTGCCACTTCTTCGGCCCGGCCGAATCTTCCCAGGGGTATTCTCTCTTTAAGTTCCTCTTTGACCTCATCTTTTATGCCGTCTATCATATCGGTATCCGTATAACCCGGTGCTATAGCGTTAACACGTATATTGTACGGCCCCACTTCTTTGGCCAATGACTTTGTCAGGCCTATAATACCGGCTTTACTCGCGGAATAGTTCACCTGTCTTGGTATGCCCGTGATACCCGCCACGGAGGTAATGTTTATCACTATACCGCTTTTCTGCTTCATCATCGTCACTATGGCCGCCCTTGTCAGGTTGAAAGTGCCCGAAAGATTAGTGGATATGACCTCGTTCCAGTCTTCCTGAGCCATGAGCATAAGAGCCTTATCCCTCAGGATCCCGGCATTGTTCACAATGATATCAAGTCGTCCGAAATGGTCTTTAGCTTCTTCCACAAATATCCGCATGGCTTTGTAATCACGTACATCCCCTTTATAAATGAATATATCACCGCCTTCGGTTTCCAGTTCCTCTTTCAGTTTGAGGGCTTTGTCTTCACTTTTTAAGTAATTGAACGCGACTTTCGCGCCCTGCCCCGCGTATTCACGGACTATGGCTTCACCTATACCTCGTGAACCGCCTGTGACTATGGCCACTTTATCTAATAATAACATTCGAGGTCTTCCTTTTTATAAAACCGCATCTGTAACAAAAATCATATATACGCAAGAGGTTATCCTCGTCGAATTCCGGAAATTCAAAATTTTTACCATCCAGTGCTTCAAGGGTGTTTTTCATATCAAATTCAGTAAAATAATTAAAATACGGGATAAATGGTTTGATAAGTCTCTTAAGCACCGGAGTATACTCCGCGTTCATATCCAGCTCCTCCCCAGGCACAAGCTCGGGCATCGGATATCCAAAATATTCCTCGGCAACATCAAATACGTATTTAAGAGTAACTGTTTGGGGTGACACAATGTGGTAAGTCTTGTTTTTGTGCACAGGTTTTTGAGATATTAGATATATGGCTTTGGCAACTGTGTCTATATTGATGATATTCGGTACGGCATCGGGCGAAGCGGGTATACGGTCATACAGCATCAGAGAGAAAAAATGAAGCGGCTGATAAAACATCTTGAAGTTCGTTGTTTTGCCGTCTTTATAGCTACCCAGAATTATGCTTGGCCTGAATACATCTATATCCAGGCCTTTATCACGGTATTCACGGACCAGAAGTTCGGCTTCATATTTAGTCTTTTCATAGGCGTTGTAAAAACCCTGCCCCACATCAAGGTCCGATTCTTTGAATACACAGCATTTATCACCTGCCACATATGCCGTACTGATATGGTTTATTTTCTTCAGGACCCCAAACTGCCGGAGATCAAGCGCCAGATCCAGCACGTTCTTTGCACCGAGAGTATTAGTCTTTCTCAATCTCGTGATCGGCGCCATAAGATCAGTTATGGCCGCGCTATGATAAATGGTGCTTATATCAGCGTCTTTTAATCGGGCAAGTGTCTTATCATCCATGCCCAGACCCGGTTCGGAAACGTCTCCGAGGCATATTTTTACGCGTTCCTCAAGTACTTCATGCGGCATGCGAGTCTCTATGACTTTTTCAAGCATCTCGAAAAGCCGTGTCCGCGCGCTGCTTTTTGTTTTACCGCGCACCAGCGCGTATATCACACAGTCCGTGGACCGCAGAAATTCCTCTATCAGGAGTGATCCCACAAATCCTGTGCCGCCTGTGATAAAGATATTATTCATATGCCCCTATTACCAGACTTGAGTTGGAACCTGTCGGGCTGAAAGAGTTGATAAGTATTTTTTTAACTTTCTTCTCCGATGGTTCGTTAGTTATAAGGTTCAGGTCGCAGCGTTTATCTTTTTTCTCGTAATTTATCGTCGGGGGTATGACACCGTTTTGCAAAATGCCAAGGCCCGAGGCTATATTCATGGCCCCTCCGGCCGAAAACGATTCTCCTGTCATGGATTTTATGCCGCTTACGGGTACCTTTTCATTTTTCTTCCCGAAAACGGCCTTGACGGCCCTGGTTTCCATGACGTCACAATCCAGTGTTGAATTCGCGCTGGCCGATATGTAATCAATATCTTCCGGCATGACTCCGGCGTCTTCCAATGCCAGTTTTATTGATTCGGCGGCCCCTTCGGCCTTCGGGTTATATATGTTCTTTGACGCAGGATCGAAACATGTCCCGTACCCTGAGATCTCACCGTAGATCTCCGCGGACCGGGATAAGGCACGGTCGAGTGTTTCCAGTACAAATATCGCGGCGCCTTCCCCGAACATAATACCGTTACGCCGTTTATCGAACGGGCAGTTTATCTCCTGTTTGCCTTCTCGGGACCCGGCAAGGTGGCCTATTTTATGAAAACCTTTATATGTCTGTTCGCAGAGTTCTTCGACCCCCCCTGCCAGCACTGTATGATAATCGTACAGTGTCATCATATTTATAGCGTAATATATAGCGTCCAGTCCCGAACAAAACCCGGTAGCAATCGTAGAGTTAAATCCTTTAATGTTGAATTTTATGGATATATGGCTGGCAGGGGAATTGATTACTGTATTGGGAAAATGCGCCGGGTTCACCGCCCGGGGACCTTCTCTCAGCGCTGTTTTGTCGAATTCGCTTATCGACCATACGCTGCCCATGGTTGATCCGAGAGATACACCTACGTTGTCCGTAGTTTCTTCGGATATAGGATGTTCAATGCCGGCGTCATCAAGCGCGAGCTTTGACGCTGAAAGCGACAGAAGTGTCGTACGGTCCAGATTGCGAAGCCCCTTTTTACCCAGGATCTCTTTAGGATCAAAATCCGGGATCTCACCGGCATGGTTGCACCTTAATGTCGATGTATCAAAAAGACTTACGGGTTTCATGCCCGATACCCCATTGACCAGGTTTTGCCAGAAAGCATCTTTACCGGTGCCTACCGATGACAAAACTCCTATGCCTGTTATTACTATGCGTTTGTCCATAATATCCACTGTTAGGCGACAAATTCGTATGTTGTATATCGTATGTCGTATATCGTTGCATCCTCCTTACTCCCCCGAAAGGGTGAGAGGCGACACTAAACAACATACTTATGTCTAGTAGTATCGCATCATAGAAATACTACAGATTTATCAAAAAATCAGATCGTTTATAACTTTTTTAATAGACCTGTTGTCATTTTTGATAAATCGCCTAACTTATTTACAACTTCCTCCGTATCTTTTTTTGTAATGTACCCTAATTCTTCAGCTAGCTGATCTTCTCATTTGAGATACCAAACCATAATTTTCCTCTTTGGGGAATTTACCAGTAATCTCATATATCTTTTTAACGATATCAAACCCTTTCTGCCAAATTCTTAAATCTTTGAAGTCTTGTATTTTATCTGCCATATGTTCCTATAAATAAGCGATATCCGATATACGAAATACAATATACGGGATTATCCCCCGTTATTTTTTTCCTGTTTGTCTATCCATTTATCAATACTGGACTTCTTGAAACGCCAGGATGATCCAACTTTAAAGCCGGGGATTTTTCCCTGCTGAGCGTGTTTATACACTGTCACTTTTTTCAGCTTGAGATACTGAGCTACATCGTCTATTGTCATCATCTGGACAGACATGGTAAAACCCCCTTGATACCTTTATGAATGGCGACCCCATAAAGGAATATTAATATATAAAAATTGATTAGATAGAAAACGAACAAAGAAATGACATTCGCCCCACAAGAACACTGGCGCGGAAATAATGGAATATCAACCCATTCGACGCACCCCGGCCCAAAAGCCGGGGTTTGCTCAGGGTTAATATCGAACAATGTTTCATCCCCGCTATAGACAACACAGTTCGACATATCAATAAGCTTATTATTCATAATATTTTACCAATATAATACTTGTTGCTGTATTTTGATATATTTTATATATAACAACCTGTATTCATATAAATTGGTAAATTTTGTTGGTGAAATAAGTATAATGGGTTTTTGGGAAAAAGCAAGTTTTACCTGGCCATTTGTATTTGGCTATTGGCTTTTGGTAAATTAAGAAGCAGCTATGCACAGAGTTGTTTGTTGGGTTCTTTGGGTTTGTTGGGTTTATTGGGTTTGCTTTGTTCCCAACTTAGATTTGGAATGTTCAACTATCGACTAACGGCTATCGACGAACGACTAACTAGAATATCTGAAAATAGGCGATTATGTGGAGAATAAGATTGGCATATATGGCCGCGGCAAGATCGTCCAGCATGATACCGGCTCCGCCTTTTATATTTTCCAGTTGCCGCGCGGGTGGAGGTTTTATGATATCGAACAGCCTGTATAAAGCAAATCCGATCAATATAAGAAATAATTTTAGCGGTATATGAAAAAAAACGACAAAGACGCATGCGAATTCATCTATTACTACTATTGACGGGTCATTATCTTTTTCTTCTTCAGCTACTTTACCGGAAACATATATTCCGGCAAAAAACAGGATAATAAATACCGCTATATATAAAATCGTATTCGCGTGCAGCAACAGGCACAGAAATAATCCGGCCAGGCTGCCCCATGTGCCCGGAGCGGCCGGCAACCGTCCTATCCCGAATACTGTGGCTATGTTGTATGATAATTTATTTGTCATAGTATATCGTATATAGTTACAAGTAACAGATGTCAGAATACAGAAGTCAGAATACTAACCAGCACCACAGTAGAAATGCCCGTTTCGTATATAGGATATAGGATATCGTATATCGTATTTTGGATACCGTATATCGGCTACAGATGTCAGAAAACAGATTGCTTCGTCGCTCGTACACTCGCTCCTCGCAATGACAACGAGGGAAGGATTGGCCTCGCCACGGAGGGCTCGGCACTTCCTCGAACATTATGTCCTCGGTCGCTTCGTCGCCCTTAAGGCTCCTCTGCTTCCCACGGTTCCGCTCGGGATGACACGAGGGAGCCTCTCAATTTCTCCCAGTCCCGCTTGGATGAGGGATGACCACTCACTTCGTTCGTTTGGAAGAGGAATGATTCTTTTTTCTGTCATCCTTCCTCCTTCTTCCAAGTGAGTGAAACGAATGAGCATCCTTCATTCCCCTATCCACTGCCCCGAACTTTATCAGTCTTCGCCATTGAACAAATATTTTTTATTGCCCATTATATACGAAGCGCCGCTTGTTATCGTAAGTACCGTGGTTATAAGCATAAGTACAAATATCAGCTGGCGGTACCAGTACTCGAACCCGGCGTCCCAAAAATCGAATATCTCGACGCCCGCTTCTTTAAACATGATGAACAGGAGTATCACGAATATTGACACCATCTGCGACACGGTCTTGTGTTTGCCGCCTTTACCCGCGGGCAGGATATCATCGTTCTTAAGCGCCAGGAGGCGCAGACCCGTTATCAAGAGTTCCCTGGCTATGATTATGACCACTATCCACGCGGGGATGAGTTTCATCTCCACAAAAGCCAGGAACGCCGCCAATGTAAGGACCTTATCGGCTATGGGATCCAGGAGTTTACCAAGATTGGATTTCTGGTTGTATTTTTTCGCGAAATATCCGTCTAAATAGTCACTGAAAACCGCGGCCAGGAATACCATAAGCGCAAGGATCTTATAAACAAAGCCATGCATGAAAAGAAACAGCATAAAAACAGCTGTAAGTAAAAATCTGGATATCGTTATTTTATTAGGTAAATTCATAGTCTTCGCGTCTCCGCTCAAATAACAATTCAGTTTTTAGGGTTTATTGAGCTTCTTGAGTTTATTGGGTTGTTTTTCTGTTTTGTTAAATGACAATAAATAAGAAATAAATTTTGAAATAAGTTTAGCCGTTTTTTCTGTTTGTTCATATATGTTCTTAAAAATATCCGTTGAAACAAAATCCTGATCCAATGCAACATATAAGTGACTTTGAAGTTCCGCCAAAGATGCTTTTGATATAAACAAAAACTGTATAAATTCTTTGTTTGACCTCCTGGAAAAGCCTTCGGCGATATTTGCCATGACAGAAATAGATGACGCTACTATTTGATCTTTAAATCTGTAATTAGTTGTTAATTCGGCGCTGTTTTTAATAACATCAAAAACCATGTTCGCCAAGATCCTTGCTTCTCGCCATGCATGAATGTCTTCAAATTTTTTTATTTTCATCTTTCATCCTAAGATCTTTTAAATAACCCAACAAACTCAAAGAACCCCAAAAACCCAACAAACTAACGTGATTCCCATGGCTAAACCGCTTCCCCGATGAGGTCGTATTCCATGGTACCGGTTATTTTGACATCCGCGAATTCCCCTATATCCAGAGAATCCGCGTCCACATAGATAAGGCCGTCTACCTCGGGTGCGTCCATATAGCTGCGCCCGAGATATCTGCCGTCTTCCCGCGCGTCTACCAGCACCTTGAGTGTCCTGTTTATAAGTTTAAGATTATTTTCGGAAGATATACGCTGCTGCAACCGCATTACCCGGTCGAATCTTTCGCGTTTGACGTCTTCCGGGATCTGGCCCTTCATCTTTGCCGCCGGGGTGCCTTCTTCCTGTGAATATATAAAAGCCCCCAGCCTGTCAAACCCGATATTTTCCAGGTCTTTTAAAAGATTTTCAAACTGTGTATCTGTTTCCCCGGGAAACCCCACTATAACGGATGTGCGCAAAACCGCGTCAGGTATACGTTTCCGCAATCCGGCAGTCAACGTGAAAATCTCCCTGTTTGTCATCTTCCGGTTCATGTTCTTAAGGATATCATCATCTGTGTGCTGGATGGGTATATCGATATAATTACATATATTATCCGTATCCGCTATGATATCGATCATCTTATCCGAGAAATGAGCCGGATGCGTATACAATATACGTATCCACCTGTCTTTCATCCGGGGGCTGAGTTCTTTAAGAAGTTCCGGCAGCTCGGACTTTCCCGACCTGTCCGTACCGAACGCCGTGGTATCCTGGGCAACTACGATAAGTTCCTTGATGTCATGCTCGGCTATAAGCATTTCCGTCTCGAGAACCAGTGAATCTATATGCCGGCTGCGCAAAGGCCCCCTGAGGTGAGGGATCACGCAATAACAGCACATATTGGAACACCCTTCCTGTATTTTCAGGTACGCGTAATGCCCGGGGGTCATCGATATTCTTTTAGAGGTATGGTCATTGAGGTAACCGGGTGTCCCGGCGACGTCCCGCACCTTTTCACCGGATAATATGGCCTTTATAGAAGCGGGGATCTTCACAAAATCCGATGAACCGAACATAGCGTCTATTTCCGTGATCTCTTCCATAAGCTGATCGGGATAACGCTGGGAAAGGCATCCTGTGACTATGATTTTTTTGAGTTTGCCCGTTTTTTTCAGTTCCACCATCTGAAGTATGACCTGGAGGGACTCGTCTTTCGCGTCGTTTATGAAACCGCAGGTATTGACTATACCTATATCGGCGTTTTCGGGGGCATCGGATATGACATAACCTTCTTTTTTCAGCAGCCCCTGGAGGACTTCACTGTCAACAAGATTACGGGAACAACCAAGACTTATCAGGTAGATCTTGTTCATCACTGGAGGTCAATACGATCAATCCACTTATCGCCGACTCTTATCCCCTTTTTGGAGACTTCTATGTTCCTGACTACCCCGTCAACCGCTTTGCCCATGTCACGGCCGTTGATCACAAACTGGAGGTTTTCACCTTTACCGGTCCATACTGTAAGAGGATCCTTCGACTCAAGTGTTTTTTCCTCCCCGGCATTAAGAGTGCCGACATATACAGTCTTGTTTTTTTCGAACACCTGGAGCCAGACTTCACCCGTAGCCTTAAGCGTGAGGATCAAAGGCGCGGATTCGGGTATAGCGAACTTGCGTTTTTTCGACTCGGGCGCGGGTTCCTGTTTTTTTTCCGCTTTCGGGACGCTTTTGCGCACCGCTACGGTTGTTTTTTCAGCGACAGGCTTTTTCTTCTCAATGGAGATCGTACGTTCCGGACGCTCATCCGCGGTTATAATATCCGCTTCGCGTAATTTCCTCAACGACCTCTTGTACCGGGTGAATAAAGCGAATATGGCCACAAATATTATGAGCGCGATGATCAGGAACGCTCCCATGTAATGCAGCATCTTTTTATCCCCCAGATCCGGCAATGAAAAACGTTTGCCTTCTGCCGGGACAGGCCCGGAAAACACGGGTTGTTTCGCGGCAGGACGCGAAAATATCTTTTTAACGTCCACAGGCGCGGAAAACGACGCCGCGGATGGTTCATCGATCTTCGCGTGCTGGATAGCTTTCTGCTGGGTGGTCTTTTCCAGCACCGGCTTAAGTGTATTGTCTTTTTCGGGTTCCGGTACGGGCGGATCGAACACCGCCTCATATTGCGCCATCATATCGGCGGTATCCAGTCCCAGAAAATCAGAATATTTCTTTATAAAGCTCTTAATATAGATCTTGCCGAGCCTTTCAATATTCCCGTTCTCTATATCCTGGATCACGTTGGGATGTATGCGTGATTCCTGGTTAGCCTGGGATACGCTGATACCCTTTCCTTCCCTGGCATTTTTAAAAATCTTTCCCAGATCTTTTGCTGTGGCCATCTGTTTTTCTTCCTCTTAATCGTTTGAACAGGCTTTAACAGTCAAGGCGGTTATGCCATTTTAATAGAATTATACGCGGGTTGTCAAGAAATCATGGAGTATTATGACGACTCGATGTCCTCTATACTGTCTACAAGTATTTCCCGTGGTTTCGCGCCGTTATACGGGCCCACTATACCTTCGGCTTCCATTATGTCTATCATACGCGCCGCCCTTGTGTATCCCACCCTTAACCTGCGCTGGATCATGGATACCGAGGCCTGTTTGGTCTGGAGCACGATATTGACCGCTTCATCGAAAAGATCGTCTTTCTCCTGGTCCACGCCGGCCGATCTTTTTTCCTGTTTCTCGATGACTTCTTCTATGTACTGAGGCCCCGACTGTGACTTTATATATTTGACTATGCCTTTTATCTCACCGTCTTCTACCAGGCTGCACTGGCCGCGCACAACATCGGGCCTCCCGGGCTCCATTACAAGCATATCCCCGCGGCCCAGGAGCTTCTCAGCGCCGTTTGTATCCAGAACAGTACGGGAATCCACTTTCGACGCGACCTTGAAAGATATCCTGGCCGGGAAATTGGCTTTGATGACCCCGGTTATGACATTCACCGACGGCCTTTGTGTGGCAAGTATCATATGTATACCCGCGGCACGCGATAATTGCGCCAGGCGCATAATAGACCCTTCTATATCCTGCTGGGCCACGACCATAAGATCGGCCAATTCATCTATTATGATAACAATAAACGGCAGGTTTTCCCAATCCTGCCCGGCTTTTTCTTTATAACTCGTTATGTTCCGCACCCCCTTTTCGGCGAAAATATCGTACCTGCGTTCCATCTCACCTATCACCCAGGCCAGGGCCGCGGCGACTTTTTTGGGATTGGTCACTATAGGCGACACAAGATGGGGTATACCCTGGAACATCATAAGTTCGACCCTTTTAGGGTCTACCATGATCATCTTAAGCTCATCCGGCGAAGAGTTCAGCAGCATACTGCTGATTATGCAGTTGATGCATACCGTCTTGCCCGACCCGGTGGCCCCCGCTATAAGAAGATGCGGCATCGCGGCCAGGTCTATCACTATGGGAGCGCCTGTTATATCTTTACCGAGAGCGAGTTTCAGCGCTGATTCCTCTTCATTGTATTCTTCCGTTTCCAGTATGTCGCGCAGTCTTACCAGTTCGCTCTTGGCGTTGGGGACCTCGATGCCGATGGTGCCTTTCCCCGGCAGCGGGGCTATTATCCTCAGGTTAGCGGATTTCATGGCCAGTGATATATTGTCGCTCAATGATGTTATCCTGTTCACTTTTGTCCCGATAGAGGGTTCCAACTCGAACATAGTGATGACCGGCCCCCTGTTTATCTTCACGACTTTCGCCGCCACACCGAATTCCAGCAATGTTTTCTCCAGAAGCGCCGCTTTGACCTTAAGATCGCTTTCTTTTTCCTTCTCGCCGGCGGAAGAAGGGCTCTTCAAAAAATCCATTGTAGGAAGGTTATACGACAGGTTGCCCTGCGCCGGGCTGCTGGCGGCCGGGACCGGCCGCGGGGATCTGCGGCTGGCTTTGCGCGACCGTTTCTCGGCTACGATCTTAGGCCCGGATGAAGAAGGGGCGGGTTCGGCCCGATCCGGGCTTTTTTTGCCGCCCAACGCCGATCTCCTTGATTCTTCCACCTGTTTTTTGATCCTCTCGAGTTTCCTGGCTATCTCCCGCTTGGTCTCGTCCATACGGTTTCTTTCTTTCTCCCTGTCAAAGACCGGCATTTTTATCCTGCCCGCGAAGAATCTTTTTAACCCGGCCGGCACGGCTATGACAAACCTGAATATCCTGGCCGCTACAGGAAGGATCAGAAACTCGGTAGCTATAAGGACCGAAAGTATGATAGTGGCGGCAATAAACACGGCCGCGCCTATTAACCCCAGATAATTAAACAGGAATTTCGCCGTAAGCGCCCCTATCAACCCGCCCTGGTCGAAAGCAAGCGCGTTACTTGACCTGTTCATCAGGCTTAAACTCGCGCTTACCGCCGTAAGGAGAAAAAATGTGCCGAATGCCTTAAAAAAGACTTTTCTCGGTTTATATTGAAGAAGGCGCGAGATGCCCCATACAAAAACAAGCACGGGGATCACATAAGACGCCTTGCCGGACAAAAAGATAAGAAAACCGCCGATATATGACCCGATTATACCGGTCATGTTCCTGATAGCCGGGTTAGGCGCGCTCGTGTAAAAAGCAAGGTCCTGTTTATTAAAAGTGAAAAGGCTTAAAAAAATAAACAATCCCACGGCAAACAGGACGACCGCTAACATCTCATTTTTTCTTGTCTCTTCCATAGTTTTGGTCAGTATAAATAAATTTTACCTACAATACCCAGTAAAATGCAATAAATACCGAAAATATAAAGTTTGCGCCCCATAATGACGGCCCTTAAAAGAGGCAGGCTTAAAAGCCCTACGGCAAAAGCCATGACCATGCCCAGGATGAACTGGACCGGTTCTATTGCCCGTATCATGGCCGGATCAAGGTTGACGGCCTTGAATATCATCGCGCCGAAGATCACAGGGATCGACAGCAAAAAAGAAAACCTGAACGCTTCTTCGGCTTTCACCCCGGCGGCCAGGCCCGACGATATCGTCAACCCGCTGCGCGATATGCCCGGGAAAAGCGTAAGGATCTGCGATATCCCTATAAAGGCCGAATTCCATATCCCTATATCTTTCTTTTTCCGCTTTATAAACGACATGCTCAGCTGGCCCGCGAACAATACGGCTCCCGTGAAGATAAGGCAGAACATCACGATAACGGGATCGGTATAGACAAAGGCTATCGCCTTCTCCAGAAAAAAGGCCGACAACACCACGGGCATCGTGCCTGTGGTTATACAGGCTATATAGCGCATATTGTTTTCAGTCAATATTTTTTTGAGGTCTTTCCTGAAATACACACAAACGGCCGCCAGTGTAGCGAAATGAAGGCATACATCAAAAAAAAGATCGGTTTTACTTAACCCGAAAAAATTGTGCAGCAAGACCAGGTGCCCGGAACTTGATATGGGTAAAAATTCGGTCACCCCCTGTACTATACCGGATATTATAGATTCGGATATTGTCATTTTTTCATATATCGTTTACAGATGACAGATTGTTTTGTATACAGTATATAGTTTACAGATACCAGATGTCAGATCGTTTCGTATACAGGATATAGTATATCGTATACTTATAAGCTTTAAGCTTTATTATAGAAACGACCGATCATCCTTCATCTTTCATGACAAGACGCCGCGACGCTATACGCCGGTATGGCCGAAACCGCCATGAGACCGTGATGTCTCATCCAGTTCATCTATCTCTTCCAGCCTGGCGCGGATCACTTCCTGTATGACCATCTGAGCCAGCCGCATACCTCTTTTGATCACAAATTCCCTGTTACTGAGATTGGTGATGATCAGGTTTATAAGCCCCCGGTAATCACTGTCGATCGTGCCGGGAGTATTGACCATGGTTATACCATGTTTTAATGCCAGCCCGCTGCGCGGCCGTATCTGGGCTTCATAACCTTCGGAGAGAGAGATATATATACCGCAGGAAATAAGTTTGATCTCACCGGGAGAAAGGGTTATCTCGTCATGGACATCGGCATAGAGGTCTATCCCACTTGAGCCACTGGTGGCATACGACGGAATAGGCAGATCTTTCGCGCTTTCTTTCCTTTTTATTTTTACGGATACTTCTTTCACTTTTTCCAATCGATAAGCGTGAGAAAAACTTTTCGATGCCGTACAATACGCGGGAGGAAGCCCTGTATCATCATTCTTCCTGTTTACCCTCGCTGCCCCGCTCCATCTGCTCAGCCCTTTTTATGCTGAGATTATTGCGGCCCTGGGAGTCTATTTCAAAAAGCACTACTTTCACCGCATCGCCCTCTTTGACCACGTCACTCACTTCTTTCACATACGAGTTCGACAATTCCGATACATGTATAAGCCCTTCCTGCCCGGGCATAAATTCGCAGAAAGCGCCGAAATTCATCAATTTCGTTATCTTGCCTTCGTATACCTTTCCGACTTCCGGTTCCGCTGTTATGTCTTTTATCATCTGGAGGGCTTTTTCCAGAGATTCCCTGTCGGATGAAGCCACCTGGCAGGAACCGTCATCCTCGATGTTTATATCCGCTCCCGTATCCGCGATTATCTTCCGTATCATCTTACCGCCGGGCCCGATGACATCACGTATCTTGTCGACATGTACTTTTATCGTCACTATACGCGGCGCCGTATCGGCTACATCTTTAGCGGGCTCCGCGATAGTATGTGACATATGGTCAAGTATCTCCAACCGTCCTTTTTTCGCCTGTTCGAATCCGGCTGACAGGACATCGAAACTCAAACCTTTTATTTTAAGGTCCATCTGAACGGCCGTTATGCCTTTATCCGTCCCGGCTACCTTGAAATCCATATCACCGTAATGATCCTCCACACCCGCTATATCAGTCAGGACCACATGGTCATCGCCGTCCATCAGAAGACCCATGGCTATACCGCTGACCGCCGCTTTGACGGGCACACCGCTTCCCATAAGCGCCAGTGAACCGGCACAGACCGTCGCCATAGAACTCGACCCGTTGGATTCAAGTATCTCAGACACTATCCTGATAGTATAAGGAAAATCGTCACCCAGCGGCAGCACGGGTTTTAACGCTTTAGCGGCCAGCGCGCCGTGGCCTATCTCACGCCTGCCGGGTCCGCGCATCGGCCTGGCTTCTCCCACACTGAAAGGCGGAAAATTATAATGCAGCATAAATGTACGTTTGCTTTCACCTTCCAGGGCGTCGATTATCTGTTCATCCGAACCGGTACCGAGGGTGGTGACTGCCAGGGACTGGGTCTCCCCGCGAGTAAAAAGAGCGGATCCGTGCGTCCTTGGCAGCATGTTCACCTCTGACGAAAGCGGCCTTATCTCATCAAATTTTCTGCCGTCAACACGTTTTTTTGTGCCCAGGATTATATCTCTGACAACCGCCTTTTCAAGTTTATGGAACGCGGTCTTTACATCAAACTCCGCGGTCTCATTCCCCGCGGCGGATTCCTGTTCGACATAACCTTTTAAAAGGTCATCCAGCGCTTCCCGCCTCGGCTGCTTCTCGGGCATCATAAGTATTTCTTTGAGCTTACCGGAAGCGCCGGCGCTTATTTTATCGAACAGTTCCTGTTTGATCTCCACCTTTGTTATGTCTTCCCTTTTGGGTTTCCCGACTTTTTTCTGGAGGTCCTTCTGGGCCGCTATCAAAGGTTTTATCCCTTCCTGCCCGAACTTTATCGCTTCGATCATCCTGTCTTCAGACACCTCATCGGCCCCGGCTTCCAACATGAGGACGTCCTGTTCATTAGCCACTACAATAAGGTCGAGTTCACTATTTTCCGATTCCTCAAAAGTCGGGTTCAAGACAAAATTACCGTCTATCAGGCCCACACGCGCCGCCGCTATCGGGCCGTCAAAGGGGATATCCGAGATCGTAAGCGCGGCTGAGGCCCCGGTGACCGCCAGTATATCGGGATCGTTCTCGTCATCGATCGACAATACCGTGGCTACCACCTGAGTCTCGTTAAGCATACCTTCCGGGAAAAGCGGCCTTATGGGCCTGTCTATCATCCTTGAAGTAAGTATGGCTTTTTCCGAAGGACGGCCCTCACGTTTAAAAAAACCTCCGGGTATCTTACCCGCGGCAAACGTTTTCTCCTGGTATTCCACGGTAAGCGGGAAAAAATCAGCCGCTTCCCTTCCCTTTCTTGCACATACACTTGTCACCAGCACAACGGTGCCTCCATACTGTACCATCACGGCTCCGTCCGCCTGTTTGGCCAGTTTACCGGTTTCAAATACTAATTCATTGCGTCCAAACTGAGTTTTTACAGATTCCATATGCTTTTATCCTTTGTATAATTGTGGTGAGTTATAAGAAAATCTATAGGGCTTACTTCCTGAGACCAAGTTTTTTGATAAGGTCCTGGTACTTTTCCCTGTTGACCGATTTAAGATAAGCCAACAGTTTTCTCCTTTTATTGACCAGCATCAAAAGCCCTCTCCTGGAATGATTGTCCTTCTTATGTTTTTTGAAATGCTCCATAAGCTGGGTAATCCTGCCTGTCAACAACGCTATCTGGACCTCGGGTGAACCCGTATCCTTATCGTGTTGCTTAAAATCCTTGATTATTTCTACCTTTTTTTCCTTTACAAGTGACACTCTGACTCCCTCCTAATTAACATATTAATTATTATTCTTCCGCTATCCGCTGAAATACCGCCATATACTAGCATATAAAGTTATTTTTGTAAATATATATATTCCACGCACCGTACATGCTGTCCCCGGTTCCCTGTTAAGCCGCTATTATAAACTCCCTCTGCCTGTTATATATCTCTATAAGCTCATTTATTTCAAAAGGTTCCGCTATGGGAACAAACTCAAAATCCCTGGGATCGCCTGAATCCCTGACCATTATCCGGCCGTCATAAACATCCCTGATCTCGGATAATATACGGCCCGTCGCGCCCTCATCCGCGAAAGCCAGCCTTACAGCCGCGGAAAGCATCTCAATAAGGTTAAGGTAACTGTTCTCAGGATAATCTTCCGGGAGATTGACCCTGGCGAAGAAAGCGCTGTCCTTCCCGGGCTCACCGTCTTTCAATGGAGTGAAAGCGTTATTGTCAAGGACCCCGGAGCTTCCCAGTACCACTATATTCGACAAGGAAGTACCGGTTTTCTCCATCTCGTCCAGCAGGACACCGGCAAGCCTGGGCCCGTTTCGCCTCCGGATGATTATATTGTCCAGGCCTTTTCTCCTGGACAGGTGACTTAACCTGCTCAAAAGCCCCTGGATAGCCGCTTTCTGAGCTTCCGGGATCCAGCTGGTATCCAGACCTATGATCACCTTTTCACCCTGTTGAGCGGCCGCATAAGCTTTCACCATTATATTTTCTATAAAACCGTCCACCTCTTCCAGATCACTCATCAACCTGTCATGATATTTGTCAGGAACCTGCCCATATAAAGTTTGCGTTATCTTGCTGCTCCCTCTGGTATATGCTCCTCCCCCCGACCGTATACGCCTAAGCCCCGGCAGGACAAAACCGCGCCGTTTGGTGAACCGTATCCCGTACTCTCCCATCACTTTTATGTTGGGATCGCCCAAAGCCCCGAAATATTCACGCGCTTTGATAAATGCCGCCATTCTACGTTCTTCTTCCTCGTTTTGGTCCTCTTGCCTCGCAAGCTTCACATACGCGGCATTGAGATCGCAATAGACCACCCCGCCTTCCCGGCACGCCTTGAGCGCGCTTTTCAACGCGAATATTTTTTTATGTATATACTCTGTTACCCCGGAAGTGAACATCACTATATCGTATTCATCCTTTACCGGCAGCCTTTCATCCATATCGCATCTGAGATAATCCGACCTTAAGCGGTCTATATAGCGTTCTGCCTCTTCGAGAGAAACGGAAACACCTTTGCGTTTGAACCTTTCGCTTAATTCTTCAGGCGTCCTGAACACCAGGTCTTCGAGCCCGGTAGAAGTAATATGTATCCTGTCCCCGTACTTCCGCATCAGCTCTATGGCCTGAAACCCCTGTCCCACACCGATCATCAGTAGATTTACGGGCCGGCCGCGCGCTTTCCTTATCATAGCGCCTATCTGTTTTGTTATATCCCCGCCGTATTGGCCGTCAAGATGGTCGAAACTTCTCTGGATAAATATTTTATTATCGTAAGGATTCACGGGATATTTCGAATGTCCGGCGGGCCCGGCCATGGTTTCGCGTGGAAAATATGGATACAATATCTTTTCTATTTCGTCCCTGAACCTATTTTGTACTGTTTCCGGGAGTTTTCTGGGATGCTTCAGCCACCGCACACCGTCCACGGATATGCCGCATATATCGGATACCGTGCGCGGCATATAATCATCCGACGGGGGCGGCAGATCCCTGAGTTCCGGGCGTAATTTGTATCTGCCATGCCCGTTCTCGATAAGCAGTCCCGCTGATCTAAGTATGCGGACCTCAAGCTGCACCATGCTTAAAGAATATATATCCCCGTTCTTTTTCTTCCGCTTTTTCCACAGATCTCTCTTTATGGAGATATCGTCTTTATTCCTGAGATATTCATCTTTTAAGATAGTCTCAAGACATTTTTCCGGAGACCCTTCCACGCCCGGGATTGCGTCAGCATCTCTTCCGGCCGCACGTTCCGGAAGCATCAGATCCAGAATACGTGACGCGCATCTGTTAAACCCCGCCGGCCCGGACCCGGGAAACTGCAGAAACGTTATATCCCTGATATATTGGACATATTTTGACTCACGCACATCAGCGGGATCACCCACATTCACGACTTTATGCGCCTGTCTGAAAACGGGTTCATCGTTTTTATCGCGTCCCAGGGCGTCACCGAAAAATATCATACTGTTTATATGCGCGGCGAACGGCGCAGCCATAGCTGCGAATCCGAACCCTTTGTCTATCCCGGGCAGTGTAATATCTATAGAACTTTTACCGGACACCTTCGTCGTCAGTTTCAGCCCTTCTTCCCGGAACCTTTTCTGCATATATTTTTCATATTCATGTCTGAGGGCTTTGCCGCCTTTGGCCTGGAACTCTTTTTTCTCCTCGCTTGTCGCGTTCTTGCCCAACACCATAAAGGCCACCTGTGATATCCTGCCGTTCACCTCTCTTTCGTCAAAACATTCCGCCTTGAACTTTCCCCATGAAGGCCCGTCAAACGACCATCCAAGTTTTTCGTGCAGCATCTCTCGCATGCCGCATGTTTCAATACATTCGTCCACTATACTCTGTATTTTAGAATATTTGTCCGGGCCAATTTCCTCTTTTATATCCATGCTGAAAATGCATATAAAGTCATCCCTCCCGGGGTCATATCTGTATATCTGGGTCCCGCTGTCACTGCCGATGATAAGATTATTCAGTATGGCTTTTTCGTCTTCCGGAACCGCTTCCATCAGCGGGGTCAGGAACTGCTCCTCGATCCTTTTTCTGCTGACCCCGGAAAGTACTCCGAACCTTACCCCGGCCCTGAGCATGTCTATGATGACCCACAGGTTTTTATCCTCTATCCTGAGATTTGCTTTTGTTATGGTATCATCCATATCGCAGACGATCACCGGTGAACCGTAATCATCTATGATATCCATTACCATCTCCTCGAACTCATACATCGCGCGGGATTCATCATCTCCCATATCGAACGGTTCACACACGGCCCGCTCCGGTGTTTTCTCCGCTTCAACGGTTTCGTCTATCTCTTCTTTCCCGCTGTACACGACATCATCTTCCTGTATAGCCATACCGGCATCCGCCATTACATCCATAAGACCGGCTACCATGTCCTCATCGTCTTCTTTGTCCCCCATCACTATGAGTTTTGCGGTCTCTCCCAGCCTGAAAACAAAAGCGGACGAAGACCTTGAACTCTCTTTAACCGTTTCCCATGTCTCACCGGAAGCCAATACTCCATTCCGGGTGGCCTGGTACGTCAACGATTCTTCCACCATCCACGCGGAGAAATCACCGCCCACATTAACGGTCCTGCTCGCGGGAAGAGGGCCGGTGCCGGAAGGCACCTCCACATAAGCGATCCTTAAAAACTCGTTTTCCCTGACCTCTGAAAGGCCGGGACCCAGCCATGCCATCCCTCCGACATCCCTGGCCATTTTCAGGTCATCATGAAACCCGGCCATCTCATCATCCGCAAGACGCGTCCACAGCGTACCCTGAGAAAGATCCTTTCTAAGGGATTCTATTAGATCCACTATGCCGAGGTATAATTCCGTATATCCTTCGACTCTCCTTGCAGATCCCACACCCTGCCCCATAAGCATTTTAGACCTTTCACTCAGGGCTTCCAGCCTGTCCGCCAGTGCCCTCCCCTGTACGTTTGACGGTATCAATCCCTTTATTTCCACGCCATCGGGTCCGGGACTTGCCTTCCATCTATCCTTTAACCATGAAACAAATTCATCCACACTGCCTGTGAACTGCTCGAGGTCTCCCATGATTATCTCGTTCAACTCTTCCGGATCGATCGCGGAGGCCATCTCCGTGAATATCTCAAAATCACCCTCCCTTTCAGCGCTTCTGATCCTGGATAGAAGCGGAGCCATTGAAAAATGCTTTAAAACACTGAAAAGATCATAAGTGATATGATCGACATCGTCTTTTCCCTTGAAATACAGATTCCCCGCCCGGGAAGTGCGCAAATGGTTCCTGACTATATCAGCCATCCTCTGGGACCGCAGATCCACGACCCGCGGAGACCGGGAAAGACGCATTAAAGCGCGCCTACGGGTATCGGAAACTATCTGTTCTGTCAGGTCGTTTTCCGCTTCGGCCAGTTTTCTCTTGTCGATCTTCCTGGATAACTCACTTCTACTCTCATCAAAAGTCTCACCGATGCGCTGCCGCAATTCCTGTTCTACAGCATCCAATTCCGATACGGAAAGAGGTGTCCGGGACTCGACAGCCCGCAATATCCTATGGTCTATATCGATCAGGATGTTTACGACCTGCCTCATCACCTGTTCCATTACCTGTGAAAGTGACTGTTCCTGCTTTTGCCTCTGTGTCATCACCGGATAAGACACCGGGGGCGGAGAATACGACCTGCCCGAAGAAGAAGGCGTATATCCCCCGGCTTTCCCGGGGGACTCTATCGCGTCCGGTCCAGGCCGGCGTGATTCCCTGTTCTTGCGCAATTGTTTCAGTTTTAACTTTTCCACATATTCCGGTGTAAATTCCTCGATCTGTCTCAGGCAAATTTCTTCTGTTTTCTCTTTTTCATTTCGCAGGTCCCATATCGCATCGGCAAGAAAACCCATGTATAAGTCCGGTATTTCCGATTCCAGCGACCAATATACCTCTTCGCGTCGATACAACACGCTCCTGGTCAACCCTGCCCTGAGACCGGCCAGGGCTTCCCTGACCCTGCCGGCCAGAGATGATACGACTTCAGCGCTGTACCCATACATGAGAAGATCCGTGACATACTCCGTCAAATACACCAAATGGGATTCGAACCTCTCACCTCTGAAGAAATACGGGTTGTATCTATTGCCCGCCACTGCCGCGCGCGCAAAAGACCTTTTAAGCTCCAGGTTATCGAGGAGAAGATGTTTCGACTTGATACCTTCTTCAAAGTCGGCCAATTCTTTATCATCGCAATCATTGAAAAAATACTCCCAGATAAGGTCCGAGATATAGCCCGGCCCCCTGCCGGTTTTGACCATTGATTCATACACGGCTTTTTTCTCTTCACGCGACGCGAAGTCCGTACGCCCGAAATGTTCGGCAAGTCCCCGCAGTTTCAGGGCCAGCCTTTTCATATCTTCTTCATCATAATGAGTACTCTCTCGCGCGGCGGCATATATGTCTTTAAGCATCTTCTCCCTGTCGACTTCAAGGCGTATCTTCGCGCGCACAAGAGCTCCCAGGGCACCCTTGAAAGGTTTTGTCTCATCCCCGTTATGCCCGGCCAGGTATTTTATACCGGTTTCAGCATCTTCCTCGTAATCTCCCGCCGGATAGTTCCCGGGGAAAAGTCTCTGCTGCAGGATTATAGAACGGTAATGGCCCAGCAAAGGACAGACCACCACATGGAAAAGATACTCTTCCGCCAGTGAAGGCGGACCATGATCGTTAAGCTCGCTCAGAAGGTCCGTAGCGATAAATATCTCATCGCCTTCGATATTGTTCCAGTCAAAATAATAGTTTTCCATGCCGTCGACGACCGATCTGAACCCGTATATCCTGCATTGTTTTTGACCAAACCTTTTCAGCTGGGATTCCAGCATGGACCGTTCCGCCGCGTCGACCTTACCAGAGTCGACCGCCTTTTCCAGGACCGACGTGATATCCCCATTGACAGTCTCCGTAATATCGTTTTGCCTGAATTCATCGATCTTTGACTCAAATATACGTTTTGCCCTTTTACCTTTCCATATGAACCCGCCTTCCGCGCCAAGATCAAAACTAAAAAGTCCTGTCACCCAGTCCCGGGATCCCGGTACACGGCTATCGCCCGAGTACAGCCCGTATCTCTGTTCTTCTTCCGCAAGATACCTCAGGTATTCACCGGAGCTGCCCTCTGTCCGCAATGTCAGGCAGGGCGCTACATCCCCGGGATTTTCCATATCCATATAAGCGAATATGTCCGACAAGCAATCCGCCCCAAGGTACCTGGAAAGGACATCCCTTAATATCCCGGCCACGGCATCCCCGCGATCCCCGGCAGGCAGCCTTATCATATCAAAAACGTCATCATCGACCAGCCTCACCAATTCATCCGTTATCTGTTCATCCTTTAAAAACGGCAGCAAATAACGAATTAGCTCCCTGAAGTGGCCGTAGAACTCGTTCCTTCCCGTAGCGTTAAGTATCTTTTCCCTGAGACCGGTCAGATATCCTGTATCATCAAAATTATCGAATTTCTTTTTCGTCTCCGGAAGGCCGGCCGTTCTCACATCTACACTGCCGCCCATCAAAAATTCCTTGAATACGTTCCGCACGCGCGCGATACTTATCTTGTCCGTTATATCCAGATCGCTTACAGCAATGATCGCCGCGTAAATATTATCCTCGGTAAGCATACCGTTCCTCTCCAGCATGAAGACATAATTAAGCGGGAGAAACCCCGGATCCATATCATCCATAACGTTAAAAAAGATGTTATGCTGGAATATGCCCCGCATGTTCTGTGTGAACCTGTTTAAGTCACCGCGGTATCGTAACGCCAGCGCCTCCCTCTCTTCCTCAGACATCTCCTCCCGGAAAAGGCTTTTATTCCACCTGTACCTGTTCACCGTCTTGTGGTACAAGGGGATATATGCCCTGAAATTCAAAAGGGCCTTCAGGACTTCTATCTTGAAATACGCGGCTTCATTGGTCCCTGAATCCCGTTTAAGCGTTTTATAATCCGGGACCATTCGGCATAATACCGCTTCTGATATCAATTCCCTCAATCTTAAAGTTTCTATTTTCACATCATCATATACAACGTCTCTTCCGATACGAACCATAACCTTATTTTGGCGTTCGTCTACCTTGCTTTTACCCAAATAAGGATCATAAACAATCTCAAAATCTGTTCCTTCCGAAACTAGATTTAACCTGAAATCTTCTACAATGTTATTCGGCATAGAACTTAATATTTTCTCTGCCCCGGCTTTTAAGTTTTCTGGCAATAGCCCGGGAATTTTCTTATTAAAAACCACATTACCAAGCCCTGAGAAAAAGCTCCGCCTGCACTCATTCCCCGAAACCTGGTCAAGAAGCCTTCTCTCCATGAACAGAGTGGTCCCCGAAGCTCTGGGATCATCGGTCGACGGCATAACTTCTATACCATGGTCCATTAACATTTGAACCGGATAATCATCGGCTGTTTGAAGCGCGCCTGTATGTAACCCGGAAGACAAACTGGCCAACACTTTTATTCCTCTTTCTTGCATGGCATCTAACAATTCATCCGCTTCAGCGGCCAGGCCACGACTTTCCAATTCGCCTATCACAGCTCCATGAACAAGATAATTCAACCCTTTAAGTCCAAGTACGTTTAATCTCAAATAGTTATATTCAATAACGGGATCAAAATAATCTTCTCCAATATGAGCATAAACATCAAAATCGGACTCACCGCTCGCCGAGGTTCCCAACAACTTCCTTACCTCTTCACTGAAATAATTTATGAACTTTACGTTCTTATCTGTCCACCTGTAATAATTTTCTACCGAATCGATTCCCGATAAATCTTCACTGGTAAATTTTCTGTTACTAACAACGTCTATACCCTTCAACCTGGCCAGTTCCTGCCGGGATAGACCGCTTAAGGGGTTGATATATCTTTCGTTGATATATTTTTTTATTTTAGCTTCATTATCATCATTCCATTCATGCAGTGTTTTTCTAATACTTTCGGCGGATTCGTCCGCACCCAACGCAGCGCCGACAATATTCCTGTTAAAGGGTACGACAAAATTTATTTTCACATGGCCTCCCCGAGCTCTAATTGATCTTTCAGCATCCTCGGCCGCACCAGCCAATTCCCTGTACAAATCTACATTAAATCTTTGCCCGGGTTTATCGAATTTTACGCGTAAATCCAGCTCATCCACCCCTTCATCCGATGCGCTGGATGCTATATCCCTCATCGCTATTGGACAAACCTTTCTTAGTATTCTTTTATCGGTTGTTTCAAAAAATACCGCTCCAACAGCATAAAAAGTATGTAAATATTTTCTTAGTCCTGAATTTATTTTTCTCATTTCCGGATGTATTATATCGTGGTTCCATACGGAATATTTGGTGAGATTCTCAAAATACGGATCATTATTCCCGGGGTCAAGAAAAACCTCTTTCATTCTTTCGGGTGTCATATCGACAAACCTCTGGATCTTCTTTCCGTCGGGTTCACGATGATAAGCCATTAAATCCCAAAAATCATCTTTTTCCTCGACCGTCATGAGCGGAATGATACTTCTCGCCATTTCTCTTAAAGCTTGAGTCGATACGGCACCTTCTAAATGAATGTGCCTATCCCTATTGATCCCATAAGTATCATTCCTGCCCCCTGCCGGAGCCTTTTTATTTTCATCCGGTCCACTTCCCTTTCCAGACCTGCTTTTCACCTTTCTATAAGCCATATAAGAACCCGCGAAACCGAATCCAAGCTGCCATAACAAAAACCTAACGGATAAGACCCTTCTATACGGCCTTATCCGTTCAAGCCCGAGATCAGCAGGATCCATTTTCCGCGGGATAAGACTAGTCGCGTATGTCAAAAGCCACCCGTTATCCGATAACTGTTTGTCTATCAGGTGCCGGCGCCAGAAAGTATCGGATTCCAGTTCCTGACCCGGGTTCTTGACGATGATAACCGAAAAAGTCTCAGGGTCAAAAGTCCTTGCGGGTTCGGCAAAAAAGTAAAGTTCTTTTCGTTTACCGCCGCATCTGACCCTTAAGTACACGAACCCGCCTTCACCCATCCTGCCGAACTCAGCGGGATCCCCTTCCACATGTATACCGCTTCCCGAGAACCATCGTCTCAGAAAACGCGTATCAACATAAGCCGGATCGGTAAAAACATATCTCTCTATATCAGGAAACTGGATGATCATTTTTCTTATAGCCGAGAAATCTTTTCCTGATGCCGGATAATACAACGCGCCCCGGGCATCTCTCAGCTCTTCAAGGCTTTCTACGGGGCCAAACACACCGGAATCGTTTATACTGTGGAACAGTACAAATAGACTGCCGGTAAGCATCCAGAAAAGTACGCTGTCGTACCCGAGCAGCAGGTCTATTACGACCAAAGCCATGATATTACCCGTTGTTATTCTTCTGGTCGACGGATTAAAGGCGTCTTCAAACCCGTGGAACAAATGCCAGCCAAGCTGCATGATCAGAAAGGCCAACAGGGGCGGAAAAGGGACAGGCATAATGGACCCGGACCCGAAGACCAATGCCGCCATACCCCCGGTCACGAACAGACCCGACTCTATCAGCGCCGGGGTCAACGCCTGACCCGTAAAGGCCGCGGTTTTGCGTCCCAATATTCCCGAAAACGCTGTTTCTACCCTATCGTACAATCCCTGCAGATGTTTCCATCTACCGGCCGGGGCATGTAATGCCGGAGCTCCTTCATGATCCCCTGATCCCCCGGGATCATAATGTATCCTGGAAGTCACACGGACTCCTTGACCCCATGTGCTTCTTATATATTTCCTGGCCCCCTTGACCAGGGCCTTACCCCGGGACTCTATAATACATTCGTCAGAATCCTCTATAATAAATGCTAATCCCTGACCTATGAACCTGACAAGGTCACGGTAGAAAAGGACTTTCGCGAATATCCTCAAAGGCAGTCCCAAAACCTGCATGAAGATCCTTGAAGTAATATACCGCGTCGACCAGAACCTTATAGCTCTCATGCCCGGGCCCCGGTCCATGCCGGTTATTTCGATCTCCGCGGTACCATCCGGGTTTTTTATACGCCTGACACGGAGTTGTCCCCCGTTGCCGTAGTAATAAATATTTAAAGCTATTTCACGGGCCACATGAGCTACTCGTGCGCCCAGGGATTCATCCCCGGATAAGAAATACCTGTAAAGTTCATTATAAATGCCCTGTGGCCCCTGCAGTGGTTTTCCCAGAAGTTCCTCGTTATCAACGTATCCGTAATTCCCCTTCCTGCCGGCCACGGGCACGTTTAATATTATCTCATCTTCAACCGAAGCGGCCGGGGATATTTCTCCGTCTTGATCAGCGCGGACATCCTTATCTTTTATACCGTTATACCTCTCAAGTACCTTGTTATACAATTCGATGACCTCATCGGAATACCGCTCGAAAATATCCTCAAGGTCCTTCTCTGAACTAAACCCGGCCAGTTCGGCTACTTTCGCCGCGATAAAAGGTGTATATCTACTTTCATACCCTGTAGGGTGGACACACAGCTCGGCGGATGCTTTGACTATGCAGTACCTGAGATAAAGATAGACACTCATGATGTGAAGCAGGTCACTCTTTTCCGATTCGGTTATGAAACCCTTGTCTTTATATCTGTCCAGGACATCTTCCGGTGTCCTTGCCCGCCAGTCCACGGTATGCCTGTCATCCATCAGATGAAGCATCCAGAACACTACGTTTAAGGAAAACAGCATCCCCCGGCCGTATTTGATATCAAACTTTGCCGGATCAAATTTCTTGTCCATGTTTGATCTCATCTCTGTGTCTGTCAGGACTTTTACGGATCTTTCTATATCACCGGCATTCTGGTCTTCATACAACTGCAGTACCCGGCAATACAGGCCTTCATCCCCCGCCAGGAACAATGTATCCATGGTCTTTGACAACTTTACCGATGGAGCGAGAGGATCAATGTCATAAAACCGGGATATACCCGGCAAGGTGGTACTGTAGTCTTCCCGACTGTCACCGCTATACCAGTCATCCTGCCCCTGCACCCCCCTGCGGGAATCGAAACGGGGAACCATATCTTTATCGATCTTTATCCCGGCCTTCTTGAAGACCTTAAGGATCTTCGCCACATCCCCGGCGGATCCGGCTGACCCATCAGTGACAAAATACCAGTCGAGATCCGAACCTTCGCAAAACCCGTTCCTCGCGAAACTTCCTCCCGAGACAAGCGTTACCCCTTCACCTATCTCCAACGCTTTGAAAAGGGCTTTTAAAGCCTCTATCATCTGCGTTTGAAAATCCAGACTATGCCGCAGGATCCTTGAAGTATTAAAGAGTCTTATATCGGACAAAGATGTGTAATATTCTTCGCGGATATTTTTTATCCTTAAAGCAAAGGTATCTTCGATATCGTATATATCTTCACCGGGTTCTATAGCTACATAAACCCTGGTCCCGTCACCCAGGGTAACGGCCATAGCGGGCTCCCGCGGCAGCGACAATGAATATTTCAGTATCAACGCGCCCCCGGCCCGGGTGCTTATAAAAGGAAGACAGAACGCGCCCCCGTCCTCGTAGATATCACGCCAGCCGTAACCGCCAAATTTCATATGGGAAAGATGTTTCTCGATCAGGGACCGCAAAGTCCCGGCATCGATATCACCTTTGAAATGCGCCAGCACCTGCCCTATTAAAAGGCTGAGATAAACAAATCCGGCGTCATCGATCACGCCCTGTGAAGATATATCGAAATTTTCCTTTTCCCTGTCGTCCTCTGTGATGATACGCTCCGTCCCTGAGACCGCAAAACCCGCGCGCAGGGACTTTAAAGGCATCCTGAACACCGCTTTTGTCCCTTTTGCCCGGGGGAACAGGTCAAAACGCCCCTTGTACTTTTCCGTCACTTCACGGACCCATCCCAGGCCTTTACGCGCTCCTCCTACATGGATACCCTCTATCCTTTCTCTTTTAACCGGGGCGATGCCATCTTTTTCAAATTCAACGGTCTTACCGTTATCCGATACGGTGATAACAAACTCACCGCATTCCCGGTCCTGAAAAATATCAACTTCCACCTTTCCGGAAAAAACTTCAGCAGGATCTTTTCGCTCCGCCAAAAGCATCTCATCGATAACCGCATCATAGGCGTTGTAGGCCAACTCATACATTACATCAATGATATCGTCCGTCGTACCGTTGTTTCCCAGACGTCTGAAAAGCCGGCGGCGGACCAGCTCAACCTGATCGTCAAAATCACTTTCACGTTTTTCATAGGGCAAAAATGGTGAGATCGTCAACGGGATGCTGATCCCGTTAACGATCTTTACAATGGGATTAAATATCGAGACAGGCGCGAGTGTATCACCCGCACCGGGAAGAGTGACAGGACCGCCGGCAAAAGACATATCATTAAAAAGCATGATAATGACAACACATAATGCCAGCGTTTTCATCCACATTTTCCTGGGACTGATTAGCTGCTGCATATGAATAAAACTGATATTTTTATGAAATAATCGCTATCATTATAACAATAAAAAGCTTGTTAAGTCAACAAAAACTAATATTGATCATGGCGTTTAGTAATTATATAGCAGGTAAAGTGGGGTAAGTATATTTTATAAATATTTATATTTCTTAATCTTGCGTGAAATTTCCGGCTTTTTAAGAAATAAAGCGGCTTTTTCTTTATCTTTTCTGATCTGGTCCACTAGAACGGCTTCTTTTTTGAATTTTTTCTCTTTTCTTATTTTTTTTATAAAAAATATCTCCAGTGCTTTTCCATAAAGATCTCCGCTGTAATCAAAGAGATTCACTTCTATACACGGTTCTTTTCTTCTCCGGAGCTTTCTACCGTAAAATGTCGGCTTAAAACCCACATTAAGTACACCGTTATATAATCTGCCGGCATGATCTATTTTGACCGCGTAAACACCCGGCGGCGGTATGACTTCATGATGGGGATCTATATTGGCGGTGGGGATCCCCCACCCTCTTCCGCGGGCCTCCCCGGATACGACTGTACCGAGAATAGAAACCGGACGCCTCAACAATTTTTCGGCATCCGACAACCTGCCGGATCTTATCAGTGCCCTCAGCCAGGTACTGGAAACGATTTTCCCCTGTTTTTTTACAGGATCTACACTATGCACGACAACCCCGTATTTTCTCCCGATTTTTTTAAAAAGATCGATATTGCCGGATTTTTTTCTGCCGAAATGAAAATTCGATCCTACATATGCCGCCTTTATGCCCATCGAAGATACAACACGCCTGATGAATTCTTCCGGGCCCATCTCCGCGATAAAATCCGTGAATTTTATTATTATCACCGCGTCTATGCCCATTTTCTCAAAAAGCAGCAGCCGGTGGTCAAGTGACATTATCCTTGGAAGCTTTTTGCGGGGATACAGGACACTGCGGGGATGCGGATCAAACGTTATGATCACCTTGTGACAGGTGTCATCGCGAGTATTCAGCACCCGCGTTATCACTTTTTTATGCCCTATATGCAGTCCATCAAAGATACCGATAGCCGCGACCGGGTCTTTAAGGTTTTCGATGTTCTTGTATCCATGAAAGATTTTCATAATTAATCGTATCCCGTATATCGTATTGCGTATTGCGTTGTACAGATGTCAGAAAACAGAATACTAACCAGCACCACAGTAGAAATGCCCGCTTCTTATATAGAATATAGTATATCGTATATAGTCCTATTCCCCCTCACCCTGGCCCTCTCCCCCTTTATGGGGAGAGGGGATATTCTGTCTAACACCTGTCCTCTTTGTCATTCCGAGTGAGCGAATGAAATGAGCGAATCGAGGAATCTATTGTTTCCAGATCCCTCGGCTCGTCAGCCTGCGGCTGACTTCGCTCGGGATGACATGTGAGCCTTGATGAACGACTAAGAGCTTTCTCTGGTCACACTGGATAATAAATCCACGTCGATCTTCATAAGATCTTCCCAGTTGACGCAGTCTGAAATGTGAAAATCCCCTGAGCGTATTCTTCTCAATTCCGTAAGATGCGCGCAGCATCCCAGCCTTTCCCCTATGTCCTCGGCGAGTTGCCGGATATACGTACCCTTCCCGCATACCACCCTGAAACTGATAAACGGGATTTCGATCTTATCCGCTGTTAGCTCATCGATAAATATCTTCCGGGGTTTTCGTTCAACGGTAACGCCTTTCCGGGCAAGTTTATACAGTTTTTTTCCATTTATCTTCTTGGCGGAAAACATCGGCGGCATCTGATATATTTCCCCGAGGAATTCACGCATCACCGGGGCTATATCGGACTCCTTCACATTCACCGCGCATGTCTTGACGATATTACCCAGGTTGTCACCGGTATCCGTCTTCTCCCCCAGTTTCATTGTCGCGGTGTATTCCTTTTCTCGCCCGAGGTGCTCATCCGACGTCTTGGTCGCCTTCCCCAGCAAAAGCACAAGCACACCCGTAGCCCCGGGATCAAGGGTTCCAGCATGACCGACTTTTTTGACGTGAAACCTTTTTCTCACTATCGCTACTATGTCATGGCTTGTATACCCGGCGGGTTTGTCGACCAGCAATATGCCTGATATGTCGTTTCGCGTCTCGGTATTCTTCATGTATCGTTACGGCTGCTCCCTTATCGCTTTCGTAACGGCGTCGAGAACCTTTTCCCTGGCCTGCTCCACCCCGCAATCAAGAAGGCATCCCGAGGCTTTTTTATGCCCGCCTCCCCCGAACGATGAGGCGATCCTGTTGACATCTATCTTCCCGGTCGACCTGAAGCTGACATTGACAAGGCGGCGGCCCTCTATAGCTTCGTTAAAAAACACCGCTACTTCGACTTTTTTGACAGAACGCGCATAGTTGATAAAACCTTCGGTCAATATATCATCCGCTCCTTCTTCTTCCTGCGCTTCCCGGGAAAGCGTCATATACGCCACTTTACCGTCTTCGGCCGTCTCCAGCGTCGATAACGCGCGGCCAAGCGCCCTGAGCTGTGCCCTGGGCCTGTTCTCGAATATCTGGCGGTACATGTACGCGGGTTCCACACCTTTTTCTATCAACTCAGCCGCCACTTCGTGAGTCCTTACAGAAGTGTTGTCATAGTTGAACATGCCCGTGTCTGTGATTATGGCGGCGTATATAGCTTCCGACGCGTTTATATCGGGACTCATATCCATTTTTTTCATGAGATGGTAGGCCATTTCCCCGACTGAGCTCATACCCGGCTCTATCCAGTTGATATCACCGTAATACTCATTGCTGACATGGTGGTCGATATTAATTATAAACACCTCATTATCGATCTTTTTCATTATCTGTCCCGCTCTTTCCCGGACCGGACAATCCATGTAAATAACCGCGTCGACTATAAAACCCTCCGGGATGTCATTCAATATCTTTTCGGTCCCGGAAAGGAACTTAAGGTTGTCCGGCACCACATCCTGGTCGACGATGCAGGCTTTTTTGCCCATTTTTTTCAACATAAAAAATATGGCAAGCTGGCTTCCCACGGAATCCCCTTCGGGGCTGACATGCGAAGTGATGACAAAATTGTCCCTCTTGCCCAACTCTTCCATGACACTTTCCATCTCCTTGTAATTCATACTTTCCTCTGCTTCCACCCGTCACGGGGTCTGTTCCATGCCGCCTCGTTCTTTCGAGATCCTGTCGAACAGGTCATCGACGCTTTTACTGTGCGCTTCAAGCATGTCCTCCCTGAAAGACAACCGCGGTACATGTTTTAATACCACTTTTCCAGCCAGTTCGCCGCGTATAAACCTGGCGTAAGTGGTCAAAAGCTTTATCCTGGCGCTGACATCAGCCGTCCCTTCCGGCAGTGTCACATAGACTTTCGCCGACCCGAGGTCTCTTGTCACTTCGACACGTGTTATCGTAACACCGAAAAGTTTAGGGTCTTCTATGTCCGTCTGGACTATCATGGATATCTCCCGTTTAATAAGTTCCGAAACCCTGCTCATGCGGTCTACCATCTTGACTCCCTTATCATCTTCTTCATAAAACTCAGTTCCGACCTTTTATCCGGAAGTTTTCCGTCAAGTTTCTCATATAATACTTTCCTCAATATATCTTTATACAGGGGGCCCGGCTTTACGCCTGATCTCTTTATGTCCCGGCCCTTGACCTTGAGTTCCGTACCGTCGTATTTCGTGAAAAACCTCTTTATGCCGCGTCTGGCCTTCCCCGACCCGGTCTTAGCCATTATACATATAGTGACCTCATGTGACAACGGTTCTAATAATTTATAGATATCACTGGGCGGGTTTTTCGTCCTGCCCGCAAGTTTTCTTATTACTGTACCGGCGCGCTTTTTATATGACCTGATGCTGGCATTGACGCTGTTCTGAAAAACAAATCTATCGATCACCTCTTCCGTTTCACGCGGGTCCAGGCTGTCGAGCATGACAAGAAAATAAATAAGCCACACATCCAGGGTCCTTTTCCGCGCGGCGTTCGCGTTGTACCATTTAACCGCTTTCCGGATATCGGCGAATATACTTTTTATCCTTACCGGCAAACGGATGGACGGATGTATGAACCTCAGCTCATGAAGCTGCCTCATACGCGACACCGCTTTGCCGGGGTCTTTTTCATTCAATATAAGGATCAATTCGTCCCGTATACGCTGGTTCCCGGTCCTTTTGAACATCCCCTGTTTTATCGCGTGCCGGATGAGATACCCGGTGTGTTTCTCTATACTGAAACCCAGCCGCTGCTCGAACCGGACCGCCCTGAATATCCTTGTAGGGTCATCGATAAAACTCCTGTCATGCAGCACACGGATCATTTTTTTCCTGAGGTCGTCCATACCGCCGAAAAGGTCCACGAATAACCCGAAATCGGCCTTGTTTATTTTTACAGCCATAGCGTTGATAGTAAAATCACGCCGGTAAAGATCCTGCTTTAACGTACTGGGCCTCACCTCCGGCAAGGCCGCGGGCCTGGCGTATTTTTCCCTTCTGGCAGTCGCTATATCGATCTTGAACTTATTGTCAGGATGAAGCGGCGGCCCCAGCCATGCCGGCCAGTTTTTCACCAGAGTCGCCGTCCCGAACTTCTCATGCCGCACCAAAGTGCCTCCCAGCCTGGTCTTTAATTTTTCACCGAAGGCTATGGCATCTCCTTCGACCACCAGGTCAAGATCATAATTTTTCACCCCCAGCATCAGATCCCTTACGAATCCTCCCACCAGGAACACGTTCACCCCGTTATTATCGCCTTCGCACCCTATTTCCTCGATCATCACCAGTAATTTTTCCGGGAATCCTGCCCTGATCGTTCCTTCGACCGATCCAGTCACTTTTTTACCGGCCGCGGCAAGAGGATTCAACACGTCAAAACCGGCGTCTTTTTTGATTACTATCGGATCCATGATTCGTATACCGTATTTCGTATATCGTATTTCGTATACTTATAAGCTTTAAGCCTTTTCTGCTTATAGCTTACAGAATTTTACTCACCGTCATTGCGAACCTCGAACAAAGTGAGAGGTGAAACAATCTTAATAATATTTTAAGGGATTGACCTCGCCGCGGAGGGCTCCTCGCAATGACAACGAGGAGTCCCTCTACTTCCCACTGTTTCGCTCGGGATGACACTAAGGGACCCCTCTATCCTCCCTAACACCTGAAACCTCTCCACTCCCCACTACTCCCTATCGACTAACGACGAACGACCATGCACCATATGCATTATACGTATCCCTCATGCCCGCGGGTGAAACTTTTCATGGACTTTCCTGAGTCTTTCCTTGTTTATATGGGTATAGATCTGCGTAGTCGAGATATCGGAATGCCCCAGCATCTCCTGCACCCCGCGCAATTCCGCCCCGCCTTCCAATAGATGAGTAGCGAACGAATGCCTGAGCATATGCGGTGTGATGTGTTTTTTTATGCCCGCCAGAGAAGCGTACTTTTTTATGATCTTCCAGAGGCTCTGTCTCGATATCTTTTTACCCAGGCGCGACAGAAACAAATGATCGTCCGGGGTTTTTTTGACCAGTTTTTTTCTGGACCTTTCCATATACCGGGACATCGATCTTTTCGCCGCGCTGCCGTACGGCACTATGCGTTCCTTTCCGCCTTTACCGTAACACTTGACAAAACCGGCGACATCGTTGATGTCGCTCATCTTCAGGTTCGTGACCTCGGATACCCGGAGGCCGGTCGCGTACATGAGTTCCAGTATAGCCCTGTCCCGTATGCCCATCCAGCCTCTGTCGGGCGGTGTATCAAGAAGCTTTTCGACTTCAGCCGCGTTCAGCACCTCGGGGATGGTCTTCCATGTTTTGGGGGTTTCCACTATAGCCGCCGCGTTTCCCCTGACAAAACGTTCCGATACCAGAAATTTCCAGAAAGTCTTAAGCGCCGCGAGATTGCGCGCGATAGAAGACGGTGACAACCCCTGGTCCTTTAGAAACATGAGGTAATCGACTATTGTGTCTCTTTTTACGGAAGAGACTTCTTTTTTTATCCTGTCAAGGTATTTGGAGAATTTTACTATATCTCTCCTGTAGGACTGAATAGTGTTGTCGCTGACCCCTCTTTCGACTTCCATGAAATATATAAACTGTTCTATAAGATTTTTCATAGGAACGGGTTAAAGTGTTTTTCGTGCCCGATCGTCGTTTCCGGGCCATGCCCGGGAAGCACCTTGATATCATCCGGCAGGATCAATAAGCGCTCTCTGATGGACCGGATAAGGGCATCCTGGTCCCCGTACGGCAGGTCCGATCTTCCTATACCCTCGAAGAACAGGGTATCACCCCCGAATAAATAACTGCCGCATCTAAGCGAAATACCGCCCGGAGTATGACCGGGAGTGTGTATCACTTCCAGCACCAAAGCACCTATCTTTATGGTATCTTTATCGCGCAACAGCCTGGCCGGCTGTACGGGCTTTATAGATGTGCCGGTCAGGAAAGAAAGATTCTTACGTTCATCATAGAGAAAGCTTTCATCATCACGGTGTATCATGACAGGATATCCGAACCCCGCGTTGCCGGCTATATGGTCGGCGTGGCCATGTGTGTTCAATATATTGACGATCTCCAGTTGTTTATCGCCGATAAACTCGATTATCCTTTTTTCGCACTGTCCGGGGTCTATGATCAGGCCTTCTCCGGAACCGTCATAGACTACATAACAGTTAGTCTCGATCGGCCCGGTAACGAATTTTTGTATATTTATATCAGTTATATCCATATGCGGTCACTCTTTGAACTCCGCCCGTATAGACCCTTTCATCTTATTGTAATTGAAATCTGTCTTTATGGCCCTGCCGATCGACTCCAGCGAGCGCCGTATCCTGACCTCGTTACCGAGGGTGACATTCTCCTCTTTTATGCGTTTTTCCATAACAGACATCTTGTCAATATACACCTGGAGTTTTTCCGCTTCCTCATCCACCAGCATATTCCTCATATCCATAAGATTTGACAATGACTGTTCGACAGCCACTACGATCTTCTTCTGGTTATCGTCAGAAAGCACCGCGAGTATTTCCTTGTGCCAGTTCTTCCAGAAGGTATATCTCTTTGTATAAAGTTCCAGGCTGGGATCAACATCATATTTTTTTACCGCGTAATATGACCTGGCCACTGGTTCTTCCTCTTTAGGTTTTCTTATAAACTTGTCCCTCAGCTCAGCGCAACCAGGTGTTAAGAGGCACACCAGTACGGAATATACCGCAAAAACCGATATTTTTCTTATATCCGAATATTTCATATTCTCCTTTCGACCACATCTTTCATCATATCCCTAAAGACAACCTCTCGGCCAACCGGGAAGGCAGCCCGCAAGCCAGTATTTTTTCCTGCGCGAGGTGTATATCATACGCGACCCGTTTCAATTCGATCTCTTTTTTGCTGTCATCATAGACACAATAACATGCCCTGTTATCATTATCCCTGGGCTGCCCCACACTTCCGACGTTGACTATATATCTGGTGTCTTCGCGCAATCTTGTCAACCGTCTATATGAATACAGCACTTTTCCGTCCCTCAGTGAAAATATGCCGGGTACATGCAGGTGCCCCACGAAACACAGATCGTTCTCCATGACCTCAAATGTCTTCATCGCCTGGACCCCCGTCATCATATAATGAAAAGCTTCCGCGTCATGCAGGGTACCGTGTACAACTGTAAATCCCCCGGCATCTACGACATACCGCAGATTTTTCAGGAAGTCCTTTGCCGTCCCTGCCAGTATACCTTTTGTCCATCTGGCCGCTTCCTTGGCGTATTTATTGAATGAACCTGTGTCAACCCTGCCCACCGCGGCGGCGTCATGATTACCAAGCACACAGCCGGCTCTTAATGACAGGATCCTGTCCACACACGCCGCGGGATCAGCCCCGTAACCGACTATATCACCCGCGCAATTGATATCATATTCGCGGCCGGACGGGAAAGATCGTATCACAGCCTCAAATGCTTCCAGGTTGCCGTGAATATCGCCCAATATGACATGCAACATGGTCTATACGTCAAGTTCCCGCATATAAGCGGACACCTCTAAAACCTGATATCAAACGACCCGAATTCTCCGGTAGCCGGCAAATGCCCGATACGTGTATCCTGTATATAAAATTTCATCTCACGGCCCACCTTTTCAAGAAAATCAGCAAGGTCGTCATTGCCGGCTTCGGCCACGACAAAAACGGTCCCGTCCGGCATGTTTTTAACATAGCCCGTGACTCCCGCGCCAGCGGCTATGGACCTGACAGTAAACCTGAACCCTACCCCCTGCACATTACCGCTGTATATGACCTCAATCCTTTGAACCCGGCTCATGTCGTATTTGATTGGATATTTTGAAGTATGATCCCTCCCGCGTCTCGAGCAAAGCGAGAGATGGTCGGGGCGCTGGGATCACCGCATCGTCCCTTGCTTACCCCAGTCCGCGACAGGTATTCCGAGAAGCTTTTTCGGGAAAACCTTTTCCCCTGGTAAAAAAGCGGCGAGGAATACCGGACAATGTCTCGTTGTTTCTCCCGCTGCATTGTCCTATCTCGAGCAAAGCGAGAGATGGTCGGGGCGCTGGGATTTGAACCCAGGGCCTCCACGTCCCGAACGTGGCGCGCTACCAAACTGCGCTACGCCCCGACACTTATATCAATAAAAAATGTGAGAATAACAGTCGATATATTATCATCTCATCACATTTTTTTCAACTTTTACCCCAACTGGAACCTGTGTCCGGCTTTTATTCAAACAGCGCCAGTTCATCCTCGAAAATAAACTCAGGATCGGTCAGTATAGGTTCATAGTCGGCTGGCAGCGGTATGGGAAAGGTCGCGGTCTCGTATACACCCACAACCGCTCTCGTAGCTATTCCCAGTATACCTTTTAAAACACCCCATGTAAGTCCCGCCATGACCCCGTTCTCTTTCGTAGCATCACCGATCCCCATAACCAGCTCAAACGGGCTGGTGAGAATATTGGATATACCTCTCCCCAGTTTCTTTACGGGGCCATCCGCGAAAACCGGCCCGGCCGATGAGATCACCAGTGCAGCGACGATCATCAAAACCACTACCTTCCTCATACCTCAACCTCCTTGATTATGTTGATCAGGTGCTTATTTTTATCTCCGCCATCCACCAAAAAATCCGGCGTCATCAAATATCAATCCATAAACCCGGTACTGCGCAGAAAATCCCGGCTTATACCGGAACTCTTCGGGGCTTTTTCATTATATTTAGCCATAATATCGAACTCTACATTAACATGTTCGCCGGGTTTTTTCAATTTTAAAGTCGTGGACTCCAGTGTCAGTGGTATGAGATATACTCTGAACGACCTGTCTTCGACTTCGGCGACCGTAAGGCTTATGCCGTCAACGGCAACGGACCCTTTTGCCACAAGGTATTTCCTGTCTTCCGGGGACATACCGATCTCCACAAGGCGCCCCTTCGGCGTATCCACGTTCTTTCTTATAACCCTTTCCCCATCGATATGCCCCGTGACCATATGCCCGCTGATCTTATCTCCGGCTTTCATGGCGCTTTCAAGATTGACGGCAGTCCCGGCCCTTAAACGTTTAAGGTTTGTATTGTCCAGCGTATTGCCCACCACATCAAAAGTCAAGTCCTTCCCCACACCTGTCACGGTCAGGCATACACCGTTGACCGCCACACTATCACCTGTCTCAATGCCACCCTGGACCTTGCCGCATCCGACAGAGATCATCGTGTGAGATCCTTTCTTATTTACAACCTTTACTGTGCCTTTTTCTTCTATTATACCTGTAAACATGTCCTGCCTCGAATTAAAATATCTTCACCGGACCTTTCCAGGGTGACTTTTTCCAGCCCCAGAGCATATTTAATACTGGCCGCTCCCCGCCCTGTAACGGACGAATTGGACCCGCCCAGTATTTTTGGTGAAATAAAAAAGATCCACTCATCAGCCAGTCCTTCATCCAGCAGACTCCCGGCCAGTTCTCCCCCGCCTTCCACGAGGATATTAACAATACCCCTGTCAGCTACTTTTTTCAGAAAAGCTTTCAGGTCCACTCTGCCGCCGCGGTTCCTGACCTTTATGACCTCTACATTCCTCATATTACTGATCTTTTCCACCTTACCGGAAGGCGCCTTACCGGTCACCCCTATTATGAGAGGTGCCTCTTCCAGCGTCTTTATCAATTTTGACCTTACGGATATCCCGAGTGATGAATCCACTATTATCCTGCGGGGTTTTTCAGCCGCGTGCCCGGAAGCGAGAAGAGACGGGTCGTCCTTCCTCACGGTATTAGCGCCTACCATTATAGCGTCAAAATCCGAACGCATTTTTTTTACCAGCGTCCGGGACCCTTCAGCGGTGATCCATTTTGATGATCCGTCTCGCGCGGCTATTTTGCCATCCAGCGTCTGGGCAAGTTTAACAGTGATGTACGGCAGCCCCGTTCTGATATATTTTATATACTTCCGGTTGATATCCCGCGCCTCTTCTTCGCAAAGACCGGTAACTACGGATATACCGGCTTCCCCTAACTTTTTTATGCCGCGTCCGCCGGTCAAAGGATTGGGATCCGCCATGGCAAGTGTTACTTTTTTTATGCCACTAGCGATTATGGCGTCAGTGCACGGAGGGGTCTTGCCGTAATGGTCGCAAGGTTCCAGGGTGACAAACATCTCTGATCCCGCCAGTCCGCTTCTAGCCGACTTGATCGCCGCGATCTCGGCATGGTCCCCGCCGGCCCTTTTATGATAACCCTTACCGATTATCCTGCCATTCCTGACTATCACAGCGCCGACCATGGGGTTAGGATAAGTCCTGTCCGCGGCTTTAGCGGCAAGTTCCAGCGCCAGTTTCATATATTTTCTGTTCTTTTCTCGATACATGCTGTAAAATCCCGGCTTTAATTACCCTATCAGCCCCGGTCACGCTTTACGGCACGCGGGTTTTCATGATATTTCCGATCTGATCCTGGCTGCCTCGTCCTTGAGCTTCGCTATAACATCAAGATCGACCTTGATACCGCCCATGAGAATACGGCCTTTCTTCATGCCGTGGCAATCAGATCCCCCGGTGACAATAAGAGAATATTTTTCGGCGACCTTGAGATATTTTTCATTGTCGGACCGTGAATGTTCGGTATGGTAGACTTCCACTCCGCGGACCCCGGCGTCCACGAGATCAGGTATGTACCTGTCTATATCGGCTATCCCGGGATGGCCGACGACCGGTACCCCGCCGGCGCCCTTTATCATGTCAATGGCCCTGGTGTATTCCAGGCGTTTATGTTTCACGCTGCACGGCATACCGTCGCCTATATACCTGGTAAACGCTTCCTTGGGAGTTTTGACTATTCCCAGATCCGCCATCACATTCGCCAGGTGCAGACGGCCGATAGTGCCGACCGCTGCCGGGCTGAAAACATCCTCTTCGCTTATGTTTAAACCGTTCGCGCGAAGATTATTTATTATTTCACGCATCCTTTTTTCACGGTTCTCTTTCATCCTGTCGAGCCTGGATACCAGGTCCGGGTCTTTCCAGTCTATAAAATATCCGAGCATATGGATCTCCATATCCCCTATAGCAGTTGATATCTCTATTCCCGGCACCAGTTCCAAGTCCGTCTCCCGGGCAGCTTCCAGCGCGCGGGGAATACCGTCAATACAATCATGGTCGGTTATGGCAATAGCTTTAAACCCCAGTTCAACGGCTGTCCTGACCACTTCTTCAGGCGTATACATGCCATCCGAAAAAGTAGTGTGGATGTGAAGGTCGGCGTATTCGATTTTCGTGTCTTTCTCCATATAGAGATCACACCTTTCCCGTTTTGTTTATTTTATCCAGGATCCCGTTCACAAATTTGCCGGATTCCCTGTCGCCGTATTTTTTGGCCATCTCGATAGCCTCGTTCATGGAAACCTTCGGCGGTATACCGTCAATATAAAGCATCTCAAACGCCGCTATACGCAGTATATTCCTGTCTATCGTGGCCATCCTGTCAAGTTTCCAGTTGGTCGCGTAAGAAGAGATCGTCTTATCCAGTTCCTCTTTCCTGCAAACCACGCCCATGACAAGCTCGTCCGCGAATGCCTTGACAGAACTGTCCGCGTTATCATCGTATTCCCAGTATTTCTCCCGGCATATATCTACCGGGTCCGATGTTATTTCCCACGCGTAGAGTATCTTCAGCGCTATCTCTCTCGCTTTTGTCCTTTTTCTCATACATCACGCCCTTTTCAACTTTCGGCTTACAGCTCACCGTACAAATTACTCATCTCGATAGCTGTCAACGCGGCGTCCCTGCCTTTATTCCCGCTTTTGGTCCCTGCCCTGTCCAGCGCCTGTTCCAGATTATCCGTAGTGATGACGCCGAACACACAGGGCGTGTCACTTTCCATGGCCACTTTCGCTATCCCCTTGGCGGCTTCTCCCGCGATAAAATCAAAATGCGGGGTCTCCCCCCTTATAATAGCTCCCAGGCATATCACGGCATCGTACTTGCCGGAACCACACATTTTTTTAGCCAGCATTGGTGTCTCAAATGATCCGGGACCCCACACAACGGCTATATCAGCCGGCCTGGCGCCATGCCGGACCAGCGCGTCGATAGCTCCGTCCAGGAGTTTTGATGAGATGAACTCGTTGAACCTCGATACCACTATACCGAATTTTTTACCTTTAGCGATAAGATTGACCTTGACGACCTTTAATTCCGACATCTTGACCTCCATCGTTATACGTTAAACTACTTCTTAGCTTTAAGCTTTATTACACCCATTTTAATTTATGCCCCAATCTTTCCTTTTTGGTCCTGAGATACTTTTTGTTGCCGTCCCCGGGCCGCACCTCCAACGGCAGTCTTTTTACCACTTTTAATCCGTATCCTTCGAGCCCGATGACCTTGCGGGGGTTATTGGTCAGGATCGATATTTTTTTCAGGCCCAGGTCCGCCAGTATCTGGGCCCCTATACCATAATCCCTGAGATCCGCGTCGAATCCCAGCTGCTCATTGGCTTCAACGGTATCCATCCCTTCATCCTGAAGCTGATATGCTTTCAGCTTGTTCAAAAGTCCTATACCTCTGCCTTCCTGCGATAAGTAAAGTATGACCCCCTTACCGTTTTCATTTATCCTTTTCATGGCCATATCCAGCTGATTGCCGCAATCGCATCTCAGGGAATGGAAAACGTCTCCTGTCAGGCACTGTGAATGCACGCGGACCAGCACTTCATCTTCGGTAATATCACCCTTGACCAGCGCCAGATGCTGGTAATCATCTATCATCGACTGGTACGCTATCAATTTAAACTCGCCATGCACGGTCGGCAAAAAGGTTTCCGCGACTTTTTCGATCAATTTTTCTTTTTTTCTTCTATATCTTATAAGGTCCTCGATAGTACATATCTTCAGATCATGTTTACGGGAGAACTTCATAAGATGCGGCAACCTGGCCATAGTCCCGTTCTCGTTCATTATCTCGCAGATCACGCCCACCGGCCTTTTACCGGCAAGGCGCATAAGGTCTATACACGCCTCGGTATGCCCGGCCCGCACAAGCACCCCGCCCTTCCTGCCTCTTAACGGGAAAACATGCCCGGGTTTGATGAAATCAGACTCCCTGGCTTCGGGGGACGCGAGCGCCTTGATAGTCCTGGAACGGTCATGCGCCGAAATGCCGGTGGTGACTCCTTCCCTGGCGTCTACAGAAACCGCCCAGGCGGTCTTGTAAGGATCCTGCTGGTCCCGGGACATATGGTGAAGGCCCAGGTTTTCCGCCACATCGTCTTCCATGGGAACGCATATAAGACCTCTTCCATGTTTGACCATGAAATTTATCTTCTGGGGCGTGGCATGTTCCGCCGAGACAATAAGATCGCCTTCGTTTTCACGGGACGGGTCGTCCACCACTATCACCATCCGGCCGCGTCTTACATCACTTAATACCTCTTCCACACTGTTGAGCTGTATTTTCATCTTTGTGTTTTTCATCTCACCTCAAAAATAAAAAAACCCTGATGATCATCAGGGTTTTGCGCTGGATTAAATATATTCATATTTAACTTCTTCCATCCCGGCTTTACGGTCGGTACCCGGATCTCACGGGTTCAGGCCAGTTTTAGGGGCCTCGCGGACTTATCTTTTTCAAGCATCACCGCCGGCTAAGGGATTATCGGCCTTCCCGGCCGACGCACCTTACCCTGAAGTTAACATAATTCTAACATAACCGGGTTATAAGTCAAGCATATTTGGAAGGTACTCCTGAACAGGATAAATTCGACTTTACAACTTGCGGACACTAACGTGTCCGCAAGTTGTAGTCTCATTTATTACTACATCATACCCATGCCCGGCATTCCGCCTCCCGGCATACCACCCGGCATACCGCCCGGCATACCGCCTGACTTCTCTTCGGGTTTATCGCATATCAAAGCTTCGGTTGTCAGCATCAACGCGGAAATACTGGCAGCGTTCTGCAACGCCGACCGCGTTACCTTGGTAGGATCAATGATCCCCGCCTCCAGCATATTAGTGTAATCCAGAGTTTCAGCATCATACCCTTTATTGGTGTCTTTTTCCGCATCCAGTTGATTTACAATGACCTCGCCTGACTGGCCGGCATTATGCACTATCTGCTTTACCGGTTCCGCCAATGCCCTTTCGATTATACGCACACCCGTCGCTTCATCTCCGGAAACCTTTAAAGTAGAAAGTTTCTTTCTAGCTCTAAGAAGAGCCACTCCACCGCCCGGCACTATACCTTCCTCAGCCGCGGCTCTAGTCGCGTGAAGCGCATCCTCTATCCTCGCCTTTTTCTCTTTCATCTCTATCTCGGTCGCGGCCCCGACGTTTATCACAGCCACGCCACCGGAAAGTTTCGCCAGGCGTTCCTGCAGTTTCTCCTTGTCATAATCCGAATCACTGGTCTCTATCTGCTTCTTGATCTGGCTTATCCTCGCTTTAACGGCATCCTGTTTACCCGTGCCTTCAACGATCGTGGTGTTCTCTTTGTCTATAGTGATCTTTTTCGCGGTGCCCAGGTCATCAAGCTGTATATTCTCGAGTTTTATGCCGAGATCTTCGGTTATCGCCCTGCCGCCGGTCAAGACCGCTATATCTTCCAGCATGGCCTTTCTCCTGTCGCCGTATCCCGGGGCCTTCACTGCACAACAGCTCAACGTACCGCGCAGTTTGTTTACTACCAGTGTTGCCAGCGCCTCACCTTCGGTCTCCTCGGAAAGGATCAGAAGAGGACGTCCCGACTGTGCTATTTTTTCCAATACAGGAAGCAGGTTTTTCATAGTAGATATCTTCTTCTCATGGATAAGGATATACGGATTCTCCAGTACACACTCCATCCTTTCCGCGTCAGTCACAAAATACGGGGAAAGATAACCCTGGTCGAACTGCATACCCTCGACCAGCTCAAGTGTAGTCTCCAGAGTCTTCCCTTCTTCTACGGTGATCACGCCGTCTTTACCGACTTTTTCCATAGCTTCCGCTATTCTTTCCCCGATGACTTTATCACTGTTCGCGGCGATCGTAGCCACCTGTGAGATCTCTTTGGTGCTGCTGGTTGGTGTAGACATCCCTTTCAGGGTCTCTACAACCGTTTCCACGGCTTTTTCGATGCCCCTTTTGAGCTGCATGGGGTTAGCGCCGGCTGTCACGTTTTTCAACCCTTCTTTGTATATGGCCTCGGCCAGCACAGTTGCGGTAGTAGTACCGTCACCGGCTACATCGCTGGTCTTTGACGCTACTTCCTTGACCATTTCGGCGCCGAGATTTTCATAGACATTTTCCAGTTCTATTTCTTTGGCCACTGTAACCCCGTCTTTGGTTATAGTAGGCGCGCCGAATTTCTTTTCAATAACAACATTTCTTCCTTTAGGGCCCAAGGTCACCTTGACTGCTTTCGCAAGCTTTTCGACACCTTCTAGTATGGATCTGCGCCCCTCTTCGCTGAATTGTAATTGTTTCGCCATTTCTTCCTCCTTTTATCTTCTCTATATTCCCCTTCGTAAATCTCCGGTGGTTTTATTTAGTGACTATGCCCAGGATATCGTCTTCTTTAAGCATAAGAAGGTTCCTGTCATCTATTTTCAGTTCCGTCCCGGAATATTTCCCGAAAATAACAACATCCTCTTCCTTGACTTGCGGAGCAAGGAGCTTCCCGTCATCCGACATCTTACCTGTACCTACAGCCAGGACCTTAGCCTGCTGGGGTTTTTCTTTCGCGGTGTCAGGCAGCACTATACCGCCCTTTGTGACCTCTTCCGCTTCAAGAACTTCAACAAGAATCCTGTCGCCTAGTGGTTTTACTTGCATATCTTTTACCTCCATTCTTTGAAATTTCACATAATTACGGCTTATCCATCGATTAGCACTCTACAAACAAGAGTGCTAAGGAAGTCTATTTTAACCCTCTGGCCGTTTTTGTCAAGATTTTTTTTGAAGAATGTTTTTGGGGAGCAGGGCATTCTGGATTCCGGGCTGTGGGCGTTGGGATTTAGGATTTGGGATCTGGGGGTTAGGGGCCGGGAATGAAGGATGCTCGTTCGTTTCACAATTCACTACAGGGCGCCCACACAGGTGCGCCCCTACAGCTATGGCCATGCATAGAAATATTAAAGTACAACGCAATACGATATACGCAATACGACATACGCAATACGCAATACGAAATGATCTGTCTTCTGTATCCTATATACGCAATACGAAATACGCAATACGACATACGCAATACGCAATACGATATACGATTAGATCTTCGCTGTCTGTGAAGCCCTCTGGCCGGTGCCCAGCACTTCTTCCTTCTGGGCTTTTGTGCCTTTCTCATCATACGGCGATACCACTACCTTACCTTCGAACACTATGACCACCGTACGGTACTTACCTTTGATATATTTTTTCTTGTATTTCTTCTTCTTGTCCTCATAGTAATATTTGTTCTTAGTGCTGCCGCCTGAAGTGTTTTCATCATCAGTCGTGTTATTCCCGTTGTCTTCGCCGTCACCGTCACCTTCACCGTCATCTGTATCACCCTGGTCGTCCCCTTTGTCACCGCCCTGGTCGTCCCCTTTGTCATCACCCGTATCGTCATCCCCTGTGTCATCGCCGTCATCCCACCAGCCGTCATCATCTCCCCCGTCATCGTCTCCCGTCCCTTCATCATCGTCTCCAGAACTGTCGCCATCACCACCCCTGTCATCCCCACCATCTGTATCATCGCCGTCATCATCGTCCAGGTTGATTATATCATTAATATCGCCGTCGCCGTCTCCACCGCCGTCATCGTCATCCCCGCCGCCAAGATCGATATTTTCATCATCTATACCGCCTTCACCAGTATCATCATCTCCACCACCGTCATCTCCGCCTGTATCTCCGCCGTCATCGTCATCCCCGCCTACATCCGGGTCGTCGTCCACAGGGTCGGGATCGTTGCCTATATCATCGTCCGGTTCCGGTTCGAACCAGTTGGTGTTATTCCCCAGGTCCGTCGCCGTACCGGCTCCCCACGGTACAAGGTATTCTCCCGTCATATTGTTCGAATCCTGTACGCTTACCCCGTTCAATACACATGTACCCGTCGGGTTGAACGTCCACTGCATACCCGCCTCCGAACTCGATAATGTCGTGTTCGCCGCCGTGAACGTACCCGTGACATCCTGCGTATCTCCCGCTGAGAATTTGAGTACCTTACTGGTATCTGTAGCTGTAAGGTTGTAAAAATCGTTGTCACCCGATATTACGCTTGTCTCCGTATCGTTATACGTGAATTCCACCGTCGAGGTATCACCGTTGAACGTACCGTTATTGTCCCAGTCACCGTCCACCTGCCATGTCGAGTCGCCCGCGTTCACCGTAACTCCCTCACCTATGGTGACATCATCCGCTATTAATGTCGAACCTATGTTAACCGTCGCCGCGGTTGAACTTGTGAAGTTTATCGCGCCTGAACTTGTAACGTCGCCTACCGCCGAAGTGCCTGTTACGTTGAACGTCACGTTACCCGCGCCTTCTATGTAACCCGCGTCATTATCGAACGATACGCATGCCGCGTCTATCTCGACGTCACCAGCTACGTTCAGGGCGCCTGTCAATGTGAACGTACCCGCGGTATCTATATCGAGTTTACCCGCGATCGCGGTGTTCATTATGTTATGTATCCTCACTTCAGGCGCCGTTATCACTATATCACCCGTATCGTTAAGTATCGTACCGTCACAGCGGAATAAAAGGTCCGCTGTCACGCTCCTGCCCGAAAGGTCCACCTGCGCGCCGTTAAGTACCCTTATCCTCTTGAAATGTATGTTAGCCGGCAGCGCGGGATCATAAGAAGTATCGCCTATGACGATATTGTTGTATTCCCCGGGAACCATACCGAAATCCCAGTTATCCGCGTCTGTCCAGTCGGTACTCGAGTTCGCCGCGTCCCAGGTTATCCATATATCCGTAAAATCCCAGCCTGTGTTACCCCCGGCATCGAACGCTTTTTCGGGTATTATGGTGTTACCCGTATTGTTGGAGTCCTTGACATGCGTGAAGTTTATGCTGATATCACCGGCATCCGCCGTTACGTTTATCTCAGCCGGTGTATTGTTGACTTCGGAGCCTATAAGTATGGGGTGCCCTTTTATACCCGTAAGCGTAAGGCCGCCTTCTATATCCTGTACATCGTCACCTGTACCGAACTTTATCACCTTGTCAGGTGTGGTACATTCAAGGTTGTAGAACGTGCTTGAACCGGTTATCGTGGTATCAGACGCTGTATCGAATATGACTGTAGATGTACCGCCGTCAAAAGTGCCCGCATTCGTCCAGTTATCTCCCACATGCCATGTGGAATCAGACGCCGCTACCGTTACACCTGACCCTATGATGAATGAATCATCCATATCCATCGCGCCTGCCATGGTGTACGCGGCATTTGACGCGCTGTCAAGCGAGATATCCGTCGCGCTTGTAAGGTTGCGTAATGATGAAGCGCCGACGCTTGATAAAGAGATATCATCAGCCGACATGCTGGCGCCTGACAGCATGTTGATTATACCTGCCGATGTAAGGTCGATATCGTGGGTTATGTTCACCGCGCCTGAGAACGTCTGGCTGGTAGTGGTATCCAGGGTTTTTAGTGTACCCGCAGTTACAGCGCCGAAACTTGCCGTACCCGAATCTACCAGCCTTACAAGGCCGGTGCCGGTTATCGTACCCGCTGTCAACGCGCCGTCCGTGCCCGCGTCCAGTATAAGATCGTTTGACGCGCCTGTGACTTCGCCTATATTCAGTATGGCTCCCCCGGCAGCGTCCAGGTCGGTAGAGAATACGGTATTACCGTCAAGCGTGACTGAGCCTGTATCCATCCTGTCGCCGGAAGTCCTTATAACGCCATGTGTTATAAGATCTGAGTTCGTGGTGTCCACACCGCCGGCAAATGTGAAGGTATCG
>Ga0272443_10000688_pt1 | contig 58313 bp, 58 predicted proteins | sample SSMAcet12_FD_193581 | JGI IMG/M metagenome (GOLD analysis project Ga0272443, IMG submission 193581) | Marine sediment archaeal communities from Little Sippewissett salt marsh, Falmouth, MA, United States - SSM-Acet-12 | ecosystem: Environmental > Aquatic > Marine > Wetlands > Sediment ... | reverse complement strand
GACTTACCCTATGCCGTATGCCGAGGTAGCACAGAGGACTCCCGAGCTGCTTTCATAGAACCACTGCTCGACCCGTTCCCGTTCTTCCCTCTCCATTCCGGCATGGTATGAAGACACCTCAATTCCCTCGAGATGTTCGCGTAGTCTCTCAGCGACGAGTTCAGTCTTCCTGCGGGAACGGAAGAAGACGATGGCAGGGCGTAGAGAGGGCAGGACAAGAAGAAGGCGGAGGGAAAGGTCCTTGGAGAGGGTGCGCATCACTCGATACTGAATATTCTCCCGGTCACTGCTTCCCCGTATGGTATGATAGTTCTGTCCCTGAAAGAGGTATGTCCGGATCACTGAGGCATTCGCCCTGTCGAGTGTGGCCGTGAAGGCCAGTACCTGATGAGGAGCAATCTTTGCTATGTGAGAACCCAGATGCAGGTAGGCCGGGCGGAAGGTGAGGCCCCACTGGGCGATTACATGCGCTTCATCGACCACGGCAAGAGAAACCGGCAGAAGAGCAATCCGTTTCCTCACCGATTCGATTTCGAGTATCTCACAGGTGAGAAGCAGGAATGACGCAGAACCTGATGACAAGGTGAAAAACAGAGATTCTCTTTCTTCAGTGGACTGTCCGCCGCGCAGGACGACTGCGTTTTCACCGAGCGCCTCGATTCTTCGTTTCTGATCGTTCAGCAGAGAAAGCAGCGGGTAGACGATCATGGTGATTCCATTGATGATAAGAGAGGGAAGCATGAAGCAGATACTCTTCCCTGCCCCGGTGGGGAGAATGACAAGGAGATTATTATGCCTACCCTGTTCCTCCTTCTCAAGGATTGTACGAACAACAAGTTCCTGAAAAGGGTAGAGAGAGGTCAGTGAGAACCGGTTTCTGAGAGTGGACAGAACAAGATCCTTCATATCATTGATTACTCACCATGCATGATAACTGATTCTGCTCACCATATCTGATGTCTCCTGCATTGTGTCAGACAGAAGAACAGGTTTGAGCGGGACAGGTCTCCGTGTATTGATGATCTGCCCATCCGGGTTCATCCACTGAACCAGACGTGGAATTTTCAATTCATCGGGTTCCCACCGGGAAGAGTCAGTACACACTGTGAAAGCATCACTCCCGTACCTTGCCTGATGGAATGTGACTTTGTTCCTTTATTATTTTCTTCATCACCCCTATACTCTTCTTCAAGGAGTTATTGATGGAATTTTTAACAACTGAGACATTTAAAGAGAAAGTATTCAACTGGGAAGAGAGCCAGGAATGGAAATTCAGAGGGGAAGTTCCCTGTATCATAGATTTCTATGCCGACTGGTGCGGTCCATGCAAGATGGTTGCCCCAGTCCTCGAGCAGCTTTCAAAAGAGTATGAAGGGAAGATTAATATCTACAAGGTAGATACGGAAGACCAGCAGGAGCTGGCAGGAATGTTCGGTATTCAGAGTATTCCTTCAATTCTTTTCTGCCCGATGGAAGGTCAGCCTCAGATGGCCATGGGAGCTTTGCCGAAGGCTTCCTTCGAGAGCGCCATCTCTGATGTGCTGAAAGTAACGAAATAACCTGGAGAAAGCACCTCCGGACACATCAGCATCAGCTGATGTGCTGGAGATTATCAGGAAAATGCTCCGGCGTGAGTGATACAGATGTATCACCGTGGTTTTATGCCCTCGTGTCAGCGATGAGGTATACCTGAAGTGAATTGAACGAAACTCACCAGGATGTTCAATCCGAAAAGGATAACCGGTTTGGATGTGTATCGGAGAGCGGAAAGAGAATTTTCTGGTGTACCGCACAGACTTGTCTGGTCCATCCCTTCCACCATGTACAGGAGATGCGTCCCGAGACGCACCCTGTATGTTCCTGTATGCGTTCTGGCGTGGAGTCTCTCCTACTCCACTATAGTGATCCATCCCTCCGGACCCTCGATATCACCGAACTGGATACCGCTGAGTGTGTCATAGAGCTTACGTGTCACCGGGCCTGTTTCACTCTCGCTATAGAAGACATGAAGCTGGCCGTTGTACTCGATTCCGCCGATCGGCGTAATAACCGCCGCAGTCCCGCAGGCGCCGGCTTCGGTGAACGCATCAAGATTCGTGATCGGCACATCACGCTCTATAACGGTCATTCCGAGTTTATTCTCTGCAATGTCCATCAGGGACCGCTTAGTAATACTTGCGAGGATAGAAGGGGATTTCGGCGTAATGAACTCATTGTCTGCTGTAATGCCGAAGAAGTTCGCTGCTCCCACTTCCTCTATGTTCGTATGAGTCGTCGGATCAAGGTAGATACAGTCAGCGTACCCCTGGTCTCCCGCTTCTTTATGAGGAAGCATCGATGCAGCATAGTTGCCTCCGACCTTAGCCTGTCCGGTTCCGTGCGGTGCTGCACGATCCATATCGGTGACGGAGAAGTTGACAGGAGTGAGCCCTCCCTTGAAATAGGGCCCCACGGGTACGCAGAATACACTGAATATGTATTTCGGTGCCGGTTTCACTCCGATATTGTCACCTACTCCTATGACAAAGGGTCTCAGGTACAGGGTCGCGCCGGTTCCGTAGGGAGGTACCCATTTTTCATTGGCCAGGATGACCTGTCTGCAGGCATCGATGAACTTATCTTCAGGAACCTCAGGCATCAGGACTCTGTGGCAGCTGAGCTGCATTCTCTGTGCGTTCAGGTCTGGACGGAATAAACGAATCTTGCCGTCTTTTCCGCGGTAGGCTTTAAGCCCCTCGAAGCACTGCTGACCGTAGTGAAGGGCTGTCGAGGCTTCACTGATGTGAAGCATGTTGTCTTCGGTCAGGACCCCATCATCCCAGGAACCGTTTTCCCACACCGAAATATAGCGTTTATCTGTCTTAATATAGTCGAAACCGAGAGTTTCCCATTGTGGTAATGTGTGTGCCATAGCTATCCCCTTAAAAGATTGTGGTGTGGAATCGATTGAATTCCTGTTGTTTTGCACCATCATACACCAATATCATAAACGCTACAATTATCTTCTGTTTAACAGACTGTTTTGAAACAAAGATTTTTTCCTCTGCACGAACACCCTGTATAGGTCTGGAGCCTGGAATACTTTTTGCTGGGAGATCTGCTTTTCAGGAATCTGGCTGATGAGTGTCAACTACTTCGCCTCTTTCCTGCTCATCTCTATCCTTTTCATCCTTTCAGCTTAGTACTGCCTTGTTTGAAAAGGTCTTGTTATCTCTGAACAGGTATGAGGTATTGTAATCACTGAACAATGACACAGACACGTGAAAAAGGGTGCGTGACAGTGTTTCTCCTGTTACAATGTGAAGAAACGGTACGAGAAGGAGCTGCAGCATGGGATTGAACACAGTACTGAACCCGCAACTGTTCCAGGGTAGGAAGAAGGGTTCTCCCTATTTTGAAGGCTGGTATTTCAAGATGGCAGTGTCTGAGCAGGAGAATGCTGTCCTTTCTGTGATACCCGGGATTTCCCGGGATGATGACCCGGAGAAATCTCATGCGTTCATTCAGGTGATAACCAGTCTCACAACAAAGAGCTGGTACATCAGGTATCCGCTCGAGGAGTTCCATGCAGACGAACATACCTTCCTTATCACTATAGGACTTAACAGGTTTTCGCTTGACGGGATAGTGCTTTCGATAGATCACGAGGATCTTCACCTGCATGGGAGGGTATATCATAGTGAGGTGCACTCGTTTCCCGTGACCCTCCTCCAACCCGGGATCATGGGGTGGTACCGATACGTTCCCTTTATGGAGTGTTTTCACGGGGTAGTGTCGACCCATCATGTATTGAAAGGTGTTATGACGCTCAACAATGATACGGTTGACTTCAACAGGGGCAGGGGGTACATAGAAAAGGACTGGGGAACGAGTTTCCCCTCCGCCTGGGTGTGGATGCAGTCGAACAGTTTCCCGAATTCCTCAGTGAGCTGTATGCTTTCGGTAGCTCGTATACCATTTCTCTTCAGGACCTTCACCGGCTTTCTCGGGTTCGTGGAGGTCGATGGGAGACTGATCCGTTTCGCAACCTATACCGGCGCACGGATAGAGACGTTTTCCTGCACTGATAGTGCATGCACTGTGGGCATCAATACCGGCAGAGAACACATCGAGTTGAATGCATCACTCGGCAGTGCATCCCATCTGAAAGCGCCACGACAGGGTTCGATGGACAGGATCATCACTGAGAGTGTCATGGGAACCATCGCACTGAAGATCTGCGAGAAAGATGGCACGGTCAGCTTCAGCGAGACCGGAATTCTTTCGGGTATAGAACTTTCTGAGACGCAGGATCTTGAGTTGTGAAGGCCTCGGGATAGAGGAGGGTGGTCAAAGAATCTCCTGTCAGTGACTGAGAATCCAGTGTGCTATGTCATCGATCACCTCAGACTCAACGTTCTGGGCGATACGGTACTCCTTCCTGATATCCCTGAGTGTTCCGTATTTCGATTTCATGAACAGGTGGTTGAGACCGGGATACTCCTTGAAGGTCACGGTTCCCTTATCACCGCATAGCTGCCGATACTGGAGAAAATCCTGTTCCAGAGAAATCTGGGCATCCTTTAGACCCTGTAGAATCAGCACAGGCTTATTGAGAGGCATGAGATAATCTCTCACCGGATGTTCTGCCATCTCTTTAAAGTACCATGCGCTGATACCCCCCATCACCTTTTTGGCCTTTGCTTCGGCTTCACTCATCTCATTAATCGCTTCGAAGGTCTTTCTGACTTTAGCAATCTGTTTTCTGGCAAGGGGTTGAAGAAGTCGTGGCAACTGATCGAGGACAGCCTCGTTCTGGCTTACCATGACTTCGCCCAATGTCCGGGGGGAACCTGCGGCAATGATGAGTCCGGTAAAATCTCCCCCTTCGGCATCTATCCGGGGTGCCAGCATACCTCCGAGTGAATGACCGAAAATGAAAACCCTGCTACTGTCGATTCGGTCATCAGCCTTGAGCAGCTGTGAAGCCAGCACGGCATCTTTGATTGTTTCGGTTCTGACAGTCTGTTCTTCTGCAGGAGCTTTCTTCATCGCTCTTCCATAGACCTTTGTCCGTTTGTCATAGCGAAGGACTGCGATCCCCTTTGCTGCGAGGCCTTCGCTGATATCGTAGAACGGTCGATTCCTGAATAGTGTCTCATCCCTGTCGGTTGGGCCCGACCCATGAACAAGGACCACTGCCGGTACCGGGAAAGAGAGGCCTTCCGGGAAAGCAAGCGTACCACCAAGAGGGTAAAGCGTGTTTTCACCGATGACAATAGCCTGTTCCATGGCATCACCTCCTGAAAAGTATCATAGTACGGAGCTGACTGTTCGTACACAAAAAAAATCGGGTGATATTTCTGTCACAGAATGAGGGGTGTAAAAAGACGGCTGTCACAGGAAGAGCACCTTGAAGTCCTTCAGCGCCAGTTCCACGATTCGCTTCAGAGAAGGTGGCATGAACATCAGAGGCTGGGTGCATTCAGGAGAGTCTCTCGGCACCCTTGACGGATCCGGTCTCAGGTACGGCCTGTTTCTCCAGGGCTGTCCTCTCACTGCCGGTATTTTCAGGATACTGCCACATGGAAGACAGAAGGAAGGACTCCCGGTGATTATCGGAATGCGCCTGACACGATTTTTTGCTGCAGAACACGTATCAGAAACGGTGGAGTGACCAACAGTGAAGGGAGCCTCCTACGCAGAGTTCGTGCTCCTCTCGATATCAAAGGTCCTGATGGAGCGTACTGCAGGGATATCCCCAAAAGGGCTCATGCACACCCTCGCGTACACCTTGAGTCAAGTGAAAGAGACGTTAGAGGGTGATATCCCTGGTATGGACGAACTCAACCTCCCTGTCACGATAGATGCCTCTTTTGTCCTCAGGTAGAAGAGTCGCGATGCGCATCATGATCTCCTGCATCAGCTCCTCCCTTCCCTGGGCACTGAGGCGGCTACCCGTATCGATGATCTCGTAGGGTGTTCCCACTGCGATATGCAGGGGCGTCCGTCTCAACGGCCAGCGATATGATTTGCGATCCTCGAACCCGAGCGTGACGATCGGTATGATCGGGGCCTTCTCCCGGTATGCGATATAGGCTACCCCGCTTTTCCCTTCCTGAAGGACCCCGCTGCGACTGCGTGTCCCTTCAGGTGCGATTGCCAGGATCTCCTGCCTTTTCAATACGTTGAAACAGGCGTTCATCGTCTCCCGACCCATCGAGTCCCTGTCAACGGGTATTGTCTTCCATCGATGCATGATAAACCGGGTTACAGCATGGTCCCAGAGCTGTTTTTTTGCCATAGCAACCAATGTCCTCGGCTGCATGAACACATACAGAAGAGGGGCATCAAGAAAGTGAGTGTGGTTGGCAGTTATAATAAGAGGCCCTTCCTTCGGTACCTGGGTAAGGGGGGACGGGTCAAATCTGTAGAAGATCCTGAAAATGCCGCGTATAGTTCCGTTGATGACTGGGTCGATAATGTTCATAGCTAGAACTATACGGTGCAGAATCGAAAAGGTAAACAGTTAATCGTCGGTATGTTTCTTTCTGCGTGTCAGTGAGAGTCCTCCGAACCCGCTTATGATGGCAATGTAGAACCCGGCATCATACCACCAGCCGGTGTTGTGGGTGTCATAGATCCTTATATTGTCATTGAACAGGGATACGATCAGTGACAGTGGAGCCATCCACCCGTGCCAGATGCCCATCAGGAAGCCGGCCGGCTTCTCAGGAGCTGAGACAGCCTCGGGAAGGCATGAGGTGATGAGCAATACACAGAGAATGATGAGAAATGGGGCGAATCGTTTCATCGAAATCTCCTTATGATAACAGGACAAGAGATGTTGCCATCAGCAGCATCCCTCCAATGACTCCACCGATTGCTATATGGTGTTCTCCATATTCTTCTGCCGTGGGCAGCAGCTCGTCAAGAGAAATATACACCATGATACCTGCAACCATGGAGAACACGATACCGAAGGTTATGTCATTGAACACGTTTTTCAGTAGGAAGTACCCGATAAGTGCTCCCACAGGTTCACTAAGTCCGGACAGGAATGAGAGGTAGAAAGCTTTTTTCCGGCTCTTGGTCGCGTAGTAGATCGGTGCCGACACAGCAACACCTTCAGGTATGTTGTGAATTGCAATGGCAACGGCAATGCTGACTCCGAGAGTGGGGTCGGTCAGCGCGCCGATGAAGGTCGCAAGCCCTTCTGGAAAGTTATGGATACCGATTGCCAGGGCACTGAACATCCCCATTCTGAGCAGCCTCTTGTCATTCGCGGCTACTTCTCCAGTTATCGCTTCGGGGTGATTTGCCATCTCGTGAGGGTTCTCGTAGTTCGGAATAAGCTTGTCTATAATAGCTATCAGAGCGATTCCAGCGAAGAAGGCGATGGTTGTCACCCAGTAGCCCGTTCTCGCGCCTAATGCCTCGCCCAGTGCCTCTTTTGCCTTGAAGAAGATCTCTATCATCGAGACATAGATCATGACTCCTGCAGAGAATCCAAGAGATAAAGCGAGTATCTTCGGATTGAACTTTTTGCTGAAGAATGACATAAGGGAGCCCACGCCCGTTGCGAGCCCGGCGAACATGGTAAGGCCGAAGGCGAATAGAACATCATAATTATCCATAACAGGATAGTAGCAAAAAGGAGATGTGTCGGCAATCAGAAAAGAATAAAACATTCTCATCCTTGTGCCTTTCTGTGCCATGCATTATCCTGTAGATACTAAGCGTATGGAGGAACTATGCATAAAGCAGATGGACAACGGTACATTCAGATGAAATATCGGAAGGTCGGCAACAGCGGCCTTGCTCTCCCCCTGGTCTCTCTGGGACTGTGGCATAATTTCGGGGGAATCACGCCCTACCAGACGGCAAAGGAGATGGTCTTCACCGCATTCGATTCAGGTATCACTCACTTCGATCTGGCAAACAACTACGGTCCGCCGCCGGGCAGTGCTGAGGAAAACTTCGGACGGATCCTTCACGAGGATCTGGCACGCTACCGGGACGAGATGGTGATTTCGACAAAGGCGGGGTACCGCATGTGGCCCGGCCCGTACGGAGAATGGGGCAGCAGGAAATACCTGTTGAGTTCTCTCGACCAGTCACTTAAGAGGATGAAACTTGATTATGTCGATATCTTCTACTCTCATAGATTCGATCCCGACACCCCTCTTGAAGAGACTATGAGTGCTCTCGAAACAGCCTACCGCTCCGGGAAAGCCCTCTACGTGGGAATCAGTTCCTATTCAGGCGAAAAGACCCGGGAAGCCTATAAGATACTCTCCTCTATGGGAATCCCGCTTCTCATACATCAGCCGAGTTACTCGATGCTGAACAGATGGGTGGAAGGGGACCTTCTCGAAACACTAGATGAACTGAAGATTGGCAGTATCTGCTTCTCTCCTCTGGCACAGGGAATGCTGAGCGATAAATATCTCAACGGGATACCGAAGGAAAGCAGAGCCGCAGACAAGGATTCAGCTCTCAGCCAGGAGCTTCTCACTGCCGAGAACCTCGAACGCATCAAGGGATTGAACGAGATTGCCAGACAGAGAGGTCAGAGTCTCGCTCAGATGGCTCTCTCGTGGGTTCTGAGGCGTAAAGAAGTAACCAGTGTTCTCATAGGTGCACGTAACTCATCCCAGATTCATGAGAATATAGGCGCTATCGACAATCTGGAGTTCTCAGATGACGAACTATCCCAAATCGATCGATATGCTGTCGAAGGGAAGATCAACCTTTGGAAGGCTTCAAGCAGCCACTGAACCATTTCTTTTCCCTATAATGCAGGCGGCGTCCTGAGATGCTACAAGTAGTGTCTCAGGCCGACGCTCATCATAACGTAACTTCCTTCAAGACCTTCACTGAGGGTTTCATCGTCACCAATAAGTAGAAGCATACCTCCCCCGAACTCACTGAACCAGGAGTTGTGTTCGGTGAAGCGGTATTCGAACCCTGCTCCGCCGCCGATCTCAAAGACATAGGGAGCTTCTAAAGGGTTGTGTCCGCTCTGGAAAATGATCCCTCCCTCACTGCGTGCAAACCCGTAGGTGATGTGATCCCTGCCATGGTGACTGAGGAACATAACCCTCACAGCGAGCGTCAGCAGATCAAGTTCAAGCGCCTGCTCATCAGGAAGATAGAGATTTAAGCCTGTATGGACTCTGAAACGGGGAGCATTCGACTCTCCCGCCGGGAAGGCCAACTCGATTCCGCCGCCTCCCTTTCTGCTTTCCAGTACTGCATAGGTACCATATGATACACCGGAAGCTGCATGCAGGGTGCTGAAAACAGTGGCTGTGAGAAAGATAATGGTGTAAATTCGTGTCCTCATGTACGAACGATACTCGAGAATACCAGATATTGCAACGGATTCAGAAAAGTACTTTTTTTGGATGTGAATTCTCAATGAGGAGAGATAAAACCGTTTCTGTATCCGGCAAACGTATGGTACAGTAACAGTACCATGTGTTGAGGAGCGTACATAATGAGAAGGACAACAAGAATTTCCCCTATCGTTGCGATAGTCGTTTTGAGTGTGATCGTGGCTCTGCCGCTGGGCGCTGAAGGCGTGACAAGCGTGAAAGTGCTCGGCTCTGATATCCCTGAATTCAAGGTCGAAGGGGCGTACACCTATACGATCGACATGCTTCAGGGGGAGGGCATGCTGACACGCGGCAACAACCTGAAAGTGAAGACAGTGGTTGGTGTTTCTCCGATAGCTTCGACGGTTTCTGTCGATGCAGTGCTTACTCCCGTAGCCGTTGCAGAGCTCTCTCTCGGAGGTGCTGTCGGAACAGGCTGGGACTTCAGCCCTCTCGACAATGAAGGCCTCCGTATCGGTGCTTCGGATGATACTGACACCTACGTGAGTGATTCCCTTGGCGGAGTCTATCTGAAGGCAAAGGCGGGAGCTGCTCTCCAGTTCGACACAGGAGCGGTGTTCGAAGGCGATTGGAAGAGTGTTCTTATGAGAACCTATCAGGAAGTCTCCTACCAGATGTATACGGGAGCCGGCAGTGATGACTGGTGGGAGTACGAGTCAAGCGGTGCACGGACCAACGATTTCGAGTACCGGGCTGAATATGTCGTAGGCTACAGGATGCCTCTGGTGGTGAACCTTGTCGGCCTCATGCTCGAAGTCGAAACACGCGGTCTCACCCTTGATACTCCCCAGGACACGACCTATGTACTCGGCCTGCCCATCAATATGAGCTTCGACTGGGGGCTTGATGTGACCCTCATCCCGCAGCTGAATCTGCATGAAGAGGGTGCTGATATCTATAAGCGCGTTGCTGCCATGGCTACCTACACCTTCTAGAGGTGCCGGGATCGTTTGATTACCCCTTCGACAGGTTCGAAGGGGTAACCGGCGCAGGCCGGCCTGCATTCTGAGAAAATCACATAGGTCCTACCTGGAAGACGATTTCCATTCCGGTAACTTCGAGTAGTCAGGAATGGCACAGGCAGAAATGTAGGTGTGAAGAAGAGCTTCGAGCTCTTCAAGACGCCTGGTGAGCTCGATAGCCCTCTGTTCAGCTTCTTCACTCACGAGGTAGGCGATATCTACCCCGAGACCCTGAGCGATTGCATTGAGATTGTCAATCTTGGGGAACCTTCCGTACGTTTCGATTCCACCGATATAGCCTGTATGAAGGTTAGAGCGGATTGCAAGTTCTTCCTGCGTCATATGCTTTTCTTTCCGAAACTTTCTGATGTTGTCAATGATTCGCTTCTGCAAGGCAGTTCGGGGCATATCTATCTCCTCTTACGTATTGGTTATACGGCCACTATAGACCGAGAACCTCTCTGGGGAAATATCTATACAGTAGTAATAATTCCTTATGCTGCCTGATCAATAATGATGTGTTGACAATATAAGTTATTTAATTATAAAGAATAAAGTTTAATCTATAATTAGATTTGCATAAAATATAATTTGTGCAAAAAAATTGTCAGTGATAGCGATCTCTGTCGGGAGGTGTGTACTGATTGTTATAAAAAACTGCAGGGGATCAGCTTCTCCTGGCAGGAGAGGTGCACAAAAGAGGGTGGTTTCCAGTGTTCTGCCACACAGCAGCTTCAAGCTGCAGGATGGCGCATTGTGACACACATCTACACGAGATGGTGGCTGACCTTCGAAGGGTATGCATATCGATGAAGTCTGCTTTATCCTGAGCACCATGCCATCATGGGCTGTGTATTTGATATCGAGTGCCTGTGGTCATGAAGGTTGATACATGGGATCATGAAGATTTCGGTCGCTTGTCCCTGTACATCGCTTTGTCAGCCTTTTTCAGCAACTGTGTGAGAGATTGATTCGTATCCGGTCCACATTCGACTATGCCGCATGCCAGAGAGACTTCAAAGGGATAATCACAATGCTTAAGGTTTTTCTTTAATCTCGTTTTCATAGTCTGAGCAGTATCTGGAGAAGTATTCAATGCAACTACGACAAACTCATCGCCGCCAATTCGGCCGATGATATCCGAATCCCTGAATGTATCACGCATCACCTGTGCAACCGAGACAAGGACCGAATCACCCATATCATGGCCATAGGTGTCATTGATTATTTTCATGCCATTCAAGTCCATGAACAGGATTGTGTTCATCAGACCCGAGCGTTTGGCGTGTCGCAATTCCTGTTCAGCGGCAAGGGTAAACCCTCTCCGGTTGAAAAGTCTCGTCAGAGAATCTGTTACCGATAACGCTTTCAACTGTTCTTCCGCTGCTTTTCGAGCAGTTATATCCCTGGCAAGGATCAACAGCAGAGATTGTTCTCCTTTGACCGTTTCCAAAAATTTTGCAGATACTTCACCAAGGAACATGGAACCATCTGAGCGAACCAGATTTACTTCGGAATACAGCTGCTCGCCTTTTTCCATTGCATCGAGGAGTAACGTTTGCATTGCCATCTGTTCGGGAGGGTTTACAAACGAGCCGATCCACAGTCCCTTGACAGCTTCCTTCTGTTGATAGTTGAAGAGCTTCAGGGCTTTTTCGTTGAAATCGAGTATCGCTCCTTCCATACTGGCCAATACTATGGCATCCGGGGAAAGCTCGACAATCGACTGATAGAGGCTCTCTGTCTTTCGCAGCTGTTGTTCCGTATTATAGGTTTCCGTGATATCCCTCACAACCCCTATGGCAAACCCATGGTGTACTGGCGTGCCGGGTTTGATTTCAAGCAATGCGGTGGAACCGTCTTTCCTCAGGCTCTTTACTGTTATCAGCGATGACGGTTCGCCAGAAAGCTGAAAATCGGTATACCTTTGCAGCATTTCCTCTTTGAAAGAGGGTTCTATGAACTCCATGAAGGATCGCCCGATAATTTCATCGGGGTTCTCACAGCCCAGAATTTTTACCAGTGCCGCATTCACATAGACAAACATGCCCTCTGGGTTGGTTTCATATAACCCGTCATTCAATCTGTCGGCAAATGTGCAGGACTTCAGGTCCTGTTGTGAATCTGTGATCTTCTCTTCTGAATTGGCCGCTGAATCATTCATCCGCATTTCTCCGTCGTGTTCTCATTGGACGATTCACGTTTTCTTCTCAATCCTTTCTGGAAGGTCCCTACATTCTATGTGTGAAACGATTGTCTGGCAACAGAATAATTCAGAGAGAAATGAAACGCTGGTGCAAAATGCTGTGAGAATCTGGACAAACAAGGATTACACTTGCAGTGATCCCTCATGAGTATCGAAGGTTTTTTGAAAACCACGACAGCCGAGAGACTCATGGACCGCCGTTTTTGGGTACTGTTTTCATGCAAAGAGAACTGCTGGTCCGCATCCCGGCTTAAGACTGAAAGGAGGGAGTGCTGCCAGTTTGTTCCACCGGAACATGCCCCGGGTGTCTGCTCACACTGCTCTGGTGTGCCTGCCGGTCGGCGATCGTATCCGGTCATTCAATGAGATGACTGGAAGCCTTGCGAGCATAAGTGAAGGCAAGGCCGCCCGGATCCACGGTGACACGGTCCGATATTCCCCATTGAACCGTACCGTGTACATGAACCGGTTTATCCTCGGGGCTGAGTGCAGATGGATATCCATTTCAGGATATCAAATCATGATTACGCTGTTACAAGTATGTACTGCAAATTGGTGGTTCTTGTTGGGAAATGGGATGTATGAGATACTCACACCATGAAGAAAAGTTCTCAAGCATACCAGCTTAAAGATATGAGCACTCTGGCCATACGTTCGCTTGAAGCATCAGATGCCCCCTTGCTGGTTTCTTACATGGCTTCCATATTTGCCGAGTCTCCCTTTCTTACCCTCTATAGTGATGAGTGGAAGACAACCATTGAAGATGAAGAAAAGATTTTGGAGGCTGCAGAAATGGCCGGAAACAGGCTGATGCTTGGAGGATTCCTCAATCATGACCTGGTAGCTCCCTGTGATTTTGCTCCTGTGGGACCTGTCTACAAGATTGCCCATCGATGTCAGATAGGAATTTCCGTAAAGGATACACAACACGGTAAAGGGATCGCCTCCTTCATGATGGATAATTTGCTCTCGGCAGCAAAACAGTCAGGGTTTTACCAGATGGAACTGGAAGTGGTTTCAAGCAACAATACGGCCATCAAGCTATACGAAAAATTCGGGTTTCGAAGGATTGGCACAATCCCGCACGGGTTCAGGTACAGGGAAGGGTATCATGAAGACTTGCTGTTGATGGTGAAGAGACTCTGATTCTCATGATGTCTATACTACGGAATAATCAATGTATGTATTCGAATGCCTTCATCCGGGATGATGCAGAAAACAAAGAATTCACCCCCATCCGACTGATTATGCAATCCTGTCTCTGTTGTTTGCTTGTATATCGCCGGGCAGTATGTTCTTCTCTTCCTGTTATGAGGTTCTGCTCCCTGACAGTGTTTTGTTTAAACCTGCCAAACCGTCATGCATCCCGTGTGATGAGAGTTCTGTTCCTGAAGGGGACGGTTGTGATAGGTGTCTGATAAAGCTCAGAGAGACAATTCTGGTTCAATACATCTTTCTGAGTTCCACTGTACAGGATCGTCCCGTTTTTCATCATGAGGATGAGAGAAGCCATTTCGGATGCTAATGAAGGGTCGTGAGTGGTGATGATGAGCGTCTTTCCTCGTTTTTTCAGGAGTGTCAACATACCGATGATACGGGCAGTATTGGCCGGGTCAAGTGCACTTGTCGGCTCGTCCAGGAGAATGACTTTCGGGTTTTGCGCGAGTATCCGTGCAAACAGGAGCAGCTGGTGTTCACCTCCGCTCAACTCTCCGGCAGGGCGGTGACCAAGGTGTGACAGCCCAACATCCTCAAGAGCCTGCCGTGCAATGTGAACGTCCTCCCGGGAGGGGCTTTTCATATGGTGCAGGTAGGGAGCCCTTCCAAAGAGTGTGAACTCGAAGGCGGTGAACGCGAATCGCGATCTCTCCTCCTGAGGTACGAGGCCGACGAGTCTTCCCATTTCCTGTTTCGTGTACCTCTGAATGGGCACGTCAAACAGGGAAATGTTCCCGGTGGAAGGTTTTCTGAAGGAGAGAAGAAGGTCCATGAGTGTTGACTTTCCTGCGCCGTTGGGACCCAGTATGACAGTGGTTTCGGCTTCAGGGAAGGAGAAGTCGAACTCTTTCAGTGCCTTCTGCCCAGTATTCTCATAGATATAACTGACATCGGCCAGGGAAAATGCATTCATAGGTTCGCCTCGGCTTTCCTTCCTGAAAGGATAATGATGAACAGTATCGCACCAAAGATGCTGGTGATTATTCCCAGGGGTATCTCACCGGGCAGGAGGGTCCGTGCTGCGGTGTCACTGAGCAGCAGGAACAGCGCACCCATCAGCATGCTTGCCGGCAGTGCGTAGCGGGAATCACTTGAGAAGAGACGACGTGCAAGGTGCGGTACGATGAGACCTATCCAGGAGACCAGACCCGCGACCGAGATGATACTCGTTGTGATGAGGGTTGCTATCACGAGGAGGATGATCCGTTCAGTGATGACACGCAGTCCCAGAGTGTGACCGGTCCTGTCCGGCAGAGAGAGAAGATTGATCCTCCACCTGAACAGAAGGAGTACGAACAGTCCGCTTGTCATGACCGGAGAGGTGCTGAGTACCCTCTCCCATGTGATATTGTACAGTCCTCCCATCATCCAGAAGGTGATCTCCTGCAGACTCGTCATCGGGTCTGCCAGTACTTTGATGATCGACAGGAAACTGTTGAACAGCGCTCCGACAGCGATACCGCTCAGCAGAAGCCGAAGAAGCCATCCTCCGAACCGGAACATTTTCGCGAACCGGTAGGAGAGGTAGAGGGCCAGCAGGGCAGCGACAGTAGCATGCACCTGTATCAACAGAGGATGGTACCCAAGGAAAACTATGGTAGCAGCTGCCCCGAAGGCAGCACCCTGAGAAACACCGAGAAAACCGGGCTCAACCAGGGGGTTGGCAAAGAGCATCTGGAAAACGAAACCCGCTGCAGCAAGAGATGCTCCTCCAAGGATCGAGATGATAATGCGTGGAGTCCGCAACCTGAGGATGATCTGCCTCAGCAGAGGAGCGCTGACCGTCTGTGTCGGTCCTATGGCGAACGAGGTCCCGTACCGTCCCAGCCACACTGCCGCGAAGGCTGCCGCTACAAGAAGGAGAGCCAGGAACAGGAGACGTCTTCGGTACCGTCTCTCCATCTGTGCGTATTCAGTGTTCATGGTTCCCCCTCACCCTTCTCACGCCATCAGCGCAGGGATGCACGGTACAGAGATACCAGGTGGGCAAGTTTTTCCTCGTCCTGCAGACCATACAGGCGGGTGTAGAAATCACGCAGTTGCTCCTCCATGTCAAGGGATGTGAACTCTGAGGGATAGAGAGTCTTGGCAAGCCACTGAAGGGCAAGTATCCAACGGCTGTCGCTCTGGAAATAGTTCACATAGTCACTAGGAGCCAGATAGACCCGATTATTTTTTACGGCCTTCAGTGATGCATAGAGAGGAGAGTCATATATCTGATCCACATAATCACCCCCGTGCCGGCGGTAGCTGACGATGATGATCACATCAGGGTCCCAGGCGCTGATCTGTTCAAAGCCCACTACAGACCATCCGTTTGAAGCGTTCAGTGAATCGTCATACACGGGGATTCCTCCCGCTTTGGTGATGATCTCCTGCTGTATCCAGTCCCCGGGGGCTACCGAGAAGCTCGTGATTCCATCCCCGGTGGTCGCCTGAAGGACCAGAACACGCATCTTGGGGCCTGAAAGGGGAGTGGTAGCAATATTCTGCTCCTTTTCCTCGAAGAAACGTGTGATCTCAAGTGCTCTGTCGTTCTCATTGAGAAGCTCTCCCAGAGAGAGAATCTCCTCACTCCAGGCTTTCGCACTTTCCAGATCAAGTGCGTACAGAGGGATCCCGAACGGTTCGACAACAGGTTCCAGAGCACTTCTGTTCCTCAGTTTTGTCACTATCAGGTCAGCCTGCATCGAAATCAGCTCTTCCGCTCCGATCGTCTGTGCGAGCCGTTCAGGGTTCTCCTCATCACGCAGAAAGGCGAAGAAGTCCCCGAGACCCTGATTCGTCTTTGCCATGGACACCGTTGCGGTGTGTGCTGTATCAAACATGAACAGGGCATCGGCCGGAATCAGAGCCGCCTTGCCTACTACAGCAATATGGGAGGGGGGAGAGGCAAGCTCCACACGCTGTGATGCGGCATCCGTGACAGCGGTGACGGATTCCTGCGTTTGTTCTATCTGCCCCGCACCGCTCAGAATGGTAAGAGCAGAGAGAAGGACCATAGTAGTCATAAAAAGGCTTCGTTTCATGTAAGTACCTCATCATTTCAGTTTCTGTAGTGAAGCATACCAATATTCATATGAAAACACAATGGCATTTTTTTATCCTGTGACACTCAGATGATACACACTCTCCTGCGGGTATCTCGCCCGACAAGCTTGATTCACTTATCGATTCGGAGTACTCTGTTGGTACTTAACAGATGGGTGAAAACAATGAATAACGAACATACGGTCAGGGAAAGGATATCGGCAGCACGGAAATCACAGAGAGTTCTCGAGACTCTCTCCGGAGAGATGAGGAACCGGATGCTGGAACATATTGCCGAAGCACTCAGCTCATCCACTGACAGAATTCTGAAGGCTAACCGAATAGATCTTGAGCGCAGCGAAAAGGAGCATCTTTCAGAGCCTCTGTGCAAGCGCCTGATCTTTTCAGAGAAGAAGATCGAGGGAGTGTGTCAGGGAATCAGGCAGATCGCCTCTATGAAGGATCCGCTTGGGAAGATTGTCGAGAAGCGCCTTCTTGATGAAGATCTTGTCCTCAGCAAGGTCCAGGTTCCCATCGGTGTCATCGGGATGATTTTCGAAAGTCGCCCTGATGCCCTTGTTCAGATAGTTTCTCTGGCACTGAAGAGTTCGAATGCCATCGTGCTGAAGGGTGGCAGGGAAGCACTTGAAACGAATCAGGCTGTTGTCGATGTCATGACTGAGGCTTTGAAGGCGATCGATTCTCCCTCCGAGTGGATCGTTCACCTCACCAGCCGTGAGGATGTCAGTGAGATGCTGGGTATGAATGATATGATAGACCTCGTCATCCCCCGAGGATCAAATGAGTTTGTACAATACGTCATGCGTAACTCCCTGATTCCCGTTCTCGGTCATGCGGACGGTCTGTGCGCACTGTATATCGATGAGGAAGCTGACATGCAGATGGCTCTTTCACTCGCGGTTGATTCGAAATGCCAGTATCCTTCGGTCTGCAACGCGGTGGAGACGATCCTTGTCCATACCTCTGTTGCTTCCAGATTCATTCCCTCCTTTGCTGAAGCGACGAAAACCTATCCTGTAGTGATACACGGTGATGAGGCTACCTGCCGGATCCTTCCCTCGGCACTCCCGGCTACCGAAGAGGACTGGGACACTGAATACCTGGATTACGAAGTAGCTATCAGGGTCGTTGATTCTATGAATGAGGCAATCGAACATATCGACCTTCACGGCTCAAAACATACTGACGGTATCGTGAGTGATAACCGGAAAAACGCTGAAGAGTTCCTCCGCCGAGTCGACTCTGCCGATGTCTTTCACAACTGTTCCACACGGTTCGCTGACGGGTTCCGCTACGGTCTAGGAGCCGAGGTAGGGATCAGCACACAGAAGATCCATGCTCGAGGACCGGTAGGGATAGAAGGTCTTGTGACCAGCAAATGGCTGCTCAGAGGATCAGGGCAGCGGGTGGCAGACTATGAGGGAGAGAAGACGTTCCTCCACGAGGATCTTCCCCTTGCTGATGAGGCTCTGTGATGGGTGCTCGTGATTTCTCATCAGTAAAACGTGTCGTGGTCAAGGTCGGCACCAACCTTATCAGTCGATCGGGAGAGATCATCACAGAGAGACTCGAGGCGATCGTCGCCGATCTCGTCAGATTGAAAAAGTCAGGCTACAGTGTCCTTCTCGTGACCAGCGGAGCTGTGGGTCTTGGTGCCGGTGAGATCTCCCTTGCCGGGCGGGTCAAAGGTGTCGTGATGCGTCAGACCTGTGCAGCCATCGGGCAGCCGATTCTGATGGAATACTACCGAGCCGCCTTCGCCCGTCACTCTCAGGTGTGTGCTCAGATACTTGTCACGACCAATGAACTCAACGACAGGACGACCTATGTCAATCTCATGAACTCTGTCAATTCCCTTCTCGACCATGGAGTCATCCCGGTATTCAACGAGAATGACACGGTCAGTACCGATGAGGTAGGTACGGCAGTTGGCGATAATGACCGTCTCAGTGCCTTTATCGCCAACAAGGTAGACGCTCAACTTCTTATTCTCCTGACCGATATCGAGGGACTGTACACTGAGGACCCGAAACATAATCCCCATGCCGAATTTCTCTCGGAGGTGCCTGAGATCACTCCCAGTGTTCTGGCAAGTGCCGGCTCAGCCGGCTCGGTCCACTCGACCGGCGGCATGAAGACGAAGCTGATCGCCTCCCGGATCGCCAGTTATGGGGGGTGTTCCACTATCATCGCCAGCGGTTATGAGAAGGATATTCTGGTGAGAATTGTCCGGGGAGAGGATGTGGGAACCCATTTCCATCCGCTCAAACGGATGAGCCAGAGGACACGGTGGATCCTTCATTCAGACACCTCTGCTGCCATATGGATAGATGATGGGGCTGTGAGAGCACTGAGAAATCATAAAAGTCTTCTGCCGAGTGGAATAGTGCGTATAGAGGGAGTCTTTCGTGCAGGAGAGGTGGTCATGATCAATAATATCGCAAAGGCCGTACCCTATTACAACAGTACAGAGATCGTCGTGAGTATCGGCAAGCACAGTTCAGCGATGCGTGCCGAGCTGAATCACAGAAGACCTGATGTGATATTCAGGCCGGAGGATATTGTATTTCTCGATCATGCAGAATAGTTACCATGTGTATCGAAGCAGACAGGATATCGGCAGCCGGATACGGTACCTCCACAGTGAGGTGAGGCTTTCCATCGCCCTGATAGATATGGGTGGCAGGGAAGCTCTTATAGATGCGATAGAGTATTATCACACACAACATTCCTGGCCGATCACTGTCTTCCTCAGTGACAGTATGGATATCCTGGGTGAACTGCGGATGCAATTCCCCCTGGTCACGTTCATCCACTTTCCCCAGCCGGCGTCCACCGGTGCCATGATCAACGTGATGGCAAACGAGTGTTATGCTACCTATTTTCTTGTGACACGCAGTGATCTTCGAATATCAGCTCTTGACGAAGGCTCGGTGTTCACTCTGTTTGAACGGGGGAAGAACCCTGCTGTTCTTACTCCTCATATACGCGACCGGTTCGATGATCTGATTCCCACTGTAGAGGTTCCTCGAAGGGAACGGAATCTCGTGGACCCGCTCCCTTTCATCCCCTGGGGAGATTTGAACACGACCCTGTATCCGTTCATGGGCCTAGGCATCTATGAGAGGGCGCTGTTCCAGCGTCTGAGAGGGTTTGACGAGGCGATCTCGGGAGAATACTGGCAGTTTCTCGATTTCGGTATGAGATGCTGGCTCTACGGGTACTCGATATTCTCCGTTTCCGTCTTTCAGCTGCGTTTTCCGTATCGGCAGTTCATCATTGAGAACAGGACCCCTCAGGGAAGTGTCAACCGGGTGATGACCAAAAGTCTCGCGTTCCGTCAGATCAACGGGAAGAATTCGATCCGCAGGATCGGGCGCAGGACAGACTCACAGTACCTGAAAGAATCTATGAAGAAACGCCTTGCTCTGTTCAAAATGGATTTCAACGAGCTGATAGAGAACTGGAGTCCTCCGGAGTATCCACAGGAGGGGCGATGAGGCGTATAACTCTCACGGTGTTTTTCATTCTGATCTGTTCTCTGCTCAGCGCTTCAGATGTCTTTGCACTTCCTGTCTCAACGGTCATTCTGGATGCAGGACACGGAGGATATGACCCGGGGGCGGTATCGTATCTCGGAGACGAACCGCTGCTGGAAAAGGATCTGACGCTCTCACTCGCGTTCAGGGTAGGTGAGGTCCTTCAGAAGGATGGCTCTCTGGAAGTCCTGTACACCCGAACTGATGATTCGTTCATATCTCTTGAGCAGAGACTTGAACTGGCCAACTCTGTCTTTCCCGGAAGCAACAGCTCCGCCCTTTTTGTCTCTCTCCATTTCAACTCATCCCCGGTGGAGGATCCCAACGGTTTCGAGGTGCTTGTCAAGGAAGGGCCCAGGGTAGTTTCCTTCATCACCTCCGATTCGCCACAATGGCGGATCACACGGTTTGTGAGTTCCAGCCTGAAGGTGACTCAGCAGCAGCTGAATCTTGAGAACCTTGAGCTTGCCCGATCTGTGATGGAATCGTTCTCGCGAACATTCCCCGAGTTGAGAAGCAGGGGAGTGAAGGAACAGGATATCTATGTACTCAACGGATCACTGTGGCCGTCCATTCTGTTCGAGGGCGGCTTTATGTCCAACACCACCGAGTATCGGTTTCTCAGTGATCCCCAATGGCTGCACAAGGCGGGGCAGGCCATTGCGGAGGGGATACTGGACTACATCGAATAGAGGTCTGCCACCTGCACCTTCGAGGTCTTCCAGTTTCTCCGTACCAGGTTACCGTTCCAGTTCCTGCTGTCTGGTCTTTGCCTGAAGTACCAGTGAAGTCTTCAGATCCTTCAGTTCCTTACTGAGCGAAACTTTGTAGATATGGGGATTGATCATTCGCAGGTAAGACGAGTGGAAGGTTTCAAGATTCTGGGAGACCCTCTCCTGAATTGCTTTCAGCGAGGCAGGCTCTTTCATCCTTTTCCCCTCTTTCATCGTGAGAGTGAGCAGTGGCCTGATCGTATGATATTTCTTTCCCCGAAGCATGAAGTAATCGGCATCAGTAACCGGATGGTGGAACATGATGTCCTCCCCTTCACTGATCGTCTCATGTTCAAGGGTGATGAGGTCTCCAAGGGTCAGCCCCTCTTCATCGAAGAACCGGTAGACCTGTTTTCTTCCCGGATTCGTGGCTTTTTCGAACGAGTTGCTCAGCTTCATCACCGGTGTGATATTCCCTCCGGTATCGCAGGTGGCTGCAAGCTTGTACACTCCGTTGAGAGAACTTTGGGCTCCACCGGTTACCAGATGGGTTCCGATGCCGTAGATATCAATAGGCACATCCTCGCTGACAAAGGTTTCAATTATCTCTTCTGTCAGGTCATTACTGACCACGATTTTCGCATCCGTTAGTCCGGCAGCATCCAGTCGTTTGCGGATCTCCCTGCTCAGGTAGCTGAGGTCACCGCTGTCGATACGGACCGACAGCCTCTTGCCTTTCTGTTTCAGTTCGCGTCCCACGGTGATCGCATGCTCGATTCCCGACCCGAGGGTGTCGAAGGTGTCGATGAGAAGAACCGCGTTATCAGGATAGAGGTCGGCAAAGATCCTGAAGGCTTCCAGCTCATCCCCGATCGACATGATCCAGGAGTGAGCCATCGTTCCCGAGGCTGGTATATCGAAGACCTTTCCTGCCAGTGTATTGCTTGTGGCAACGCAGCCCCCGATAAAGGAAGCTCTGCTTGCACTCAGCGCGCCGTCTCCTCCCTGTGCCCTTCTCAGCCCGAACTCGAGAATGGGAGACCCTTTTGCTGCATGAACCATGCGGCTTGCCTTTGTGGCAATCAGTGACTGGAAGTTGATCGTGTTGAGGAGCATTCCCTCTATCAGCTGTGTTTCGATAAGTGTACCTTCGATCCTGATGAGAGGTTCGTTCGGGAATACGATCGAGCCTTCCTCCATCGCATACAGATCCCCCGAAAACCTGAAGGATTCCAGGTAGCTGAGAAAATCCTCGTCAAACTTTCCCAGCATTCTCAGATACTCGATATCGCCTTCACTGAACGTGAATGTTTCGATATTTTTCAACAGATCGTCAAGACCTGCAAAAACGACATACCCGCCGTTGAATGGATTGGTGCGGTAGAACATGTCGAAGACGACACGGGGGTTGATGTTGTTTTTGTAATACCCGTACATCATGGTCAGTTCATAAAAATCTGTTGTGAGTGCCGACAGTGCCATAGATTCTCCCTAACGGTGTTTTTTCTCAATTCGTGTGATTCCCATGTAGGGAACAAGTGCCTCTGGTACCACGATCGATCCATCGGACTTCTGATAATTCTCCATCACGGCGACAAGGGCTCTGCTGATCGCGATGGCTGTTCCGTTGATCAGGTGAACGAATTCATTCGTTCCGTCTTCCTTTCGGTAGCGGACGTTAAGACGACGGGCCTGATAATCTGTACAGTTGCTCGTGCTTGTCACTTCACCGTACTCACCACTGCTGCCTCTTCCGGGCATCCATGCCTCGATATCGAACTTGCGGTATGCGGGTGCACCGAGGTCTCCGGTGCAGGTGTCCACAATCCTGTAGGGAATACCGAGCCCGCGGAAAATCTCCTCTTCGATGGTCAGGAGTTTCTCATGGAGCTGCTCACTCTCCTCAGGCCTGCAGTAGACAAACATCTCGACTTTGCTGAACTGGTGCACACGGTACAGTCCTTTCGAGTACTGTCCTGCCCCTCCGGCTTCCCGGCGGAAACAGTGACTGAGACCGCTCATCAGAATAGGCAGGTCCTCTTCCTTGAGAATCTTACCGGCATGGTATCCGCCGAGTGTTATCTCGGCAGTACCGACGAGGCAGGTATCAGTTCCCTCTATCGTATAGATGTTTGATTCCTCTCCGCGTGGATTGAAGCCGATGCCCTCCACAACTTCCTGACGGGCGATGTCGGGAGTGATGGTGAGGGTAAAACCGTGAGAGCGAAGAATATCGAGTGCGTAGCGCTCAAGAGCCAGTTCAAGGAGCACTGCATCGTTCTTCAGGTAATAGAATTTCGGGCCGCTGACCCGTGTAGCGGTTTCAAAATCAATCAGATCGAGCTCTTCTCCCAGCTGGACATGGTCCTTCGCCGTGAAGTTGAAGGCGTGAGGAGTTCCCCACCGTTTGATCTCAAGGTTGTCCTTGTCTTCCTTCCCTACAGGAGCCGAAGGGTGAGCATAGTTCGGAATAAGTTTTGCCATGTCGAAGTACTCATTCTCGGTCTTCCTGAGCATCTCTTCAGTCTCACTGATCTTCTCCTTGAGGGCTTTGCCCTCCTCAATGAGAGCAGTGCGCTCTTCCCTGTCCATCTTGCCCTTCATCTTCCTGGCGTTTTCGTTCCTGTTCTTGCGAAGCAGTTCCACTTCGCCAAGCAGGGAGGACCTGCTGGTCTGTAATGAGAGGATCGCATCGAGATCGATGTTCAATCCCCGATTGAGGATATTCCGGGCTATTTCTTCTTTCCGTTCTCCGAGGTGTCTTAAGTCAATCATTGTTCTGTTCTCTCTTTTTCGCAATTTCTTCAAGTTCTCTGGCTTTCTCAGAAGCTGCAATCACGGCATTCATCACCGCTGCGGCAAATCCTTCTTCCTCCAGTGCCTTCATAGCTTCTATGGTCGTTCCCCCGGGGGAGCATACTTTCGTGATGATACTCTGAGGGTGTTCACCGCTGTGGGCCAGCATCTTCGCTGCCCCTTCTGCGGTCTGTGAAACGATTGATAGGGCTGTAGGATAGGGAAGCCCCTGATGGACCCCTGCCATAGCCATGTGGTGGAAGGTTGCAAACAGTGAAGCTATCCCGGAGCCGCTGATACCGATAAAGGCACTCATCAGGTGTTCCTCTATCCGGTACACAGTTCCGAAGGAGGATGCTATCTGCTCTGCACTCTCCACGAAGGAGTGGGTGCAGGCAGCTCCAACGGCCATGGCGGTAACCGAAGCGGCGATGGAAGCCGCCATGTTCGGCATGAACCGGATCACTTTTTCACTGTTGAGTCCGGCAGAGAGGCTGGAGAGTGACACACCGGCGGCAATGCTGATCCAGTTCATGTTCTCGGCCCTGCTCAGACGATGATAGAGGGAAGGAAGTACCTGTGGTTTCACTGCGATGATCGAAATCTGTGCCGCACTGAGGAGGGTCTCAAGGGTCGATGGCGTAAGGGACAGTTCCCCACACACGGCTTTCAGGCGCGAGGGGTCAGCATCATAGAGGTGAAGACGGTATGTGGTATTGCGTGAAAGTTCCTTTGCGATAGCGAAACCCATGTTTCCGCATCCGATGATTCCGATATCAATCATTATTGCACCTCCACCTCTTGTGAGCATACCTGCCAGCTGAGGCGATGGAGATCACCGCTGATGCGCAGGTTAGCATACTCATGCTGCCGTTCCCACTCGTATGCTGCGACTGCTACAGAATTCGAGAGGTTGAGCGAGCGTGTGTGTGCCAGCATCGGCACCCTCACACACCGCTCAGGATAGTCTACAAGAATCGATTCTTCAATACCTCTGCTCTCCTTTCCGAAGATCAGAAAGGCATCTTCTTCGAATTGTACTGTGCTGAACAGCTGTTGTGCCTTGGTTGTGAAGAACCAGAGGCTGCTTTCTGAGTGCATCGCAAGGAAGCTCCTGACACTTTCATGCTCATGGATCCTGACATCCTTCCAGTAATCGAGTCCTGCTCTTCTGACCTGTTTCTCACTGATGGAGAAGCCCAGAGGATGGACAAGATGAAGCTCTGCCCCGAGGGCGGCACAGGTCCGTGCAATATTGCCGGTGTTCTGTGGAATCTCAGGTTCGAACAGGACGATATGAAGTGACATGAAGACCTCCGCTCAAGCTGGCCGGGTCGTGATTGGCAGCCGGTATTCACCATGGTATGAGCCGATGCTACCATGATAGTGGAAAAGCACTCAAGAGGGGCCTTCAGGAACGGTTGAATTCGAGTGAGCTTGCTTTCATCACAGTCTGGCCCTTCTCCTTGAGAGCAAGTACCGAGAGCTCGACTGCCCGTCTCTTCTCCTGATCTTCGGTGAACATCTCGAGCTGAGCATCATTCAGGCCCCTGCGCACATTCATCAGGGAGAGACCGATCAGGCGTACCGCTGAGCCCTCCCGGTACCGTTCTCTCAGCAGCTTCCGTGCCTCACTCACTACCTGCTCGGCACTTATCAGCGGACTTGAGAGAGTCGTCTGGGCATTTACTGTGGAAAAGTCGTTATACCGTATCTTGATGCCCACGGTCCCTGAGTGTACATTCCCGCTGTAGGCTCTAAACATCAGTGCATGGGCCATCTCAAGCAGATAGTGTTCCAGGATGCTCTTTGAGGTGATGTCCTCCCAGAACGTCTTTTCCGTGCTTATCGAATGACTTTTTCTCTCTCTCGAGTACATATCCGCCTCTTCTCCGCGGACCACCGAGTACAGGTACTGTGCGGTGTTCTTTCCGAACAGGTGCGTCAGACGTTCGAGAGAGCTTGTCCTCACCTGCTTGACGCTCTTCAGTCCCGCACTGTTAAGATGCGAGAGCAGAACCTTCCCGATTCCGGGAATCTTCTGCAGTGAGAGCGTATCTATAAATTCGATCACTTTACTCTCACTGACTCTGCATAGGCCGTTGGGTTTATCATAGTCACTTGCCAGCTTCGCAATCAGTTTACTCGGTCCGATTCCCACCGAGATGATCAGTCCCGTCTCTTCATAGACAGTCCGCTTGAGCAGTGCACCAGCCTCTCTTGGGATCCCGAACAGTCGTGCTGTTCCGCTCATATCGAGAAAGGCCTCATCGATCGAGATCTGATGAATGTCATCGGAGAACCGGGAAAGCACATCGAACACATTTCGGCTCATTTCACTGTATCGTTCCATGCGGGTTCTGGTGAACACTGCATCAGGGCAGAGTCTTCGTGCCTGGAACATCGGCATCGCCGAGTGGACACCGAAGGCTCTCGCTTCGTAGGAACAGGCGGAAACGACTCCCCGGTTTCCGCCTCCACCCACGATGACAGGTTTTCCTCTGTATGCAGGAGTATCGAGCTGCTCGACCGAAGCATAGAAGGCATCAAGGTCGACATGGAAAATCACCCGTTCCACAGTGTCCTCTCAATGAGCATTCCCAGGAGTTCTCTCAGAGGATAACCGCTTGATTCGACCATCGCTGGAAAGACACTGCGTCCCGTCATGCCCGGCAGTGTGTTTATCTCGTTGAAATAGATCTCGCCGCTGTGTTTTCCCACGAAGAAATCGATTCGAGCAAAACCTTCGACTTCAAGAATCTCTGCGAGGGTGAGACAGTAGTGTTGCACCTGTGAACAGATGTTCTCGGGGATGAAGGCCTCCGGGTTGTCAAGAGACTCCTTTACTTCGTATTTCGTGTGATAGGTGAGGGGTTCTCCCCCCTTGTCGATGATGACCGGAGTGCTTACGATCCATCCGGAATCCTCCACCACAGAACACTCCACCTCCAGCCGGTCGGGCATGAACGGTTCGATGAGTACCCTGTCACTGACACTGAGTACATCCCTGAGTACCGAAGCGAGTTGTTCTGTATCGAAGGCTTTCAGTTCGTTCACCCCGATCGAGGATCCCTCGTTATCGGGCTTTATGATGAGGTGATCACCGAAGCGTTCCTTCAACGCACTCGAGAGCTTCGCATAGGAAGGTTCGGCGAGTCCTGTGTATCCGAGAAGGTCCCTGATTCGAAGCGAAACACCGGAGCCATCAAGATAGTGCCTGATATCCTTTCCAGTGAGAAGGGTGAAGGGAAGGACGGGCACTTGATGAGATGCTGCAAGGGTCTTCGCGATACTCTTGTGCATGCCGATGGCTGACGCGAGTACTCCGCTTGCGATACAGGGAATACCTGTTGTGCGCAGGAACCCCTGAAGAAGGCCATCCTCTCCCCCCGTGCCGTGGACCACAGGGACAACCACATCGATGCTCAGGGGAGAGCCGTCGGAATGAAAGAAACCGAAAGGTGCTTTCACAAGAAGGGAAGAGCCAGGATCCTCTTTGCGCATCATGTGCTCAGTCGGTGCACTTTGTTCGTAGAAGTGCCCGCCTCGGGAAAGGTAAATCGGAATGAGTATGTAAGTGGTCTCCAGAGCACTGTAGACCCTCAGCGCGCTCAGAAGGGACACTTCATGTTCTTCACCCACTCCGCCATAGATGATGGCAACCCGTTTCATATCCTTGACTCCCTGTTTATGATCGAATAGACAAGTTCTGTCTCATTATATGCATGTGAGCGGTCAGACCGTTCTATACTTTTCTCATGCCCTTTGCCGAGCAGGAGGAGGACTTCGCCGCTTCCAAGCTGTTCGATCGCTGTACGTACCGCTGTTTCCCGGTCCTCAATCCGCTCGAGTGCCCCGTCGAATCCGCTTTGGGCGATACCCTCTTCGATGTCGGCCCATATCTGGCGGATATCCTCATCCCGAGAGTCTTCTTCGGTAAGATAGATGCGCGTGCAGAACCTTCCGGCGGCTGATCCGAGCGGCAGGCGTTTTCCTCTATCCCTTCTGCCGGCTGATGAGAAAAGAGCGATGAGACGTACATCGGGTTCGACTGAATGAATAAAGCTGAACAGTTTCCCGAATGCATCCGGAGTATGTGCAAAGTCGATGATGATATATCGGTTGTCACTGCAGGGGATCACCTGATAGCGTCCTTCGATTGCCAGAGAGAGGGTAGAGGGAGTGAGAAAAGCTGCCGGCGGCTTTCCTGTGATGTCCTGTGCTGTCACAGCCGCAGCCGCGATGTTTTCGAGAAAGAAGAGGGGTGCGAAGGCCGTCGAAGCTGATACGCTCTGATGGGCCGCAGTGAGAGTGAACGAACGTTCACCCAGACTCGCACCGGTACTGACCATCTGTGCTGTGCCGGCTGTATGTCCGGCATCAACACTGTAGGTGATCGCCGCTGTACTGTCGTTCATCGACGTCTCGATCTGTGAACGGCAGGTGTTTTCCGTCGAAAAGATGACACGACCTCCCTCTCTGACCTGTCTCACCAGGTTCATCTTGTCATCAACATACTGTTCGAGAGTCTTATGGAAATCGAGATGCTCTCTGCTGATAGTCTGAACGATAGCGTGTGAGAATGTGAGGGGGTACAGCCTTCCACTCCGGTGACTGAGGGCATGGGATGTTGCTTCGAGGACGATTGTGTCCAGGCCATTCTGACAGCATCGGGACAGGAACGGGTAGAGAACCTCAGGTTCGGGAGTGCTCTGTCGGTAGGGGGTGGAGATGCAGCCGCTGCCGTCATCGATTGATATGGTGGAAAGGAGTCCGCATTTTTTTCCCGCTGCTGTGAGGAACCGGTACAGGAACACGGCTGTGCTCGATTTTCCGTCGGTCCCGGTGATTCCGATGATATGCTGAGGGTAGGGGCCGTGCAGGTCATATGCGATCTGTGCAGCAAGGAGCTGCGGATGAGAACACTGCAGGTAGATGACATCACTGTGATAGGAGGACAGACTGCGGGAATGGATGATGAGTCGGGCTCCGTTCTCTATTGCTTGTTCTATGAACAGGTGCCCGTCACTGCGGGTCCCTTTCAGTGCGGTGAAGCCTGTGTGCCGGGCTGCCGAGGCACTGTGATAGGTGATGCTGCCGATGAGGGGATCACCCTCGCCTCGTCTTTCATACACCTGATCTGTCTTGTCTTTTGAGAGTAAGACTGATACTCTTTTCATGCCTGCCCCTTCAATTGCGATACTACCACCGAACGAAGAGGGTGGCAAGGTGCGACAATGAAACAAAGACATGAGCAGGTGAAATTCCCTTCGTACGAGAGCGATCAGGTTCTTTCGGTTATCCGGGGGAAACGGCAGGTGCTCCCTGTACTCAAAGAGGTGATTGCGCGGCAGGCAAAAGAGATAGGTGCTCAGAGTTTTCTTGACCCCTTCGCCGGTAGCGGAATCGTCTCAAGAGCAGCACGTGACCTGGGGCTGACCGTGCGGGCAAACGACGCAGAGCCCTTTGCCTGTGTGAACACGAGCGTGTATCTGACACTCACCCAGGAGGATCTGTCAACCATGTTTCCTTCTCAGGGGGGTATAGACGCATACTACTCGTTCATCAATCTCCATGGACTGTATGCCTCTCACAGCCGCTATGCCCAGGGAGCAGCCTATCTGTCCCGGCTGTATTCGCCCGAGGATGCATTGAACGTGAGGGAGGGGCGCGAACGACTCTACTTCACACGGGAAAATGCCCTGTTCATCGATGCGGTGAGAGAGGAGATCGAGAATTCCTGCAGTACCGGCGCGATCACCACAACGGAGAAGGCCGTGGTTCTTTCCTCACTACTGTATCAGGCCTCTGTCAAAGCCAATGTCAGCGGAACCTACACGAGTTATCACAAGCGGTTCTACAGACCCGGAACCTCTCATCCTGTACGCTCGAGAATTATCGAACCGCTGGACCTCACCGTTCCATACCTGATTGATTCGCGGGCTCCCAGGGGATATGTCCATAACGAAGATGCAATCTCGTTCCTCAAGAGAACAGAAGGTGATATATGTTTCCTTGACCCGCCTTCCTCCGATCAGCAGTACGGCAGTGCCTACCATATTCTCAACACGATAGCGCTGTACAGTGATCCGAAGGTGGATACCCTTCTCGATGCAGAGGGGCAGCTTGTGGACAAAGGCGGAATACGAAGCGACTGGAAACGCAGCCGATCTCCATTCTGTTCGAGAAAGGATGCCTACGGTGCCTTCCATGCCCTTATCAATGCTGTCGACTCACAGTGCCTCATTCTCACCTATCCTGACAGCGGTCTGGTGAGTACGGAGCAGATCCTCGAGATGCTGAACAGAAAGTATCCCCACGTCTCTCTCAGCGCACTGCCGCGCCAGGCGAAAGGTGGCCGCCGGGCAAAGGGGACCGCTCATGTCGAACAGCTGTTTATTGCAGGGCCGGCTCCCTCCAGATACCGGAGTACCGGGGATGCTCTCGAGAAACTCAAGTGCGTTCGACAGATCGAGGCTCTGCGTGATCGTGTGTTCCGCTCTGTCACAGACGGAATCGAAGGGTTCAGTTTCACCGCAGGTTCTCTGATTGATGTGCATCCCTCCTATGAGGAGTACACCTCCTACACCCTCGGTCAGCTCACACAGATGGTCCGGGGATTGAACGAACGTGCGATACCCGACTCCTCAGAGGCCCTTGTATATCTCATGGAACTGTACATCTCATCCTTCTCAGATCTCAGGTCGGATGAGCGGGTGAGGATAGAGAAGAAAATGATATCACTTCTGCGTTTTATCTATGGGTATGAAAAAGAACAGTTTGATCATATAATCGCACTCATGAGACATATCTATCGGGACCACGAACAGCTGCTCAGCTCACGGACGACACTCAGTGGTGAACTGAAGCGGTTCTTCTCTCTTTCTCAGGAAAACACAAACAGCGGAGCAGGCCTATGAAGAGCCGTCTGGGATGGGTCAGCCTGCTGTTTCTGCTGTTCACTTCCGTTGTCACTGCCGGTCTGCCGGTCTCCGTGAGGTGGGCAGGCATGGGGTACAGTGGTCTTGCCCTCTCCGATACAGAGGATGCGTTCACTGTGAACCCGGCTGCACTGTTCAGAATGGCTCCGACTCTCTTTTCAATCGATCTTGGGTATATGGACAGTTTTGCTCACCCCGCTGCAGAGGCCTTCGAGGTGCTTCCGTTGATCAATGAACCGGTGAATCAGTTCGATTTCACTTTCGCCACTCCCTTCAGCGCGCTTTCGGTGGCTCTCGATTATACTCTGGGAGAAAGGGAGAGTGATCCGGCGCAGAACAGAGTGTCCTACACTGCCTACAACAACTCTCTGATCCGCCTCAATCTGGCCTTCGGCAATGATATCCTGGCGGTGGGAGCCTATGCACAGGGAGGTGCTACCCTTTACAGGCCGGTGGCTCTGGATCAGGAGAATGTTCTTCTCGATTATATTTCTCAAGTCTATTTTTCGCGTTACTATCCTTCGGGGATGCAGCAGACATTCACGACTGGAGCAGGGCTCCTGGTAACATATCCGTACTTCTCATTCGGAGTCCTGACAGACAGTCTGTTCGGATACGACAGCGAGACGAACGAGATCACCTATGACCTTCAGTCGATGGTTGATGAACTGTCGGTCGGCTTTGCCTTCTCAAGTGAAAAATATGACAGTGATGTGCAGTTAAGCCGATACGTTGTGACGACCTCATTCGATTTTACCGACATCGGCGATGAGGAGCACAGGGCTATACGCTTCGGAGGAGAACTGAAGGTGCAGTTTCTGAACGATCTGTTCATTGCCATACAGGCAGGGTACAGTGAGAGTCGTCCGCTGCCCGAGCCCTACTTCGGTTTTGACTGGGAGGGAATTACCACCTTCGGTCTGGGTGCACGCTTTCAGGATATTCAGTTTTCCTCAGCTTTCCAGGTGCCGGCTCTCTGGTTCTCTTCCGCCTCCGGTGATCAGCGGATGGAAGTCGCAATGACTCTCACCTACATGTTCTGATCATGAGTGGCCGTCCCTCGCAGGAGATCTGTCGGCGAGAGTATTGATGCCTTGACACGTTCATAGACCATCACTATAGTCTTTGTTAGGTAACACCATCTGGTAAGGAGAAATTTACATGTCCAAAGCACATAGAGGAGCCGGCATTCGTGACCAGCACAACAACGCAAGAGGCACCTGCCCCGTCTGTAACCGCACCGAGGTCAAGGTGATGTATGAGCAGGAGATTGACGGGAACAAGGTCAAGGTATGCAAGCAGTGTCATGCAAAGACACAGAACGCGAAGTAACAGACCGTGTCACGTGTATAAGGCTGTCCCCTGTGGCAGTCTTTTTTTTCGACTTCAGGAATGACGCTGATGAATGACTGTGGAGCACAGCGTATCTACATGATAGGGATCAAGGGGACCGGAATGTCCTCGCTTGCCCTCTATCTGTGTGACAGGGGTTTTCAGATAGCCGGGTGGGATGTGCCCGAAAGCTTTCAGTCAGAAAACGAATTGTTGAGACACCGCATCAGAATCGACAGCGATCCCTCGTGTTTCAAAGCAGAAGAGTATGATGCTGTAATATACTCGAGTGCCCATGAGAATCATCAGATTCTCGATACCTCCGGCTCCTTCGGTCTGCCGAGTTGGAGTTATCATCAGTATCTGGGGATGCTCTCCACCAGATACCACACCATCGGAGTGGCGGGAACACACGGAAAGAGTACCGCTTCAGGCTGTATCGATTTTCTTCTGAAGGAATTTGACATCCCCCATGGCGCCATATACGGTGCCCGGCCGATACAGGAATGTGCTCTTCCTGAACGAAGAGAGGATGATTTCCTCGTCCTTGAAGCCTGTGAATACCGCAGACATTTCCTCTCCTACAGTATCGACACCCTGCTTGTCACCAATATCGAGTGGGAACATGTCGACTTCTACGAGAGTGAAGGGGCGGTGGAGGATGCCTTCCGTTCCCTTGTACAGCGTATGCCGCCGGCAGGAACCCTCATTATCGCGATGAACGGTCCCCTATGCCGTGCCCTTCATCTCTGGGCACGGGAGAATCGCCAGGATCTTACTATTCTTACCTATGGCAGAGAAGAGGGCGAATTGACCTACAGCTATGACGGTAATAAAGATGAGCATCAGGTAACCGTTCATCTGACAGGAATGGAGTATCCTGTATACACCTCTCTTGTGGGTAGCGGATTCATAGAGGACACCATCGGTGCCGCTCTTGCGGTCGCTGAAGCGACAGGAGAGAAGAGAGAGCGGACAGTGACCATGGCAGGACGGTTCACCGGCTGCAAAGGACGCGTGGAGCGTCTTAGCGGCCGTTCCTCCCTGTGGCATCTGTACAGCGATTACGCGCATCATCCGAGCGAGATACGATCCTCGATCAGTTCCCTGCGCCTCCTTCATCCAGGGAAAAGGATCATTCTCTGTTTCTACCCCCATACCGTCAGTCGTACCAGAGCACTGTGGGATGACTTTGTCAGCGCCCTCAGCGAGAGCGATGTGCTGTTCGTCGCACCGGTTTCCTCCACTGCCCGTAGAGACGGAAGTCTCCAGGAGGCCAGAAAGCTCTCAGTTCGGCTCTGCCGGCAGACGGGAGGGCAGTATGCAGAGAGTGATGAAAAGATGCAGAGCCTGGTTCAGGCTGTATTGCACGAAGATGATGTGTGCGTTACGATGGGCGCAGGGAATACCTACGGTATCCGCAAACTGCTCGAAAAGAAGGAAGTCCAACGATGATCAGTATGACAGGCTATGGTGCTAAAGAGCGTCTGGAAGAGAGTTTCCTGCTTCAGATAGAGCTGAAGTCGTACAATTCCCGCTATCAGGATATCAAGACGAACATATCCCCTTCACTTTCCATGTATGAGCAGGAGCTGGTTAAACGTCTCAGAGAACGTACACAGAGAGGTTCCTTCGAACTCACTGTCCGTCTTAAAAAGATTTCAAGCGATGTGGAGCTGTACCTTGACCGTGACCTTGTCACTTCGTATGAGGCTATCTATAGGGAAATAGCAGATCTTTCCGGTAGTGCATACACCCCTACGCTGCAGGATTTCTCCTCGATCGAGGGCGTCGTCAATCAGGTGTACCGGCAGCATGCAGAGGTATACCGGGAACCCCTGTTCACCCTGTTCGAGGAGGTCCTTGATGAATTCAGCACCTCACGCAGACGGGAAGGGAAGGCAACACAGGATCACATACTTTCCCTGAGGAACCGCATGGAGGAACTGACCGGTCAGGTGGCTTCTTATGCATCGGTACTTGAACAGAGGCTCAGTGAATCGCTCAGAGCCCGTGTCACTGAGATGCTGGGGACAACGGACTATGAAGAGAGCCGTCTGCTGCAGGAAGTCGCTCTGCTGGCAGTGAAGTATTCCATTCAGGAGGAGATCGTTCGTCTGCGAACTCATCTTGGTGCCTTTTCCGCGATTATGGAAGAGGGTGGTGCTGTCGGAAAGAAGCTCGATTTTCTCTGTCAGGAGATGAATCGGGAAATCAATACAATCGGCAGCAAAAGCAATCTTGCCGAGGTGAATCATCTTGTGGTAGAACTCAAGGACCAGCTTGAGAATATCAGGGAACAGGTCAGAAACGTAGAATAGGAGTTCACAGAACGATGAGGATCGCAATATCAGGAAAGAGCGGATGCGGAAATACGACAGTGAGTTCACTCGTCGCGGACCGACTGGATTATCCGCTGATCAATTTCACTTTCAGAGCGCTCGCTCAAGAGCGGGGGATCGAGTTCTGGGAGTTCTGTACCCTTGCCGAAAGTGATGATTCTATAGACCGTGAACTTGATGAGAGACAGGTGGCAATGGCCATGGCACAGGAACACTGTGTGCTCGGTTCCCGTCTTGCCATCTGGATGCTCAAGGAGGCTGACCTGAAAGTCTATCTCACTGCAGATACCAAGGTTCGCGCTCAGAGGATCCACAAGCGTGAAGGCGGGTCCCTTCAGGAGCGTCTCACGCAGACTGCCTTGCGTGATGAGAAGGATACCGCCCGGTACAGAAGACTGTACGATATCGACAACAGCGATACCTCGGTAGCTGATCTTGTCATCGATACCGATGGCCTTGATCCCCGCCAGGTGGCCGATATCATCATCCGAGAGGTATCGGAGAGGACCCGGGGAACTCACTGACCGTCCCCTTGGCAAAGGGCATGAATTTGTGTATAGTGAAGCGGTTATACCGGTGTAAGGAGATTATATCTTGAGCATACCAATTAATGAATTAGTTGATAAAGAGAATAACGTGTATGAGATGACCTGTGTGGCCATCTCTCTGGCCAATCAGATTACCAAGGACGGAGGTCGTGAAATAGAGGCCGGAAACAACAAGGTTGTATCCCTCGTCCTGGAGCGAGTCCTTACAGAGGAAGTCGAATTTGCTTCCGGTGAAAAGGAATAACAATCCCCTCATCTTTCTATTCGGTCCGACCGGAGTGGGGAAGACAGCTCTTCTCGAGTCGTTTTTCTCAGAAGGGTATTCAGTTGTAAATGCAGACAGCAAACAGATCTATAGGCATCTTGATATAGGCTCCGCGAAACCGGAGCCTCGTCTTGTTGCCCGTATTCCCCACTATATCGTGGATATCCTCGATCCGTGGGAGGAGTTTTCCGTCGGGCAGTTCGTTCACCGGGCTGACAGTGCGGTCCGGGAGATTCGCTCTCAGGGCAGGATTCCGGTGGTAAGCGGAGGCACAGCCTTCTACTTCAAACATTTTCTGTACGGACTGCCTGAAAGTCCGAAAAGCTCAGCTGCGGTTCGCCAGGAGGTCAGCGCACTGGTCGAGAGGAACGGTCTCCTCTGGGCGCATGAGGAACTGTCCAGGATCGACCCGATGTCTGCCGGAAAGATTCATCAGAATGATACCTACCGCATCACCAGGGCTCTGGAGGTTTACCGCGCTACCGGACGTCCCCTTTCCTCGTTCTCAGTTCCGACACTCCCGCGTGAAGGGCTTCAGCCGCTGATCATCGGACTCGAACGCGACAGGGAAGAACTGGCGATGCGCATCAGAAAAAGGGTAGACCTGATGGAAGAACAGGGGCTGATGAGGGAGATAGAAAGCCTTCTTGCGATGGGAGCAACAGCTCAATGGCCTGGCATGCAGGGTATCGGGTACAGGGAGTATTTCACTCTTCAGGAGAGCGGCGAATTCTCAGTGGAAAATTTCAAGGAACTGATCGTGCGCAACAGTATCCGGTATGCGAAGAGGCAGATGACCTTCTTCCGTTCGATCACGGGAGTTTCATGGATTCATCCCGATGACTCGGAGAAACTTGAAGCTCTTTTACTCAGTTACCTTTCATAGGGTATCTGCAACCTATCGCTCACTACACTTTCAAGAGGTTCTATCCCGGTTATTTCAACGTATCCCTTATCTTCGCTTATGGTGAACAGCAGGCTGCTCTGTACGACCTCCGCTGTGTAGACACTCTCCTCGTCTGAAGACTCCCGGTGCACCGCAGGTGTGTACAGCAGGAATTCAACACGGTAGGTTTCTTCAGAGACTTTCGTGATCGTTAGCTCATCTACACCATACAGAATCGCTGTTTCAGGAAGGGTCCCTTCCAGTGATTCCTTGAGTTCATCAGGAGTGATGTGTGCGTCAAACTGCTCGTAGGCCTGACGCACCCTTGAATTGACGAAGAGCGTGGTGACCTGCTGCTCAAAGGGGTTTTTCACTCCACGTGCAAGAGATTCGTTCATCCTCTCTATGTCGAGTGAATTCTGTGCTGTGAAAAAGTCCCGGATAACCTCCTGAGGGCTCATGCCTGCTGTAGCAGGCGGTGCGTTGCTCCGTATGACTGCCTGGACCGATACGGAGAGCACGATCAGCAGGGCAGCTGCACTCACCATCAGGGCTATCCCTTTCTTTCGCCAGAATTCTCTTCTCTGCGCCTTTTTTTTCAGTTCAGCCAGGTAGCTCTCAAGTCGTTCCTGTTTCCGGCTGTCTTCAACTCTGGCCAAGGGGAGGTCCCGGATTTTTTCATCGAACCACCAAAGATTCTCACTCGCGCTGTAGGCTCCTGAGACTTCTTCCCTCTGGGCTGATATTCTCATCGTAAGGATCGAATCTATCACTGCCGAGGTCTTTTCATCCCGGATTCCTGTGGCAATGGAGAAGGGTATCGGTCGGTATGAAGTCTGTTTCACCTCTTCGAACTCGAAGGGGGCAAAGCCGGCAAGGGCAAGGTAGAGCAGCTGGGTGAACTGATGGCACAGAGCGAAGGGTGCATAGAGATCTTTGCGGTAGTAGCGGTGCACATGCATTGCCCTGTCTTCCTCGCTGGCGCTATAGAAGATCAGGTCACTGACCCGTTCGGGCAGCAGGACGACTCCTCCCCGGTCGAGCAGGAAGAGTCTCCATGAGGGGATCAGTCCCCGTTCATTCTCGAAGAATGCCCGCGGTGCAGCCTGAACGGCTGCGGAGAGCTCAAGAAGTCGCTGTCGGATCTCGAGTGGAAAGTGCGCATGGATGTCAGTTGCAGGTATCAGGAGAGGGGTGTCATACAGAATCGAGCGTACTCCACTGGTATCCAGTATTCTCGAATAGTAGAGTTCCGTCAGCTTCCCCTCACGGTACAGATAGCCGCATTCCTGTTCTCCGCTGAGCAGATGCCGCGGTATCTCGCCGGAGACCTTTCCGATATTGAGCGCGCAGTAGGTATGACCCTCTATGGTGCGCAATTCACTGTGTATCCTGTCCATTACAACCCCTTGTTCCGTTCTCTGACCGTCTGTCCGCTCAGGAGTTTCCCGACCCGTTTTTCGTCATAGTCTATTGTGTAGTTCTTCTCCTGAGTGGGCAGCACCAGACCGGCCTTGCCCCCCTTCACCTTTTTCAGATACTTCACCTGCGTATAATACAGATCAACCTTCTGCTGTCCCTTTGCCTTGGAATAATGGATCGCAAGGTTTGCCGCATCGATGATCGTTTCAAGATCGACGGTCTTTTCCCTGGAGGAACGAATGAACACATAGCCGCCCGGAACGTCTCGGGTGTGCATCCAGAAATCATTTCCTTTGGCGAAGGATCTGAGAAGGAGTTCGTTTTCCTTAGCATTCCTTCCCACAAGAAGGTCGAAGCGACCGTTATTGATGTACAGTCCGGGTGCGTGAGCGAACTTGATCACCTCCCGGTTCGTCTGTTCATGTCCGGCAAGTGCCCTGAGTTCCTTCAACGGCAGGTCTGATCCGTTCCCGAACTGTTCGATACGGGCCCGGTGTTCTGAAAGCTCCCTCTCAAGGCTCTCCAGTTTCTCAATCAGGTGGTCACGTCTGTTCTTCTCTTTATGATACTTCTGATAGTACCTGTTGATGTTCTCTCCGATGGGCAGGTCCCGTTTCAGCTCCACCTCCATGCTGCCGCCTTCCCAGTCCTTCAGAGTGACCCGGGTGCTGCCGGGGACAACCAGATGAGCATTGGAGGCAAGCAGGTCACCTGCAAGGCGGTACTCTTCTCCCGAGGTGGACGAGTTCAGTGCAGAGCGGGTCTTCTCCAGTTCACTGTACAGCTCACTGAGGGCGCTTTCCATCCGGGTCCTGATCGTCTCTGTCAGAAAAGATCGTTCATCAGAGCGGTCGGTGAGGTAGGTTTCCTCGATGAACCTGTTGAACCTCATCTGCTCAGGGAAGCTGCGGACAGAGAACCGTTCGGGATCCCCCTGTGCCGGTGTTACCGGTGAGATCGACAGTGTCCCGCCGGTCATCTCTCCCTGGGCAGGTCTGCGGTACAGGATATCAAGTATCGTCAGGTTCTCATCACACACCAGGACATTCGCACGGGAGGTGCTGTAGAATCGGAAGACGAGAAGTAACGGTCCCTCCTCCGCCTGTACGGTAAGCGTCACGATGCGGTCCTGGGGTGTCTGCTGAACAGCGGTGATCAGCTTTCCTCTGATATGGCTGATCAGATACTGATTGAATCTCTGGGTCTTTTTTTCTTTGATGCCGCGGTGCACATACCGTTTGCCGCTTATACGGTGTATACGTGCTTCAGGTGTTCCGATCTCGACATAGAGCTGCCAGAAATGTTCATCCGGGTGGTACATTTCAAACACCAGCGTATGGATATTGAGCTGATAGACATTCTGAATCCTTGAACCGGTAAGGGGCAGTTCACTGAGAATTAACGCGATCTCTTTCCAGTTCAGGGACATGAGACGCACTCCCTGGTCTGTTTGAGTCTCCGGTGGGATAGGAGAATCTCACCTCCGAGATAGAAGCTGCCGGTGCACAGGATCGGAGAGCTGTTCTCACTGAGTGAGAGGGCAAGGGCGAGGGCGGCATCGGCTTCTTCTTCCAGATAAAGTCTGCTTGAAGCCCGTTGCCTGAGGATCTCAGTTTGAAAAAGCTGAAAGGTGGCGGTGGTGTTACTTTTTTTGAATGTTCCCGGTCTGCTTATAATGATGTGGTCACTCTGCGCGATGATGATTCGTGCCATGTGCAGGATATCCTTATCTTCGAGTGCGCCGAAAATCACGATTCGCTGTCCTTCGGGGAACCATGAGGTAAAAGAGTTGAACAGGTGCCTCATAGACTGTTCTGTATGGGCACCGTCTATGATGACAGGAGGATTCTTCTCGATCATGCTCATACGTCCGGGAAGCGTCGCCGTTTCGACGGCACGTTCACTGACGCCTTCACGGTATAGCCCGCAAAGTTTGAGAGCGAACAGTGCAAGAGCCGCATTCTCCCCCTGAACTTCTCCCCTCAGCTGCAGGGTCAGGTCACTGCTGTGCCCATCCTTCCACTCGATATGAACCAGCTCTCCCTCCATCGTGGTTCTGCTCGTGATCACTTCCACTTCAACGGTGATATCCCAGAGGCGTGAGTTCTGTTCATCGGCTTCCCTTGCAAGGACGGTCTTGGCATCCCTGTGCTGGCGGCTGATGAGGACAGGAGTGTTCTTCTTGATTATCTTGGCCTTTTCAAACGCAATCTTTGCTATCGTGTCACCAAGGATCTGAGTATGTTCGAGCTCAATAGGAGTGATGATCGAAATCACCGGCTGCACCACGTTTGTTGCATCGAGTCTTCCCCCGAGTCCGGTCTCGATGACCGCGATGGTACACGATGTATATCGGAAGAGGAAAAATGCATACGAAGTGTACAGTTCGAAGGTAGTGACCTCCGAGACACCGAGGTCATCGGTAAAGACGAACCCTTCCATGGCCTTTCGAAACGCATTGGATGAAGCGATCAGGATCTGCTCATCGAAGAACTGTCCGCTCAGGGTGAACCGCTCACGGTAATCTACGAGATGGGGAGACAGATACAGTCCCGTCTTCTCCCCAGCTGCCTGGAGAGCACTTGCTATCATCATCGCACTCGAGCCCTTACCTTTAGACCCGGCAAGATGGATCGTGCGGTAGCTGAGATGGGGATTGTCAAGATGTGCCAGAATGGCACTCATCCTGTCGAGGCGGTATTCTCTTGCTGAATAGGTGCCTGTCCGCTTCTCGAGATTTGTGAACGAATCAAGGTATGAGCAGAACTCGTCGAACGTCGTGTGATACATGAGGTCAATGTAGTATAGGGGTGGCCAGAAGGTCAATAAACCAGAGGTGTTCCATTGCTTCACATGCAGTCTGTGAGAAGCGGAAATGCTCGTGCCTGTATGCTCATGCATGTTCAGATTGCAGCCTCTGAACAGTATCCTGCCGGTGCAGGACCAGCTGATATCACTTGTATTTTCACCGTTCCCGTTCTATAGTGGAGGAGTGTAATTCGATAATTGAATGTGGAGGAAAGATATGGGAACGAATGGAAAGTCTGCGTCGAAACCCTGGGATTTTTTGGATGAGTTCAAGGGGGATGTCTTCAGCGGTCAGTGGCCGACCGTACCTGAGATGTTCGAGATCACGTGCAGGAGATTCCCTGACAACAGATGTTTCACTGCCTTCTCGCCTGCTGAACTGACCCTGACCTATGCGGAGGCAGAGGAAAAAGTCACCAATGTCGCCTATTACCTGAAATCACAGGGGATAGGGAAGGGGAGTAATGTAGGTGTCACAGGAAAGAATTCACCCGAATGGGCCATAGCATACCTCGCGATCCTCAAGGCAGGCGCCACTGTCGTTCCTCTTGACTATCAGCTTACAGACAAGGAGATCGATAACCTGCTTGCGTTCTCCTCGGTCACTCATCTGTTTATCGACGCCGAACGTATAGATAAAATCGATGCTTCGGGAAAAGTTGGGCTGACAGAAAAGATCACCCTCGAGCCCGGTGATGATGACTTGTATATTCTTAATAAAAAAGGAGATAAGAGGAAAAAGCTTGATAAGGCACAAGAGGATGACATTGCCGCCATCCTGTACACCAGCGGTACGACAGGGAAACCCAAGGGCGTGATGCTCAGTCACTCGAACCTGGTCAGTGACTGCTACCTTGCCCAGGACCTTCTGACTGTCCTTCCCACAGATGTCTTCTATGCACTCTTGCCGATCCACCACTCCTACACCATGCTGGCTGTCTTCATCGAAGCCATCAGCACGGGGGCAGAAATCGTGTTCGGGAAGAAGCTGCTCGTCTCACAGATCCTGAAGGAACTGAAACAGGGAAAAGTCACCATGTTCCTGGCCGTTCCGATGCTGTTCAACAAGATGCTCAAGGGACTGCTCAACGGAATCAGAGAGAAGGGTATTGTCGTATATGGCCTTATCCGCTTCCTGATGAGCATAAGCGGTCTGATCAAGAAGATTTTCAAAGTGAATCCCGGACACAAGATGTTCAACGGGATCCTGGCAAAGCTCTCGATGGACAATATCCGTATCTGCATCAGTGGCGGAGGACCTCTCCCTTCACGAACCTTCAAGCTCTTCAACCAGCTTGGAATCGATTTCGTTCAGGGCTATGGTCTTACCGAGACCTCTCCCATTATCACACTCAATCCCATCGATGACTACATCGAGACCTCGGTAGGAAAGATCCTTCCCCGTACAGAGATGAAGATTCTTGATCCGGATGACAGGAATATCGGAGAGATACTGGTCAAGGGGCCGATGGTCATGCAGGGGTACTACAAGAACGAGGAAGCAACCGAAGAGGTGCTCAGTGAAGACGGCTGGCTGAGAACCGGTGATGCAGGGTACATTGACAACAGGAACTTCGTCTATCTGACCGGAAGGAAGAAATCTCTCATCGTCACAGAAGGAGGAAAGAATGTCTTCCCTGAGGAGATTGAGGATATGTTCCAGCTGTATGACGAGATAGAACAGATCTGTGTGCTCGGCTACCTGGTCGATGTCCAGAACAGGTCGGAAGGTATACGCTGCATTATCTACCCGTCAGAGAAATACCTTGATGAGGCCAAGAAACAGATCAGTGGTGAGGATCTGGATGCTCACGTGAAAGCTCATATGCAGGGTATCGTTGATGAGGTCAACAAGGAGATGATCCATTACAAGAGGATCACCCGTCTCACCATCGCAAAAGAGCCTCTGGAGATGACAAGTACCAAGAAAATCAAGCGTCACATTGTTGCAAAGCAGTACGACAAGTTGTAGTATGAACGTATCATGATGAACAGTTCGACAAGAAATTATTTACGTAGAATTGCCCACAATCTGCAGCCGGCAGTTATGGTGGGCAAGAAAGGGGTTGATGAGGGCGTTGTCAAAGCACTTGACGAAGCCCTCATTGCACATGAGCTCGTCAAAGTCCGTTTCCAGGATTTCAAGGATGAGGTGCGACCACTGGCTGAGGAACTCACCAGGAGGGTGAACGCGGCAGTAGTGACCACTGTAGGGCATGTTGCGATTGTCTTCCGGCAGAATGAGAATCCCGATGACCAGATCATCCACATCCCTGATTCGGTGACTGACTGATGAACGAGAGTTTCACTCTTCTGCAGGTCCCGAAGGTTCTCAGCGGACCGGGCTCTCTGCAGAAGGTGTTCGATGAACTGACCGGCCGCCGTCTGCTTTGTATTGTTTCACCTTCCGCGTTTGCCCATCAGACCGTCATGGAGCTGTTTGATGCCTTCGAGACGAGAAAGATCAGGTACCATCGGGAACAGGTCAGCGGTGAACCGACAGTGGAAGTGATTGATACAATCACCGAACGGTACCTCGAAGGCACCGTCGATACTGTGATCGGTATCGGAGGAGGAAGTGTTCTTGACGCTGCCAAAGCTGTCTCGGCGATGCTCCTTCACCGAAGGAATCCGTTGATGCGTGCCTCTTCGGTACTTGAGTATCTGGAGGGAGTCGGCGATAAGCCGGCCCCTGCCGGGCGGCTTGGTCTTGTTCTCATTCCCACTACAGCCGGTACCGGCAGTGAAGCTACAAAAAATGCAGTACTCACCAGAGTCGGTGATGGTGGATTCAAGAAATCTCTCCGGCATGATTCGTATGTGTGTGACCTGGCCGTGCTAGATCCCACTCTGCTCGAAACGGCTCCTCTGTCGGTTCTCATACCCAGCGGGATGGATGCGCTCACACAGCTTCTTGAAGCCTATTTCTCGGTTTCAACAAATCAGTACATCCACTCACTGGTCCTGCAGGCACTTACCGATATGCCCTACGCTCTCATGGGGCTCATAGAGAAAACCGGGAGAAGAGAGGATCATCTTTCGACTCTCAGCTACGGTGCTTTCGTCAGCGGTGTGGGCCTTGCTCATGCGGGTCTTGGCTATGTCCATGGACTGAGCGGTCCTATGGGAGCCATCCATGCAATTCCTCACGGGGTGGCGTGTGCACTGCTGATAGCAAAGACAAACAGGGCCATGTTCACCCGTGCGATCAACGACGGTGATGCTGATGAGTACCTCACCCGACTGCATCGTCTCGCCCTGGCCTGGGATCTTACAAACCAGGAACAGGCCATACAGCTGCTTGAGCGCCTTGAGATTCTTGCACAGCTCCCGCCTGCATCCTCATTCGGCTTCAGCCGGGAGGATATGGACACTCTGGATGTCCTCAAGGCACAGAGGAACGCTCCTGTGAGAATTAAAGGTGATGAGGTGAGGGATATCCTCTATTCTATCCTGTAATTGAAGAATGGTTGAACCTGCTCAGCTGCCGCTCTGAGCGGCAGCTGAGGTGAATCGTCAGGCGGCCTTAGTTGTGTTCAAGAGACAGGGTACGGGTCACTGCATCACACACCTCTGTGGGGCCGTAGTACTGGATCGCACCAGGGAAGATGAAGGAAGTTTCGCTCTTCCAGGTTTCTCTCATTTTTTCAAAGTATCTAAATGGTTTCCCCTCAAGATCAACCAGAGCCTTCTTGATGACAGGTTTCATCTCGCCGTGCCGCTCTTCAAGGTTCATCATCATCGTGATGGGGATGCCTCCTGCAGTCCACTGGTCTGCCGGAGCTGTAAGGTTGCCCACGGAAGAGATGTAGCCGCTGAAGGAGTTCGATACGAGCAGGTACGCATTGTATCCGAGAGAATAACAGTAATCGGCGTCGAAATTGGAGGGGAAGGCACAGCGTCCTTCGTAGCCGAAGAAGTGATTGAGACCGGTGAACGATCCGCTGTAGTTTCCTTCTTTCTTCCTCTTCTCGAGCGCACTGTCCACCATGCTGATAAGCATCTTCTCAGTCTCTATCCGTGACACCTGTACGTTACCGTGGGGATCCCGGTCCATGAGCAGCTGCTTCTGGATATCGGTGGGGAGAGAGAGGAATACCTTCCTGTTGTCCTGTTCAAGACGTGATGTCACAAAGTCTTTCTGCTCTTCCCACGTTGTCAGTGTACTGTAGGCCTTCTCTTCCTTTGCAAGGAGGGTATTGAGGGTAGCGATGAGATCTTTGACCTCGGGGATGAACTCAACAAGACCCTCGGGGATGAGAGCGATTCCATAGTTAAGACCTTTTGCAGAACGAACTGCGACGGCATCGGTGATGGTTTCCACGACATCCTGGAGCGACATGTTCTTCGCTTCGATCTCTTCACTGATCAGACAGACATTCGGCTGAGTCTGCAGGGCACACTCGAGAGCGATGTGCGAGGCACTTCTTCCCATCAGCTTGATAAAGTGCCAGTATTTTTTGGAACTGTTGGCATCCCTCATCAGGTTCCCGATAAGTTCACTGTAGGTCTTGGTCGCGGTGTCGAATCCGAAGGAAACCTCGATGAATTCGTTTTTCAGGTCACCGTCAATCGTCTTTGGACATCCTACTACCGAAATGTTCGAGCCTTTGTTGAGGAAATATTCACCGAGGACAGCCGCATTGGTATTCGAATCATCGCCTCCGATGATAACGATGGCTGTGATATCATTCTTCTTACATACCTGTGCGCAGGTATCAAACTGCTCTGTGGTCTCGAGTTTCGTTCTGCCGCTTCCGATGATATCGAATCCACCGGTATTTCGGTACTCGTCGATGAAGGCATCATCAAAGAGCACTTTCCTGTCTTCCAGAAGGCCTGAGGGCCCTCCGAGGAATCCGTAGAGATTCGATTCGGGGTTTGCGTTCTTGAGGGCATCGTACAGGCCGCTGATCACATTGTGTCCGCCGGGAGCCTGTCCGCCACTCAGGATGACACCCATGTTGATCGCTTCGTGTCTGACAGTATCACCTGTCACTTCGAAGTCAACTTTCGGGAGACCGAAGGTAGAGGGAAAGAGGTCCTTGATCTGCTTTGCGTCCTGTGCCGGGCTGGTAGCTTCTCCGGTGACTGCAACAAGAGAGTGGATAGGGTTCCTCAGTATCGAGGGTAATTTCGGCTGATACTCATATCGTGCTTTCTGTAGTGCTGAATACTCCATTCTATGGCTCCTTGAGGGGGTTGTTTGTGGCCTCTATCTTACCGATTTTTTTTATGGACATGCAAGAGTTCTTCAGGCTGCTGTGCAGGATAATCGTCAATTATTGACTTTATGGGGTTTGAAAAGGTACGATTGCCGCATGAAGGAATTCAGCCATATACAGCTCTTCGTCGACGCAGACTCTTGTCCACGCCAGGTGCGCGCCATCCTGCTGAAAGCGATACAGAAACGACGTGTTCCTGCCATCTTTGTCGCCGACAGGTCTCTCAAAGATGTGATGGAAGTAGAGAACCAGGAAACACAGCAGCCGTTTTTAATCAAAATGGTGGTGGTGGAGAAGGGGGATGACAGCGCAGATGATTTCCTGGTTGAGAATGCGCTCTCAGGAGCTCTTGCCGTGACCCGTGATGTGATCCTGGCAGACCGACTCGTACAGAAAGGACTGACAGTCCTTGATGATCGCGGCGGGATATTCACGGAAAACAACGTGAAAGAGCGTCTGAGCCTGCGAAACGCGATGACTGAGTTCCGTGATATGCAGATCTTCGATCAGAAGAACAAACCGGTGAATGCCCGGGATATCCAGAAGTTTGCGAATGCTCTGGACCGGGAACTTACAAAACTCGGACGGTGAAGCAGAACCGCTGGAATGTGAGTTCTTCTCTATGTGAATGATCAGCCGATACTCGTCACCGGGTTCCATAGCACACTCATAGAGACCTTCAGGTACTGGATCCTGAGTCAGTTTCCCCACCTTCACGGTGTGAGGACTCTCCTTCTGAAAAGGGGGGAGCCTGCAGACGTTTGCAATAAGCATATGTACGAAAGAAGCCGGGTACTGCATATTCATCTGGTGTTCTATATTGAAGATGTTCGTGCCACCGCACTGCTCTTCAATAAAAATACGCTTCCTGAGACCTTTCTTGTCGTGTATCACGAGCGGCTTTCACCGAACCTGCGTCGCAGCGAGTGTACGGAGCGCTTGCAGCGTGAAGTCCCTTCTGTTTCCTTCGAAAAGTGCATAGAGTACCTGCACAGTATGCTTCACAAGAGCTGCGAGGTGCATGGGGCCAGGGGGGCTGTACGGTTTACGGCGCGCGAGAGTGAAGTCCTTGATCTGTTCGCTCAGGGAATGAGTGTCAAGGAGGTCGCCTATGAACTGAGTATCTCTCCCTATACTGTAGCGGCTCACCAGCGGAGTCTCTACCTTAAAACAGATTCTCACACCCTCCAGCAGCTCACACTGTTTGCAGCCTTGAGGCAGAAAAAGATGTGCACAGGTGCTGAATGATTCTTTTATAAGTGGTTCTCTCCGGTTCTCCGGCCTGATGGTTGACGGAACAGGTCTGTACATCAGTGAGCGGAGTGCAGGAAAGCTCATGAAAACCACCACCGATCCTCAGAGCCTTCCTGATCTCGCTTCAGCCAAACATTCCCCATTCCTGGGTGATGATGAAAGCCGGCAAAAGAGACGCTATGAATGGTGAATATTGAGTACAGATGGTAGATCCGGAAAAGGGATGAACCTGGCTCCGATTGAACGCTAAGTCAGGTTATAAACCCGTGATGAGACCGAAAGGAGATCCCGAGGAGACATCCTCATTCTGTGGTCATATATCAGGAAGGCCGACTAGAAGTCGGCCTGTTTCGCTGCACGGGGGTAGGGGATGACGTCTCTGATGTTCTGCATGCCGGTGATGTACTGAACGATACGGTCGAAACCGAGACCGAAGCCTGCATGCTTGACTGAACCAAAGCGCCTCAGGTCAAGGTACCACCAGTAATCTTCGGGAACGAGGTTCAGCTCCTTCATTCGATCAGTGAGAACATCCAGACGGGCTTCTCTCTCACTTCCTCCGATGATCTCTCCGAGTCGGGGGACGAGTACATCCATTGCTCTCACGGTCTTGGAATCGTCATTCATCTTCATGTAGAAGGCTTTGATCTCCTTCGGGTAGTCTGTCACGATGACCGGACCCTTGAACACCTTCTCGGTGAGGAATCTTTCATGCTCTGTCTGCAGGTCGGCTCCGAAGGATACGGGATAATCGAATGATGAGTTGTTCTTCCTCAACTCGGCAATCGCATCAGTGTAGGTGACATGGGCGAAGGGCGATTCAACGACCTGCTGCAGCACCTCCGCCACCCCCTTCTCGATGAAACGGCTGAAGAAGGCCATATCCTCCTCGCAGCGGTTCAGAACCCGGGAGAAGACGTATTTGAGAAAGTCTTCGGCGACCTCCATGTCTCCTTCGAGGTCACAGAAGGCCATCTCCGGTTCGATCATCCAGAACTCACTGAGGTGACGCTTCGTGTTCGAGTTCTCTGCGCGGAAGGTTGGACCGAAGGTATAGATATCCTTGAGTGCAAGGGCATAGGTCTCTCCCTGAAGTTGTCCGCTTACGGTGAGGGAGGCCTTGCGTCCGAAGAAATCTTTCGAATAATCAATCTTCCCATCCTCGTTCCGCTTCGCGTTGAGCAGGTCCAGCGTCGTCACCTGGAACATCTCTCCTGCACCTTCTGCATCGCTGGTGCTTATGATCGGAGTGTGGATGTAGGTGAATCCCTTCTCATAGAAATAGGTGTGGATTGCGTAGGATATTTCGTTTCTTACACGCATCACCGCGGACATGGTATTCGTCCGTCCCCTCAGGTGAGCGATCTCCCTCAGATACTCAAGGGAGTGACGCTTCTTCTGAAGAGGATAATCAGGTCCTGCTTCTCCATGAAGTTCGATCTGTGTACACTGCATCTCAACTGACTGTTTCCCGCCCGGGGATGCAACGAGAACTCCCGTTGCGCTGATAGCAGCACCTGTCTGGATGCTGTCAAGGATTTCGGCATTCATGAAATTCTCAAGGTCGATGACTAGTTGTAAAGACGACAGAGAGGACCCGTCGTTGAGTTCGAGGAAACAGACAGTCTTGCTCACACGCTTGGTGCGGACCCAGCCTTCTGCTGTGATGATCGTGTCTGACGGCTTTCCGTTGAGTAGATGGATGATGCGTTCTTTCATGAATTGACTCCTAGTATCTGAGTATATTTCATTCTTACGCAATTTTTGTCAACTCACACAGAGGTTGAATGAGTTGCACATGAAAGAAGAATCCTCTGAGAGGTATCTCCCTGATACCCGTCAGGTTCTGTTCGATACTGGTAATGTCGCCTATTTCAGCTTCGAGGCAGTTCGAGTGTGAATCACCGCAGAGAGTAACAACTGTGGCAGGATCACTGATTCGGCTACAGGCATGGAGGTAACGGTCACCGGTGAGCTCGCTGGGAGTATGAAGCCGGTAGACGTCTCCTGCACTTCTCGATATAGTTGTCGAAAGGTGTGAACATGGTTCAGATAATAGGTACAAAGACATGCAAAGATACCCGTAAGGCGGTCCGCTTCTGTAAGGAGCGTAAGATTGAACATCAGTTCGTTGACCTGAAGGAGCGGGATTTGAGTGTAGGTGAATGGGACAAAGTCTTCTCTCATCTTGATCCCGAGGATATCCTCGATGCCGGCAGTTCCTACTACAGGAAAAACGGATACTCGTATCGTGAATACAATGCTGTGGAAGAGCTGGTGAAACATCCCGAACTTCTGGCGACACCTTTGATCAAATCCAGGAGAAAGGTGGTCTGTGCTCACGGTCTGAAGGACCTCTCTGTCATTCTGGAGTGTCTATGATACGATATGCTGTGCTGGGAAGCGGTTCGAACGGTAACAGTTACATCATCGAAAGCAACGGGGCCGCAATCCTTCTCGATGCAGGGTTCTCTCTCAGGCAGATCAGGCAGCGATGTGAGGTTTCCGGTTTCGATCCTTCCCGGATCATCGCTCTGTTCATAACCCACCTCCACCCTGACCATGCCCGTGGTGCAGGAGTGTTTGCCCGGCAGATGAAAAGACCGGTATTCTTCCATCATCGTATACAAGAAGAGATCCGGGAGTTCCGGAATCTCCGTATTCCTGACGGACTGCACAGACCTATGGGCATCCAGGATGTCAGTATGGGTCCGTTCACAGTCTCCTCTTTCGCCACGCACCATGATTCACCCCATTCACAGGGTTTGAGGGTACGTGTCGGGGGACGGACATTTGTCCTGCTGACCGACACAGGAAAAGTGAGTGATGATATGGCGGTTCATGCTTCAGAAAGTGATGTTCTGTTTCTTGAAGCAAACTATGATGAGTCCATGCTGGCCAACGGTCCCTATCCCTATTACCTGAAACGGCGCATAAGCGGTGATGAAGGGCATCTTTCGAACGAGGTTTCGATAGACTTCCTGAACACTCTGACCCATAATGACGGGAGGGATGTCTACTTCTGCCACCTTTCGCTCGAGAACAACTCACCCGAGGTGTTGAGAGCTTCCCTTGAACAGAAGTGGCGGTATCCGGGGTCTTACACGATCTGTGAGAACGGTAAGATCTATTCGGGCCACAAGAGCCCCAAGGAGGAAACAGTATGAAACATACACTAGAAACCTATTCGATTCGTGCGCTGCTCGAACAGTCTGCCCAGCGGTATCCGCAGCGTCTTGCACTGGCCCTGTACAACGAGAAGGAACACTATACCTACGGTGAGCTGATCGAAAGTGTCGACAAGGTTGCCTCCTATCTCCTGAGGCGGGGGGTGAAACAGGGAGACAGGATTGCCCTCCTGGCTGAGAGTTCTCCGATGTGGGGAGTATCCTATCTCGCCATCGTGAGTGCCGGATGTATAGCTGTGCCGGTCCTTCCCGAGTTCTCCGCAAAGGAAGTGGAGCATATCGTGCAGCACAGTGAGTCAAAAGGAATCTTCGTCTCTTCATCTCAGGCCCCGAAGATCCCTCTTCAGTTTCGCGGTGATGATGCTGAAGTATACCGGGTGGATGACCTGTTTCATGTCCCCTCTCTGGGTGGATCGGATGAACTGGACAAGGAAACCTTCGGTGACCTTCCCGCCAAGAATATGAGGCGCAGAAAAGCCGATGCGAAGGCCCTCAGTCAGATTTCTCATGGTGAGGACTCTCTGGTCTCCATCATTTATACCAGTGGGACGACAGGAAATCCAAAGGGCGTCATGCTCTCCAACAGGAATCTCACCAGTAATGCCGTTGCCAGTTCAAGGCAGTTTTTCAAAGTGAAGACCGGAATGAAGTTCCTTTCCATTCTTCCCATGAGCCACTCCTATGAGTTCACCATCGGTTTCCTTCTGCCGCTTTTATGCGGGTGTGAGGTTCATTACCTCGGACGTCCTCCTGTCCCCTCGATCCTGCTTCCCGCTCTCAAGGAAGTGAGACCGGACATGATGCTTTCGGTTCCGCTCCTTATCGAGAAAGTGTACCGAGGCTCAGTGGTCCCCCAGATCGAGAACAGCAAGGGACTGTCAAGAATGTACAAGAGCCCGCTGCTTCGCAGGGAGATCAACCGGATCATAGGGCGCAAGCTGAAGATGACCTTCGGTGGCCGACTCAAATTCTTCGGGGTCGGAGGAGCAAAACTCGATTCACAGGTGGAAGCCTTTCTCAAGGAAGCCCGATTCCCCTATTCCATAGGGTATGGACTCACCGAGACCTCTCCTCTCCTCGCCGGAAGCGGTCCGAAACAGACGAAGCTCGGGACCATCGGGTTTGCCGTGAAAGGAATTGAACTTCGCATACATGAACCCGACGGCGAGACCGGCGTGGGTGAGATCGTGGCCCGCGGTCCGAATGTGATGCTCGGTTACTACAAGAATGAGGAGCTGACCAGGGAGACCTTCACTTCCGACGGGTGGCTCAGGACCGGAGACCTGGGAGAGATCATACGCGGCCGACTCAGTATCAGGGGGCGGAGCAAGACAATGATCCTCGGACCGGGGGGAGAGAATATCTATCCCGAATCGATTGAAGCCCTCATCAACGCAAAGCCGTATGTTCAGGAATCCCTGGTCATGGAAGGCGAAGGTGGTATCGGAGCCTTGATAAAGGTTGATTTCGAACTCATGGCTGAACAGATGAAGATGTCTGTGGATGATGCACGCAGCGAAGCGAGTGCCTATGTGAAAAACCTCCGAAAGGAAATCAACAGAGAACTGAATTCCTTCAGTCGTCTTATCGAGACGAAGCTGCATGAGGAACCGTTCCAGAGGACTCCGACACTGAAGATTAAACGATATCTGTACTCTCTGACTCACAGAAACCAGCCAGAGAAGAACGAACAGGATGAACATAAAGAGTAAGAGAGGTTACGCAGTGCTTGATACCAATGTTGATCTGAGGATTGATCGAGTCGATTCTCTTGTGAGCCCGAATGAACTTGCACGGGAGCTCCCTTTATCTGATGAGCTGACCGCACGGATCCTGGAAGACAGAAAGCGTGTTGATGATGTGATATGCGGGAGGGACAGGAGGCTTCTGGCCATCGTAGGTCCCTGTTCCATTCACGACCCTGCTGCAGCGCTGGAGTATGCAGACCGACTGCACGATCTGTCGAAGCGGGTGTCTGATCAGCTCCTGATAGTCATGCGGACCTACTTTGAGAAGCCGAGAACGATAGGAGGATGGAAGGGCCTGATCATCGACCCGGCAATGGATGGATCCTATGATATCGGGGAAGGCCTCAGACAGGCACGCAGGCTGTTGATTCAGATCACGGAAAAAGGCCTTCCGGTGGGAACCGAGATGCTCGACCCGATCGTTCCCCAGTACATAGATGAGACTATCTCGTGGTGTGCCATCGGGGCAAGGACGACAGAGAGCCAGGTCCACCGCACCCTTTCAAGTGGAATGAGTGTTCCGGTCGGATTCAAGAATAGTACCAGCGGAGAGGTCTCCCATGCCCTCAACGCTATCAAAAGTGCCTCGAGCGGGGGTGCCTTCATCGGAATCGATAAGGATGGAAACTCAGCGATCTACCGGACGACAGGCAATACCAGTGGACATCTGATCCTTCGTGGAGGCGATACCGGTCCGAACTACTATGAAGAAGAGGTGGAAGATGCAGTTAAGAGCATGAAGGCTCTCGAGATCAACCCGTCGATCATCGTTGACTGCTCGCACGCTAACAGCCGCAAGGATTTCACCCGTCAGCGGCGGGTTCTCAGATCGGTTATTGACCAGGTCCTCATGGGACGAAAGGAACTCAGAGGATTCATGATCGAGAGCAACCTTTTTGAAGGATGTCAGCAGATAGGGGAAGACCTCAGTACCCTTCGCTACGGTGTCTCGGTTACTGACCCTTGTATCGGATGGGATGAGACTGAGTCGATACTGCTGAAAGCGGCTTACCTGCTGCAAAACGCGGAACGGGAAGGAGGAAAACTATGAAAAAACGTGTTCTTGTCACCCTCGCAGAGGGCTTTGAGGAAATTGAGGCACTGGCCCCGGTTGATATCCTCAGGCGTGCCGGTGCTGAGGTGGTCCTCGCAGGAGTGAACGGAGAGGTGATCACCGGCGGTCACGGCATCAAAGTTGTGGCTGATGCGAAGATCGAGGACGTCGACACAGATTTTGATGCGATCATTCTTCCGGGGGGAGGTCTCGGTGCCAAGAATCTCAGTGAATCCTGGCTGACCCACGAGAAAATGCTGCTGCTGGTCAACAAGGGAGCTCTCCTTGCTTCAATCTGTGCCTCCCCTGCAGTCGTGCTCGGACCCGCGGGACTCCTGAACGGACACCATGCAGTCTGTTATCCCGGAGCTGAGGAGCATTCTCCGGATTTCTCCTTTTCCGACATGAGAGTCTGTGTTGACGGGAATCTAATTACAGCTCAGGGAGCCGGGGTTGCTGTGGAATTCGCGCTTGCCATCGTGGAACATCTGTTCGATAAGACCCTCAGGGATTCGCTGTCCAGCAGCCTTCTGCATAACGAGTGAAAACTCTTCAATCCGGAATCATCAACTGTCACTATGTACCATTAGATAAAAGGAATTAAAGAATAGATGGGAAACACAGGTTTTAACAATGAGCTGTATCTTGAGCAGCAGAAGAAAGCAATTCTGGAGCGAGTGAATGCTACAGACGGGAAACTCTACCTCGAGTGCGGCGGCAAACTCCTGTATGACTATCACGCGTCGCGCGTCCTTCCCGGATTCGATCCCAACGTGAAGATGAAGGTTTTTCAGGCTTTAAAGGATGACCTTGATGTCATTGTCTGTATCTACGCTGAGGACATCGAACGGCGTAAGATACGTAACGACTTCGGTATCACCTACGATACCGATGTATTCAAGATCATCGACGACTTTTCTGACTGGGGACTGAAGGTCAATAAAGTGCTCATCACCCGGTATAACGGGCAGGTCGGTGCCACACAGTTCATGAACCGTCTCAAAAGAAGAGGTATAAACGTCTATACGCACAAGGCGACCGAAGGATACCCGAATGATGTCAGCACGATCGTCAGTGACAGCGGCTACGGGGCAAATCCCTATATTGAGACAGAAGGGCGGGTGGTCATCGTAACCGGTCCCGGCCCGGGCAGCGGAAAACTCGGAACCTGCCTGTCTCAGCTGTATCATGATTACCGCAGGGGAAAGAAGAGTGCCTATGCCAAGTTTGAAACCTTTCCGATCTGGAACCTCCCAATCGAGCACCCGGTCAACAAGGCCTATGAGGCGGCTACGGTCGATATCGGGGACTATAATCAGATTGATCACTTTCACCTCAGTGCCTATGGTGAACCTGCAGTGAACTACTCTCGTGACATGGAGGCTTTTCCTCTTCTCAAACGGATCATCGAGAAAATCACAGGTCAGGAATCCTTCTACAAATCTCCCACGGATATGGGTGTCAATCGTGCAGGATTCGGAATCGTGGACGATGATGTCGTCAGGTCTGCAAGTCTTCAGGAAATTATCCGCAGATACTTTATAACAGCCTCCGAGTATGCCCAGGGAACGGGTTCAAGCGAGGCCTTGAGCAGGATCAAACGCCTTCTGGACGATATGAGACTCGACACAGATATGAGAATGACAGTTCCCGCGTCTCATGAAGCTCTTCTGCGTGCCGCGAAACAGGGGAAAGGGCATGATGGAATTGTAAGTGCTGCCGCAATAGAACTTTCAGACGGCACGATCATCACCGGCAGCAACAGTGAACTGATGCACGCTTCGTCTGCTCTGTTCCTGAATGCAATAAAACACCTTGCGGGGATCCCGAAGGGAATCGACCTGATATCTCCTTCGACTATCGAATCGATACGGAAACTGAAAAAGGATGTGCTGAACGGGAAACGGACCAGTCTCGATATGGAAGAGACGTTGATCTGTCTTGCTATGAGCGCGGCACAGAATCCTTCGAGTCAGGCAGCCATGGATATGGTTCCTCTGCTGAGGAATTGTGAGGTGCACCTGACCCATCTGCCCAGTCTCGGGGATATGAACGGATTCCGGAAACTGACGATTCGTGTGACAAGTGAGCCGGTTTTCCCCTCGAGGAATCTTCTCGACGAGTAGAATATTCTTTACTGCGAGGAGCGGTTGGCTCTACAATGTAGATAGAGGAGGAAGGTGTATGAACACTATCATTACCATCAGTCGCCAGACAGGGAGTGGGGGAAGAGAGATCGGAAAAGGTCTTGCAGATGCATTCAACATCCCCTTTTACGACAGAGTTCTGATTGCCATGGCCTCCGAAAAAAGCGGCATGAATGAACAGATTGTCGAGAATCTTGATGAGAAGGCTGCCAACCGTTTTCTGTATGCCGTTCCCTCGGGATTGCCGACTCTCGGACAGGCTGCGGCAACCGGGATGTATACGATGCCTCTTAGCGACACGGTCTTTCTCACCGAATATGAGATCATACGGAAGCTTGCTGAAAAGGGACCTTGTGTATTTGTCGGACGCTGCAGTGACTATGTGCTGAAGGATGTTGAGAACCATGTCTCGATTTTTCTGCACGCGGACAAAGACTTCAGAGCTGCACGTATCGCACACAGGGAAGAGATCGAGATCAAAGAAGCTCACAGTCGTATTCACCGGTATGACAAGGAACGAAAGCGCTACCATGACTACTACGCTGCCAACACCTGGGGAAATGCCGAGTTCTATGACCTAACGCTCAATACCGGAGTGATAGGCATTGAAAGAGCTATCGAGGTAATTTCCTCTTACGTGACCATCCGGGAGGCCTAGAGCCTGTCTGAAACCACATAATCCTCCTGCCGCTCTTTCATTGGGAAAAACCATTGACTGAAGGAATCTCCGTGTAATACAATTAAGTAGTTGTTTAATTGTTTAATACAAGGGGGCTGAGATGAGCGACTATGAGAACAGAAGAGCTGATGTGTGCAGCGAGTATTCCCTGTCCTGCATGACCCATGAAGAGGACCTGAAGCAGTCCCTTCTTGAGGTTTCCGGCCTGTCTGAGCTTTTTCGTGCGATGTCAGATGAGACCAGGGTTTCAATACTGTATCTGTTATCGAAACAGGAACTGTGCGTCTGTGACCTTGCCTACCTGCTTGACATATCCCTTCCGGCAGTTTCCCACCACCTGAGGCTTCTCAAGGTGATGAGACTTGTACGGTCGAAAAGGATGGGGAAACAGGTCTTCTATACCCTGGATGACCCTCATGTCCTGTCTTTGATTGAAGTTGCACGGGAGCACTATATCGAATGGAGATGAAAGAATGAAGACCTATCATATAGAAGGGCTGGAATGTGCTTCCTGTGCACTCAAGATAGAGACCGCCCTGAAGAGACTGGACGGATTCGAAGATGCCGCTGTGAGTTTCGCCACACAGACTGTCTCGATTCCCTCCCGCGGTGCAGAGCAGGCTCAGAAGATTGTGAGAAGGATAGAACCCGGTGCTCATATCGTGCTGGAGGAAACAGAGGAGAAAGAAAGCCGCTGGCAGGTTGATCTCCTGCGTATACTGGCTTCTTTCATTCTGCTTGCTTCAGCACTTGTCGTGCAGCATCTGATGACCGGTTCTCCTCCCTTGCTTCGCTGGACGCTTTATCTCGCTGCCTATCTCATCGTTGGTTATCCTGTCCTCTCACAAGCTCTCAGGTCCTCCTTCAGAGGCCGTTTCTTCGATGAGATGTTCCTGATGAGTATAGCTACGGTCGGGGCTATCAGTATCGGTCAGCTGGAGGAAGCGGTCGGCGTTATGCTCTTCTATACTTTGGGGGAGTGGGTACAAAGCAAGGCTGTCAGGAAATCCAGGCGTTCTATCGCGGCTCTGACAGCATTACGTCCTGATAGTGCACGAGTTGTAGTCGGTGAGACCGTACAGGAGAAAAACCCGCAGGATGTCACGATCGGTTCGGTCATTCAGGTCAGGTCAGGTGAGCGTGTACCCCTTGACGGCGTTATCCTGAGTGGTTCTTCACGTGTAGACACCTCTGCTCTCACTGGAGAGTCTGTTCCCCGGGTTGTACAGGAGGGGGATGAGATTCTTTCAGGCTTCATCATTGATGGGGGGACAGTAATGGTGAGTGTCACGAAGAGATACGAACAGACTGAGGTCGCGCGCATCCTCGCCCTCGTGGAGGAGGCAGCGAACAAGAAAGCTCCCACGGAACGATTCATCTCACGATTCGCTTCGGTCTATACGCCTATCGTAGTGTTTCTATCTCTTGCTGTCGCCTTTGTTCCTCCTCTCATCACCGGCGATCCTGTTCGCATCTGGATCTATCGTGCATTGGTGCTCCTGGTCATATCCTGCCCCTGTGCACTGGTCATATCCGTTCCGCTTGGCTATTTCGGAGGAATCGGTCTGGCTTCTAAAAGAGGGATTCTGATGAAGGGGGCTTCCTCTATCGACGCTCTCAAAAAACTCGATACTGTTGTGTTCGATAAGACCGGTACTCTCACGAAAGGCGAATTCTCAGTAGTTGCGATTGTCCCTGCCGAAGGTGTTGATGAAATGACTCTGCTGGACCTTGCCGTCGCAGCGGAATCTCACTCGAACCATCCTATTGCCGATTCGATCAGGCACTTTCATACCATGAACTATCCCGAACGGGATGTCACTGAATATGATTCCTACACGGAAGAGAAGGGCCTGGGTGTGAGAGCCGGAAGGGGCGGTGATCAGCTCATTGCCGGCAGCAGGAGGTTCCTGGAGCGCGAGCAGATCTCACTTGCAGAGGTGAATTCATCCTCTACCCTTGTGTATGTGGCCCTTAACGGTACATACCTCGGGTATATAGAAATCGCAGATGAGCTCAAAGAAGATTCGCTGACGGGAATTGAAAAACTCAGAACAGCCGGTATCAGGCATATGGTCCTTCTCAGTGGAGACCGGGAGCCTCAGGTCGCTTCCGTGGCACACAGTCTGTCTATCGATACCTATTACTCACAGCTCCTTCCTCATGAGAAAGTAGAGAAGGTCGAGGAGCTCCTGAAGAAGATGAAAGAAGGAAAGACTCTTGCCTTTGTAGGCGACGGAGTGAATGATGCTCCGGTATTGATGCGCAGTGATATCGGCATTGCCATGGGAGCTCTCGGCTCTGATGCAGCCATCGAAGCGGCAGATATCGTTCTCATGGATGACAGGGTAGAGGGTGTCAGTGAAGCTGTCAGGATCGCACATCGAACCCGTCAGATCGTGATACAGAATATAATCTTCTCACTTCTTGTGAAACTCGTCTTTCTCTCTTTCGGTGCCTTCGGGATTGCCACGATGTGGGAGGCGGTCATTGCAGACGTAGGAGTCGCTCTCGTTGCAACCTTGAATGCAGCGAGGACGCTTCGTGTACCGCATTGAAAGGAATCGGCGCATTTCTCTGACGAAGGATTCCGAATGAAGGTCTCCTCA
>Ga0272443_10000687_pt1 | contig 58320 bp, 58 predicted proteins | sample SSMAcet12_FD_193581 | JGI IMG/M metagenome (GOLD analysis project Ga0272443, IMG submission 193581) | Marine sediment archaeal communities from Little Sippewissett salt marsh, Falmouth, MA, United States - SSM-Acet-12 | ecosystem: Environmental > Aquatic > Marine > Wetlands > Sediment ... | reverse complement strand
GGAGGGAACACTTCTCCTGCCTGAGGTGCAAGACAATTTACTGTGAATTGCTTGTGTTTCAGTATGGACCTCTGATGTGATCCGCTACCTTCTCTTCATAGAAGTGCTTCAGCGTATCATGGAGGGAAGGTGAAAGAGGGGGAAGGGAAGATATCGCTGCATTGTCTATGACCTGCTGAGTGCGGCTTGCTCCGGGAATCACCACAGAGACCGCTTCATGGTCAAGAATCCACCTCAGAGCCATCTGAGCCATACTCATGCCTTCCGGTTTCATCCTCATCAGGTCCTCGGTCAGTTCTACACCCTTTTCAAAGGGAAGTCCGGCAAATGTCTCGCCCACATTGAACGCCGCTCCGTCACGGTTGAAGGTTCGGTGGTCACTCTCTGCGAAGGTTGTTGTTTTCGTCATCTTTCCTGAGAGAAGGCCGCTTGCGAGGGGAACGCGGGCGATGATCGAAACACCTTTATCCTTCGCTTTGTCGAAGAGTTCGCTCACGAGTTTCTGGCGGTAGATGTTGAAGATCACTTGGAGAGAGGCAATACCTTCCTGTTCAAGACAGATCAGGCCTTCCTCGACAGATTCCACACTCGCTCCGAAATCTCCGATCTTTCCCTGTCTCTTCAGATCGCGAAGGGTATCGAACACTGCTCCGTCGGCCATGACGTCTCTGGGAATACAGTGAAGCTGGATAAGATCGAGTTGCTCAAGACCCAGTCGTTTCAGTGAGTTCTCCGTATGTCGTGTCATTGCCTCGGCAGTGAAATTTTCCGGCCAGCCTGGATCGGCTCCGCGTCCGAGCTTGGTTGCGACATAGATTTTTCCGTGATATTCCTTGAGAAACCGGCCGATGAACTGTTCGCTTCTTCCGTCCCCGTACACATCAGCTGTATCGAAGAAGGTGATGCCCTGCTCTGCGGCGGTTCTCAGAATGTTCATTGCTGTATCATCGGTGACATCCCCCCAGGATCCTCCTATCTGCCATGTCCCGAGGCCTACTTCAGAGATTTGAGTTCTCTTGGTTCCGAAAGGTCGTGTATTCATAAGTTCCTCCAGTTTGTACCTAGAACGTACGCATCCCGTGCTTTTATCGTCAAGTGATATTCCTTCTTTAGACAGATCCGCTTCTTTGTACAGGATGGTTTTTTTATGGTACCATGTGGGGTGTGCAAGGAGGCCGAGGCATGATCAATACGTCTGCATGGATAGTTGGCAGAAAGAAGATTCAGGTGCGCAATGAACCGCTGAAGGAACCTGGTCCGAGCGATATCCGGGTCAGAGTGAAGGCGTGCGGTATCTGCGGGACAGACATGCACTTCTATAATGATTATCCACAGGGAAGACCGATTCCCCTCGGGCATGAAGTTGCTGGAGTTGTTGAGAAAGTCGGTTCCCTCGTTACTGATATCACGGCGGGTACAGACGTCGTCGTACAGAACAATATCGTCTGCGGTACCTGTGAACAGTGTCTTATGCGTCGTCCTGACCGGTGCAGGAATATCAGATCGTACATGGATGACAATGCCGGTATTGCCTCCTTTCTTACGGTAGAGAGACCTATGGTCATTCCGTTTTCCGGGCTTTCGTATGCCGAGGCGACCCTTGCCGAGCCTCTTACCGTGGCACTCGATCTGTTTCAGGAGGCTGATGTGAGAAAGGAGGATTCTGTCCTCATCCTCGGTCCGGGAGTTATTGGACTCCTGCTCCTGCATCTTGCGTCTCTCTCGGGTGCACGGAGAATAGTAGTCGCTGGTCACAATGCAGAGAGTGCAAGAGGAAGGTACCGCACGGAGGTTGCACGCACCCTGGGGGCTCATGAGGTGGTTGATACCTCGAATGATGCATGGAAGAGCGAAGTGAAACGGAGTTTCCCGTCTCTTTTCGATAAGGTGATCATCACCAGTCCACCCCGAACGATACCGGACGGTATCGAGATGGCCGGATTCGGAGGATGGATCGTCTTTGACGGTATCAGCTACTCAGACGGGAGGATCTGTTTCGATGCGAATGATTTTCATTTCAACAAGAAACGGCTCATTGCAAGTCACGCGATTCCCAATTACGGCTTCCCCTATGCATTGGAGAGGTTGAAGAAGGAACCGAGGCTTTCCGAACTGCTTCTGACTCACCGCTATACTCTGGATGAGGTCGATAGAGCCTTCGAAGGGTATTCTGCATCTGACCAGAACATCATCAAGACGGTAATAGAAATTCCGTAAAAGGTGAGAGGGGATGATCTGACGGCAATACCGGTTTTCACACAGGCTTTACTCCCTGCAGCCTGGCAGCCATGAAACCCGGAGACCTCTTTCACAGCAGAAAAAGATGCAGCTGAATGGATCATGGAGTGATAGATGTATCCCCGCACGTAACGCTTCTGTGAGTACCTGCTGGACCGGGACCGGGACCCGTCCCGGTCAGCGCCCGCTGTTATTGGTTTTCCGGGCCTGGTTCACAATCTCCTAAATCTTCTCAACATGATGTATGGTTTTCTCATTTTCCACACTGCCGGTGTTGAGGGTTCCCTTCGGCTCAAACATGAGAACTTCGACTTCCTGCTCTGCAACAGGCATATGCTCAATACCTCTGGGGATGATGCACATCTCTCCTTCTTCAAGTTTTACATCACCGCTTGCGGTCCGGATTAAAAGCCTTCCCCTGATGACCATGAACAGTTCATCCTCTTCATCATGGTGATGCCATACGAACTCGCCCTTCAGTTTAGCGATTTTCACATACTGCCCGTTCAACTCACCGATTATCTTGGGATCCCAGTGCCTGGTGATCACATCGAATTTTTCTTTCAGACTGATCGAGTTCAAAACCGACTCCTTTCCTGTTTCTTATTGTACCTGGCTGCTGACATAGTATCACGGCTGAACGGTTATCTGAAAGTTTTTCCGTAACACTGAGTGAATCAGGTTTCTCACGTTGACGGGAGCTTGCCTGTACGGGCACCGGATGAATCACGACCGAGCAGGAAGAAGAACTGGGTTGTGCCTGATGCAGTGTGACGGCCTTCGGAGGATGGTCTTCAGTTATCAGGTGAGATTCTCCGGGGGTTTATATAAAAAACCTCTTGACTTGTTTTACACATAGGTGCATAATAACACCATCAAGGAGAACGTATGCCGAGACCGAAGAAGGAACGAACTGTCTACCAGCCTCCTCTCTATGCTGATTTCAAGCCGCAGGGCGTGCAGAGAAGGGAGCTTGCCTGCATCGACCTCGAACTCGATGAGTTCGAAGCGATCCGACTTGCCGATTATCTTGAAATGGACCACGCAGAAGCAGCAATTGAGATGGGTATCTCCCGTTCGACATTCACAAGGCTGGTCGAGCGGTCCCGTAGGAAAATGGCTCAGTTCCTTGTAGAGGGAAGGCACCTGCATATCGGAGGAGGCAACATCCACTTTCATGGAAATGTCATACGATGCAGAACTTGTGGGCATATGTTCAATATAGGGTTTGATAAAGAATTACATACATGCCCGGCCTGCGGATCAAGTGATCTGATAGATCTGGCCGGGGGATTCGGACACGGCCGGTGCTGCCGTGAACATGGCCACAGGCATAGGAGGTAAGAGTATGCCGAGAGGAGATAGAAGAGGTCCCGAGGGATTGGGCCCCATGACAGGAAGAAGAGCAGGTTTCTGCAGCGGTGCAGGAAGGCCCGGATACATGAACGGCGGAGCTGGTGGTTACCATCACGGATCCTTCGGCCGAGGTGCAGGAATGGGTCGCAATGCAGGCTACGGATACGGAAGAAGGTATAATGCCTACGTCCCTTCAGAGCCGATGTATGAATCGGAGAAGGATTTCCTTGAACAGGAGATCACGACATTGAAGGATCAGTTGAAAGCACTCGAACAGAGGCTTTCCGAGAAAGACAGCGAGGCCTGAGTCTCACTACCAGGTGCGCCTTGGTATCCTGCAGGGAGTACATGACCCGCTCAGCGGGCCGGTACTCTTTGTTCGCCCGTACAAAACGGGCATGCAGGAGCACGGTTCACAACAGGAATACCCATGAATATAGCAATAGCAAGTGGAAAGGGGGGGACCGGAAAGACCACCCTTTCGACGAATCTCGCTTCATATATCGCACAACAGGATAGGTGTGTATTGACCGATCTGGATGTGGAGGAACCGAATTCCGGGCTGTTCATCAATGCACAGCTGATTCATGAACACATAACGTATAAGATGATTCCTTCCTGGGATTCAACTGCCTGCACTCTCTGCGGGAAGTGTCAGGAGATATGTAATTTTAATGCAGTTCTCAAGATGGGATCTCAGGTCATGGTGTTTCCGGAGCTTTGTCACGGCTGCTATGCATGCTCGGATCTCTGTCCGACTTCTTCCCTTCCGATGAGTCAAAAGGAGATGGGCGAGCTGAAGATGTATCAGAGTGGTCACCTTCACTTTGTGGAAAGTCGACTCAGCATCGGAGAGGAACAGGCAGTACCCCTTATCAAGCAGACCATCAAGTTTGTCAGAGACCAGTTTGCGGATGAAGTAATCAAGATATACGACTGTCCTCCAGGTACCAGCTGCCCTGTGATCGAATCGATACGTGATGCCGACCTGGTCATTCTCGTTACCGAACCGACACCCTTCGGTCTCCATGACCTGAAGCTCGCGGTAGAGACAGTGCGAACTTTGGGAAAACCGTTTGCCCTCGTCATCAACAGGGAAGGGATCGGAGATAACAGAGTCAGAGAATATTGTGAAGGTGAAGGTATTCAGGTCGCAGCAACGATAGAGAACAGCCGAGCCATAGCACAGACCTATGCCAGAGGAGAACTTCTATACCCGACCATACAGTCGGTGCGGAATGCAGTTGACACACTGTACCAGATGATCCTGCAGACGGCAGAAACGAAGAAGGAAGAAAGACGATGAAAGAGATAGTGGTCATCTCAGGAAAGGGTGGGACGGGAAAAACCTCCATCACCGCCTCTTTCGCATATCTCGGCGGGGAAGATCTCATCGTTGCCGACTGTGATGTCGATGCGGCTGATATGCATCTGCTCATGGCTCCCGATTTCGCTCGATCCCATGGTTTCAAGAGTGGACAGTTGAGTGTGATAGATCCTGCTCTGTGCATCCGGTGCGGTCGATGCCTTGAGGTATGCCGTTTCGATGCAGTCTCACAGGGCACAGAAGGCTACACAATCGACCCGATCTCCTGTGAAGGGTGCGGGTATTGCACACGGGTATGCCCGGTGCAGGCAATCAGGACCGAATATCCCGAGGTGGGGAATCTGTTCATATCCCGGATACGGACAGGTACAACGATGGTGCACGCCCGACTCGGGATCGGAGCGGATAACTCGGGCAAACTCGTCGCCAAGGTCAAGGAGACCGCCAAACGCATCGGTGAAGAACAGGACAAACAGGCTGTCATCGTAGACGGATCTCCAGGAATCGGCTGTCCGGTCGTCTCCTCACTCTCCGGTGCACACTATGTCGTACTTGTCACTGAACCCACCGTATCGGGCTTTCATGATCTCAAACGAGTCTATGAGCTGGTTCACACCTTTCATATACGTGCAGGATGTATCATCAACAAGGCGGACCTCAATGATACTGTACTGAAGGAACTGAAGGCGTATCTGAAAGAGGAGGGGGTCGACGTGCTCGGCGAGATCCCGTACGACGAGGAGTTTACAGCTGCGATGACGCAGGGCAGGACAGTCATCGAACACTCATCAAGAATTGGTGAAATCCTCAGCGCGAGCTGGGAGAACATAAAGCGGAACGCAGGAATACAAAGGAGTCACGTATGAATATAGCATTCACAGCCAAGGGAACAACAATGGACGCACACATGGATGCGCGCTTCGGTCGGACCGAATACTTTCTCGTCTATAACGAAACGACGAAAGAGCTTGTATCGTTCGATAACCGGGCGATCGATTCAGAAGCACATGGGGCAGGTCCCAAGACAGCTCAGCGTCTTGCCGAACTCAAAGCCGATGTGCTGATCACGGGTAACGGACCCGGGGGAAACGCGAATTCGGTGCTGAAGACCACGGGGATCACTGTTTACATCGGTGCCGGTGATATGAGTGTTCAGGAAGCGTATGATGCCTACAAGAGCGGGAAACTGAGACAAGCATGAGTTCATTGAACAGCACAGAGGTGCTCACTGTTGCGGTTGCCTCCGATGACGGCAGGAGCTACATCGACAGACATTTCGGGGATGCAGCGGGGTATAGCCTGTATGCTCTTTCCGAATCAGGTGTCAAGTTCCTGGGGCGGGTTTTGAATACAACCGAAGAAGACAAAGATGATGAGGATCACGGTGATGCAGAGAAAGCACGCGGTATCGCCTCTATTCTGGCCGAACACGGTGTACAGGTCACGGTCTCACGTGTATACGGGCCGAACCTGAAGCGCATTCGCAGCAAATTCGTCTGTGTCATCGATCAGCATGGAACGATGGAACAGATGCTTGAAAGATTAAAGGGCATGCACAGTGAGCTTGCCCGGCAGTTCGCGAACACCTCGAGTCGTGAACTGATACGATTGTAAAGGAAGAAAATTACGTATGAATACCTATGATATTGTTGTGATAGGCGGGGGACCGGCAGGTATCACCCTCGCAAAATTGTTGGGCAATACCTTTTCGACGGCCATCATCAGGCCGGAAGACTACAGTATGATCTACTGTGCCATGCCCTATGCGATTGAAGGGCTGATCAACACGGAAGCTACTTTCAAGAGTGACAGGCTTGTCACGGATGCAGGTGCCGTGCTGATACGGAACACCGTCAAATCGGTAGATTACGATCGGAAACTCGTTGTCTTCGAGGATGAAAGCAGCATCGCCTACAAAAAACTCATTCTGGCGACAGGAGCCAACCCCTTCATCCCCCCCATAAAGGGAAGCACTCTCAAGGGAGTGGGAGCCTTCAAGACACAGGCAGACCTGGTCTGGATAGAGAATCTCGTAGAACAGGGATTGAAGCAGGCTGTAGTCGTCGGAGCCGGTGCTATCGGTATCGAACTCGCTCAGGCACTGAGCTTCAGAGATATCGTTGTCGACCTTGTCGACATGGCACCTTCTGTCCTCCCCAACCTGGTCGATATCGATATGGCAGGAGATCTTGCAAGGGAGATCGAGAGTCAGTCGATTCGTCTGCACCTGGGCTCTCGGGTCAATGAACTCGCAGGAACCGAGGTTGTCGAATCAGTATTGCTCGACACGGGCCATCGTATCGATTTTGCATCTGCCGAAGGTGATTCTCTCAGCGGTGTTGTCCTGTTCGCTGCAGGCATGAAACCTGACCTGTCACTGGTGCAGGGGAGTGCCATCGAGCTGGGACGGGACGGTATCATTGTCAACGATGCAATGGAAACCAGTGTGAAGGATGTCTATGCCGTAGGAGACTGTGTTCAGTATATCAGTGGAATCACCAAAAACCCCCTTTCCGGGAAGCTGGCAACCAATGCAGTGCCCATGGCCAAGGTGCTGGGATTCAACCTCCTCGGTCAGAAACGCGCCTATCCAGGATTCTACAATGGAGCGGCGACCAAAGTCGGGAAGTATTTCATCGGCGGAACCGGACTTTCGGAAGGTGTGGCACGAAGTATGGGCTATGATATCGTATGCGGGTATTCCCAGGTGACGACAAAATTCCCCATCATGCCTGAAGCCAGAAAGAAGAAGATGAAACTCATTGTCGATGCAAAGAGCCATCGCATCCTCGGAGCTCAGGTCGTAAGCGGAGAGCCTGTTGCCGGTCGTATGGACCTGCTGACCTTCGCCATCCAGAAAGAGAGTACGGTCGAGGAGCTCTCTGCTCTCAGTTACGCCTCTCAGCCTCATCAGTCCTTCTATCCGGCTGCAAACATTGTTGTCCTGGCTGCAGAAGATGTCAGAGCGAAACAAGGCTGGTAGACTGTGAAACAGTGCATCTGGTACACTGTGTGTCCCATGAGAAGGTTCTATGAGAAGGGTTTGCTGCCCGAACGGTATGTGACCTACTACTGCAGGGAGAACTGGCATGAGTGTGTCCGCTATCAGATGGAAGAGGCGGGCACCTACCATCCTGACAATATGAGACAGGATGGAGTCATCGATGATACGCTGGTGTGATCGGGTTCCCGACTCTTCGCCTGGTTTTGTACTTCTTCTGTTAAGATGGTGAGATGCAGTGATTTCTTCTTTATCCCTCAGCACCGGCAGCGGGTGGGCCCGCAATCGACTGACCCGTGTTTTTTCCCGTGGATCGATGGAATACGGATCCGCTGAGAAAACCCGCCCGGTGGATTTGAGGAGTGTGAAATCCAGTGTGGGTACTGTACACACCTTCTGAGTTCTGCTACACTCTCCCTCAAGTGGAGGCCTTCCTTGATTTGACTTCAGGTCAAGGTTGTCGAAGTCATCCCTCATCCCAAAACACTACACACTAGTACAAAGGAGGAGGGTATGACAGCTACGTATCACACCCATCCAGTCACCAACTACATCGTTAAGATTCTCAATGGAATGGCTCAGGGCCTTTTCGCGTCACTGATCATCGGACTGATCCTCAAGCAGATCGGAGTCTATCTGAATTTGTCTGTGATACAACTGTTCGGTCAGGTTGCCATGTTCATGATGGGCCCTGCAATCGGGGTCGGTGTAGCCATGGCCACCGGTGCGACGTCGCTGGTCGTATTCGCCTCGGCAGTGACGGGAGCTCTCGGAGCCGGAACGTTCGTTGCCGAAGGAGCGAGTGTTGCCAGGGTGATCATAGGAGAGCCGGTGGGAGCACTTCTCGCCTCCCTGATCGGTGCTGAAATCGGCAGAAGAATTGCCGGTAAGACCAAGTTCGATATCCTTCTGGTTCCCATTGTGGTTATCACGGCAGGAGGCCTCACGGGCGTATTCCTCTCACCGTACGTGGCTATGCTGATGAAGATAATCGGAGAATTCATCAACACTCTCACGACACTCTACCCGGTGCCTATGGGTATTCTTGTCGCTGCGGTCGTCGGTATGGTGCTGACCCTTCCGATCTCCTCTGCCGCCATCTGTATCTCACTGGGGATAAGCGGTCTTGCAGCCGGTGCCGCGACCGTCGGGTGCGCCAGTCAGATGGTGGGCTTCGCTATGAGCGGATTCAAGGAGAACCGGGTGAGCGGTCTGATCTCACAGGGACTCGGCACGAGTATGATCCAGATGCCCAATATCGTCAGAAACTGGAGAATCTGGGTTCCCCCCACACTCACTGCCGCGATCCTCGGTCCCTTTGCAACTACACTGTTTCAGATGCAGAACAATGCTGCAGGCGCGGGAATGGGTACCAGCGGTCTGGTCGGACAGATCAATACCCTCTCTGTGATGGGCCCCGAGTCCTGGTGGAAGATTCTTCTCCTTCATTTCCTTCTTCCCGGATTGCTTTCGCTGGGTATCAGCAACTTTATGCGCAAGAAAAACTGGATCAAGGCTGGAGACTATCAGCTGTAGAACAAAGTTCTCCTATTTTTCGTAAATATGTTGTATTGCAGACACTCTCTTCCGAATGGGATACTTAATGTATAAGAGACCTATTCGGAGGAAAAATATGAAAAAAGGATTTTTGTTTGCCCTTACGCTTATTCTTATAGCTCCAATGCTGTTCGCAGCGGGTGCGAAAGAAGAAACCGGTCCGATAACACTTCAGTTCTGGACTCACGAGGACCCCAACAGAACGTTGCTGGAAGATCGCTATATCGAAGAGTTCGAAGCGATGAACCCGAACATCAGGATCGAAAGAACCACACAGTCGTCTGGTAAACTCATCGAACTTGTTCAGACTGCTTTTGCAGCAAACAGCGGGCCTGATATCTTCAATCTGTCGATAGAGGATGAATATCAGTACATCGTGAACGCCAGAGTCGCACCAATCGATCTGACGGCGGCAGGGTACTCGAGCAAGAATGATCTCATCGGCACCTATGCGAAAGGTATGCTCGACCCGGTAACCGTAGACGGTGAGATCTATGGTCTTCCCCTCGAACTGACCAACTGGTCGATTTTCATCAACAAGGGAATCTTCAAAGATGCAGGGCTCGATCCCGAACGGGACTATCCCAAGACATGGGAAGAGATGGTAGAGGTGTCTGAGAAGCTGGTGATCCGCGATGGTGATATCCTTATCCGCCGTGGCTTCGATTTCCGCTATCCCTATTACCTGGTTGCGTTCCTGCCGATGGTGGAACAGCTCGGTGGTCAGTTGATCAGTGATGACGGGACCACTGCAATCGTGGGTGAAGATGCCTGGCTCAAGTTCCTGAGCTTCATGCAGGAATGGGGTCCGAGCGGAAGAAACCTCGGCTCGCCGACCTACACCAATGCCCGTAAACTGTTCAATATGAACAACAACGATATCGCCATGGCCCACACCGGTCTGTATCAGCAGGGAAGAATCAAGGCTGACAACCCTGACTTCTATGACAGCGGCGAATGGATGGTCGTCCCCTTCCCGGTCTTTGAAGATGCGAAGAAGGATGTGGCAGCCTCCTATTACGGACACTACTATATGGTCAATGCCCAGAGTTCTCCCGCGACACAGAAAGCCGCCTGGAAGTTCATCTCCTACATGCTCAGTCACGGGGAGGAGTATCTGAAGGAAGTCAACATCATCCAGCCGACGCAGGCACTTCTCACCAGTGACACCTATCGGAACATGCCTTACAGTGAGGTGTTCACGAAGGACTTTGAACGGGGTCATATCGTCTACTACGGAGAGGCAAGTGCTGAATTCCAGACACTGATCCGCTCGGCAGTCGAGTCTGTGATGCTTTCAGGAGAAACTCCCGAGAAGGCACTCGCTACTCTCAAGCGAAACGCCCAGGAACTCCTTGACGAGATCCGCTGATTATTCGACATACAAACAGGAGGGCAGGAGATCTGCCCTCCTTCTATAAGGAAAGGTTCGATGAAGCACCGGTATATTGGTATTGAGAAAAAGACGGCACGATGGGGATTCGCCTTCACAGTCCCGGCGATCCTGTTCTTTTCCCTCTTCAGTTTCTATCCCATCATAAATGCGCTCTTCACCTCATTGTTCGACAAGAAAGTGCTGTCGCTCGCTCCACCCGATTTTCTCGGTCTTGGAAACTACACCTATCTGTTCACAAGCCCTGATTTCCTCAATTCCATACGAGCCACCTTCGTCTTCACACTCGGGACCTTTGTCCCCATCGTTCTGGTTTCCCTCATGCTGGCGACTTTCCTCACTATGGTGACACGGACGAAGCTGAGAGGGTTTTACCAGATTGCATTCTATACTCCGGCAGTGATCTCTTCGGTTGTCGCTGCAACTATCTGGCTGCTGTTGTTCGACCCAAGGGGACTGGCAAACCAGATGGTGAATTTTATTACCCTGAGTTCTGGAGTAGATCAGAAATGGCTCGCAGACAGAACGATGGTGCAGCTGTCCACGATGATCGTATATTTCTGGAAGTATATCGGCTATTTCGTGGTCCTGTTCGTCACCGGCCTTGCATCGATCCCTCCTACGATGTATGAGGCCGCCACCATTGACGGAGCCTCCCGCTGGCAGTTGTTCTGGCGTATCACGCTCCCGCTTCTCAAACCTACTGTTGTCCTGGTATCGATCATGGCGATGCTTCAGTGCCTGAAGACCTTCTCGACTCAGTATCTGTTCGTACAGGGGGGAGCTCCTCAGGCCCCGATCAACGTTATAACACTCAACATCTATACCACAGGGATCAGGTATCAGAGGATTGGGAGGGCCAGTGCAATGAGTATCATCCTCTTTCTGATCATGCTTCTCCTGACCTGGGTACAGTTCCGATTCTCGAAGAGCGATGAAGTCGAATATTAGGAGAGACACAGCATGTTTGTTCAAGAACGCAGACGAATACAGATTTCCTCAGTTTTAGTCCATGTGGTGCTTATCCTTATACTGATTTTCACCGTAACCCCGTTATTGTTCATGGTAAGCAGTTCTTTCATGCAGCGCGCACAGATCCTCAGAATGCCGTTCTCCTGGATACCGGAAAATTTCGAGTTCTCCAACTATCTCAAGGCCTTGAGAGGGAATGACGGTCAGTGGATGTTCCTGCGAAACCTGTTCAACTCACTCGTGGTATCGCTTACAGTCGCATTCACCACGGTGCTGATAGCCTCAATTACCGGCTACGGGCTTGCGAAGTTCAATTTCCGGGGACGGAACGTGGTATTCATGCTTATCATGGCGACGATGATGATTCCGTTTGAAGCCATCATGATCCCTCTGTACATGGTAGCCACTTCCATGCACCTTCAGAATTCCTATGCGGGACTGATCCTTCCCTTCCTTGTGAGTGCTTTCGGTGTATTTCAGATGCGGCAGTACCTGACGACGTTCCCCTCAGAATTCCTCGATGCGGCACGAGTGGACGGGATGGGGGAATTCAAGATCTTCTGGTCTATCGTCTTTCCCAACTGTGCTCCGGTGGTCGCCACGCTATCGATCCTGTCCTTCCGTTCCCAGTGGGATAATCTGCTGTGGCCGCTCCTGGTCACCCAGTCCGAGAAGATGAAGACTGTGCCGCTGTACATTTCCAAATTTGCAGAGGAAAAGATGACTGACGAAGGAGCGATGATGGCGGTGGCAGTGCTTGCCTCGATCCCGATGTTCCTGTTGTTCGGCTTCCTGAGTAAATACTTCATCGGAGGATCTGCTGTCTATGAATCACGAAAAGGCTAAAAGGCTCTGTATCTTCGATATCGGCAACGTCGTACTCGGTGACATAGATATGCTCGAGGCTGTCAGTGAAAGATATCAGCTGCCATACGACCAGTTGAAAGAGGATTACACACATTACCTGTACCCGATGATGGACGGAGTGCTTGATGTTGAGCTGTATATCCGGCATCTCAGTTTCCTGTTCAATGTATCACTGCCGAATGACCTGTTCGAAGTCACGTTCAATCCTTTTGTTGTCAGGGGAGTGGCCGAGCTTATCAGCACGGTAAGAGATACCGGTGTAAGAGTCGTAGCCGGGAGCAACACCTTTGCTCCCCATGAGAAGGTGATAAGAAAGATGGGAGTGTTCTCTCTGTTTGATCGTGTCTATCTTTCTCATCACATGGGTATTTCAAAACCGTTTCCCGGGTTTTTCAGTTCGGTCATGGAACAGGAAGGATATCAACCGGGACAGGTCGTCTTTGTTGATGACCTGAAAGAGAATATTGAGGCTGCCTCCGCCCTCGGTATGAAAGGAGTGCTGTTTCATCAGGCACATGATACTGTAGAGGAGCTGTCCCGGCACATCCTTGCGTGAACCGTCTGACCGGAAATCACGGACTTGTTCCTGCCAGCACCTGATCTCGGAACTGCGACGGAGTGAGCTGATAGTACCGTTTGAACAGCTTCGTGAAATACCCGGCGTTGGGAAAGCCCGATAGGGTAGCCACGCAGGTTATGGTGTTTCGTGGATCATCCAGGAGCCTGAGGGCCATGTTGATGCGGTAGGCGTTGAGATAACCGAGAAAATTTATTCCGGTCGCTTCTTTGAACACCCGTGAGAGGTGACTTTCACTGATTCCGATGGTACCACAGGTCTCCTGCAGCCCTATCGGTTCCCTGTAGTGCTCCCTTATGTACAGGATGGCAGCGTCCACCAGGTGATGATGCACCTGGGAGGGAATCAGAATCTCATGGGAACAGAGGGTGTCCAAGGTGAGCGCGGCAAGGTCCTCATCTTCGTTGCGGAGTTTCTCGATCAGCAATGAGAGTGTTCTCACCAGTTCTTCCTCATCAAGAGGTTTCTTCAGATAATCGACAACACTGATCTGTATAGCTTTTCTCATATAGGAAAAATCAACGTGCCCGCTGAGGACTATAGCGTGATGGGTTCCGGTCTTTTCGAGCATGGTAAGCCCGTCCTGACCCGGAAGCCTGATATCGGTAATGACGATATCAGGGTCTTTCTCCCGAATCAGCTGCTCCCCTTCGATTCCGTTTTCTGCCGAAGCTATCACACGAAGTCCGAGGGATTCGAACAGCGGATCGGCAGCCAGAGTCTCTCGAACGATCTGTTCATCTTCAACGATGAGAACGGTATAGCAGCGATTCTCGGGGACGTTCATAGGGCACTCTCCTCAATCTGTATCGTTGCAAGCGTTCCCTCACCCGGCCGGCTGACTACCGAGAAAGAAACATGGTCGCCGTACCGCAGGCGAAGTCTCTGGTGGATATTCTGTAGACCCACATGCTCTGAGCCTGTGCCGAAAGACTCGAGGATCGATGTGTCAAAACCAGCTCCATTATCCTGCACGGTGATGATGATATTCCCTTCCCGTCTGATCGCCGTTACCTCAAGGTTCCACTCTCCCAGTTTCTCTTCAAGGCCATGGACCAGTGCGTTCTCAACAAGGGGCTGAATGATGAGTTTCGGTGTAAGGGTATCTGTCAGAGAAGGATCAAGGAAGAGCTCTGCCTTGAGTTTTTCACCGAACCGGTATCTCTGTATCGTGATATAGCTTTCGATGAGAGAGAAGCTTGCTCCCAGAGTGGCCTCTTCACTGGTGTTATCCACTGCGTCGCGAACGAGCCGTCCGAGTTTTACGGAGATCAGCTCGATCTCTTTCTGCCTGTTCCTTTTGGCCAATGCCGTTATGGTGTTGAGGGTGTTATAGAGAAAGTGAGGGTTCATCTGAGCCAGGAGGGCTTTCTTCTCCGCCTGAGCCAGTTTCACTTCCTCCTCGCGTGTGAGCTGAATCAGCGAAGTGATCTGACGAATCATGGAATTGTAGGCCTCTTCAAGAAGATGGATCTCGTGAATTTTTGATGTATGGGGGATTGGATTGGTCGTACGGGTATCCAGGTTTCCCATATGGGACGCAAGGCGGTCGATCGGACGGCCGATCCCCTTCGATATCCTCAGGGAAAACAGCGTCGCTATCAGCGTGGAGATGAGCATGACGACAGCAATGACCTGAACAAGATTTCCCATTGCATACTGATACCATTTCGTATCCACCACACCTGCGATAACCAGCGAGGTGCTTTTAATCGGTTCGAAGGAGATGACTGAGCTGCCGCTGATCATAGTGCTCCTGCCGAGAGGAAGTTTCGCACTCTCCAGGGAAGGGAAGAGGGAGAAATCCCCGTTCTTGTCCACATGCACCAGAGAACTCACCCTGTAGGAGGCATTGTCTATCAGCAGCAGGTCACTGAATCCGAGGTCATTTCCGATCGGTTCAAAGGCTGTCTGGTTGATATCAAGGGCCACATACCCGACGATATTTCCTGCAGAATCCCGGACAGCTCTCATGATGTTGAGAAGCACCAGAGAGTTCTGCTGCGTCAGGTACCGGTATTCGGTGGAAATGATCGAAGCATTCGATTCCTTCAGACGGTTGACCTCAAAGAACGGGGTACTGTCATTCGTATGGTAACGCACATCGTACTGATCGGGAAAAAGATGCGTTGACAGGCGGATCTTTCCGTCTCGGGAGACGACCGATGCGCTCGATCGGTAGGTCTCTCCCTCCATGATGGAAAAAAGTTTATTGAAAACCGGCGAATTTATGGTCTGTGTCCCGGTTAGCACGTCATGTATGATTTCGTCGTTGCTTATCGCGTACGCTGTATGTCTGTACAATGTTATCAGCGTGCTCATCCTTTCTGCTGCAATGGCAGTATTGAGCTCATTCTGCTGCTGTATCATGTTCATCAGAGTGTTGTTTCCGAATGTGAGAACGATGACGAGAAGGGTGATGACAGGCAGAAGCATGAGAACCGAAAAGGATATGAGGATTCGGGAAAAGAGAGAATTGAATGTGAAAGAAGTGATGGTATGTTTCATGTTCTGCACTCCAGTGTACACAAGAAACTTCCAGCAATCCAGTAACATATGAACAGGCGCGTCTCTTTTCCTCAAAGACATGAAACACCTCCGATATGGAAAAAACATGTGAAAAAATATGTAACAGCCTGCATAAAACATGAATAATTATGTGTGAAAAGATTGTAATGTGTTGACATTTATTCTCATGTTGTATTACAAAGAATACATCAATGTTAATGAGGTGCCAAACATGACCAGGGCAGGAGACATCGGAACATACTCAAATTCTTCTTCCTTCCCCCTCCAGGCCAGTGTGCCTGTGTCTGTTTTCACCCTTTCAACACTCATCCTAGTAGTACTTATTATTCTCTGACACCACGGTATACCGATAGATTGGTGCAGCCGTGGGGATTCTTCTTCACGGCTTATCGGCGTACCGTAGCATGTAGAACACAGCACCGGAAACAGATAGGAAAAGGAGATTTGAGATGCAAAGGTATACGCTCGGAATTCTGGTCAACAACCATCCTGGGGTTCTCTCCCGCGTCGTGGGGCTGTTCAGCCGCCGTGGGTACAATATCGACAGCCTTTCGGTCGGTGAGACCGAATCTTCATCGATCAGCCGTATAACTATCGTCGTGACCGGCGATAGAAGGATCGTTGAACAGATTGAGAAGCAGGTCGCGAAACTGCATGACGTTATCAAGGTTGTCGAACTGACTCACCAGGGATCCATTCAGACAGAGCTGGTCCTCGTCAAGGTGCAGACTTCTGATGCGACCCGCGCCGCTGTAGTCGAACTCTCTGAGATCTTCAAGGCAAAAATCCAGGATGTAACAGAAAGCACACTCACGATGCGCATTACGGGGAACGGCGATAAAGTCGCTTCCTTCCTGCGTCTTGTAGAGCCGTACGGTATAACGGAGCTGGTAAGGACCGGTATGACAGCCATGGAACGGGGTTCCCAGGCATTGGCGAATCACGAATAACATAGAGATAAGGAGCAAGGAATGAGCACTATGTATTACGAAAGTGATGTGGACATGAATGTCCTCAAGGACAAGAAAGTCGCAATCATCGGGTATGGATCACAGGGGCATGCACATGCACTCAATCTGATGGAATCAGGGGTGGATGTACGTGTCGGTCTGTATGAGGGATCGAAGTCGAGGGTAATCGCCGAAGAGGCAGGTCTCAAAGTCATGAACACCGCTGATGCGGCAGCAGAGGCGGATGTCATCATGATGCTGGTAAATGATGAGAAGATGAAGGATATCTATCAGAGAGAGATCCTTCCAGGTCTCAAGAGCGGGAATTACATCGCTTTCGCTCACGGATTCAATATCCACTTCGGTCAGATCGTCCCCTCCGAGGATATCAACGTGATCATGATTGCTCCCAAGGGACCCGGACACACGGTACGTACCCAGTTCCAGGAAGGTAAGGGCGTTCCCTCTCTCATTGCCGTGAATCAGGACCCCTCCGGAGATTCCAAGGAAGTCGCTCTGGCATATGCTGCCGGTCTCGGCGCCGGCCGGGCCGGTATCTTTGAAACCACGTTCAAGGAAGAGACCGAAACAGACCTCTTCGGTGAACAGGCTATCCTCTGCGGCGGGGTAACAGCTCTGATCAAGGCAGGATTCGATACTCTCGTGGAAGCAGGCTACCAGCCTGAGATGGCCTATTTCGAGTGCCTGCACGAGATGAAGCTGATCATCGATCTCGTCAACCAGGGAGGCCTCTCCTACATGAGGTATTCCATCAGCGATACTGCCGAGTACGGAGACTACATCACAGGCGATAAGATTATCACTGACGATACCAGAAAGGCCATGAAGGGTGTTCTCACTGACATTCAGACTGGAGTGTTCGCCCGAAACTGGCTCCTCGAGAACCAGGTGAACCGCCCCTACTTCAATGCGAAGCGGAGGATCGAGAGCGAGAGCCTCATCGAAACCACCGGTGCGAAACTGAGAAAGCTGATGAGCTGGCTGAAAAAATAACAACACGAACACCACTTCAGGGAGGAACTATATGGCAGACAGAGTAGCAATTTTTGATACCACATTGCGGGATGGAGAACAGGCCCCCGGGTATTCCATGAATCTCGAGCAGAAGATGCGACTAGCGAAGCAGCTCGAACTCCTCGGCGTCGATGTGATCGAAGCCGGGTTTGCCATTGCCAGCCCTGGAGATTTTGAATCAGTCCGGTCGATCGCTTCGGTGATCGACCATACGACCGTGGCATCGCTGTCCCGTGCTCTTGTCAAGGATATTGACCGGGCATGGGAAGCGGTCAAGGAAGCCAGAAAGCCCCGGATCCACACCTTTATCGCAACCAGTGACCTTCATCTCAAGTATAAACTGAAGATGGATAAGCAGCAGGCGATCGAACAGGCCGAGAAGATGGTTCGCTACGCACGGAACCTCTCACCCGAAGTTGAATTCTCTGCAGAGGATGCGATGCGCAGTGACAGGGAGTACCTTGCCCGGGTCGTGGAACGGACCATTGAGATGGGTGCAACGATCATAAATATACCCGACACGGTCGGATACACGACACCCGATGAGATGGGCGGCATGATATCCTATCTCATGAATACGGTGCCCAACATCGACAAGGCTATCCTTTCGGTTCACTGTCACAATGACCTGGGTCTTGCCGTGGCGAACACGCTTGCCGGTATCAAGGCAGGGGCTCGTCAGGCGGAACTCACGATGTGCGGAATAGGGGAGAGAGCGGGAAATGCCGCCATTGAAGAGGTGGTCATGGGGATGAAGACCCGCAAGGATCTGTATCCCTATGAGCTTAGCATCGATACGAGGCAGCTGTACAATACAGCCCGGCTCCTTTCGAACATCACTGCAGTTCCGATCAATCCGAGCAAGGCTATCGTCGGGGCCAATGCATTCAGTCATGAATCAGGTATTCACCAGCACGGGATGCTCGCACACAGTGAGACCTATGAGATCATGAGACCCGAATCGATCGGCATCAAGCAGACGACAATGGTTCTGGGAAAACACAGCGGCCAGCATGCCTTCAATCACCGTATGAAGGAGCTCGGCTATGAACTTGATGCAGAGCTGAGCAGGAAACTCTTCGAAGATTTCAAACATCTGGCAGACAAGAAGAAAGAGATAACCGACCGTGACCTCATCGCGATGATGGAAAGCGGAACACAGAGCTCTCCGCAGATCTTCGAACTTGACAGCTTTGTCGTGAACAGCGGGAATCTGATGACGGCCACTGCCTGTGTCACCCTCACGCGAAGCGACAAGAAGATGCAGGCTGTCGAGATGGGAACAGGTCCGGTATATGCTGCCTTCAAAGCAGTTGAGAAGATCGTTCGAAAGTCTTTTGTACTGGATGACTATCAGCTGAGAGCTGTCACCGAGCACCGGGATGCGCTTGGTGAAGTCCTTGTAAAAATTAGTGACGCACACGGTGAGTACCGTGGCCGAGGGGTATCCACTGACGTTATCGAAGCCTCCCTCCTATCACTTCTCAGTGCTGTGAACCGGATGTTCGAGGCAAATGAATCACAGATGGATCAGAGTAGCGGCCATAGCGGCAGTGAAAAAGCCAAATCGTGGGAACCCCTTCCCGCCGATGCTCTCGAGCGGGATATGAAAGTGACCGGCACCGTGAAAGACGATGTCTCCAAAGAGGTATGAAGATGAGTAGAGTCCAGAACAGGATAGAGTTGTTTGATTCCACATTGCGCGATGGTGCACAGGGGGAGGGTATCAGTTTCTCTGTACTCGATAAGATCAAGATTGTACAGCTCCTTGATGAAATCGGCGTTGATTATGTAGAAGCAGGAAATCCCGGCTCGAACCCGAAGGATCTTGAGTTTTTCCGCGAAGTCTCCAATCTTTCACTGAAGAATGTCAAGCTCGTAGCGTTCGGAGCGACACGAAGAAGAAATATAGATGTTACCGAGGATGCAAACCTTGCATCGCTCATTCAGGCAGGTACTGACTACGTCTCCATTTTCGGTAAAAGCTGGGACTTCCAGGTCACCGATATCATACGTACTACCCTTGAAGAGAACCTTGCCATGATCCGTGACACCATCGGGTACATGGTCAGCCAGGGCAAAGGAGTTATCTTCGATGCCGAGCACTTCTACGATGGGTATATCGAAAACAGAGAGTATGCACTGAAAACGGTGCTTGAGGCTGCCGAGGCAGGTGCTCAGTCCATAGCTCTGTGCGATACAAGGGGTGGTACGATCCCGTCAATCATCGCCGATGCAACCCGGGAAGTGGTGAAGCTCCTTGAAAATGAGTATCCTGATCTGGTCATCGGGATTCACACCCATAACGACATATCCTGTGCAGAAGCTTCGAGCCTCCTGGCTGTGGAAGCCGGTGCACGGCAGGTGCAGGGAACCTTCATCGGATTCGGTGAGCGTTGCGGAAATGCCAATCTGGCTACCATAATCCCTTCTCTGCAGCTGAAGCTCGGTTATGATGTGCTCACACCGGAAGCCCTCTCCCACCTCACCTATACCTCACATGCGATAGCCGAGATCTCCAATATTTCGATCCCGCATGGAACTGCCTACATCGGACGCAGCGCCTTCACCCACAAGGGAGGAATGCACATCGACGGGGTGTCGAAAAACCCCAAGGCATTCGAACACATCGCCCCTGAGGATGTCGGTAATGAGCGCAGGTTCCTCACCAGTGAGGTTTCGGGTCGTTCGACCATACTCAAACAGATCCAGAAGTATGCTCCTGACCTCGATAAGAATGCACCACAGACTACTCACATTATCGACAAGCTCAAGACCCTGGAGATGGAAGGGTATCAGTTCGAGGGTGCAGAGAGTTCATTTGAACTGGTCATCGCCAAGGAACTGGGCAAGTACACACCCTTCTTCTCGCTAGACCATTATCGTACTCTCGGTGAGATGCCTCCCACGGGAGATGCCGAGACCAGCCACACCGCTGTGGTCAAGGTGTTCGTGAACGGTCAGAGTGCTATAGAGGCAGCACAGGGGGACGGACCTGTTCATGCCCTGGATAAAGCCCTCAGAGGGGTCCTGGAGACGTTCTATCCCTGTCTTGCGCAGATCCGACTGACTGACTACAAGGTTCGTGTCCTTGATTCGATGCATGCCTCTGCTGCGAAGGTCAGGGTACTGATTGAAACAAGTGAAGAGGAAATGTCATGGTCGACGATGGGTGTCTCTACAGACATTATCGAAGCAAGCTGGCTGGCTCTTGTCGATTCCATAGAATACAAACTGATGAAAGAGGGGGTCATTCCCGCCTCAGATCATACCAAAGGAGAATAGTGTGAAGCTCAAGATTGCAGTAGTTCCCGGAGACGGGATTGGTCCGGATATCATCACCGAAGCACTCAAGGTGCTCGGAGAAGTGGGGATGAGATTCGGTCACCGTTTTGATTTCTCTTTCTATCTTGCCGGTGGGGCAGCACTCGATGCGGTAGGAGAGCCCCTTCCTGAATCGACCGTGCTCGGCTGCAGGGACGCTGATGCGATCCTCCTCGGTGCTGTCGGCGGGCCCGCCTGGGATCACCTGGAAGGAAGGCTGAGACCTGAGCAGGCACTTTTGGGTCTGCGAAGTAAGATGGGACTGTTCTGTAACCTTCGTCCCGCTGTTCTCCATAAGGAACTATCCTCTGCCTGTCCTCTGAAGCCTGAGATCATCGGGGATGGACTCGATATCATGGTGGTGCGGGAACTTACCGGGGGTATCTATTTCGGTGAGCGCGGGATCACAGATGAGGGGAAGAGGGCCTACGATACGATGACCTACTCGGTCGATGAGGTGAAACGGATCGCAAAGATCGCCTTTGAAGCCGCGATGAAGCGGGACAAGAGACTGTGCAGTGTTGATAAAGCGAATATCCTGGAGAACTCACGTTTGTGGAGACGCACTGTAGTGGAAGTCTCTCAGGAGTATCCTGAGGTTGAACTGACCCATATGTATGTTGATAATGCCGCGATGCAGCTTGTGAGAGACCCCGGTCAGTTCGATGTGATCGTGACGACGAACATGTTCGGCGATATTCTCAGTGACGAAGCGAGTATGATCACTGGCAGTATAGGTATGCTTCCTTCCGCATCTCTGAATTCTGAGAATTTCGGTATGTACGAACCGATCCATGGCTCTGCACCCGATATCGCCGGAAAGGATATGGCTAACCCGATAGCAACTGTTCTCTCGTGTGCGATGATGCTTCGCTATACCTTTGATCTGACCTCTGAAGCAGAGGCGATGGAAAGAGCTGTCAGTGAGGTGCTTGCCGCTGGATACAGGACAAAGGATATTTATACTGATGGCACGAAACTGGTGGGAACCAGGAAAATGGGAGACCTCCTCACCGAGGCGGTGAAGAACCAGAAGTGACAAAAACACTGGCCAGTCATGCTCTGCACACCGGTAGCGCCTGACTGACCAGAAAACGATAGACGGTATCGCTGAGACACGGATTCAGCGAGCTCGCCCTTGAAATCCTGAGGTCTTGGGGGGTTCTCAAAGACCTTTGGCAGTGGAGCAATGATATGAGAAGCGACAACATGAAAAAAGGGGTGGCACGTACCCCTCATAGATCCCTCATGAAGGCTCTCGGTCTTACAGACCGTGAGATAAACGGACCCCTGATCGGAATCGCGAATTCAGCCAATGAGATCATTCCCGGTCATGTTCACATCGACAGAGTAGTCAATGCAGTCAAGGCCGGTGTGCGTCTGGCCGGAGGTACTCCGATAGACTTCGGCGTGATCGGAGTCTGCGACGGTATCGCAATGGGCCACAAAGGCATGAAATACTCTCTTGCTTCCCGTGAACTGATTGCCGATTCGATTGAAATCATGGCTACCGCTCATCCTTTTGACGGTCTTGTGCTCGTGCCTAACTGTGACAAGATTGTGCCGGCCATGTTGATGGCTGCCGCCAGGATCAACATTCCTGCGATCGTTATCAGCGGAGGAGCAATGCTTGCCGGGCATGTCCCCGGAGATAAGGGATGTGCTATCGATCTCACTACCGCCTTTGAAGCAGTTGGTGCTCACGACGCGGGAAAGATGAGTGACAGTGAACTTCTCGATATTGAGAACTATGCGTGTCCAACCTGCGGTTCCTGTTCCGGTATGTTCACTGCCAACAGCATGAACTGTCTGACCGAAGCTCTCGGTATGGGCCTTCCCGGAAACGGGACGATCCCTGCTGTCTATGCTGAGCGTGACCGGCTTGCCAAAGAGGCAGGGTACCGGATCATCAGCCTGGTGGAAGAGGGCATCACCCCGAGCCGGATCATGACCGCCGAAGCCTTCCAGAATGCACTTGCAGTTGATATGGCCCTCGGCTGTTCGACAAACAGTATGCTGCACCTCCCTGCTATCGCTCATGAAGCGAAGGTGGACCTGGATATCTTCATGGCTAATGAGATCAGTGCAAGAACCCCCAATCTCTGTCATCTGGCTCCTGCAGGACCTCATCATATTGAAGACCTGTACGCAGCCGGCGGTGTCATGGCAGTGATGAAGGAGTTGACCGGGAAGAACCTGATCAACACCGAATGTCTCACGGTAAGCGGGAATTCAGTGGCTGAACAGATCAAGAATGCTGTTAATTATGATCCGCAGGTCATTCGCCCGGTTGATTCACCATATAGTGAAACAGGAGGTATAGCCGTTCTCAGGGGGAATCTCGCCCCGGACGGCGCTGTAGTGAAACGCTCTGCTGTTGCACCGGAGATGATGAAGCATTCGGGCCCGGCCCGGGTCTTCGAATCAGAAGAGGATGTGGCATCTGCCATCAGCAGAGGCAAGATTACCAAGGGAGATGTCGTGGTCATTCGGTATGAAGGACCCAAGGGCGGACCCGGTATGAGAGAGATGCTCGGACCTACAGCGGCAATAGCCGGACAGGGACTCGATAAGGACGTCGCTCTCATTACTGATGGACGGTTCAGCGGTGCGACCCGCGGTGCTTCCATCGGACATATCAGCCCGGAAGCGGCTGAGGGTGGGATGATCGCCTTCGTGGCCGAAGGGGATATCATAGAGATTGACATCAATGCAGGCACACTCAATCTCCTTGTGGATGACAAGGAGATAGCAAAGAGGAAGGAAGGCTGGAAACCCAAGGAAGCTCCCATCAAGGATGGCTATCTTGGACGCTATGCAAAGCAGGTTACCAGCGCGTCGACCGGAGCAGTGTTTAAAAGTTGAACGTCGGAGGAATACATACATGAAATTATCAGGTGCAGAAATAATAGTTGCGTGTCTCAAAGAACAGAAAGTTGATACGATTTTTGGTTTTCCAGGTGGGGCAGTGCTCCATATCTATGACGCATTGTACAAACACAGACATGAATTGAACCATATTCTCACTTCCCATGAACAGGGTGCTGCCCATGCAGCTGACGGATATGCCCGCACAACAGGGAAGGTAGGTGTTGTGTTCGCGACAAGTGGTCCCGGTGCCACGAACCTCGTTACAGGACTCGCCACCGCCTATATGGATTCGGTTCCCGTAGTGGCGTTTACCGGGAATGTTCCGACAAATCTGCTTGGAAAGGATAGTTTTCAGGAGGTCGACATCGCTGGAATCACCATGCCTATCACTAAACATAACTACATCGTGAAGGATGTCAACGATCTCGCTCCCGTTATTCGGGAAGCTTTTGAGATTGCCCGAAACGGACGCCCCGGCCCTGTCCTGATCGACATCCCCAAGGATGTTACAGCACATGAGACCGAGTATACCCAGGTCGAGATAGACACGACCCCCACGACAGAGAACCGCTACAGTGAAAAAGATATAGATACGATCGTGAGGATGCTCAAGGAAGCGAAACGGCCGATGGCTTACATCGGCGGAGGCGCAATTATCAGCAAAGCGCAGGAAGAGGTGAAAACCTTTCTCGACACCTACGATCTCGCTGCAGGAGTTTCGCTGATGGCCTACGGGATCATCGATCAGGATAACGAGCGTTTTACAGGAATGATAGGGATGCATGGATCAAAGGTTTCCAACCTGGCAGTATCACACTGTGACCTCCTGATCGTTATCGGAGCCCGTTTCTCGGATCGGGTTGTCTCCAAGGAGAGCGAATTCGCCAAAAAGGCGAAGATCCTTCAGATCGACATCGATCCTGCCGAGATTAATAAAAACATCATCACACATCACAACGTGATCGGTAACATCAAGGATATTCTCACCCAGGTGAATGCCCGGGCCTCATCTCAAGTCAGTCACAGTGACTGGATGAAGGAAGTGGCTCAACTGAAGATCGACCACCCGATTCGGGTAAGCGGTGAGGCAAAACGCCCCTATGAAGTACTGAAGGCTCTCAGCAGCGTGGCTCCTGAGAATACTGCTATCGTCACTGAGGTCGGCCAGCATCAGATGTGGGCAGCCCAGTACTATCGCCACACACCGAAGGGTAAATTCCTTACCTCCGGCGGCCTTGGTACCATGGGGTACGGTACAGGTGCCTCGATGGGAGCACAGTTCGGTGCACCCGAACGTAGAGTCGTGAATGTTGCCGGCGATGGTTCGTTCAAGATGAACTGCAACGAACTAGCAACCATCGCACGCTACGGGATTCCTGTCATCATCCTTGTTATGAACAATCATACACTTGGGATGGTACGGCAGTGGCAGACCTTCTTTTATGACAACCGGTATGCCGAGACAACACTCGACACAGAGATTGACTGGGTCAAACTGGCTGAGGCTTACGGGGTGAAGGGAATGAAGCTGAATAAGACTGATGATCCCGCTGAGGTGCTCAAGGCAGCTTTCGCCCTTGATGCCCCTGTGGTCATCGACTGTGAGATCGGTATTGATGACAAGGTATTCCCCATGGTTGCTCCAGGAGCGAGCATTGAAGTTATGATCGATGACGAGATAGAGTAGGGCCTTTTCCTGCCGATGATGCTTTGATTTATGAAGAGAACACTGGAGGGTGAGCTGTACAGCTCACCCTCTTTCCTGGAATATGGTTCTTCCTGAAAACCTGTGGTGAGCGGATTGCTGAGAAGGCAGGAAGGAAAAACACTGTAGTGAAATGGACGTCACTCCCTCCGGAATTGAGCTGAGTGTCAAAAGCCCAAACATATCAGGATTGGGCCTCCATGGACATGCCGCGGTACTGCCAGAGAAAACCCTTGCTGTGAAGTCACAAGGGGATCAGCACAAGCATAAACAGGCACGGGAACTGGTCTGAATAGCATTGAAACGATCCGGGTGAACAGGAAAACAGCAGGCTCAGTATCTCAAAATTCCTCTCGGAACACCTGAAAAGTGATCCTGTTTGTCCCGGCGGGCACTATAGGTGGATGAAGAGGTCTCCTGCAGGAGCTGAGTCTCTCCGGAGTCAAGTGTATGGGTATGGAGAGCAGATGTTTCTCCTTCTCAAGAACAGCGAGGCCGGCAGAAAACCTCGGATCAGGTTCCAGTCACACAGGGAAAAGTGAAGATCGGTATTGTTCATGATCCTGAAATAATAGTTCTACTTTGCATACAAAAAAATACAGCATACCCTACACTATGCTGTATGTGTAATGAGACTCAAGGTGCGTTCCGAACAAACTTTCAAAAAAAATCGAGCTGAGAAAACCTAGCTTTCTGTAGGATAGTTCTCTTCAGCATAAATAATTACATCAGAAACTTTCATTGCAAGAACTGACGCGATCTTCTCGATTGTTTCAATCCGGGGAACACATCTTCCCGATTCGATAAAATACAGCTGACTCCTGGAAATCCCGGTTTTTGCCACCAGTTTATCCTGTGAGTAGCCTCCCTTCAAACGAAGGTCCCTAATTGCTTTTCCCATATCCATGTTATAACAATACCCATAATAAAATCGCTTGTAAAGAGTTATTTTGCACAAGTGTATGAAGAAGCTGAGTAAATGGTACTTATGATATCACGCCTTACAGCGTAAAGAGCTCCCGGTACAGGCCTGCAGAATCGCTCCATAATTCCGCTATATCGAGGTAATGACTACCAATATACTCCCGTGTCTTTTCTTGATGAAGCCATTGTCTCTGAAGGGGAGATTAATTCGACTGCTATAATTGTGCTATTATTTTACGCAAAAGGTGAAGGCCCGGCAGGGTACGGGTGTATTCCGTCTGTGTCTTTCACACGTACAGACGCTGAACTAGGTTCCAGAGCACCATGAACAGTCCACTGAAGAGGATCGTCTTGACGGGGGTGAGCTTCCCTCTTACAAGCAGAAGCCCTCCTGCAGCGAACAGCAGCAGGGTTCCTATCGACCCTGAGGAGGGTGACTCTCCGGTGAACAGGGCCTGAGTGAAGATACCTATACCGGCGGTAGCGATGAGCGAGACTACCGTGGGTTTGAGTCCCCAGAGTATTCCTTTCATTACAGAGAGCTCTCTGTACCGGTAGTAGATTATCGCGAACATTAAGGCAAGGACGAGGGGGCCGGTCACCACAGAGACCGTAGCGATCACGGTACCGGCAATTCCTCCCATCTGAGTCCCGACGAAGCTGGCCATGTTCAATGCGATGGGACCGGGAGTCATCTGTGATATCGTGATGATGTCGCTGAACTGCGTCATAGTCACCCAGCCTCTCACATCTACCACCTGACGCTGTATCAGGGGGAGGGCGGCATATCCTCCGCCGAAACTGAGAATCCCCACCTGGAAGAAACTTATGAACAACTCAAGATAGATCACGCCTTCCCCCTTTTGTCACAGAAGAGGTAGTGGATGAGGCCGCTGATAATGCCGAAGGCGATGACGAAGAGAATGTTCACCTGCAGGAAGTAGGACAGGATGAAAGCGACTGCCATGATGGTGACACTTATCATGTTCTTTTTCTGTATTATAGTCCTTGCCATCACGTAGACCGCATGCAGAATCACTGCAGAGACTCCTATTCTCATCCCTTCAAGAAGATACTGAATGATTGAATTGTCTTTCACCCATTCATAGACGAGTGAGAGAAGAGAGAGAATGATCATGGCCGGAAGGATGGTTCCCAGGAGTGTCAGGAGAGCTCCTCGAACGCCTCGCATCCTATAACCGACCAGAATAGAGGTGTTCACTGCGATTGGACCGGGAGAGGACTGGGAAATCGCAATAATGTCGAGCATCTCCTCCTCGTCGATCCACCCGTATTCCTTTACGAACAGGTTCCTCATAAGAGGAACAATCACGTACCCCCCTCCCAGTGTGAAAAGGCTGAGACGGAAGGTGGATAGAAACAATTGCAAAAAAGTTGCCGGTGTGTCAGTTTCGCTTTCTCGGGTACCATTCATATCGATCCATTGTGGAGAAAAACAGGAATTATATCAAGATTTGCAAATGTGGAAAGGGTGGAGTATCATGATGGGTAGGAGATCCTCGTATGCGTATTTTCAGCACAAAGAGCCGGATCCTCATGGCTTCCATAAGTGAGTTTCTTGCATGTGTGACCTCCGGCGGGGAGATTCTGAAGAACAGTATAGAAGAGTACCTTGTCAGTAATGATGAGTTGTTCTCCCTGTCTGTCAAGAAGATACGGACGGTCGAGCATGAGGCTGATGAGATACTGAAGAAGGTGAAGCATGATCTGTACGCCTACCTTCTGATTCCTGATACACGAAGCGATGTGGACAGACTGCTTAATGGCCTTGATGATTTTATCGATGCGGCGAAACAGCTTCTCGTGCTCCTTTCCATTGAACGCCCACTTCTGCCGGAGGCGGCAGTAACCAATTTCAGGACGATAAGTGAACTCACCTGTCTTTCATCCAGCCATCTCGCACAGGCGGCGGATGCCTATTTCTCCTATCCTCAGGAGGTGATCCAGAAGGTTCAGCAGGTGATAGTCTGCGAGAAGAATATAGATATGCTTCAGGAGGAGACCCTTGATGTACTGTTTAACGGGATTCCCTCACTTGACCTGGCACAAAAGACTCATATCACCCGGTTTCTCGATCTCCTGTGCAGTCTCAGCGATCTGTGCAAGGAGGTTGGCAAGGACCTCATGATAAGTGCACTGAAAAGAGGTTCCTGACGATGGACCCTCCACTTCTGCTGTTCTTTCTGACCGTGCTGTTCATGGGGTGGTCTCTTGGCGCCAATGATGCGGCGAACGTCTTCGGAACTGCAGTGGGAACACGGATGGTGCGCTTCTGTACAGCGGCTCTCGTCTCCTCTGTTTGTGTCGTTATAGGAGCTGTCACTGCGGGAAAAGGGGCGAGTGAGGGGTTGAGTTCACTGGTCACCATCGATAGGATTCAGGACTCATCCCTGATTGCTCTGAGTGCAGGTGCCACCGTTCTCCTCATGACACGCTTTGCTCTTCCGGTCTCAACCAGCCAGGCACTGATCGGTTCAATCAGCGGCTTTATGATAGCCCGTGATCTCCCCCTTCATATCTCTTCTCTCACCAGCATATGGGCAACATGGGTCTACGGACCTGTTCTTGCGGGAATCACCAGTGCTTTGTTATATCTGATCTTTCATCGGATCCTGATGAGAAGACATATTCATCTCCTTACCCTCGACCGATACAACCGGATACTCCTCATTGCAGCCGGTGCAGCAGGTTCTTATGCACTGGGAGCGAACAATATTGCAAACGTCACAGGTCTGTTCATCTCCTCCTTCACAGCTCAGAAGATCTCTGTGTTCCCTGCAATACAGGACACCGCTACTGAGCTGTTCCTCATAGGTTCACTTGCCATCGCTCTCGGGATCATCACCTACTCTAAACGCGTGATGATGAGTGTGGGAAGCAATCTGTTCGAACTCTCACCCGTTGCGGCGTTTATCGTCGTACTCTCCACGGCCCTCGTCCTGTTCCTGTTCTCCTCGGTTTCACTTCATATCTACCTGGTGGAGAGGAACCTTCCTGCACCCCCGCTGATCCCTGTCAGTCAGTCGCAGGCAAGTGTGGGGGCAGTCATAGGCATAGCTGTTGCAAAGAGGGCCTGGTCTTCCATCAATGTGACTCTACTGGTAAAGATCGCTGCCGGATGGGTGGCTACACCTCTTTCAGCAGCTCTCATCTCATTCATATTCATGAAAATCATATAGGATAACCGCAGTACAGCATCATAGTTCGAGAGGAACGAAGGAAAAGGAGGTCACATCGAACAGTCCCATGTCAGTCAGCTTGTAGGTGGGGATTACAGGGAGAGCCATGAAGCTGAGGGTCATGAAGGGGTCTATCGCCTGTGAGACTGTAAGTTCAGTGTGAGCTATTTCATGCATCCGGGAAAGCTGTTCATGCACGGTCGATACCGGTGAGTCACTCATCAGGCCAGCGATCGGATGGGCCAGGGATGCAAGCACCTTCCCGTTTTTTACCATCGTGATCCCTCCTCCGATAGTCTTCAATGATGCAACAGCGGTATGCATATCTTCTGCGGTATCACCGATGACTATGATGTTGTGGGAATCATGGGCTATGGTCGTGGCAATCGCTCCATGACTCATGCCGTAGCCCCTGATGAGTGCCTTCCCCATATACCCGGTGGCATGGTGTCGCTCGATGACGGATAGAAGCAGTATATCCTGGGTGGGATCATGGACCCAGGAGCCGTTTCTGAGTGTCACCTCCGCCTCGCCCTGAGCGGTAACGACGCCCCCCGGGATAATGTCTATCACCCTCACCCGGGAGCTCTTCAGCGGCAGCTCGAACTGTTTTTCACCAAGTGGTTTGAACTGTACCGACGAGCCGACCCCCTTCGGCTCTACTGGGATGGAGGGTTCAAGTATCCTCCTGTCACGGGCGACTTCCACACCTGCGATGAAGACCCGCTCGGCAGAGAGCTCAAAAAGGTCACGGGTAAGAAAGAAGTCAGCTCTCCTGCCGGGTGCAATGGCGCCTCGGTCATGCAGACCGTAACAGGTCGCAGCATTGAGGGAGGCTATCCGCACCGCATCGATAGGGGCCAGGCCCGCTGCTATGGCAAGACGGGCGTTGTAGTTAATATGACCTTCCTCGAGGATGGAGTGGGGCTGTTTGTCATCGGTACAGAACAGGCAGAACCTCATATTATCCTTCGTCACACCCTTCATAAGGGCAGACAGGTTCTGACAGGCTGAGCCCTGACGAAGCATCACATACATACCCCGACGGATCCTTTCCTTCAATTCATCAGGTGTTTCACTCTCATGATCACTGATGATACCTGCGGCACTGTAGGCATCAAGTGCCTGTCCGAGCAGTCCCGGTGCATGCCCGTCAACGAGTTTGCCCTCTCTTTGTGCAATTGCCAGTTTCCTGAGGACTTCCTCATCACCATTGAGTACCCCCGGGAAGTTCATCATCTCCCCAAGACCCAGAACCCTCTCATGCCCGATGGCATGTTCGATCTTTTCCGAATTCAATACTGCTCCTGCGTGTTCAAAATCGGTGGCAGGGACGCAGGACGGTACCATGAAGAATACTTCCAAGGAAGCGTTTTCACTCGAAGCGATCATGTAGTCAAGCCCTGCAAGGCCGCTGACATTGCAGATCTCATGCGGATCTGCTATGACTGTCGTAGTCCCGTGAGGGACTACAGCATCACTAAAGGCGGTCGGGGAGCAGTGACTTGATTCAATATGGACATGAGAGTCGATGAACCCCGGCAGAAGATACGAGCCTTCAGCATCCACTGTGATGAGGGCCTCAGGTGATCCGTCAGGGGCGAAACCAGCTATCAATCCATCTTTGACAAGAACACTGGAGGTGAAGAACTCTCCATTGAACACATCTGCAATCTGTACATTGCTGATACACAGATCAGCTCTCTCTCTTCCCATGGCAACGTCTATCAGGTTATGTGTAGGTCTGTTTTTCATAGGTACCATAGTACTACGGAACCTGAAAAACCGAAACAGCTAAGAGACGACAGAGAGTATGTAGGCATTCAGTGATGAGTTTTCATACACCAGCGCGTACAGTGCATGAAGAAGAGGGAACCTTTTATCGGTCTTTGAGGTTCTCACCAGATCTTCAAGAAGCCTGATGGTTCTCAGCCCTTCTATCACAGTACCGCTTTTCGGGTCATTGCTGAAACCCTTACCGATAAGCAGTCCGAGCGTTCTGTTTCTCGACAGGTCTGTAAGACTTGTGAGACCGAGGTCCCCGATGCCGCAGTAGGTGAAAATCGTCTCTTTATCACACCCGTACAGTTCCACCAGCTCCCTCATCTCATTTACCGCTCGGGTCATCACAAGATAGTCTACGTTTGCAGAATTGTATCGTCCGCTCACGATGCCTATTGCAATGGCGTACATGTTCTTCAGGACACTCATAAGCTCGACACCGCGGATATCAGAGGTGTAGTCGAGCGTGATGACTGTCTCCTGAAATACCTGCAGGAGTTCTTCATAGTTCCTGTGTTTTCCCCCCACAGTCATTCCCGAAGGAGCGCCGTTCATCAGTTCTACAGCAAAGGTCGGTCCCTTGAGGGAAACCTGGTTCTCGAAGGGAATGGAATCGGTGAGGAACGATCCGTCATCGCTCAACCCTTTTGACAGATTAACAACGATAACCTCTTCTCGGCAGTGAGGATAGATCTCATGAGTATATGACTCTATAGCCTTCGATGGTATAGCCAGGAAAATGAAATCAGCATCGTAGGCACAGGTGATATCGCCAGTTGCCGTGATGGAGGTGTGGATATGCCTTCCAGGAAAATACTTGCTGTTCATATGATTCCTGTTGATATCAGTAACGACATCAGTTTCTATCGAATAGAGAGTTACCGAGTTGTTATCATTCCATGCCAGACGCTGAGCAAGTGCAGTGCCGAACACTCCTGCTCCGGCTACAACTATTGTATTCATAGGTTGATTCCTCTGTGTGTTTCATGTGATCTGCACAGTTTATACCAATTCAACCCATGGAGGAAGTGGATGAGAAGATGAATTCGTTTGGAAGGGCCGGGTCAGGTGAGAATGATCTCAACGTGTTTATGCTCAATGTCCTCAAGATAGTTTAGAGGAATATCCTCATCAGTGATGATCTTCGAGAAATCTTCTATGTTCCCATATACACAGGTGCTGACCTGATTGAATTTGGCTGAATCAAGAAGGAGAACCTTTTCCTGGCTGAGTTTCATCATGGCCTGTTTGAATAATACATCCTCGGGATAATAACAGGTGAGACCCAGGTTCATATCATATCCTGCAGCTCCAATGAAACTTTTGTTCGCACGATAGCCTTCGATATTATTCGCTACATCACTCTGATAAAATGTTTTCTGTTTCGGTGCAAAGTGTCCACCTGGGCATATCAGTCTTATGTTCGGTAAATTTACAAGAGCTTCAATCGCTGTGAAACTTGGTGTTATTATAGTGAGCGGCAGGTCTTTTGGGAGCATTCTGGCTAATGTGAGAACAGTTGTTCCTGTGTCGAGAAATATGACATCACCCGGATTCAGCAGATCAACTGCAGCAGCTGCGATGCGTTTCTTCTTCTCAATATTTTTTTCCATTTCGTCGGACAGGGCATACTCAGGATTTGTTTTTCGCTCTGAAGAGCTCATTACGCCTCCATATACCTGTTTCAGGTATCCTTTCCCTGCAAGCATCTGAATATCCCGTCTGATAGTCATTTCTGATACCTTCAGAGCATCCGCCAACTGACGGACTGTCTGATAGTTCAGCGTCTGGACCTTTTCTATGATGGAATTATGTCTGGAAATCATTTTGCTCATATATGGTTGGTACCTCTTCAGTTTTCCAGATTATCTCAAGGGTATATCGCTTCGGGGTCAGCCCTTCTTTTCGGGCGTTCAATCAGTTCGTAGATTGCCCCAGCTGTATCCTGAGTATCAAGATATGCGAAATGCCCGTCGCCATCAAGGCCAAAGCCGCCACCTTCCATTGAAATTTCAATTCCTTCCAGTCTGGCGGCCTCCAGTTCCTTCTGTATATCCTCGACATACACACCTAGGTGATGAAGGCCGTAGCCATGGGTCTCTATAAAATCGGTATAGAGAGTCTTACCTTCAAGATTCTGAATGAGCTCGATACGAGTATTCCCAAAATAATTTAACGCGATATGAGCAGAATATTCTATGTCTTTACCATGATATCTCATGAACCGAAGTAGAGGGCTGCCATAGGTATACACATGCCACCCTGTGATACCGTGGTGTTCAATATAGTAGTCCATCGTTCTGTATATGTCCTTTACGACATATCCAATCTGCCCGACAGATCTATGTAAGAAACTGTTCTCCATCATGCTCATATGCTCCTGCTTTTCTTACTATGTCATACTCAACAAAATAAATCAATAAAAATGTTTGACTGTAAACATTTTTGGACAAGTCAGATGATCGAGTTAATAATGCAGGAGCAGGTTTTAGTGAATATACATTAGAAATTACTATAATTATAAGAAATTTAGAGGCTTTCATGATTTTATGAATGGTAAAAATATAACAAAATGTGTTGACTTCCACCATTTGTGGGGTTAGAATCACAGATATACAGTAAGGGAGACACCCGTGGAATATCGAAATCTGGTGAGTACCGTAATAGAAGAGAACAAGAAGGTCCTGGAACGAATAGATCTTCAGGAAGTAGAAAGGCTGATTGAGGAAATCAATAAAGCACAATCAATTCAGCTGTATGCAATGGGACGCATGGGATTATCTATGCGAGGTTTTGCCATGAGGCTGAAGCATATGGGATTTGATGCCTATATTGTGTACGATACGATTACACCCTGTATCGGAAAGGGAGATCTTCTTATCAACCTCTGCGGAGTTACGAATGTCGAGATGAATATTGTGAAACTTTCCAAGGAGGCCGGTGCGACTGTAGGGATTCTCGGTGCACACCCTGAGAACGAAATCGGTGCTTTAGCCGATTTCACCGTGCGTGTTCCCGGACAGATATTCGGTGGAGATCTAGAGGTTCCCTCCATACAGCCTATGTCTACTCTCCTTGAGCAGTCGATGTTCCTGTTGACAGATATTGTCACTATGATGCTGATTGAAAAGAATCACGTGGATATTGATGCAATGCACAGAAGACACACAAATCTTGAGGGGCTTCTTCAGGATTTTGCAAAATAACGACCCAACAAGAGGAGTATGGTAGATGAAAGATGGAGATATCTGTCAGATAGCACAGGTAGTTAACGACCTGGATGCAACAATGAAAAATTTGTGGGAGGCCTTCGGGGTTGGTCCCTGGGATGTGTATGAATATGGTCCGGAAACTACACAGAATGGTATGTACAGGGGGAAGCCGAATATGCAGCATTATGCACTTGCCGTTGCATGGGTCGGCCCGATCCAGTATGAGCTCATGCAACCACTTGATGGATACAGCATCTATGATGAGTTTCTTGAGCAGACCAACGGAGAAGGCGGGATTCAGCACTTGAAAATCTATTATAAGGATTGTAAGGCTCAGATAAAAAAACTGGAAAGTTTAGGGTATGAGGTGATCCAGAGTGGAGAGATAGGAGAAGATGAATTCTACTACCTTTCTACAAAAGATAGGATCGGAGCAGTCATTGAAATCGGAAATGCAGGAGAGATTCCTCCTCCGCTTAGACGGTATCCGGAAGTTTTATAAAACACTGCAGACGCAGGTTATTCACGATAAAAAGGAGAGAATTGTATGAAGAAAATTGCTATTTTCGCAATTGTGGTCGTTTTGTTAGTCACCATGCAGGGTGTAGTCTTTGCTGCAGGACAGCAGGAAAGCTCTGAGTACACCATGGTTACCATTCCGAAATTGAAAGCTGCCTGGTTTGAGCCCTATGATGCAGATAGCCGGAAGGCTGGTGAAGAGTATGGTGTCGAAGTCTATATGCAGGCTCCGGCCGCTGCTGATGAAGCCCAGCAGGTAAGGATCATCGAGGATGCTATCAATCAGGGAGTGAACGCGTTACTTGTTGTCCCCAATGATGCAAATTCTGTTGAGCCGGCTTTTAAAAGAGCTCGTGAGCAAGGTATCGTGGTTATGACCCATGAATCACCTGACCAGCCTGAGGCTGACTTTGATATTGAAATGATCAATAATGTGAAGTTTGGTGAACGGATTTTGGAGGAAATGGTCGCAATTGCAGGTGAAAACGGAGACTATGCAATCTACGTCGGTTCTCTTACCGTTCCTGCTCACAATATCTGGGCAGATGCTGCGCTTGAACTTCAGAAAACAAAATACCCAAACTTGAACCTGGTTGCGAGTAGATTCCCCGTCTCAGAGGATCGAAATGCAGCACGTCAGAAGACTCTTGAACTTCTCACCGTGTATCCCAACCTGAAAGGTATTCTTGCATTTGGTTCACAGGGAGCCCCAGGAGCAGCTCAGGCTCTGCGGGAGAAAGGACTTGAAGATTCTGTGGCTGTCATCGGTACAACCAGCCCGCTCGAAGCAGCTCCGTTCCTGAAAGATGGATCCATGGATAAAGGTGTTCTATGGTCTTCAGGTGATGCAGGATATGCAATGGTGTATCTGTCAAAAATGATCCTTGACGGCAGAAGAGATGAAATCAAACAGGGTCTAGAAATTCCAGGACTTGGTGTTCCCACAATCGATGGAATGAACATTGAGTTTAATAATCCACTTATTGTTGATGCATCGAACTATGCAGACTATAATTTTTAGTCTGTTGTGAGAAAACACAGAGTGTACCGGGTGGCTTTGCCATCCGGTACCTTGTAACAAGGGGAGAATCCATGGATTTTATCAGGATAGAACATGCAAGTAAAAACTTCGGAGGTGTCAGGGCTCTGAAGGATATATCTTTCTCGGTACAGCGCGGGGAGATTCATGGACTCGTAGGGGAGAACGGGAGCGGCAAATCAACGCTGATCCAGATCCTGGCAGGCTCGCTTGAAGCAGATACAGGCGTTATCAATATCGATGGCAAGCAGATCGGGGCTTACGGTCCTCTCGCTGGTATTCAGCAGGGAATAGGGGTCATCTATCAGGATCTTTCACTTTTCCCAAACCTGAGCGTGCTGGAGAATGTCTGTCTCAGCAATCAGATTAAGGCCGGTTCAAAATTTTATACTTCGAAAAGTCATGTTAAAGAAGTTAAGAGTATCCTTGAACAACTGGATGCTGATGCAGGGCTGAATGATCTGGTGGAAGAGCTGCCTATTGCAAAACAGCAGATGGTAGCCATTGCTCGTGCATTGTACAGTAATCCTAAGCTCATCATTTTTGATGAACCGACAACGGCTCTTACCCGTGGAGAGATCAATAATCTGTTTCGGATCATACAGCACCTTAAGAAACAGAAGATTTCAATAATCTTTATCAGTCATAAACTTGATGAGATCACTGAAATCTGTGATAGCATCACTGTCTTACGTGACGGAAATCTTATAACTTCCCGATCTGCGGAGGGCCTTACAATACCCGAGATAGAAAAACTGATGGTAGGAGAGTCCACTGTCTATAGAAAGAGATCAGAATCCAATCAGATGATCTCTGATGAGTTAATATTACGTGTGAAGCATTTGACAAAGAAAAACAACTTTAACAATATCAATTTTAACCTTCGTAAGGGTGAGATTCTTGGTATTACAGGTTTGCTCGGCTCGGGCCGTACAGAACTCGCTTCTTCTATTTTCGGAGTTAATCCATATGATAGTGGAACCATTGAGGTGGACGGAGTGGAAGTGAGTATCCGTTCCGTGCGTGAAGCGGTCAATCTGGGTATAGCATACGTTCCTGAGAACCGGCTTACACAAGGTTTGGTGATGAGGTATTCCCAGCGTGACAACATCGTTCTTGCTGCACTGGGTATGCACACTCACAAGGGCCTGCTTGATGAAGAGGCCATGAGCAGAACTGGGCAGACATGGATCGATAATCTGGATGTGAAAACTGACGATCAGTTTAAGGAAGTTAAGACCCTATCGGGTGGAAACCAACAAAAGATTGTCCTGGGAAAGTGGTTTGTTATGAATCCACGGATACTGATTCTCGACGGACCGACGGTAGGCGTCGATGTCGGAGCCAAGGCAGGAATCTTCAAGACTATCTGGGACATGGTGGAAGCTACCGGAATGTCCGTAATTCTTATTTCTGATGAAATACGCGAAGTTACAGCAAACTGCCAGAGAGTTCTTGTCATGCATAATGGAAGGATCGTGAAAGAATTTACCAAAGCGGAAGAGATAGATGACGAATACATACAGGGTTTTCTAGAATCACAGAAGGCATTGGTATAGGGATGTGTGCAGATGAAATCAATATTAGCTATAGTTAAAAAAAGAGAGGCGGTCCTGGGGCTCATTATTGTGATTTTATCACTGTATGTCTCTTCACAGGCACCAAGTTTTTTCACCTATGAGAATATGGTAAATGTTCTCAAAGCCTCAAGTGTTACAGGGATATTCGCTCTCGGGGTTCTTATCGTCATCATAAGCGGAGGTATCGATGTCTCATTTGTTGCCATTGCCCAGGCAACCCAATATTTTACTGTATGGGTTCTACTGAAACACATTACCGGAGGGAATCTGATTATCACGTTCCTCATAGCAATCGTCATGGGGGCATCTCTTGGTTTTTTCAATGGATATCTTATCGATCACTTCAAGATGCCGGCTATAATCATAACAATCTCAACACAGAACCTGTTTTATGGCATTATGTATGTCGTTACAAAAGGAAAGCTCCTCTATGAAATACCCTCGTACATTCGGCCATTGGCTGATACTAAACTGTTCGTACAGACGGCAGCTAATGGTGCGACCTCTGGCATAAGTACTGTCACAATACTGTGGCTGGTACTGGCGATACTCGTCTCCCTTTTCCTGAGAGTGTCGATCACAGGAAGAACAATCTACTGGGTAGGTGGGAATACGTTAGCGGCAGAAAGAGTAGGGATCAATATTAAGCGAACCACATTGCTGGTATGGACTCTGGCAGGCGCTATTGCCGGTATTGCATCCGTAGCCCATGTTGCAGTTGTGCAGACTGTGATACCGAACTCCATTGTAGGAACCGAGCTACCTGTGATAGCTGTTGTCATCCTTGGTGGAGCCTCTATCAAGGGAGGGAAGGGCTCAGTTTCTGGTACCATTCTCGGGGTCCTGTTGTTTGCTATTGTCAGTAATTCTCTTACCCTCTTGCAGATTTCTTCATACTGGTACAACGTGTTCACTGGATTCATAATCGTGGTAAGTATCGTGTTGAACGCAGTACAGGATCTGCATCAGAAAAAGCGGATGATTAGAGTGAAGGTCGATGAACGTGAAGGAGATGTAGCATGAAGACGAGTATAATAACGAGGGTGCGAAAGAGTGAACATTTCTCGCTCCTTGTGACCTTCTTAATCATTTTTATTTTGATGTCCCTACTGAACGGAAGCAAATTTTTTTCAGGGAAAAACATTACCACGATGATGTATCAACTGCCGATGATTGGTCTGCTTGCTATCGGCATGCTGGTGTCGGAATTGACTGGGGGGATAAATCTCTCCCTCATAGCGGCAACCAATTTCAATGGGGTGATAATTTACCTGATGCTTAATACCACAACAGGTGGTGATATGGCCAGTGCGCATGGAGGACAGCTTGTACTTGCAATCCTTGTTTCCCTGATCGCGACACTTCTTGTCGGTCTGTTGAACGGTCTCATGGTTGCCAAACTCGAAATACCTTCAATTCTTGCAACACTCGGAATGATGACTCTGCTGCAGGGATTGAGTCTTATTATCACAAAAGGCTACACCATTTCGGGTTTCCCGGATGCACTGACATTCCTGGGTAACGGATCTGTTCTGGGAGTGCCTATGTCTCTAATCATTTTCATAGGTGTAATGATAGGCTGTCATTTTATTCTGGATCGGACTGTGTACGGAAAACAACTGTACATGACTGGTGCTAATCAGGTGGCTGCCCGCTATTCAAATGTAGACGTTGATAAGGTCATTATCTGGGAATATATATTCTCTTCAAGTTTTGCCTTTTTTGCATCCCTCATTATGATCGGGCAGATGAACTCGGTGAAAGCGAATTACTATGAATCGTACCTGCTCGTCGCTGTCCTGGCAAGTTTTCTCGGTGGTGTTGATCCGATGGGCGGCTTCGGAAGGCTTATCGGAACCATAATAGCCGCTATGATCCTTCAGCTGATCTCAACCGGTCTGAACCTGATGAGGCTTGATCCATTCATGGTGACTGCCACCTGGGGAGCTATTATCATTATTGTTCTATTTGGAAGAGAGTTTGTCAGTACGTATAAATATCGTAAAACTCATAAAACGTGAAGCTGCTGAAAAACTGACTCTCCTTCGTTGTGGATGTTTATTACAATCATGACGGAGGATTTTTTTCTAAACACTAAGGATTTCATTTTTTGCTTGAAAGAGAAGGTATTCTGTTTCAATATCGGAAAGGTTTTGCTATCATCTATACAATTAACCGGAGGATTGTGATGTATATAGGTATCGATTGCGGGACCCAGGGGACGAAGGTTATAGTCTATGATGAAAAGGCAAAGAAAATTGTTTCAGACGGGTATGAGAAACATGATCTTATAGCCTTGGAGAACGGAAGACGTGAACAGGACCCCAAGTGGTGGATTGCCGCTCTCGATGTCGCTATGCATCAGGCTCTTGATGGTCTGGGAGAGATGAGGAAGAAAATCAGGGCGATCGGAGTTTCCGGTCAGCAGCATGGTTTGGTCGTCCTTGATGACCGCAATGATGTTATCCGACCAGCAAAACTCTGGAACGACACAGAGACAGCACGAGAGAATGCGGAACTCATCGAGGCTCTCGGAGGAGATCTGGGAACTATCGAGAAAATCGGTACTTCCATCCCCGTAGGCTACACAGCCAGTAAGCTCCTGTGGATGAAGAAACATGAACCTGAACAGTTTTCCCGTATCGCCATGGCCTTCAATCCCAAAGATTACATCAACTATTACCTCAGTGGAATTCTTGCCACAGATATAGGCAGTGCCTCCGGTACGGGGTATTTCAATGTAAACACGCTAACATGGAGTGACGAGGTTGTCTCTCTGATGGATCCTTCAGGAATTCTCGCAAAGGCTCTTCCAACACTTGCCTCGGATGGCGAGCCTATCGGTTCGATAACGACTGAAATTGCCCGGCGTTACGGACTCGAAGAGAGTGTCCTTGTTGCACCGGGAAGCGGTGACAATATGATGGCGTCTCTTGGAACAGGTACAGTCGAGGACGGAACCGCAGCCATGACACTCGGTACCAGCGGTGTGATCAATATGTATTCTAGTACGAACAGGCCGTTCTTCTTTGATCCCATCACACAGATACAGTGTGCCGGCAACGGTGGGTGGATCCCTACTGTATTGACCATGAATGCGACCAGTACCAGTACTGCGTATCAGGAGCTCTTCTCGCTTTCTGTGAAGGAGTTCGACAGGTATCTTGAAACATCATCTGCCGGTGCCGAAGGTGTAGTGATGGTACCGTTTCTCAATGGAGAGAGGATGCCCGCTCTTCCGGGAAGCAAAGGCGTTGTTGCCGGTCTCACCTTTAAGACGCTCACTCCTGAGAATCTGATCAGGGCATCAGCAGAATCTGTCATTTTCAATCTTCGGTGGGGAAGGGATCTTCTTACAAAGAATACCGGAGCAATCGAGGTGATGAAGATCACAGGAGGTGGTTCCAACAGCGCACCCTGGCGTCAGATCACTGCAGATATCATGAACACAGAGATTATAGGTGTCACGAGCAAGGAGAGCGGTTCCCTCGGTGCAGCTCTGCAGGCCATGTGGGTTGACGGTCAGGGTGATATCACCCAGCTGTGTAAGGATCATGTGGAACTTGACTACTCAAAACACGCAACACCGAATCCAGAGGCGACAGAATTCTATAACGGCGTGTATGCCTCGTATCTTGATGTGCGTAAGAAGATGTATGGTATCTGATACTGCCTCTCGGCTGCCATTCTCTGCCCGTCTTTCTGAACTCTGTCCTGACTGGCATCTTGAGCATTAATGTGAAAGAGATTTCTCCGTCAGCGAATTGCAGCTGAGATCGTTACTGAGAGAGGGCTGAGTGCACCAGAGACTCAGCAAGAACCCTCATCGGGTCTATAAGTGCAATTCCCCGGTACTCGGTTCCGGTGAGAACAAGAGGAATCTCGGTGCAGCCGAGGATGATGGCCCGGGCACCCTGCCCCCTGAGGTCCGTGACGGCCTCATCCAGGATCTTCCGGTTTTCGTCGGATGGTCCGCTTTTCGCCTTGATACCCCATTGATTGTTGTAAATGGCCTGAGTGACTGCTTCCTGATCTTCCACCTGAACGGCGGTAAAACCCGCCTGTTCCAGTCTCTGATCATACAGCCGTACAGAGCGTGTCCCGCTCGTACTGAGTATACCCACAGTTCCTCCGGAGGGAATTCTCTCTGTGATTGCAGCAAGTGTCTCATCGATCATGTTGATAAGTTCAAGCTCCGGGAGAAGATTTTCCCTGAAGACGGAGAATATCGGTTCAGCATGGAACGTGTTGCAGGGGATGCCCACGACAGCCTCACTGTTGAACTTGTGAGCCAGATAATAGGCCTGATTGATCAGTTCGGCCATCCGCTGTGCAGCCACGGCACCATAGCCTCCCTTCAGCGCCTCGGTCCTGTCAGGAATAAGATCACTGAAAGATAGATGAATGACCCGCAGATGGTCCTGATCGGAACCATCTGTGGGTGTGAGAGAGATGATCTGGCGGTGAAGGTCGACTCCCGCTGCGGGACCTACGCCTCCACCGATAATGATAGTCTTTCGCTGAATGCTTTCGCTAACGGAGTTTACTTTCATCAACCATCTTTTCGCTCTTTGCGACAATCCAAGTACCGACCATGTCACCGGTGACGTTGACACTGGTTCTTCCCATGTCGAGAATAGCGTCGATACCGAGGATCATGGCATACGCTGCAGCCACAGGGCTTCCTGCTGTGACAGGGAGACCAACAGAATTCAGGACCATAAGAAGCATGATAGCTCCTGCACCCGGTACACCGGCTGTTCCGATGGAGGCGAGGACTGCTGTCAGGATAACGGTGATCTGCTGACCGAAGGAGAGGGGCATGCCGATCGCAAAACCTATAAACAGGGCACATACTCCCTGATAGATGGCCGTTCCATCCATGTTTATGGTTGCACCGAGAGGAAGAGTGAACGAATAGATCTTTTTGTCTACTCCGAACTCTTCGTCAACAGCTTTCATGGTTACAGGAAGGGTTCCACTGCTGCTTCGTGTTACGAAGGCTGTGATCATTGGTGTGCGTGCACCCTTGAAGAAGGCCTTCGGTGAGATCTTGTTGATCATCAGCAGGACTGTGTAGACTATCGCAACGTGCAGGATATATCCGAGGAAACTGGCTATGGTGACAGTCCCCAGAGGGCCGAACGCCTTTGCACCCTGTTTGCCGAAGACTACTGCTATGAGGGCGAATACACCTATCGGAGCATACTGCAGCACTCCGCGGACGATGAGGTACATTGTTTCAGCAAGGCCGTTGAACACGTCGAACAATACGTCTCCGCTCTTTTTGATCGTCTCGTTCTTGCTCAGTTTCAGGTAGCTGATCGCGATACCGAAGATGATAGCGAAGAAAATGACCTGAAGGACGTTTCCACTTGAGAGTGATCCGAACGGATTTGTCGGAACGATAGCGAGAAGGGTGTCAACGAAACTCGGTTTCACCAGTTCCTTGCCGGCTGCTCCTGCAACGGTTCCGAGTTCAAGACCAATTCCCGGACGGAAGATATTACCCATAAGAAGGCCGATCGCAACAGCGAAGGCTGAGGTCAGAAGGTAAAACAGAATGATCTTCACTCCGACCTTTCCCAGAGAGGACGGGTTGATGCTCGCCGCACCGACAACCAGGGTCGAGAGAATGACCGGCATGACGATCATTTTGAGCAGATTAACAAGCAGTGAGCCCAGAGGGTTCAGCCATGCTATGCTCTCTCCAAAGATAATACCTACCAGGGCACCAAGTACCAGTCCGATCAGAATCCTGTAGAGCAGATTGAACTTGAAGTACCAGTCCATAACTCCTTTTTTGTCTTTCATAGATGTTTCTCCTTTTTTCGATACAAATTCTCTATGTATTAGGAAACACCATATTAGTGTATCAGTAAATGAACCAAAAGGAGTATTTCCAGGGTTAATTTGGTGCTCTCCAGTAGTATGTACACCAAATGGTGTAGCAGCACCTGTACCGGATATATTGAGTTATCTTACAGCTTTGTGACAAGTTATAGTGCTACTCCAGCAGGTTTTCTTCGAAGACTTTTTTCATGAAGGTAACACGGGAGTTCACATCAAGCTTCCGGTAGATATTGAGAATGTGTTTTTTCGCAGTGGCGCTTGCCATGCTGAGCTTGTCAGAGATTTCCCGGTAGGTATCACCCTCCACTATAAGACGGCACACTTCAATTTCGCGGTGTGTCAGATGGTAGTCTGTCGGGTCCTTCCTGGCTTCATGTTTCTCATAGAGTTCCTCAAGGATGGTACGCGCTGCAAGGGGAGAGAGGGCTGAGCCTCCGCTGTTGACGCTCTTGATCTGGGAAAGAAGGTCACGGGGGTCATTGTTCTTCAGCAGGTAACCTTTTGCGCCTGCCTGGATGGCGTTCACGATTTTCTCCCGCTCGGCAAAGATTGTGAGAATCAGTATATTTATATCCGGTTTCATCGCTGAAAGGATTCGTGTCGCCTCGATACCATTTATCCCGGGTAGTTCGATATCCATCAGGACGATATCGGTTCTGTCTATCACCTCTTTGTTGGCTATGAAGGTTTCGGCACGGTCAAAGGAACCGACGATGCGGACTTCCGAATCAAGAGAGAGGAGATACCTGAACCCTTCGCGCGCATCGAACGAATCTTCAATGATCGTGATGTGAATCATGTTCACCTCTCTCGCGGGATGTGGATGGTGTACCGCACCCCTTTTTTTGTTTTACTGGTCAACTGAACGAACCCTCCGAGGTACTCTGCCCGATGGAAGATGCCCGGTATACCAAATCCTGCTTTCTTCGATTTTTTTATATCGAAACCGATTCCATCATCACTATAGGTCAGCATCACTTCCTTATCCTGAAGAGTAAGGGTTATATTGGCAGTGTGAGCGTGAGAGTACTTGAGTGTGTTTGTCACCAGCTCTTCAAGAATCAGCGAAAGGCTGATCAGAGTCTCATCGCTGATACGCTGTATCTGTTGTTCGTCGGGAAGTGAGAAGGAGAAGGCTATACTTCTGACACTCAGTCTTCGTGCAATATGCATTGTGACGAAGTGGGTGAAATATCCTTCGGGCAGGGAGTCCTCCTCCTTGGCTTCAAGGATATCCTTGAGATCGTGGATTCCTTTTGCCGTATTGTATTCGATACGGTCGAGCATCTGCCTTACTTTCGCGGTATCCTCGATTTCAACAGCATGGCGTGCGACATTATTACTGATGTGTATACTCGTCAGGCGGGCACCGAGAGAATCATGAAGGGTGGTGTAGATCCTCTCCTTCTCCTCTATGATCCGCAGTCGCATATTCTCTTTCTGCAGGAGGAGTACTTCACGGGTGCGGTGTTCGACCTCCGTTTCCATCTGCTTCTCCCTCTCCTTCTTGTTTTCCGCGACCGCATTGAAGGTCTGCGCGATCATCTGGAATTCGGGTACACTCTGCACACGTATCCTTGAGTCATACTCACCCCCCTCATGGGCCTTCAGAACGCTTATGATTTCGTGCAGCGGATCGGTAAGAAGGCGTTTGGAGATGAATGCGACGATAATCCCGAGAAGGAGCATGACGATGATATCATAGAATATGATGATCTGGCGCTGCATAAGGCTGAAGGCCAGTATCTCGGAGAAGGGAAGGGCAATAAGGATGGTCCACCCGGTCGTCGCACTCTTCTTGTGATGGACCATGTACTGTGCTCCATAGATCTCATGGACTGAGGGCCCTGTACTGCTGAGAATTTCAGGATAGGGAAACAATGAAAGTTCGGTTTTTGCCTGTGAACTGCCGTGAAACTGGTTTGCCAGCTCCTCACCATCCTCGGTAAGGAGGATGATCTTCCCTCCCTGCCCTGTCTGCACGAGATTCACCAGATTGTTCAGACCGTCAAGAATGATGTCCAGACCGAGGACCCCCACGAGTTTGCCCCCGTCATACACTTTCTTGACTCCTGTGATACCGAGAGCATCGGTGGAAGCATAGAGATACGGATCACTGAGTTCAAATGTTTCAGAGGCAAGACCTGTCTGGTACCAGGGCCGGGTCCTCGGGTCATAGTCGGAGGGGAAGGATGGAGTGTTTTCGGTAAAGCCGTCTCCAATGCCCCATTCATACATCTCCCCCTCGGATGTTCCCAGGTAGATGGCCCGGATGATGTGTTGATCGGCCTGTACATGTGCCAGGAACTGGTTCTTCATGGCTTCTGTATCAACTTCCTGCACACTCTCATATGAGCTGAGAGCTGTCAGCGTCGATTCGAGCGATCCGATCAGCAGGTCAATCTGAGCATCCACGTTCGATATCACCATCATGGAAGTATCCTTTGCCCTATCGATCGAATGGGAGCGGAGCAGAAGATAGTCAATGAACAGCAGGAACGAAAGAGAAAGCATGGTAAGAATGATGATGATGAAGGTATAGCGTTTCTGCAAAGAATCAAGCATACGCTATTATACGCTCAAGGCCGGGTATTCACAATGAAAAATCATTGTTCTGTATGCGCCCTGATCCTTCTTTCTCTCTGTTCCCATACGACAACACTGCCGCTGATTCTGTCATGAAGACCTGAGTGAGGCTGCACAAGAAACACCAGGCCTAACGAGAGGATGTCCAGAGGAAGACACAGTGCCCGGAGTGCACAACGAAGGAATGGCAGGTGAGTGCCGTCTCTGTCAGTGATTCTGAGATGAAGAAGTCTCTCCCCGACGGTTCCGCCGAATCTCCACAGAAGGCAGAGATAGAAAAACCGCAGGAGGATGAATCCGTAGACGATAATCACCGAGTAGCCCAGCAGGTAAATACCGCTTCGGTCACTGAACAACCCCCGAACAAACCATACGAACACAGGTGAGCAGGCTGTGATCAGTATCAGGAGATCAATACAGTAGGATGCGAACCGCCTTCTCAGGCTTGCCCGGTAACGTTCTTGCATACAGGATAAGTATACGGCAGGATCATCAGGAATAAAAGGTGATGTCTTCCATTCAGTTTGTGTGTATATTAGTCAGATGAAGTTTGTTGAACGTACATTCGAAAATCCTCTGATATCTGTAATAATTGCCGCAGCTCAATGTGATGAGGCTCTGATGCGGTCGATCCGGTCAGTACAGGAGCAGTCGTATCAGAACATTGAGATCCTCTGTATAACCGGCGAAGGGTGTGCAGGTGTTTGTGACGACCCCCGGACGACAGAACATACGATAGCATCGTATACACCATCGTCTGCCTATAACTACGGTCTATCACTGCGCAGGGGAGATGTCGTCCTCTTCCTTTCTTCAGGTGATGAGATTCACAGCGAGTTTCTCGAAAAGGGAAGTGAATGGCTGCAGCTGTTTGAGGCATCAGCCGTTCAATGTGCGGCGATGGTGGAAAAAGAGAGCGTTATTGACTCGATAGTACTTCCCCTGGGGACTCACCAGGCCTTCTCGAAGAACCTGATGAGAGGTAAGCCTTGTTTCCTCCATTCATTTCTGATTCGTGCAGATGAGTGCTCTGCTTTTCGCAGGGATTTGGATACCTCACACGTTACAGATTTTCTCCTCTCATCGCTGCATGGAAAGAAGATTGTCATGAAAGGGGAGTATATAGGGGCCTTCTGTTCGGCTGAGGCCTCTGAACGGGAACCGCAGGGTATAAAAGAAGCAATGGAGACTTCTCGCATGCTGGCCGGCCATCTGGATGAGCTGAACAATCCGTTCACCCGTTTCGTTGCGGTCAGGAAAATATCTCAAATCTATTCCTGCTATCGTGAAGGCCTTAAAAACGGCATGGTGAGAAGAGATGAGAGCTATGAGCATGCCATGCAGGAGCAGCGACTCCTGCCGGCTTTCTTATTTCGCGGTCACTGTCAGGCAAACTGATCCGCTTCTTCAACTTCATGCTCAGCTGCGAGAATCTGATCCATTTCCCGGTGAATAGCTTTTGTGTGCTCACCGAAATCAAACACATCTCTCAGCCGTTTGAACAGCGGTTTCACGAAGTGCCTCAGCTGGCTCATATCAGTTTCAAGGGTGCTTTTCCCCTTAAGCATCATCACTGTGACCTGTGATGGCGAATGGTAGGTACCGATCTCCTCGAATCCGAACTTCCGGTAGAGACGGATTGTCTTCTCATCATCGCTGAATACATCAAGTACCAGCTGCTGAACTCCCTGAGAACGTGCAAGAAGGAAGACAAGGATGATCAGACCGATCGAAACGGACGTATTTCGCATCTGAGGAAGGACAGCAAGACGAAGGATCTCACTTGCCTTTCCTTGTGAGAGGACATCCGAAATATCAAAATATCGCGCCACAGGGAGCGGCCAGAAGGTGTCACTGTTCATCAGAGACACCGTTCCCACCGGGTGGATACCCCGGAAGGCAAGGATATGCATAGCCCTCTCATCCTCTTTGCTGTGGATAGTCTCTTCCAGATATCCCTTCTCTCCGACAAGAACCTTACGCTGTATGAAGAACACATCGCTCAGAGACGAGGCATCACTGGCCATGACGAATCTGATGGTATCCTTCCCTTCATCACCTAAGGGTAGTATCACAGTGAACTCACTTCCCTCTCCCTCTGTACTTCTCACTCTTATCCTGCCTTCCATTTTCTCCACGATGTTGAAGCAGTTTGTCAGGCCGAGCCCGGTTCCTGCACCTGGTGGTTTTGTGGTGAAAAAGGGTGTGAACACCTGACTCATATATTTCTCAGGGATTCCGCATCCGGTATCCCCAATGGCGATATGGATGAACCCGTCTTTCTCAAAACAGGAAAGGGTGAGGATTCCCCTTCCGCCCATCGACTGGGCTGCGTTCACAATGAGGTTCAGGAACAGCTGCTGTACTTCTCCCTCGTTCGCCTCAATGGAAGGAAGAGCATGATAGTTGCGTTTCACTTCCACATTCTGCATGTCAGAACCGCGCATCGCCATCCGGAGGGAGAACTCAAGGGTTTCTACGATCTGAACAACCTGCTTCTCCTCCCGCTCCTCTGCCCGGGAGTAGATCGACATCTCCTTGATGACGTTGCTTGCTCCCTTTGCATAGTTCAGAATATCTTCGAGGTATTCCTTTTCCTTACTGTCGGGCTTTGCCTCACTAAGAAGTATCTCGGCAGTTCCCGAGATCGCTGCAAGAGGATTGTTCACTTCATGGGCTATTCCGGCTGCGAGAGTACCGATTCCCGCCATTTTCTCAGTTCGTATCATCTCTTCCTGCATGTGTTTCTGCTCGGTGATATCCTGCATGATTTCTACGAAGAGGCTCTTTGACTCTTCAGGTACTCTCACATTGTGATACTGGAATGAGATGATCCTGTTCTTCTCTTTCGCCTCGGTCTCCTGGACAATTCCCGAGTGAAGGGTGTCGACAGCAAGACAGTGGGGACAGGGTCTTACTCTTCTGAACAGTGCTTTATAGCATTTCTTGCCGATCAGGCTTGTTCTGTTCAGTTCAAACATGGAAAGGGCAGCACTGTTGGCTTCCTGAATGATATAGTCGATGTCGATAAGACAGACAGGGGATGCTATACCATTGAAGATGGCTTCCATCTTGTTCTTGCTAAGCTCGAGTTCCTGCCCCTGTTTTCTCAGCTGCTCGAAGCTCAGGGAATTCTCAAGTGCCAACGCGCTTTGAGAGGCAAGGAGTTCGAATGCATCAACCTCTACATGGCTCAAAGGAGCTGTAGAGTTGTCGTATGATATGAGAATGTAACCGGCGCACTGATGCCGGAAAATGAGAGGAATTATGATATTGAACGGCGGGATGCCTTTTGCACTGAAGGTGTCAAGTTCCTCCTCCGACAGAAGGATGACCGATGAGCTGTTCGTTTCCTGACTTGATGCGATAGCTTCCTTTTTATCGTCAGATATCGAAAAGGATACTATGTCGCCCTTGTTCAGGGTTGTGGGGCACTTGGCATTCGCGATAAGTCGGTAGTGCTGATTCCCCTGAGCGGGATCATAGGCGATAAAGAGTACCCATTCACTCTTCATTCCCGTTGAAAGGTTGTCGGTCACTTCGCGGGCAAGGTCCTCGAGGTTCAGTATGGTTGGCATCTTCCTGGAGAGGTTCAGAATCGTAGCCTGATAGGGGTGCCGTTTGGGAATGATGACCGAGTCGACCAGGTAAGATAACAGATTCCTGACCGGGAACATGATCATTGCTGTGACCAGCCCGAGGATGATGGAGAGTTGTACCGTACTGCCTGGAGCGAAGTCCTCATTGAAGAACTGTATGACCGTAAACAGTGCGTAAAAGGTCATCGAACTGAAGATCGCGAATATCGTCGAGTATATGATCTTCAGACCCAGAAGGGAATAACTGATCAGTTTGTACTTATATATCGTATAAAACAGGAGAATTGCGTTTATGGTGGATGCAAGAATGTCGATGGGGTATTTCCCGATATTGGGGAAAATGTTCATGAAGATACCGATCAGCATGATAAGAACACCCAGCAGGGGAAGGAAGAGATTCTTCCCTTCCGGACTGAGCGGGTTCTTCTTGCTGCTGACCAGGAGAATGATGAAGGCAAGGAAGAGGTAGCTGTAGCTGATCGAGTAGGCATAGATTGAACCGGGTGCAAGGATGTAGTAGAACTCGCCGTCTGCATGGAAACCAGCGTCACTTACTATGCTGCCGGTGAAGTTGAAGATCATGAGAGGGATCAGAAGGAGATAGCTCAGACTCATGAAGACTGTTACTCGTTTCTTGTACAGTTCCAGAATGTCGATAACGAAGTGAGTCAGTCCGAACGGTACTGAAAGAAGTCCCACAAGCATGACCTTATTCCAGAAAAGAGGTGTCAGGAGACCACTGTTCAGGTGCATCATGAGAGATCCGAAACTCCAGATAGCGAAAAAGATGATGTAAAGCTGGAAGGACCAGTAGAAATGGTCCCTTTTATACTGCAGAATGCCGAAAACAAAGAAGAACACATACAGGATCAACGCGACTGCAGGAATGATAGTAGATATGTCGATGATCATATTCATTCCTTTTTTTCTATGAATTATCCTGATTGTACACTATATTAGTCGAATAGTATGGAAATTTTTCAAATTTTTATCATTGGAACGACAGGGTATATTTTGTTGATTCTCTTTGATCTGGCTATCATATGGGGGAAAGAAATCCTTAAGAGGGTGACCTTGGCAGGTTTCGTGTTAACCGCTGTTCCGTATGTGCTCCTGTACGGCCTGTTTGATTCTCCCCACAGTGTTCCAGTTCAGATCATACTGTATTCACTCCTGGCTGTCTGTGCGGGTCTTCTCGTTTTTTCGGTCTTTCTCGAGGTGAGACTTTTCTCCTCCTCCTGCGAAGGTACACTGTATAAAGGTGGAACATATCGCATCTCGCGTCACCCGGGGTTTTTGTGGTATACAGGGATAAACTGTGTCATAGCAGTCGTGTTTTTTCGATGGGAAGTAATGACACTCGTCATAGGATTGACCATTGATAATTTCCTGCTTATCTTCTTGGAAGATACAGTTTTGTTCCCCCGCATGTTTGAGGGGTATGATGCATATAAGAGGGAGGTGCCATTCCTGTTCTCCCTCAGACTGAAAAGGGGTAAACGATGAGCAAACACATACTAATCACAGATGATGACCCTGGAATCAGAAAGATACTGAATATTCTACTTTCGAACGAAGGCTATTCAGTAACACTCTGCGATGGTGGCAAAGCCCTTCATGAGCAATTGAGTCTTGGACGGAAGATTGATCTTATCATGCTCGATATCAAGATGCCCGGGGAGGATGGATTTACACTCCTGGAGTTTCTTCACTCACGGCACCCGAGGATTCCTGTCGTGATGCTCACCGCGTTCAATGACCTGGAGACAGGACTGAAGGCGATCAGAATGGGAGCAAAGGATTATCTGACGAAACCGGTCACACGGGAGAATCTCATTACCTGTATTCGCCTGATTCTTGAGACGAGCGAAGAGGAACGTCTGAAGGAAGAGAGAGAGGATGCCTTCCGTCATCATCACGAAGAGATCGAGGAACAGTTGAGTCAGTCGATGAGTACTCTCGACAGTGTCACCCGGTCCACGCTCATGGCCTTCAGTGAGACCATCGAACAGAAGGACAGGTACACCAAGGGTCACTGCAAGCGGGTCAGCCGGCTCTCTGTTGCTCTTGGCGTTGCTCTCGGGTACACCGCTGACCGCCTTGAGATCCTGGAAGGAGGGGCTCTCCTTCATGATATCGGGAAGATCGGTATCAGTGAGGCTATTCTGAACAAGAATACCCCGCTTACGAAAGAGGAGTATAAGACAATTCAGATGCATCCCGTCTACGGAGACCGTATCGTCAGTCATATAGAACTGTTCCAGCCCTACCGCCCGATTATCCGCCATCATCATGAACGGCTTGACGGGACGGGATATCCTGACGGGCTGAAAGATAAGGAGATACCTCTTGATGTCAAGATCGTCTCTCTCGCCGACACCTATGATTCCATGACCAGCAACAGAGCGTATCGGAAGGCCTTCTCCCCTGAAATCGCTCTTGAAGAAATCCGTCTGTTCAGCGGGAGTCAGTTCGACAGCCATCTGGTGGATCTTTTTATCGAAAAAGAGATCTATGCCCTCACTGACTTTGATTGAACTGCCTTGGTAGTATCGCTGCTTAAAACCTTTATACTCAATCCGACTATTCAACGGCAGCTTCTTCTGGTAGCATGCACGGAAATAGGAGACTGATATGAGCAGACCAGAGAGACCGATTATTTCCATATACCATGACGGTTCCCGATCACTGGAAGAACTGACCGAACAACTGCTGGAGACTTCCGGCCTCGAGGAAATCCTTCCTTCTGACAGGGAGAGCCTCATCGGGATCAAACCGAATCTCGTGGTGGCAAGACCGGCTCATGAGGGGGGGACGACACACCCCGAAATAGTTGCCGGCATCATACGCTACCTCCACAGACGTGATTACAGGAATCTTATGATAGTTGAAGGCTCCTGGGTCGGTGACCGCACTTCACAGGCTTTCAGGGTATGCGGGTATGAGAAGCTCAGCAAAGAGTACGCAGTACCTCTTTTTGACACGCAGAAAGATTCTTCGTTCACACAGGACGTCGACGGTTATTCCGTGTCTCTGTGCTCGATAACCGAATCAATCGATTTCCTGATAAACGTTCCCCTGCTGAAAGGCCACTGCCAGACACGCTACACTGGTGCACTCAAGAATCTCAAAGGACTGATCCCTGATTCAGAAAAGCGGAGGTTCCACTCTCGGGGTCTCCATGAACCCATCGCCCGACTCAATCAGATGCTCCATCAGGATTGTGTGGTGATGGATGCCATCTGCCCTGACCCGACCTTCGAAGAGGGTGGGGACCCTTCCGATATGAACCGTATCCTCTTTGCCACCGACCCGGTGCTCATCGACAGCTACGGTGCCTCCGTCATTGGATACACCGATGAGGATATCCCCTACATCGGTCGTAGTGAAGAGTTGCATGTCGGTTCGCTCTGGAATGGAAGTCCGGATTCGATTCTTGAGATCAACGATCACGGTGAATCCGGAAACTACACACAGGATGAGAGACTGGCTGAGCTTGAGAGCCTGATTGATGAGAATGAGGCTTGTTCTTCCTGCTATGCCGCCCTGATCAGTGCTCTCAGGCAGATAGAAGAGCCCGAAGTCTACCGATACGCTATCGGGCGTTTCTTCCGTACGGGGCAGCTTCCTGCCGACCAATCGGACATGGTCGGCATTGGAGCCTGTACACGGCGTTTCAGCACCTCCGTCGGAGGGTGTCCCCCTTCCTCTCAGGATATTGTCGAGTTCCTGAAGCAGCTATCCTGAAAGGGGAAGACGCCTGCCCGGTGATGGTGTGAGCTCAAAGGGAATCGATCAGGTCCTGAAAAGGGGTCTTGTATACTGAAAACTCTTTGTCCCTCTCTTCTGCAAAATCCTTCACCTTCTGGTCTACATCATCGATCTTCTCATTCAGAACCTGTTCTATCTGAGCGACAGTGAGACCCTGATCAATCAGATCCGCGAAGGTCGTCTTTCCCTGGATCAGATAGGTCTCTTCGCTCTGTGTTGTCACAGGCGACTCAACGGCATCGCTTGAGGAGGGCGTAGATTCCTCCGATGGTACGAGATAGCTTGTTTCACGCAACCTCTGTGCAACCTCGCTATCAATCTGTGCCTCACTGACAAGAATGTCCACGGCAGTGGAAGGAAGAATCGTATCTTCCTCGGAGACGTACGGGATGTGCAGGAACAGAGCCACGAAGGTCCTGACCGCATCGGTCCCGATATCCCCTGGGAGGCCTTCGATGCCCTCAAAGTGTTCATCTACATTCTTTGCAGTATAGAGCTGTGGATCCTTCTCGAGTACATCAAGGGTAAATGCCTGAGCAAGGAGCCGAGCGGGAATTTCGAAATGCTGTTCTATATCAGCGAAGGTATACGAACCTCGTATGTCTGCCGGATCCGATACTTCTTCGTTATCTCCCAATACTATCTTCTGCGGCACCTTCTGTGATTCTGTCACCCACAGGCCTGTGATCCTCAGGAAGATCACCCCTGCGAGGAGTATTGCGATCAGTATGATGGCAGCTGTCCGTGCATGTATTGTCATGATGCTGATCCTCCCTTTGACGGCGTACTCAGCTGAAGAGTCTTTTCAACAGGACATGCCGCTTCGCTGGTACATTCAAGACAGCTGATACACTGGTGATCTCTCACACTTTTCACCGTTGAGACTGTCAGATTCATAGGACAGACCGTATCGCATCTGCTGCAGGAGATACAGGTGCTTTCGTTGCGTCTGATGCTGAAGGGGCGGAAGAGGTTGGTAAGTCCGAGGAGGGCTCCGTAGGGACATGCATACTTACAGAAGGGGCGTTCGATGAACAGCGAGAGCACAACCACGGCAGCCAGGGCGATAAACGCGGTGACGGCAACTTCTCCCGTCCAGAAATTGAACAGGGCATAGTAGGGGTCATACTCTGCAAAGATCAGCTTGGCGCTTGTCGCAGTTGCCCACAGGACCCATGCGAGAACGCCGTAGCGAAGGTATCGCAGTACCCGGTCTGCCTTCGGTGGCACCATCCTGTTATACCGTTTTTTAAACAGGGCCCTTCCGATTTTAGCCATCCATTCCTGTACTGTGCCGAAAGGACATACCCAGCCGCAGAACAGCGGACCGGCAATAACTGCAGTAACGAGGACGAGTACCATAAGATAGAGGGAAGACTCATGTATCTTCTGCACGAATGATCCTTCGGTGAAGAACTCATACAGAGTCACGACTCCCCCGAAGGGACAGATGGCATGAATAGACGCACCCTGCAGCAGGGGGAGAACTATTCCCTGCTCCTCAAGAGTGTGACCGATCACCACATACACTACGATGATGAGGAAAAGCAGCTGAACCGTCAGACGCACTTTACCTACCTTTGACAACCTTTTCATCAGAACCTCCAGATGTGTGAGAACCTTGTGTTCATGATGACACCAGATGACGGTAAAGTATAGGTAAAGATTGTGAGAATATTGAGCGAGGATTCCTACCTGATGACCGCACCTATGAAATCTCTGAACAGCGGATGAGCCTTGTGAGGTCTGCTCTTGAACTCCGGATGGTATTGCACGCCGATGAAGAACCGGTGGCCGGGGAGCTCTGCAGCTTCCACGAGCTTCCCATCCGGGGAGAGACCACTGAACACAAGTCCGCTCTGTTCCAGCGTCTCACGGTACGCATTGTTGAACTCGTAGCGGTGTCGGTGCCGCTCCTCGATCGTGTCGGTTTTATACGCTTTGTACAGGAGTGTGTCAGGTGAACTGATCGAGCAGGGGTAGGTGCCGAGCCTCATCGTCCCCCCTTTCTCCACGTTCTTCTGGTTTTCCATGAGATCAACCACAGGGTGATGTGTGTCCGGGTACCATTCACTGCTGGCAGCATCTTCAAGTCCTACGACATTTCGGGCGAACTCGGAAACCATGCACTGCATTCCAAGGCAGAGGCCGAGGAACGGGAGATCATGTTCACGTGCATAGCGAATGACATGAATCTTCCCCTCAATGCCGCGAAGACCGAATCCTCCGGGTACGATGATACCGCTGAGGCCGGCAAGGACTTCACTCACCTGAGTTTCATCGGCATCGTCAAGGGCTTCCGTATCGATGGGCACCACCTCCACCTTTGTGCTGTGATGGAAGCCCGCATGATTGAGAGATTCTATCACACTGATATATGCATCCGAGAGGTCCAGATATTTGCCTGCAAGACCGATTCGCACCTTCCTTTGAGGGTCTTTACTGTTGTTGACAATTGTGTGCCAGCTCTCCATGTGACGGGGCCCGGCCTCAAGTCCGAGTCTGTCAAGAACAAGGGTGTCCAGATTCTCTTCCTCGAAAAAGAGGGGCACCTCATAGATGCTTGAAAGAGTAGGGTTGCTGATGACCGCTTCCTTGTCGACGTCACAGAACATGGCGATCTTGTCACGCACATCCTTGGGAAGGACGTCATCAGAACGGCAGATGATGAAATCGGGGTGAATGCCGATGTTTCTCAGTTCCTTGACACTGTGCTGTGTCGGTTTGGTCTTCAGTTCACCCGTGGAGATGAAAGGAACCAAGGTCACATGGAGGTAGAGGGTATCGTTGCGTTTCAAGTCCCGTTTCAGCTGACGGATCGCCTCGAGAAAAGGCTGTGATTCTATGTCACCTACTGTTCCTCCGATCTCCACCAGGACGATATCAGCTGAAGTCTCCCGCGCGAGGTAATGCAGCCTCTCTTTTATCTCATTGGTGATATGGGGAATGACCTGAACTGTCCCTCCCAGATATTCACCCCGCCTCTCCTTCTGGATCACTTCCCAGTAAATCTTTCCGCTTGTCACATTGTTCGGTTTCCCGATCGAAACATCCAGGAACCGCTCGTAGTGACCGAGATCAAGGTCAGTCTCCGCACCGTCATCTGTCACGAACACCTCACCATGCTGGTAGGGACTCATCGTGCCCGGATCGAAATTGAGGTAGGGGTCGAACTTCAGGACAGTGACCGAAAGTCCCCTGCTTTTCAGCAGTGCACCCAGCGATGCTGCTGTGATTCCCTTGCCCAGAGAAGAAACGACACCACCTGTGACGAATACGAATTTTGCCATAAACCTCATGCTCCTTCTTATGCATCCCGGCTGTATACATGAAGAGTCGCCGGGTGGATATTTCGCACCGGTCATCAGAGTTGTTTGAATAATGAGGATTGTGACACTGATACGTCGGTACTTACGGATACTAGCACAGAAAATTTCCCGAAAGCAATACCTGCCTCGCGCAACCTGAGGATTTCTTCTGGCTGACCTTGCTCGTTCCAGAAGGGGGTGCCTCTCAACTGTACCGTTTTACTCTGCTTCTGAAAGCCGCTCACTATGTTTTTCTGAATTCAAGACTTACCAGAGAGCCCTGTTTCTGCTACTATACGAGGAAACTTTATGCAAAAGGTCCAATTCCTGTGTTCAGGAAGATGATAGCACACGGTTACGGAGAGGGGAGATGCACGGATTATTGGGTTCTGGCTTTCATAAGGAAAATATCAAATACCTGCGTATCTTCCTCACGGTCACACTCATCACCCTGATTCCGCTATTGGTCCTCACGGTCATAGTCCATGTGTATTCTTCAATACATTTCCGCGACTCTTACATACAGATGAAGGAGAGCCAGCTTGAGAATATAGCGGTGGCTATCGACGAGAAGATGCTGACTCTTGACAGTCTCGTGAAATCACTTGGGAACAACAGCGATGTGATCCAGTTCACGGTCTCTCCCGATACAGACAGTTATTCGCAGAATACCCGGATCATCAGAGAACTTGATAACTATGTCTCATCCAACGGAAACATAGAATCAATATATCTGTATTCAAGAGCCTACGGATCCATCCTCAGCAGCAAGAGCGGTCTGCACCCCCTGCATCAGTTCAATGATGTGAGCTGGGTCGATCAGTTCAATAGATTGCAGGTGGGCTTCCCTGTGGTCATCGCACGTGACAGGATGAGTTCCGACGACCCCGCGATCTCTCTGATGTCAAGCATCCCTCTTCGTTCCAGGGATGCCACGGGAGCTCTGATAGTCAATCTGGACGAGAGGAAACTCCACTCAAGTATCTTCCGACATGGTCTTGAAGGGAGTACCCAGTTCATCATCGACAGTGCCGGTGTCATCCTGTCTCACCCTGACACTGAACGGATCGGGTCCAACTATTGGAATGCAAGCGGTCTTGCCGGGTTGTTCCAAGGACCTTCAGACAGTCATTTCATCGACCGTGACGGACACCGGATGCTTCTTTCCTATGCCAAGGGAGAGTATACCAAATGGTATGTGGTCAGTGAGGAAAAAACCTCTACGATATTCGGTCCTCTCCGCCC
>Ga0272443_10000686_pt1 | contig 58337 bp, 44 predicted proteins | sample SSMAcet12_FD_193581 | JGI IMG/M metagenome (GOLD analysis project Ga0272443, IMG submission 193581) | Marine sediment archaeal communities from Little Sippewissett salt marsh, Falmouth, MA, United States - SSM-Acet-12 | ecosystem: Environmental > Aquatic > Marine > Wetlands > Sediment ... | reverse complement strand
AGATTTGACCTTTACCAGAGATTAAATGGCGTAAGTATAACATTACCACCCTTAAGGAATCGAAGGGAAGACATCCCGTTTTTAATAGAAAAGTTTAGCTCTGACTATACATCCGATAACAGTATGTCTTCTCGAATATTTGATCAATCGGCTATTGGTTATCTACTTCAATACGACTGGCCCGGTAATGTAAGGGAACTTAAAAATGTAATTGAACGACTAATCGCCTTTTCTAATTCTGAACTAATAATAGGTGATGATGTTCAGAGTACATTACACAACAAATCTGATCAAGATTGTGATAGTAAAAAACTGGCTGTCAGGTTAAAAGATTTTGAAAAGAGCTGTATTATTGAGGCCATTACGGAAGCCAATTATAAAATTGCCGATGCCGCAGAGATTTTGTCTATTGAGCGGACAAATCTTCATAAGAAAATCAAATCCCATAATATTGATATGTCTTTATTAAGAAAAGACAAGACCAGCTAAAAAACGTATCGATTTTTCACACTGCAGATTCGTCAAAAGTATCTCTTTTGCCACAACAAAACTGTAATTAAACTATAACATATTGTATGTCAGTCACTTGCGCCAACCGTAAGGTGCGGCACAGCAATTGCAATATAGTTCTTTCAAGTAAATTAATCCGGAGTTCAATTTTGCCTCTGTGCGAATTGAATTCTAAAGCCCGGCGGATTAGGGTATGCTCCATTCCGCCGGGACAAAAGAAAATTAAACCTAATGAGTTACCGACTTGAAAAAATACAAAATTGGATTAATTTGTGGGAAATCACGGAGCATACCCACAATACAACTTAATACTGCAATAATACTTTCTTGTATTTCTTATTTTGCTAGAGAAAGGAGGGGAGATCATTATAACTTTATTTTATCGACTACTTAGTAATCAAACGAAACCAATTAGATGGAGGCATTATGAAAACCCACATTAAAATAACAATTGCCACTATACTGGCGCTATTTATTGCATTGCCCGCAATGGCAGATTTATCAATCGGGACAATGGATCAAAATGGGAATAATAGACATCTGATCTGTATATCTGAAAACAACCCAGAGAATGTCCACTGGTCACCTGATTTAACACAAATAACTTACTTTTCGAACACAAATACCGATGGACACCAGGAAATTTATTCATATGATGTCAGTCAGGATATTTTATGTCAAATGACAGATTATAATGATTCTTATGGCCAGGCATCTTCACGTTATTATGATAACTCAACCATTTGGTATCGATTCCATGCCTCAAGTGGCAATGTCTCGGAATACAGGGAAATTACCTTCGATGGATGCAATATTTCCGGTAGCTCGACAATATTCAGCAATCCAGCCTGGAACCATCTAGGGAATTTTGATTTATCCGATAATTTTATCTGTTTCGGGGTTCAGATGGGAAGTAGCGGAAATACCGAGGAAATATTTATCGCTCCTATAGATGATATCTCCAGTTATACACCAATAACCACCAACTCTCTGCCCGATCGTTCCCCGGATATATCTTTCGATGAATCAAAGATTGTCTTCCTACGAGCCTATGGCGCCGGGAGAACTAATAATATCTATATAACCGATATTAACGGTTCATATTATGATCAACTAACATTTGAACCGGATGGTTCGATATATGGTCCACGGATTGAATATCCGCTCTGGTCACCTGACGGTTCCCAAATCTGCTATTCTTATTATGATGGCTCACAGTGGGATATTTATGTAATCAATGCCGATGGTTCCAATCAGCAGAATATTACGAGTTCCGCTGAATACAATGAAAGAGCCTGGGAATGGCAGTATAATGGAATTCTCTTTACTACTGATGCCCTTGGCTACCTATACGTAGATCATTTCTCGTCATGCCTTAATAACAATTTAGGTATTACAATTCCGGTTCGCTGTCTTACATTTACTCCTACCGCTTCCATGAATATCCCCATTACCTGGGATAATCCAAATGTTGAGCTGATGGATGTTTCGGTATTTAATACCGCCTGCACCACCTGGACAAAGGCCGTAAATATTGATAACGTGAATAGAACCGCGGTGATCGGACTTTTTGATACGGGTGGCGATATTATTGAATCCGGATGGGACACCGTTGTTGCCTATCTTGAGTTTGAAAGCATCGATCCGACCTCAGCCGAATGCGAATTAATTATTAATTACGACACAGTGTTTTCTGAAGATCCTCAAAACCAACTGCTATTTGCCGACACGTCGCAACCCTCCAATGGCTTTGTCCCGGTTGTAGATTTTGCGATCTCCGAAATTGGCAACTATATTCCCGGCGATTTCAGCCGAAATGGCTATTTAAATATCCTGGATGTTACTGATTTAATTAACTATCTATATAAAGGCGGCCCCGCTGCGTATTGCATGGATGCTGCCGATGTCAACGGCGATTGTTCCGTCAACATCCTCGATGTTACATATATCATCAACTATCTCTACAAAGGCGGGCCGGCGCCCGTTTGCGGCTGTGCCGGTCGGGGGCCAGTCAATAAGCCCGTTGTATCCTATCAAGGAAGTATCTCAACGGAATTGATTGATGAAAAGAGCAACATCGTTGTCAGCTCGAACGAAGAGCTTATGGGACTCGAAATGCAATTGACGGCGATCGATGGTGATAGGGTCGATATAACCAATCTGGTTGATGGGATGCAAATCTATTACAGCCAGAACGGCGAAGATATTAACCTTGCCATACTTGATATTGATGGGCATGAAGTGTTGACTTCGGGTGAGCATGTAATTCTTGAGATCGACGGTCGTGTCGAAATCTCAAGCGTGCTCGGATCGAGCCTTGAAGCCGAAGCGGTTAATCTTGAGATAATTCAAACGGTCAAATCGTCCGATTTGATTCCACGGGAATTCTCTCTTGAGCAGAACCGTCCCAATCCCTTCAACCCGGTTACCGAGATCAGCTTCAGCCTGCCGCAGGCATGTCAGGTTATGCTGGATCTATATAATATCACCGGGCGGAAAGTAGCGACTGTTGCGTCAGGACAGTTCGAGGCCGGCAACCATAGCGTCACCTGGGATGCTTCAGAACAGGCTTCCGGTGTCTATTTCTATCGTTTCCAGGCAGGCGAATTCGAGGCGACCCGGAAGATGTTGTTACTTAAATAAAATCTTTCCCGGGGGGGGAAGGAAGCTCAATCGATTGGATCGATTTCCTGATCAGGTCGATCAGTCAATCGCGATGAAGATTGAGCACATTACCCGGCAGTGCTGTGCTCTCACTGCCGGGTTTTTTTATTACCCCCCGCCCAAACCGCAAATTCAACAATATGCTCCAATATCAAAAATCAAAAAAATGTCGGCATCCGGATAATATCTGTAATTGCAATCAGGGGAAAGAGTTACGGACTAAAACAAACCGGTGACAGCCATTTTTTTCGGCCGATTTAAAATGTAATACTTGACAATGTAGAACTTTTACAAAATATTATTACCAAGAAGCGATTCGGGGCTTTTTGAAATCAGACATAAGTTGTTCACATATAAATAATGGACATGGCACAAACCATGTGTTCCGCAGAAATACAAAAAATAAATTTTGAGTTCCGCGAAAAACTCAACGCCATGGCCGAGGGCTTCCGGCACAACTACTGCTATCAGTGCGGCGCCTGTGTCGGCGACTGTCCCGCCAACAACTATTCCGAAACCTTCAACCCGCGCATAATCCTGCTCAAAGCGCTCCTCGGCATGGAGGAGGACCTCATCCGCCCCGACTCCGAAATATGGAACTGCACCAACTGCTATACCTGCTGGGAACGCTGCCCGCAGGATGTCCGGCCGGTCGATGTCATCATCGCCCTCAAAAATCTCTGCCGCCAATTGGGTAAATCGCCGGAAATCGTACAGAAAATCTCCGGGAGCGTCATGGAGGCCGGTATCACCACCGGCGTTACCTCGGTCACCGTACGGCGGCGCGAGGAATACAATCTGCCGCCGGTTAAAGATTACCCGGTCGAGGATATCAGGAAAATTATCGGGAGTGACTGATTTGAAATATACCCCCTTCTTCGGTTGCATGATGACCACCAAGTACCCGTGGTTCGAGGCCGCTGTCCGCATCACCTCGGCAAAAATGGGCATGGAACTGGTCGATGTCGAGGGCTTCACATGCTGCCCCGACCCGATCTATTTCCAGGCCCATAACAAAATCGACTGGTACACCATCGCCGCCCGAAATATAGCCATCGCCGAGGCCGTCGGCCACGATATCATCACCACCTGCTCCGGTTGCACCGCCACCCTCTCCGAGGTCAACCTCAGCCTCAAAAAAGACGATGAACTGCGCCACAGGATCAACAAACGGCTCGATAGAATCGGGGTGAAATTCAAGGGCACCATCGATGTCCGTCACGCCGTCGCGGTCGTCCGCGATGACATCGGTTTCGACAAAGTCGCCGAGACAATAACCCGGCCGCTCAACGATCTCAAAGTGGCGGTTCATTACGGCTGTCATCTTTTGAAACCGTCGGAGGTGATGCGGGTCGATGATCCCGATCACCCGACCATATTGGAACGATTCATCGAAATCACCGGCGCCAGACCGATACATCACGAAAAAACACTGCTTTGTTGCGGCCGAGCCTGCATGACCGACTCGATCTCTAATAATATGGTGGTGGATATTCTGGACTCGATCAAAAACAACGATGCCGACTGCATGGGCCTGATTTGCCCCACATGCTTCGATGAATTCGATACCGGTCAGATTATTCTCGGACGCAAACTGAAACGGACCTTCGATGTCCCGGTGATTTATTCATTCCAGCTTCTCGGTCTGGCCCAGGGATTTTCGCCCGAGGAAGTCGGGCTGAACAGGCATAAAGTGAAATTCGAGCACCTTCTCGAATCGGTCCCGGTCTGATTTAATATTCAACTCACGGTTTTATCTCGTCGGCAAGATCATCGATTATATTTCCGACATTTTCGCTGCGTTTGAGACAATCCCGGTACAATTTCTCTCCCGCCTCGGCGTCGTCGCCGTAACCCATGCTTTCGGCGATGGTGAATAGAAATTCGGTGTCGATTGTATTCTGCGCGGCCACCTTCAGCCGGTAAAGATCGCGCACGTTCTTGATGAAATTAAGATGCTTGTCCACCTCAAGCAACTGCTCGGCATGTTCCGGCTCCGCCTCCAGCACCTGCCTCAACAAAGTTCTCGATACCGACGTCCTTGCCTCGTACTTCGCCTTGTACATCAGCAACAGCATTTCTATATCCCGAAGACCGCCGCGACATTCCTTGATATTGTTCTTATGAACCGTGTCGTTTTTCTCGTGACGGGAACGCATCTCGTTCTTCACCCGCTCGACATATTTCCACTTGTGGGCAAATACTTTCGGGATAACCAGGCGATCGTAAAATTTCTGATCGAGCCTGCGGCTCCCAACCAGCATCCGCGATGTCAATATCTGCGACTGGTCGATAAATACTTCCTCCTCGTCGCGGCCAAGGTATTCGGCAAGTTGATCAATCGTTATGACATAACTGCCGAAATAATCGGCGAAACGGTGATGAGGTATGATACCTCTCTTGATTATATGCGTGTTCATCTTGCCGACGATTTTATTGCAGTAGTCGATCTCGTCGGGTTCGGTCGAATCGAGAATGACAATCATGTCATAATCGTCGTCGAAACCCTGCTCGCGGGCATGGCCGCCCGTTGCATACAGCGCGAACAGGTCGCGGGTGTGCAGGGAATAGCCGTGCGAAAGGTGCACCTTCTGCTGGCAGAATTCATACAAGGATAATGTGTAATTGTCGCAGAATTCGATGAACTCATAGTCGGTTCGCTCGCAATCGGCGCCGTCCATCGCCAGCAAACTTACCCGCACGAACTCGAGATCGTAGTAATCGCCCAGTTGATCCAGCCGTTCCTGAATCGTCGGGAGTGATGTCAGATCGCTGTAAAATCCTTCCGCGATTTCCTTGAGCTTATTGTTGCGATGCAAATTTTTGATATAGATGGGAAACTTGCTCAATATCTTGTGAAAATGCTGCTTGAAAAAATGACTGCTTTGATAATGTATGTTTGTCAGCGCCAGCAACTCGCGGTAACCCCTCAGAAGCTCCGGGTTGGTCGGTTTTTTGCGAACGACATCGACAAATTTCAACAATATGCGCCACGGTATCATGGCCAGGAACTTATTGAGATTCTGCGGATGAGCATATAATATCTGAGTCAGCGAATACAGCGCCGTGGGAAGCCGCCCCAGCTCCTCGATGAACAAATCACTGATGGTCTTGAAAACCCTGGCCGATTTCTCGTCCTTCGCTTTCTGCCCGATAATAACCAGGAATTTCAATATCGAGGCCGGATTGTACTCCGCACCTGCGACATACCCTTTCGCCACTTTTTTGAACAAACGGTCGGGAAGCTGATCGAAGCTGTCTATGAATTCATTGAAGAAGCGGTTATCCTCGCGGCCGATCTCTTCCTGAAAATCATCCCAGTATGTCACTCCCTTGACAAACTGCGAGGTCCGGATAAAATCGATCGCAAGATTACCCTTAAATCCCGGCTTCTTGTGTATATCACCCGAAAAAACCGGGCGGAATATGCTGATTTTGAGAAGATGTTTCTTGATATCGTCCGACAATATTTCTATCGCCTTCAATCCCTTCTCAAGAAATTCATAATATATGACCAGCATGAAATCCTTGGCCTCGACAATACCTTTTTTCTCGAAACCGACCATCTCAGCGATCCTGGCCACCTGGCTTTCGATTCCCGGCTCCTTGAGATAAATCTCCTCATCCTGTACCACCATTATCTGGTACAGGTGCCGGAACAGTTCGAAAAAGCTGAGAATACGCTCGAGATCCTCATACTGGGCAAGTCGCTTCGAATCGGCCTCCTTGAGATCGTCGATAATATTCCAGGCGTTGACCTTGTTGACACCATATACAACCTTGAGCGCGGATATAAGACTTTTGATGGGTCGCAGAGCTTCATCTTTCGGGTTGATCACCTCCGGCGGACTCTGACTGCTCAGGAGCGAATTTATTTCACCCAGTATGCCGCGTAAATACCCCTCGTGAAATCGATTCTCGGCCATTTGCGGATTGTAGAAGAAGCGCTTTGTCACCCTCGCCTCGAATTGCTCGAACAGCGAATAATCTCCCATAATCAGCGCCGCCCCGAGCATTTCGGTGACAATGACGAAGTCATACGAGCCGTCGTCGAGAATCCCCTCATACTGCGAGATCGTCGCCGTGAAACTGTTCTCGACAACATGCTCCGATAAATGAAAATGCAACCGGTTGGCCTTTTTAAACATCTCGCTGGCCAGACGGCCGATGGCGCGGTTGAGAATATCGGCATCCTCCGGATTGCTGTGGATGATTCCCAGATCGATATCATCCTGATCGGCCCGGGTACCTACCCCGAGTATGGCATAATCCGGTTTCCTGTCATAATCCGACATGAACAGATCGAGCAACCGTTCCATATAACATTTTGTCAGGAGACGAAACATCCGGCCCGATTCGAGCATCAGCTTTTTGCCCGTGTGCGCCCGCTCCTTGCTGGTCGCCAGCTCCAGCTTGGCTATATCGACCAGGAGAAGATTCATGTGCAAAAACTGCAATCCGAAATAACAACCGAGTAAATCGAGCTTCTCCCTGTAATCATCCGTAAGACCCAGGACTATATCCATTTCACCCGGAATCTCGAGGGAGTAGTTCCAGAGATGAACCCTGTCTCGCACACCCTGGTGCTCGAGAGCCTCGGTCAGTCTCTCTATATTTGATGAGACAATATGAAGATATTTTCGATTATAGTTGCCCAGTGCGGCGGTTCGGTCGGTAAGGCGGGTAAGAGGATCTTTCATATGGACAGATCCTCATGAGATAATACCAATGAACGCGATGAAATCATTTATACACCGTCATCGAATGGACTCCGTTAAATCAGATTGCCTGGGAGTCAAGTTTGCCCCTTTATCGTGCCGGCAAGCTCTTCTGCCGTCTCCCGGCCGATATCGAATGCTTCCATGTAAGCATCTTCGGACATCCTCGGAACCCGGGCCAGAATCGCCTCGCAAATAGATTTCTTCTCCACCACCGGACAAAAAGCCGATAAAAAACCGAGCGCCAGTATATTTATCATCGATGCCTTACCCAGTCTGGCCTCGGCAATACTCAGTAGAGGCACCGAATATTGCATTAACTCCTTATTCCGATCATCAATCTTGACATTATCATCAGTGATGATTACGCCATCCGGCTTCAAACACTCACAACTTTTGTCGTAAGCCTCCTGCGTAAGAGCGACTAAAATATCGATGGAATCAACTCGGGGACAGTCAATTGCCTCGTCGGAGATGACGATCTCGGCGCAACTGGCGTTGCCACGCGCTTCCGGCCCGTATGAACAGCTTTCAGCCGCATTCTTGTCGTCATACACAGCCGCCGCTTCCGCCAGTATGCGCGCCGCCTGAATCAATCCGTGACCACCTGCGCCGCTTAATCTTATGCTAAATCTGAAACTCATGTTTTTTGCAGTGTAAAAGGGTTGCCTGCTTGAATTCCCCGTCAATTGCAATATAAACAATGTTGGTTCCGTTGGCAACAATGAAAATAAACATCAAGAGACTGGGGTGTCGCTAAACCGGCTAAATCGGCCGATTTAGAAATCTTAGAAAAAAATAAAAAAATTTTAATTTCTCTCTGGACGCGGTTTAATAAATATGTTATATTCAACGCATAGGGGTAAATAGTAATCATTACTGTATTGAATAAGTTGGTCGATTATTGCTTGGCCTAAATTCGCATCTCTGAAAAGTTGACCAAAAAGATCGTTAATAGATTGTCTTTTAAATAGATAACTGAATCGCTCGACTTAGCAGATAAATAGTTCTATTTATAGACGTTGCTTCATAAACGGGATAAATGGACGTTTGTAATAGATAAAAAGACCTATTAATAAAATATTTGCTCGAAGGGGAGGATTCCCATGAAATTTTGGAGAACCCCTTTAGATATCGATCAGCTTAAGATCCCTCAGGGCGAAATTCACATTGTCAAGGAACGTTGTAAAGGTTGTGGCTTCTGTGTTGAATACTGCCCGAAAGGTGTCTTGGAACTGTCTGACGAATTCAATTCTAAAGGATATCATCCGCCCGTTGTTGTCAAATCCGGCGAATGCGTGAATTGCAATCTCTGTGAGATGATCTGTCCCGATTTCGCGATTTTCTGTCTCCGGGTGGATGCCGAAAATAAGGAGGTGGCAAATGAAAGCAAAACCTGAGAACGTCCTGACAGGCAGCCACTATCTCGACGGAAACCACGCCAGCGCTGAAGGTGCCATTGCCGCCGGATGTCGCTTTTTCGGGGGATATCCGATTACGCCTTCGACCGAAATTGCCGAGCGGATATCACAGCGTTTCCCGCTGGTCGGCGGCATTTTTGTCCAGATGGAGGATGAACTGGCCAGCATGGCCTCTATTGTTGGGGCCTCCAACGGAGGCGTCAAGTCGATGTCGTGCACATCCGGTCCCGGTTTTTCCCTGATGATGGAAAATTTCGGACTGGCCATAATGATGGAAACCCCCGTCGTGCTCGTCAATGTCCAGCGGGGAGGCCCCTCGACCGGATTACCCACGCTCCCCGGACAGGCCGATATGATGCAGGCCAAATGGGGATCGCACGGCGATTATGAGGTGATTGCCCTCGCGCCCGATTCGCCCCAGGAGTCATTCGAACTGACCATCCACGCCTTCAACCTTTCCGAGAAATACCGCATGCCGGTTCTGATTATGACCGATGAATGTGTCGGCCACATGACCGAAAAAGTGGTCATTCCGCCGGCCGACGAAATCGAGCTTGTCGAAAGAAAATTCACCGATAAAAAACCGGGCGAAGCGTGGCCCTTCGAATGGAATAACGGCGATATACCACCCATGCTGCCGGTCGGTAAGGGTTACAAGTTTCATATCACCGGGCTGACACACGACGAAAAGGGTTACCCCGTGATCAATGCCGAGGCTCAAAAGAAAAACGTCAGCAAGCTAATGAATAAGGTGCGGAATAATGTCGATGATATCATCTGGCTCGAGGAACAGGATACCGAGGATGCCGAAATTATCGTCATGTCATACGGTATCTCGTCCCGTGTCGCCCAGCCGGCCATCGCAAAGGCAAAGGAAGAGGGAATCAAAATCGGTCAGATCAGGATGATAACCGTCTGGCCCTTCCCCGAAAAACGGGTCAGGGAACTGGCCAAAAAAGTGAAGGCCATGATTATGGTCGAACTGAATTACGGACAGGTATTCCTGGAAATGGATCGCTGCGCCGCCGGCAACTGCCGAACCTCTCTTATTCCGCACGCCGGGGGAACAGTCCACAAACCGGATGATATATATAAAGTCATAAAGGATGTGTTAAAATGAGTACAAGTGTAGAACCGGCTGTCAGGGAAGAGCATCCCATGGAGAGAATCCTGAGGATGGATCGTATCCCCCATATCTGGTGTCCAACCTGCGGTCTGGGAACGGTTGTTACGGCGCTGGCGGCTGCACTGGATGAAGCCGAGGCCGATCTCGATAAAGTCGCCGTGGTCTCCGGTATCGGCTGCACCGGCCGCGTCGCCGGATATATGAAACTCGATTCCTTCCATACCACCCATGGCCGGGCCATACCGTTTGCCTTCGGCCTCAGCACCGCCCGCCCCGATCTCAAAACAATTGTCTTTTCGGGCGACGGTGACCTGGTTTCGATCGGTGGCAATCACCTTATTCACACCGCCCGCCGCAATGCCAATATGACCGTCATTTGCGTCAATAATTTTATCTATGCCATGACCGGCGGACAGGTGGCGCCGACCACCCCGATTACCGCCAAATCATCGACATCACCCTTCGGTAATTTCGAACATCCTTTCAACCTGCCGCTTTTGGCCGCCTCGTCGGGCGCCGTCTATGTCGCGCGCTGGACCGCCCTGCATGTCCGCCGCCTGACCAAGGCTTTCAGAGAAGCGATAGACAAGCGCGGCTTTTCGTTTGTCGAGGTGATCGCACCCTGCTCCACGCTCTACGCCAGAAGGAACAAACTAGGAACCGGTCTCGATCTGATGAAATTCTACCACGACAATTGCGTCATCAAACACGGCTGCGATCCGAAAGAAGTCGAAATAGACTACCAGTCGAAAATCGTCGTCGGTAAATTCGTCGATATAGAAAAACCGACCTATATCGAATGCCTCAACGAGGGCTACAAATCGATCTTCGGCGATAAATACAAACCTTATGGAGGTGGTGATGGCAACAACTGAAATTAGAATCACCGGTTTTGGAGGCCAGGGAGTCATTCTCTGCGGCTATATTATCGGGAAAGCCGCCTCCATCTTCAACGACCAGCATGCCACTCTCACCCAGAGCTTCGGACCCGAGGCCCGCGGCTCCGCCTGCAGCGCACAGGTGATTGTCTCCGACAGCCGTGTCCTCTATCCGTATGTGACCTATCCCAACATACTGGTCGCCATGTCCAAAGACGGGTACTCCATGTTCAAGGATACGGTCGATAAAAACGGCCTGCTTGTTTATGAAAAGGACCTGGTGACCCCCGACAAGAAAATCGAAGCCTCATCATTCGGCGTCCCGGCAACGAGGTTTGCCGAGGAACTGGGACGTAAAATCGTCCTCAATATCGTTATGCTGGGTTTCTTCGGTTCGGTCACCGAACTCATACCGATGGAGGCCCTGCGAAAAGCGGTCGAATCATCCGTCCCCGAAGGAACCGAAGAAATTAACCTGAAAGCCTTCGACAGAGGATATGAATACGGCCTCGAATTGAAGGGCAAAAACGGTAAGAAAAACAAGAAAACGAAAAGAAGTAAAGCGGTATCATAATTATCAATCACGGAGGACGGCCGAATGGCCCCACGTAAAAATAAAGAAAATGGGGTGTTGGTAATCGGTGGTGGAATTTCAGGTATCCAGGCGGCCCTCGATCTTGCTTCTTCGCGGGTGAAGGTTTATCTCGTCGAGAAGTCACCTTCGCTCGGGGGAAGGATGGCCCAGCTTGATAAAACATTCCCCACCATGGATTGCGCCATATGAATACTTGGCCCCCGTATGATGGATGCCGGTCGGCATCCCAACATTGAGGTCCTGACCAATTCCGAACTGGTCAATCTCGACGGCAAAGCCGGCGCTTTTAAGGCTGTCGTCAGGAGACATCCCAGATACGTCAACGAAAATTTATGTACCGGTTGCGGCCAGTGCGTCGATGACTGCCCCGTTATTGTCCCGAACGAATTCGAGGTCGGTATGGGCGCAAGAAAAGCCATCTATACACCCTTTGCGCAGGCCGTCCCCAATATCTATATCATAGACCGCGACAACTGTCTCAACGATGAATTCCTCGTCTGCAACAACTGCGTCAAAAGCTGCGACCGCGAGGCTATCGATTTCGACGACTCCGCTCGCGATGTCGAACTGGATGTCGGTTCCGTTATCCTGGCCACCGGTTTCGACGTGTACGACGCCTCGCAGCTCTCAAGTTACGGCTACAGGATTTTCCCCAACGTTCTCTCCAATATGGAACTCGAGAGGATACTCAACGCCACCGGCCCCACCCGCGGCCATATCGTGAGACCGTCGGATAAAAAAGTGCCCAAGAGCATCGCCTTTATCCAGTGCGTTGGATCGAGGGGAGAAGGGCGTGAATCGGGCTGTCAGTATTGTTCCCGCTTTTGCTGTATGAATGCCATCAAAGACAGTAAACTGGTCAAGCTCCATGAATCTAAAATAGAAAAAATAATGATGTTTTATATAGATATCCGGGCCTCCGGCAAGGGCTTTGAGGAGTTCTATCAGAGCACGAAAGCTATGCCGGAACTGGAGATGGTCCGCGGACGGCCCTCGAAAATCCTCGAAGATTCCGAAACCGGTGACCTGATAATCGTCACCGAAAATGTCGAAACCGGCAAGGTCGACAAAGTCAGGGCCGAGATGGTCGTTCTCTCCACCGGGGCGGTCGCCTCCGAGTCCAACCGCGCCCTGGCCGAGGTGCTCGATATCGGTCTCGACGAAAACGGCTTCTTCGAAATCGACAAAAAATACTGTTCGCCGCTCGACACCACCCGAGAGGGGATCTATGTCTGCGGCTGTGCCGCCGGAATCAACGATATCTCAGACTCGGTCGCCCAGGGATCGGGCGCCGCCGCCTCCGCCGAAAAACATGTTGCCAAATTCAGGGTCGAGGAAAAACCGCGCGAAATCAAAGAGCTCGATATCACCGGGCCGCCGCGCATCGGGGTTTTTCTATGTCACTGTGGCATCAATATCGCCGGTGTGCTGGATATCGAGGCGATGGCGGAATACGCCCGGTCGCTCCCCTATGTCGTCCACGTCGAAAAAAACACTTTTCTCTGTTCCGATGAGGGACAGCGGCAAATTCAGGATAAAATAATCGAACATAAGCTCAACCGCGTCGTCGCCGCGGCCTGCACTCCGCGAACGCATGAACCGATTTTCCGCGAAAGCTGCGAGTTGATCGGCCTCAACCAGTACCTCTTCGAAATGGTCAATGTTCGCGATCAGTGTTCATGGGTGCATACCAACCTGCCCGAACTGGCTACGGCCAAGGCCAAGGACCTGATAAAGATGAGTGTCGCCCGGGCGCGGCACCTTCAGCCGCTCTATAAAAATACCATATCCATAAACCAGAGCGCCCTCGTCATCGGCGGAGGTGTCGCCGGGATGTGCGCCGCGCTGGAACTGGATGCTCAGGGCGTCAAGGTTTATCTCATCGAAGAAAAGGGCCGCCTGGGCGGACGCCTTAATGATCTGACCAGGGTCTATCCCGCCGACCTCTCGGCTTATGAACTGGCCCGCGCCCTGGTCGAGAAAGTTAAGGGTAGCCGGGTCGAGGCGATGGTTTCCACCGAAGTAAACGGTATCACCGGCTTTGTCGGAAATTTCGATGTCTCCACCACCAACGGCAATTTCAAGGTCGGGACGATTATTCTGGCCACCGGAAGCGATATATACAAACCAGAAGGTGAATTCGGTTACGGCAAATATAAAAATGTCGTTACCAATCAGGAACTCGAAAGCATCATGCATGACTCGAAAGGGAAAATCGAAATCGACGGCAAGGTACCGGACACCGTCGTCTTCGTGCAATGCGTCGGTTCCCGCGACCCGGACAAAAACGCCGCCTGCTCGCGTTTCTGCTGTCCGACCACCATCAAGCAGGCCATCCGGCTAAGGGAAAACGGTACCAATGTGGTCGTCCTGCATCGCGACATGCGCACCGTCGGGGCGCTCGCCGAAGAACAGTACCGCCAGGCCCGTGCCATTGGTGTCAAATTCCTCAGGTATTCGCCAGAGCGAAGACCCGAGGTTATCGGCAACGGCAAAATGGCCGAAAGCGTCGAAATCCTCGAGCTGGCTCTCGATCGGGTTCTTCAGGTAAAACCCGATTATATCGTTCTCGCCGCCGGTATGGTGCCCAACGAGAAAAGCACCCACAGACTGCAGGATATTCTGAAAGTTCCGCGCGGCGCTGACGGCTTCTTTATGGAACGTCACGCCAAACTCGGCCCGGTCGAAACGACTATCGAAGGTGTCTTTGTCGCCGGTTGCGCAGGCGGCCCGAAAGATATCGCCGATTCGATCGCCCAGGGCGCCGGAACCGCCGCCCGGGCGGTATCGATCATTTCCCGCGATACCATCGCCCTCGATCCCGCCGTGTGTACCGTGAATAAATCGCTATGCCGCGCCTGCGGCGATTGCGTCGAAATATGCGACTACCATGCTCCGACCATCGAGGTTACCGCCGACGGCCAGTCTGCCGCAAAAATAAATCCCGCCCTCTGCAAGGGGTGCGGTACCTGCGCCAGCTGGTGCCCGACCGGGGCCATAGCCGCCATGCACTTTACCGATGAGCAAATAAATTCAATGATGGATGCACTTTTAGCCGGTTGAAATTAATATGACCACACAAACAGCCAAAGCCGGAAAAAAGAAATCCGGCGAGAAATTCGTTCCCAATATCGTTGCCTTTGCATGCAACTGGTGCAGCTATGCCGGCGCCGATACGGCGGGTGTCAACCGCATGCAATATTCGCCCCATTTCCGCGTGATACGCACCATGTGCTCGGGCAGGGTCACCCCCGGCTTTGTCCTGAAAGCGCTGAAAATGGGCGCCGACGGCGTTCTCGTTTCGGGTTGCCACTTCGGTGACTGCCACTATATCTTCGGCAATTACAAGGCCGTCGAACAATTCGAAAAAACGAAAGCGCTCGTCAAAACCCTCGGCTTTGACGAACGGCGTATCCGCCTCGAGTGGGTCTCCGCCGCCGAGGGAAACCGATGGGCCGAACTCATTGATGAATTCGTCGCCCAGATTACCGAACTGGGGCCCAGCCCCATTAATGATAACCATAAAGCTTTGAAATAAGAAATATGGAACTGGCTACAGAAGAATTCAAAAAAAATAAGGCATTCCTTTGTCTTGAATGCGGCAAGTGCACTGCCGTGTGCCCGATTTCGGCTTACGATGCCGAATTCTCGCCCCGGAAAATGCTCGCCGACGGTGTTTTCTACGGGGGCGATAACCTCATCAACGAGAACCGCCTCTGGTCATGCCTGACATGCCTGCTCTGCTCTCAGCGGTGTCCGGTCGATGTGCAATATTCGGAGTATATGCGAAATGTCCGCGAAGTCGCCTTCAAGCAGGGCCAGTGGGGAGAGCCGTCACACGGCAGCGCCCTCCTATATATCATGGAAATGACCGCCGAGCCGAAACTGAAACAAAACCGCACCGGCTGGATCAACGGCAATCTCAAAACAAAAGCAAAATCCGACGTCCTTTTCTGGACCGGGTGCCTGCCTTATTATCAGGATTTTTTTGCCAAAGATCTCGACTTCAGCCCCATATCCATCGCCGTCGATTCCGTCAAAATACTCAACTACCTGAATATCGAACCGGCCGTTCTCGACAACGAGCGCTGTTGCGGTCATGATCTGTACTGGCTCGGGCAAACCGAAAAATTCGAGAAATTGAAAGAGTTGAATCTGAAGGCAATAGAGAAATCAGGGGCCAAAACTATCGTCACCGCCTGCCCCGAATGTGCCTATACACTCAAAAAATTGTATCTCGAAAAAAGCGGGGTGAAAGGTGTCGAGATTAAACATATCAGCGAACTGGTCGCCGAAAATATCGACAGCTTCGAATTTAACGGCCTGGAAATGAAAGTAACCTTCCAGGATCCCTGCCGGCTCGGAAGATTCCTGGATGTTTACGAACAGCCCCGGAAAGCGATGCAGGCCATTCCGGGCGTCGAACTGAAAGAAATGCCGCACAGTAAACGCGGGGCTGTGTGTTGCGGTACCACCAACTGGATGAACTGCGGCGCCTCGTCGGCGAAAATTCAGCGGGCCCGGTTAAGCGAGGCGAAAGGAACCGGCGCCGAAACGCTGATCACCGCCTGCCCCAAGTGCCGGATTCATTTTCAATGCTCCAACTGCGGGCAGAAAACAGATAAAATCGATATCGAAATGAAGGATTTTACGAATTTAATCGCTTCGGCCATAAGCGGCTGAAGTCATAATAGAGATGTTTTGGGAGAATTAACATGGCAAATGAAGTAACAGGGTCCGCCGAACTGCGAATCGGGGTATTCGTCTGCGAGTGCGGCCTCAACATTGCCGGAACAGTTGACTGCACCGCTGTCAGCAAATACGCCGAAACACTTGATGATGTCGTGGCTGTGGTTCAAAACAAATATACCTGCGCCGATCCCGGCCAGAATGAAATTAAAAGAGCCATCGCCGAACACAAGTTGAATCGCGTCGTTGTCGCGTCGTGCACGCCAAAAATCCATGAACCCACTTTCAGGCAGTGCGTCGCCGAGGCCGGTCTGAACCCATACCTGTTCGAGATGGTCAACATCCGCGAACATGTCAGCTGGGTTCACCAGAACCAGAAAGAGGAAGCCACCGAAAAGGCCAAGGACCTGATCCGAAGCGGCGTCGCCAGGGCAAGGTTCCTCGAGGCCCAGACCGAAATGGAGGTCCCCATAACCAAGGCCGCCCTCGTTATCGGCGGCGGTATCGCCGGTATCCAGGCCGCCCTCGATCTGGCCGACGGCGGACACCAGGTGCATCTGGTCGAAAAGGAACCGAGTATAGGCGGTATCATGGCCGCGCTTGATAAAACTTATCCGACTATGGACTGCTCCATATGAATACTCGGACCTAAAATGATGGATGCCGGTCGGCATCCCCGGATAAATATGATGACCTATAGTGAGGTCGAAGCCGTTTCGGGCTTTGTCGGTAACTTCAATGTAACCGTCCGAAAAAAGGCCCGCTACGTCGATCCCGACGAATGTACCGCCTGCGCCGAATGTGCCAATATATGCCCCGTCGCCGTCCCCGACGGCTACCAGCAGGGCTTCTCGTCGCGCAAGGCAATTTATATGCCGTTCCCCCAGGCCGTCCCTTCCTCGTACATTCTCGATATGGAAAACTGCCTCGGGAACAACCCCATCGCGTGCGGCAAATGCGCCGATGTCTGCGAAAAAAAATGTATCAATTACGACGACCAGGATGAACTGGTCAATATCGAGGTCGGTGTCATTATCGTCGCCACCGGTATGGATGTCTATGATCCGACCGAATACGACGAATACGGCTATACCCGCTTCGATAATGTTATAACCAGCATGGAGTTCGAACGCCTTATCTGCGCCGGCGGACCGACCGAGGGTCATTTTATCCGTCCCGGCGACAGGGAAATTCCCAAAACTATCGGCTTTATTCAATGCGTCGGCTCCCGCTCGCGGGACGGCCGCGGCAATCCCTATTGCAGCAATATCTGTTGCATGAACACCGTCAAAGATACCCTTCTCCTGTGCGATCATTATCCCGGCGTCGAGGCCAAAGTGTTCTATATGGACATGCGCGCCTTCGGCAAGGGATTCGAGGATCTGTACATGCGAAGCAGGGAAGAGGGTGTCAAATATATCAGGGGTATCCCCGGCGATGTCGTGGAAAATGAAGAAAACGGCAACCTCGTCCTGACCGTCGAAAATACCACCACCGGAAAACGCGAGAATCACGAACTGGAAATGCTGGTTCTCTCGCAGGGTGTCATTCCCCGGCAGGACGGCGACAATATCAAAAAACTGATGACTCTCTCGACCACCTCCGACGGTTTCATCATGGAATCGCATCCCAAGCTGAAACCGGTCGATGCCCCGACCAAGGGTGTCTTTATCGCCGGCTGCGTCGAGTCGCCCAAGGATGTCAAGGACAGCGTTACGCAGGCCAGCGCCTCGGCCGCCCGCGCCAGTATTCTGCTCAATGCGGGACAGACCAAAATCGAGGCCATCACCTCGCATGTCAATACTGATCTGTGCAACTTCTGCGGAATATGTGCCAATGTCTGCCCCTACAACGCCATCCTCGCTCCCGATCGCAAGGCCCAAAGAGCGCCCACCATCATACAGGCCGCCTGTGCCGGTTGCGGCGCCTGCGCCGCCGAGTGCCCCCAGGATGCTATCATGATGCGTCACTATCGAGATGAACAGCTTATGGCCCAGATCGACGCCATCCTCGAGGTCGAACCGCATAAACACCTGCTTACCTTCGCCTGCAACTGGTGCAGTTACGCCGGCGGCGATAACGCCGGAACCGCCCGGCTGCAATACCCGACCACCAGCCGCCTGATCCGGACCATGTGCTCGGGCCGCGTGGATGAGAAATTCGTCCTCCATGCCTTTCGACAAGGGGCGCCGATGGTGCTCGTCTCCGGGTGCCATTTCGCCGATTGCCACTATATTAACGCCGTCCACTGGACCCAGAAACGCATGGACCGTCTCTGGAACAAACTGGATAAACTGAAAATAAGACCCGAACGTCTGCGGCTCGAATGGATATCCGCCGCCGAGGGACAGAAATTCGCCAAGGTCATGCGCGAAATCGAGGATGATGTCAAAGCGGTTACCATGGAAGAAATCGAATTTACCATGAAGGTCATGGCCGAGGAGGAAGAAAGACTGGCCGATAAAAAAATGAAAGCGGCCGCGAAAACGACCGCAAAAGTGGCAGTGAAGGAGGCATAGCATGGCCCAGAAAGAATATGATTTTAAATGTCTCAACTGCGGACATCAATATCGCGGATTGTACGATATTAAAAAAGTAACCGAAAGAACATGCCCGAAATGTCGTTCGAACAGCGTTCGCCGGCTCCCGGAAAAGAAAGGCGCCTGATTTTATACTTGTGTAAGAACGTTAAGAGTGAGTATATTTCGGTTTCAGATTCGATAATTAACATTTCTGGTGAAAGGGAATAGACCATGCTTTTGAAAAATATGATGGATGAAAAACACAAAAACGTAATTTCGGCAAAACCCTCCATGACCACAAGGGAAGCGGTGGAATTGCTCGTCAGTAACAATATCGGATGCCTGCCCGTCCTGGATGAGGATGAGAGCCTGATCGGTATCCTAAGCGAGCGCGACATCATGACCAAGGTGAACGAAGCCATAAATCAATTACCCTCGCTGACCGTCGAAAATATCATGACCAAAAAACCGATCTGCGGATCGCCCGATGACAGCCTTACCACTATCGCCGAAATAATGGAGAAAAACAGCATCCGACATCTTCCCATCGTGCGCGATGACAAAGTCATCGGACTTGTCTCGCTGTGGGAGATTTACCGGACCAGAATGATCAATATGGAGCAAGAAAACCGGACGCTGTCGCATATGCTGGATGGACGCGATAAAAGCGGCGATTACGACACCGTCCGCCGCGATTCCGATGGATAACCAACCACCGCGTTAAATTTAAATATTTTTTCAATTGAAAAACCGGCTCATTTACGGGGCCGGTTTTGTCTTTTTAGCTCTTCACGCAGATAATCAATCGAAAAAAAATAAATGTGGACTGAAACAATCCATTTATTTGCTTTGTTACTCAAATACAGTAAAGCTCAACAAAAGGAAATGTTGTTTGAACGGCCCGCATTTTGAGCCGTTATCAAAAATAAGAAAACCGGAAATCAGGAGGGTGAAATGAAAAGGGGACTCCCTGCAGTAACGTTGTTTACAACTTTTTTAGTTGTTCTGTCATCGGTTTCTATTATGTCCGCTGAAAAGAGGCGGACAATACGAGGCGGACCTCCGGAAAAAATTACTATGCATCCGAAGTTCGGCACCGCCGAATCGGTCTCGGGACGATTCACTGTCGGCCGGGGAAATGGATTTGCCGGAAAGGCGCGCGCCTTTGTGGCCGCACGGCCGGAAACTTTCAAAATGAACCGTCCCGATGAAGAACTGGAACTAATCTCCGAAACCACCGATGAGCTCGGTCTGACTCATGTCCGTTTTCAGCAGGTTTACAGGGGACTTCCTGTCTGGGGCAAAAGGACGATTGTGCATTTCGAAAATGAACGTACTATATACCGCGTCGGTGGACAGACCATACCGACACCCAAATTCAGCGTCGTTCCCGCGGTAGATGAAGTCGCCGCCGACGATCTGGCCCTTGCCGCTCTCAAGGATCGGCTGCCTTTGAACAACACCAACAGCGAGATCGAAACACTGATTTACCCCAATAACGGTGATCCGCGTCTGGCCCAGATGGTCACCGTCACCAGTCCCGACAATGGCGGTATCAGGTGGCGCGTTTTTGTTGACGCCCAAACAGGGGAAATCCTTCACAAATTCAACGATATTCACTTCGACGGCCCCGCCGTCGGAACCGGGCCGGATACCCGCGACTCCCTCCGCACCTTCAATGTTTACGAAACAACCGGCGTCTACCGGTTGATCGATGCCACCCACAACGGCTACATTTATACTTATGACAATTATTACGGCGGCGGACCGCTTTCCACCGATACCGATGGTGACCGGGTCTGGGACGACAACCCCGATCAGAAAGCCGAGGTGGCCGGGCATTATTATACCCAGTTGACCTATGATTATTTCCTGAATACCTTCGGCCGCGACAGCTATGACGGTATGGGCTCCGATATAATCGTCAATGTGCATGATCCCCTCTATGTCAATAATGCCTACTGGAACGGAACTTCGCTGAATTTCGCCGACGGCGACGGCGTCAATTATCTTCCCTTTTCCGGTTCGCTCGACATAGTTGCCCACGAATTAACCCACGGTGTAACCGAGCATTCAGCCGGGCTTATTTACCAGTTTATGTCGGGCGCTTTGAATGAATCATACTCCGATGTTTTCGGCGCCATGGTTGACCGCGATGACTGGTACCTCGGCGAGGAAATCGGACTGGTCGGCAATTTTATTCGAAGCATGGAAAATCCCAATCTCAAGGGCCACCCGATGCACATGGATGAATACCTTTATTATGATATAGATACCGACAACGGCGGCGTTCATATAAATTCCGGCATACCCAACCACGCCTATTATCAGGCGGCCACGCTGATCGGCAAAGACAAAGCCGAGCAGATCTGGTACCGCACCCTGACCACCTACCTGACCCCGTCGTCCGGATTTTACTTCTGGGCCGGGATGACAGTCCAGTCGGCCGTCGATCTTTACGGCGCCTCCTCGGCCGAGGTTGACGGCGTCGAGGCGGCCCTGGCAGCGGTCGGTCTCGGAACCGCTTATGCCTCGTCGCAACTTGTCGAAACCGGCGCGCTGGTGGGCGAAACCGCGAGCGATGAAATCTGGATCCACAACCCGGGAACCTCCACCGGATCCCTCTCGGCTTCGGTCGTTCCACCCGTTATCGACGGTATGGAAGTGATCCCCGGTACTTATTATCAGGAAAATATACCCGATGGCGATTCCTCTCAGTTTATTATCACTTATGATGCTTCCGAATTCGGCGCCTGCGGTGTCGGTTCCTTTACCGATACCCTCGTTTTCCAAATCGACGGGCCTTATGGCCTCACCTATATCAGGTTGCCGATGAGCGTCACCTCCGGCCTCACCTCGCGAGTTTCCGAATCGCAGGTTTTCTCGACACCATGCCTCAGCACACGAACCTCTAACACCGCCGCGATGGATCTTTTCAGCCGGGGTGGCAACGATGTTCTGTATGACGCGTCGCTCATGATCGGGATGATCGACGGCATATCGTACCAAGTCTATCGTGATCTGTTCGATGTCCGCAAATTCGCACCCGTCGATACTATCGGCCTCGATGCCGGAAGCCAATCATACCGAATCGCCACAGTGGACGGACGCATTCAGGGGGCAGTGACATACTCCTACGACACCGAGAATTCGGCCAACTGCGATTTTATCGTGATCGATTACACTCTCTACAATTCATGCGACACCGCCCTGAATATCCTGACCGGTCTGGCGGCCGATTTCGATATCGACAATGCCGGCGCTAATCAGGTTGATTTCGACGAATCACGAAATATGATATTTATGCGCAACAGCGCCGATACCCGTGCCGTCGGCATGGCCCTGCTTTCCGGTACCGCCCGCAACCTGCGCGGCCTCTACAATCCGTCATTAATTTATGGCGGCGCCTTCACCGATGCCGTCGCTTATTCCGAGATGTTCTCGTCAAATAATGTTTCCGGGAATTACAGTGACGACTGGTCGGCCCTGCTCACTTTCGGCGATGCCGTCATCGGTCCCGGCGATACGCTGCAGTATCGGGTTGCTATGCTCTATTCGAACAACGGCTCCGCCTCGATCGATGATATCGCCGACCGCGCCGCCGATTGGATTGCAAGCCAGGGTTACACCTGCGGTGATGTCGATAATGGCGGTAGCGTCAACCTGCTCGATATTACGTATCTGATAAATTACCTGTATAAATCAGGTCCGTCGCCAGCTCCCTTCCAGGCGGCCGATGTCAACAACAGCGGCGGCGTCAACCTGCTCGATATAACATACCTGATAAATTATCTGTATAAATCAGGACCGTTATTAATTTGCCCTTAATTGCATTTCTACCTTTCAATAGAAAAGGGACAGCCGAAAGGCCGTCCCTTTTCTATTAAATTCCATTTAATACCAATAACTAAGCCAGAGACTGCTCCGTTCGTCTGATAATCTCGTTCTGCAAATCGACCCCGAGATCGACAAAATAATCGCTGTATCCCGCCACCCTGACAATCAGGTCCTTATAATTCTCGGGGTGCTCCTGGGCATCGCGAAGCGTCTCGGCATTGACCACATTGAACTGAATATGATGACCGTCCATCGTGAAATAGGCACGGATCAAATGCAGCAGCTTATTTAAACCGTCCTCGTCGGCCAGCACCTGCGGCGTAAATTTCTGGTTGAGAAGCGTCCCGCCGGTCCGGATATGGTCGATCTTCGCGGCCGATTTCAAAACCGCCGTCGGACCCAGCCGGTCCGCACCCTGAACGGGGGAGATGCCTTCCGAAAGCGGCACACCCGCCTTGCGCCCGTCCGGCATGGCGCCGATCACGCGACCGAAATAAACATGGCAGGTCGTCGGCAGAAGGTTGATTCGAAAGTGCCCGCCCTTGCTGTTCGGCCGGCCGTCGATAGCGCCGAAATAACTCTCGAAAACACGCCTCGTTGTCTCGTCGGCATAATCGTCATCGTTGCCGTACTTCGGCGTCTTGTTCAATAATATATCATGGAGCGCCTCATAACCCTCGAAATCGGCCCGCATCGCATCGAGCAGTTCGCGCATGCTGAATGTCCGGTGCTCGTATATATGATATCGCAGCGCGGTCAGCGAGTCGGTTATACTCCCCAGCCCGACACCCTGTATATATGAGCTGTTATATCGCGCCCCGCCGTCGTTGTAATCCCTGCCTCTGGCGGTACAATCGTCGATCAGTATCGACAGGAAGGGCGCCGGCAAAATCTCGGCCCATAACCGTTCGATTATGAGATTACCCTTTATCTTGATATCGATAAAATGCCGCAACTGCTTCTCGAAAGCGTCATACAGATCGTCGAATGATTCGAAATCCTCGACATCACCCGTCTTCAAGCCGATCTCTTTTCCTGTTCGCGGATCGACACCGTTATTGAGCATTATCTCGAACACCTTGTTGATATTGAAGTAACCGGTGAGAATATAACTCTCCTTGCCGAAGGCCCCGGTTTCCACACATCCGCTGGAACCGCCGTTACGGGCATCGACCACATCTTTGCCCTGGCGGACCATCTCCTGCACGATGGCGTCGGTATTGAACAGCGACGGCTGACCGTAACCGGTCTTGATTATTTCCAGCGCCCGCTTCACCATTCGATCCGGATTCTTTTTGCTGATCTGCACCATCGAACTGGGCTGAAGGAGCCGCATCTCCTCGATTATATCAAGGATCATGTAGGTCATTTCGTTGGAGGCATCCTCGCCGCGCTTGTCGATACCGCCGAGATTGATCAGGCAGAAATCGGTGTAGGTGTTGCTTTCCTCTGCCGTCACACCCACCTTGGGCGGCGCCGGCTGATTGTTGAACTTGATCCAGAATGACTGAAGCAGCTCCCGCGCCATGGCCTCATTCAATGAGCCGTCTTTCACTCCCTTCTGGTAGAAGGGGAGAAGATGACGGTCGAGACGCCCCGGGTTGAATGAATCCCATGTGTTGAGCTCGGTTATTACGCCCAGATGGACAAACCAGTAATATTGAAGCGCCTCCCGGAAATCTCGCGGCGCATGAGCCGGAACATGCTCGCAAATCTTCGCCATTCGCCTGAGTTCCTCGCGTCTTGCCGAATCCTGCTCGTTATCGGCCAGGGCATGGAGTTTTTCAGCATGACGGCCGGCATAACCGATCAATGCCTCCGCGGCAATATCCATCGCGATCAACTGCTCTCTTTTGTGGTAGGCTTCCGGATCACCATAGAAATCGAGCCCATCGATACTCTTTTTGATTTCATCCCTGAAATCAAGAAATCCCTTGCGGTAAATTTTATCGTCCAGAACGGTGTGCCCGGGAGCGCGTTGCTCCTGGAACTCGGTGAATATTCCCGCCTCGTAAGCGTCGATCCATTCCCGATCGACCGACTCGAAAATCCGATCCCGTATCGAGCGGCCCGACCAGAATGGAATTATCGTCTCCTTCTGAAAATCGAAATCCGCCGCGGCTACTTTAAACGACACCTTCTCGCGCCCGTCGAGTATTTCGAAATCTTTTGGCGTATGTGTGCAAATATCGGGATAGGTCGGCGTCGCTTTGGGCGACGGTCCGCGTTCGCCGACAATCAGTTCGCCGTCGTTGATACAAATTTCCTTGTTCTCGAGTATATATTTGAATGCCAGCGCCCTTGCCACCGGAACCGATACTTTCTCCGCCTGACCGCTCCGGTAAAACTCCGTCAAAAGCCGGGCGCGCTCCATCGATAAAGTCGGGACAGCGTCCAAACTCTGCTCCCGAAGCTTTCTGATTCTCTCGTTCATTCCCGTTAACCTCCGACTTTCACAATATAGCCCTGCTTCTCGAAAAGCCCGGCCAGTTTCGTCAGTTTTTCCTGATCCTGAACCTCGAGCTTGCCGAGTTTATCCACCAGGCCGAAACGATCCGTTTTATCCTCGCTTAATTTATTATACGGCAAAAGACTGATATGCTTGATGTTTTTCAATGGCGAAATATGGTCCAGTATTCCCGTAAGGTTGCTCTCGGTGTCGGATATGCCCGGAACCATCGGAATACGAAGCCGCACCTTATCACCCATCCCGGCCAGCAGAGCCAGATTTTCGAGAACCGGGCCGTTGGAAACTCCGGTATATTTTTTATGTAACTCGTCGTCGATCAGTTTCAGGTCATACAAAAACAGATCGACCGTGTCGTAAATTCTCTCGAAATCTACCGCCGGCGCATAACCGCAGGTATCGACCGCCGTCGTGAAATTTCCATCCCGGCAGGCGGCCAGCGCCGCCGCCAGAAAATCAATCTGTACCATCGGCTCACCGCCAGAGAATGTCACACCGCCGCCCGACTGATCGTAAAAGACAACATCTTTTTCGATTTCAGCCATCAACTCGGACAGCGTGATCACTCGCCCGATCTCTTCATCCCTCGCTTCGGCACCGCCGCCCCGCTTGATTGTAACCGTCTCCTTGTGCTCGCTGCGTCCTTCGGGATTATGGCACCACCAGCACTCGAGCGGACAGCCCTTTAGGAATACCGTCGTCCGAATACCCGGCCCGTCGTGAATAGCGTATTTCTTGATGTCAAAAATGAGACCTGTTATCTTGTCGTTTGTCGCGGACATAAAATCTGCACCTCAGGTATTATCGTCAACGCGTCCAACCTAATTATAATAATAATGCGTCAAATATCCCATCGATTTCTCTCTCCCGGCCGATTGATTACATACTTTATAATATTTTTATAGTTGCATTCATGTAAATATAATTTATACTGAAACGACAGGAAGAGCTGAAACCTGAAAAACCCTTTATGATTAGAATATTGATTTGACATAGCTATAACTATAATGACAGGAGGTAATTATGGAAGGACGGGCAATGCTGAAAACAATCCTCGTAATTCTAATCGCGTTCGGCCTGAGTTTAATGCTCTGCGTCAGCGCCGTCGGCGGCGATAATCCAGGTCTCAAAAAACGGGCCATTATCGGGACATTCGTCGATAAATCGGACCATTCCTGGTACCGGGGAAACAACCCCGGCGAAGGTATGGCCGACATGCTTATCACCGCGCTGGTGAAATCGGGTAAATTCAAAGTGTACGAGAGGGCCGCTCTCGACGAAATTCTCGCCGAGAAAAACCTGAGCGTCTCGGATCTGGCCAATGACGGCGTCGAAGCATCGAAAAAGCTGGAAATCGGCGATGTGCTGGTCAAAGGTACCATCACCGAATTCGGCTACAAGGAAAAGAAAATCGGCGGAAGTGTCGCCTCCGGCCTGCTGAAAAAGGCCGCTGTCAAACAATACACCGCCCGTGTCGGCGTCGATCTCAGGATCATCTCCGTCGGAACCGGAGAGGTTCTCTGGGCCGATAACCTGGCCGAAACCAAAACCTCAACTTCTCTCGGGTTATCCACCGACAAATTTTCCTTCGGCGACAAAAATTCTTTCGACGAACATATCGTCGGGCAGGCCACACGCAATGTTATCGATAACATTGTCAAAAAAATCGAGGAAAACACCAAGGACATGAAATGGACCGGCGTGCTTATTGTCGCCGATGAGTTTCTCTTTATCGATGCCGGCTCCGAGATCGGTATTAAACCGGGGATGCAGTTCGATGTCAAACGCGAACGCAAAAAAGTCAAACACCCCAAAACCGGAAAAATCCTGAAAATCATCTATGATGAAGTCGGCGTGGTGAAAGCCACAGAGGTGGAGGAAGGCGTTACTACCGTCGAGATGGTGTCCGGAACCGATTTCCAGGATGCCGATTATGTCTTTTTTAAAGAAAAATAAGCTGAATTAATACCCGGCGCGGGATAACTTTAAACTTCCCGCGCCGCAACTTTTCTCGCCCCGTCGCCGTATCAATGCTATAGATGATTCATAAACGAGGGAATTAAAATGGGCAAAACCATAGCAGGCATACTCTTAATCATAATCGGTATCAGCTTCCTGAGCACCGGGGGACTGGGGCTGATCGGCGGTCTTCTGGGCGGAATTTTCGGCATTATTGGCGCCGTTTTTGGCGTTATCGGCGGTTTCATCGGCGTCGTTTTCGGCGTTGGCGTGGCTCTTCTGGCGGCGATAATGCCGCTCGTCGTTATCGGCCTCATAGTCGGCGGCGTTTTCTTTCTTGTCAAACTGATATGATTATTAGCTGTTTCGCAAAATATTTTGACATATCTCGGCTTTATGTGCACCTGAATAATTGAACGCGCGACTAATTCCCCGTGAAATTAGGGCGCTGATGCTTTATGGGGCATAGCAAAACCATCTCAAAAACCTCGATCACCGCCATACATATTTTCGCTAAATAATATTTAAAGCTGTTTGATAATAAATATTCTGCTTCCAAAAAAAATAGAAAGGGAGGCTATTATGAGACGTGGGTTAATTCTGTTCATGGCCCTGTTCGAAACCATGACAATAATTCCAGCCGCCGCCCCGCCGCCTCCGGCCAATTATCAGGTCTCCTCTCCATTACCGGAAATGCAAAATGAGGAACAGGTCTGGGTCTCACCGGTTGACAGCAATATTGTCATCGCCCTCTGGCGCGATTTCCGACTCGGCTATCGACAGGTCGCCGTGGGACGCTCCACCGATGCCGGAGACACATGGACCGATTCGCTGGTGACCATCACCCGCGAGACCTTTCAGTCCGATCCATGTGTCGATGTCGATGCCGACGGCAAGTTCTACCTGTCATTTCTCGACTGGGGAGGCGGTAATTATATTTCTCTCATTAGTTCCGAGGATGGCGGCGTGAGCTGGGGGAACCACATGGTGATCAATGCCCCGCCCGGATATTTCGAGGATAAACAATTTATGACAATCGATCGAACCGGAGGAGCCTACGACGGCAACCTGTATATGTCATGGATGCGTTACTGCGCCGATCATACCTGCACAATCACACACTTCGCTCGCAAACAGGCCGATAATTTCTTCTTCGACCCCGCTTTCGTTATCGGTCCGCCGCCCGATCTGACCGACTGCGGCTACCCCTCGTGGAGCTTCGCCGGTCAGTTTCCCCAGCCGCTGGTCGGAAGCGACGGCTCCGTCTATGTTTTCTGGAACTACTACGATACCACCGACTGCTCGCTCCTCTGGACCATCCACATGGTAAAATCAACCGATGGCGGCGCTACCTTCACCGATCCGATCAAAGTCAAAAATGTTTTCGGCAACCTGCCCGACGGCTTCTATAATTATATCGATGGCGGCATTGATGTTTACACCAATCCCGTCAGCGCCGCCGATATATCGGGCGGACCGAATGATGGCAATATCTACATCGCCTATGCCGCCGCCGATACCACCAACGGCGACTATTATGATTACAATATCGAATTTGTTCGATCCTCCGACGGCGGCACGGCCTGGACCGATCCCGTTTATATCAATGACGACTATACCGGGCCGGGAGCCATGTTCGATCAGTTCCACCCCTGGTTGTTTTGCAATGAGGACGGCATCCTGATATCGATCTTCTATGATCAACGCCTCGATACCCTCAACCATTACAAATTCGATCTCTTTGCGGGGTATTCTTTTGACGGGGGAGAGTCGTTCACCTCCAACCATCGTATCTCAAGCGTCTCGAGCAGTCCCGATCAGGCCAAATCCGATATAGTCTCTCGGATAGGCCCACCCTGGGGCATCGATCCCGATCTTCCCCGGAACTTCCCAACCGACAGAACCGTCAAAACCGACGTCCGGGCCGGGAAAATCGCCGAATACATAGGCCTGACCGCATATCATGATCACGTCAATGCCGTCTGGACCGATACCCGCAACGGCAACCAGGATGTTTACGGCGCCAACTGGATACTCCCCATACTGAAACCCAGACTGCTGGCCCCGGCAAATCTGTCGAATGTCATCGAAGCTTATCCGCACTTCGACTGGGCCCCCGCCTGGAAAACCGACGACGATCAATACCGGATCGAGGTCGCCGGGGATAACCGTTTCATGACACCCGTCTTTTCGGAATACTCCGATTCATCCGGCCTCGTCTCAACCGTCAATGCCCTGACCGACGGCCTATACTACTGGCGCGTAAAGGCCTTCAAACTGTCCACCGGCGATTCGACCGAATTCTCCGATGTCCGGTCATTCACCGTCGGCGATTATATCTGCATCGATTCCGACGGCGATGGCTACGGCGATCCCGATATCCCGGGAAGCGACTGCCCGGTCGATAATTGCCCGTATCATTTCAATCCCGATCAATCCGATCTCGAGGGTGATCTCGTCGGCGATTCATGCGATAACTGCAACGAGGATCTCAATACCGATCAGGCCAACTCCGACGGCGATGCTTTCGGCGATGTCTGCGATAATTGCGTCGATTACACCAATCCCGATCAGCTCGATGCCGACGAAGACGGCGTCGGCGACCCCTGCGACAATTGCCCCAATGACTTCAATCCGGATCAGGCCGACGGCAACGATAACGGCATCGGCGATGTCTGCGATTATATCTGCGGCGACGCCGACGGCAACGGATCGGTCAATATTCTCGATATCACCTTTCTTATCAATTACATATATAAAGAAGGGGAGGCGCCCGATCCGATCGGTTCCGGCGACGCCGACAACAACGGGCAAATCAACCTGCTGGATATCGTCTGTTTAATAAGTTATCTCTACAAGGATGGCCCTGTGCCGGAGTGCTGAAAAATTCCTTCCCAACCGCTCGGGGCGGCTGAATCAGTCGCCCCGAAACTCACTTTTTTCAAGTCCCTCAACATGTTACCGGGGAAATACTGGATTAATTAAATCTAAATTGTCCTATAAATAACACACCCCGACGACTCAATCCCATACTTGTGAAGAAGTTATGTAACCATAAAGTGAAACATTTCACTTGACATCTTATATTAATATTCTTATCATTTTACTAAGATTAACCTGAAAAGGTCCGATTTATAGTCATGATGAAATTTTCTACAAGGGCACGTTACGGCCTCCGACTCATGGTTGAACTGGCCCGCGAACTTAAAAAGGAAAAACTGGTGCATCTCGGCAAAATCGCGAAAATCACCGGTGTTTCCGAAAATTATTTGGCACAATTGGCCATGTCTCTCAAAAACGACGGGCTTTTGATCGGCGTTTCGGGCAAAAAGGGAGGATACTATCTGTCCCGCCCCACCGAGGAGATCAAAATTTCCGAAATCGTTAAAGCGGTCGCCGGGCCAATATGCCTGACTGACTGTGTCAATAATCCCGATATTTGTTTGAACAGCAGCTTTTGCGAGGCGCGCATGATCTGGGTGATCATGAGCGGGAGTATGGTGGAGATACTCGAGCGCTACAGCCTCGAGGATCTGATAGACAAAAAGAGACTGGCCGGTGTGGTCGGCAACCATGCGCATCTGCCGCTGCTTTTCCCTGATAAAATAATGGCTCAGGCGGCCGTTGACCGGGTTGATGGCTGCCCTGTGCAAAGCAAAGATAGTGGAGGACATTGATCCATGTACTGGGCTCAGATACTAACTTATGTTTCGCTCTTCATCGCCTTTGTCGCCATGATCGCCAAAGCCTTGCGATATTTCAGGGCGCCCGAAAGTTTCCGCTGGGAACTCTATCCCGTCCCGCATGAAAAGGGACGCGCCGAATACGGCGGATCATATCTCGAAGAACTTGACTGGTGGAGCAAACCGCGCCACTCGGACTGGTTCAAGGAAATCAGCGAAATGATGCAGGAGATATTCCTGCTCAAAGGTGTTTATCACAATAACAGAAAAGTCTGGACTTTCTCCCTGCCGTTTCACCTCGGTTGCTATTTCACCATCGGCTGGCTTCTCCTGCTGACGCTCGGCGGTATTCTCGAAGTCGCCGGTGTCCCTATCGCTTCCGACGGCAATACGATATCCATTCTCATCTACTACGCGACATTTGTTTGCGGCTATGTCGGACTGGTTCTGGCCGGTGTCGGCGCCCTCGGCTTATTCATGTGGCGCGCTTCCGACAGGGCGCAACGGCGTTACAATTCCCCCGCCGACTACATTAACCTGGCCGCCTTTGTGGCGGTCGTGACGGTTGCGCTTATCGTCCATCTCTCGGTCGATCCCGTCTTCGACACCCTCAGGGGATATGTCGGCTCGCTGGTTACATTCGGCGCGGCTACACCTCCGGGGACACTGATGACGGTCGAAATAGTGATGATCTCCCTGCTGATTATGTATGTTCCGCTGACGCGGATGTCGCATTTCGTCGCCAAGTATTATCTGTATCACTCGGTGCGCTGGAACGATGAACCCAATATGCGGGGAAGCAAACTTGAAAAACGTTTGGTCGAATTGCTGAATGAAAAAGTCGCCTGGAGCGGCGATCATATAAAGACCGGTAAAAAATGGGTTGATGTTGTACAGGAGTCTGGCAATGAGCAGTAAAGATGTTAAAATCAAAAATTTCGGCAAAAAAACGGATCAGCTGTATAAAATCGATCTGAGTGATCTGCCCAAACTTCCGTATCCGTACGAAGATTGGGAAGATACGCCGATACCCGAAATTCCCGACATAAAACGCAACGGCAAAAATATCACCCTCGATGGTATCCTCAACGTCGCTGTCCCGGAACCGCAAACCGAAGAGGAAAAAGAGGCGATGGTGGCCAAATTTCTCGAGGGCCTGGGCAAACTGCTGAGCAAAGAAAATAACTGGACCTTCCTCAAGCCGTTTCTGCTGTCGCTCGACAACTGCGTCAAATGCAACACCTGTTCCGATGCCTGCCCCGTTTTCGAGATGAGCGGCGGTGCCGAAATTTACCGCCCTCTCTTTCGTTCCGATGTTCTCCGACGTATTATCAAAAAGCATTTCTCGCCGGGCGGAAAACTGATGGCCAAATTCACCGGCGCCGATATCGATCTAAACTGGGATACCATCGCAAGGCTGGCCCAGCTTGCCTATCGCTGCAACCTCTGCCGCCGCTGTGCCCAGACCTGCCCGATGGGTGTCGATAACGGCCTTATCGCCCGTGAAATAAGAAAGCTGTTCAGCCAGGAATTGAATATCGCCCCCGCCGAACTGCACGGTGAAGGCACCGTCAAACAACTCGACACCGGTTCCTCGACCGGTATCAGCCCGGTCGCCCTTATGGATCTGATGGATTTCGTCGAGGAAGATATCACCGACCGGACCGGCCTTAATATAAAAATTCCATTTGACAAAGCCGGCGCCGATATTCTTCTTATACATAATGCCGGGGAATTTCTCTCCTGGCCCGAAAATATCGAGGCTTTCGCAATCATTTTCGAACTGGCCGGATTGAACTGGACGCTGTCGAGCGAGATGGTCGGTTATGACTCCGTCAACTACGGCCTTTTTTACGATGACGCCCAGCTTGCCAAAGTGACGCTGAAACATGCCGAGGTGGCCAAGAAACTCGGCGTCAAAAAAGTCGTCGTCGGCGAGTGCGGTCATGCCCACAAGGCCATCATGGCCATCGGCGACCGTATCTGGCTCGGCGAAAGCAATATCCCGAGAGAGTCGTCGATGGTGACTCTCGAGGACCTTATCATGAACGAGAAAATTATGGTCGATCCGTCGCGCAACGAATTTCCCGTGACCCTGCACGATCCGTGCAATCTGACCCGCTCGATGGGCGTTATCGAACCACAGCGCCGCGTGATCAAAAAGATATGCCCGCAGTTTCGCGAGATGACACCCCACGGTGTCAATAATTACTGTTGCGGCGGCGGCAGCGGCTTTGCCATCATGCAGTCGAATAATTTCCCCAACTGGCGCTATCTCGTTCCCGGACGGAAAAAATTCGACCAGATCCTGAAAGCCTTCACCCGCGATGAACTCTCGCCCGAAACAAAAAAATATGTCTGTGCGCCGTGCTCCAACTGCAAGGGACAGATCAGGGACCTCCTCACGTATTATGATGCATGGGACAAAGCCGGTATTATGTACGGCGGGCTCGTCGAGCTGATTGTCAACGCTATGGTCGATGTACGAGAAGGTTTCCATGAATGGGACTTTCATTGATGTAAAGGCAGTGGTATGAGTTTGAGGGACATGTTCAGGCCGGCCCGCCGCTCGAAGGACCCCGAGGTCCGACTGAAGGCGGTGGCGAAAATCGAGGATGAGCGCATTCTGGCCGAATTGGCCATGGCCGATACCTCGCCGCGTGTCCGTATGGCCGCGGTGGTTAAGGTTTACAGTCAGGAACTGCTGGTCAAAATCGCTCTCGACGGCCGCGAAATCGACGCCCGCGTGGCGGCGGTGGAACGAATCGAATCACAGGAAAAACTGGCCGATATTATCAAGGTGCGGAAAAACTATGAGCTGATGGGCGCCTGCTTCGCCCGGATCACAGATCCCGAAATTCTCAATAGAATCGCCAATGATCCCGAGTACAATCGCTCGGCGCGAAGAATCGCCATCGAGAATTTCGCCGATGAGTCTTTCCTTGAAGATGTGCAAAAATCGCCCGGGGAAAAATCGGCTCCGAAAAGCGCGAAGGAAATAAACGAACTGATGCAGAAATACGGCGGGGAAAGACTTGTCCGCGCCCTCGGAAAATTCAAGGGCAGCCGCAATGCCATCCTCGCTATGGGGCAAATCATGAAATACGGGGGAGAAGCCGGCGTTACCGCCGCCGAATATCTCGCCGCCTCGCTCTCATATTCGAATCCGGAAATTGTCCGCTGTGTTCGGGAACAGTTGAACGGCGTTAACGATCCCCGACAGATCGCCCGCCTGATAAGCCTGATGGAAAAAACCGAACTGCATGACAGTATTCTGGATGTGCTGAAAAATATCGATCACCCCGATGCGCGGCAGGTGGTCGAAAAAGAAGATAAATAATCATCGCCCGGCAAATGACCTTTGCCGGAAATCTTACGGGAGGTTCAATGCCCAAAAAGATTCTTATTATAGATGATGAAGCCGACATGCAGACTTATCTGAAGGTCCTTTTCGAAAAAGCCGGTTTTCAAACCGAAATCGCCGCCAACGGCAACGAGGCCCTCGATATACTGAGCCAAAGCAAACCCGATCTCATCACGCTCGATATTCTCATGCCGCGAAAAAGCGGACTCAATTTCTTCGAGGCCCTGCGAGCCGGCGAAAATACCAAAAATATCCCGGTCATTGTCGTTTCGGGAATCTCCGGACACCGCGAGTTTTTCGACAGTAACCCGCCCGGTGGCCCCACCGTCTTTGTCGAAAAACCGATAGTGCCGGAAACTTTCCTGGCCCAGGCCAGAAAACTGCTGGGAGAATAATATGCCCGGAGTAATCGGCGCCAGAATTCTTATCAGGTTCTATAACTGGACGGTGTCGTCCAGACTGCACGTCGTGGTCGTCGGTGTCATGCTGTCTCTTGGCCTATTCGCCGTCTCGATTTTTCTGCCCCCTCTCGTCTTTTTACTCATAACCGTCCTGGTCTTTCTCCTTCTCGGGCTAACCGCGCACCGCATCAGGCACACCGGTGTCGCCCTCGATTATCCCGGAATCGACCGCTTCTTCCAGCAGGTGCCGTGTTACCTCACCATCCAGAACAAAAATATGGAAATAATCCGAACCAATGCGCAGTTCCGCGACGATTTCGGACACCGGCGCGGCGAACTGTGTTATAAAGCATACAAAGGTATCGATGAAACCTGCCCCGATTGCCCCGTCCTGAAAACTTTCGAGGACGGCCAGACTCACAGCACCGAAGAGACGGTGGTAACCAAAGACGGCCAGACCATCCGCATGATTGTCTATACCGCGCCCGTTATCGACGAGGAGGGGGAAGTCGTCGGCGTTATGGAAATGTCCACGAATATTTCACAGGTCAAGGAACTTCAGGATCAGCTCGATGCCGGACGCCGCGAATACAGGGATCTGTTCGAACGCGTCCCCTGTTATATCTCGATTCTCGATCCCGATATGCGCATCACCCGCGCCAACAGCTTCTTCCGGCACGAATTCGGCGATAATGTCGGCAAACTGTGCTACGAAGTCTACCACAACCGCGATACAATTTGCGATGCCTGCCATGTGAAAAAAACGTTCCTCGACGGTAAAATTCATAATATCGAAAAAACAGTCATCAAACCGGACGGCAGCGAAGCCAGACTGATCGTCTATTCATCGCCGATTTTCGACGATCAGGGCAACGTCGTTTCGGTTATGGAAATGGCCACCGATATCACCGAGGTTAAAAGACTGCAGCGCGAACTCGTCTATATGGGGAAAACCATCGCCTTCATGGCCCACCGGATTAAAAATATCCTTATGGGGCTCGAGGGCGGCATCTTTGTCGTCAATACCGGCATGGAAGATAAAAACGACGACATGGTGAAGCAGGGGTGGGGCATGATCGAACGCAATGTCGGCAAGGTGTCGCAAATCGTCAAGGACCTCCTCTATTGCTCCCGCGAACGCGAGATGGACTTCCGGCAGATCGAACCGGGCCCGGTCATCAGAAGCGTGTATGAATTGTACAACGGTATGGCCAAAAAATCCGACATCGACATGCGCCTCAGTATCCCGGAAAAACTCCCCGTCGGACAATTTGATCCCGATGCCCTCCACAGCCTGCTGTCCAATCTGGTCACCAACGCCATCGATGCCTGTGTCGGCGATGCCACCGACGGTAAAGAATCGCACTACATTGAAATCCGCGCCTGGTGCGACAAACGGTGCGGATACGTCATCGAAATCGAGGATAACGGCGCCGGCATACCCGGGGCGGTCGGCGAAGCCGTCTTCGATGATTTCTTCTCCACCAAGGGCCGCGAGGGAACCGGGCTGGGACTGCTCGTCGCCCATAAAGTTATCGAGGAACACAACGGAACCATAACCTTCCGTTCCACCGAGGGCGAAGGTACTACCTTCAAAGCCGTTTTCCCCCCCTGCGTCGAGGAGTGATGCCCGCTTAGAGGTCTTTCATTTCTTTTGTCACCGACCAGAATAATCTTGAGATAAATGACGAATTCCACTATTATATTTCAAACTGAAAATGACCGGCACGATACTGATTGGATCGACGCGTGAATAAGATCTTGAACAATGTCATCGACCTGCGCAAAGGGGAATACCCCATCACCATCCTCATGGCCGCCTATATCTATTTCATCATGGTCACTTATTATTTTCTCAAACCGGCCCGCGACAGCCTCTTTCTCGTCGAACTCGGCTCCGACCAGCTACCGTTCGTATATATCCTCACTGCCATAATAGCCGTTCCCGTCATCTCATTGTATGCAAGGGCCGGCCGCTCCCTTAAAATGCCCCAGATCGTCAACGCCACCTTTCTGATAATTATTCTGAATCTCGTCATAATGCGCTGGTTTCTCTCCCTGAACCAGCCCTGGGTGTTTTATATCTTCTATGTCTGGGTCAGCATATTCGGCACCCTCGTCACCTCGCAATTCTGGCTCGTCGCCAATGCCGTTTACGATGCCGCCCAGGCCAAACGTATTTTTGTTCTCCTCAGCCTGGGTGCTATTCTGGGCGCCCTCACCGGCGGTGAAATTACGGGGCAAATTACCCAGGTCTGGAACGTTTCCACCGAAAACCTGCTCTACTTCTGTATGATCTTCATGGGCGTAACTCTTCTGATAACCAATCTTATCTGGAAACTGAAAAATACCCGCATGACCGAGTTCCGGTCAACCAAACAGCAATCGGAAGAAAAAACCACCCGCATGCACGAGACCTTCAAGACCATAAAAAAATCGCGCCACCTGGTTCTCCTCGTCGGTATTACCGCCGTGACCGTCATGGCCGCCTCGTTTATCGACTGGCAGTTCAAAACCGTTTCGGTCGATGCCATCCCCGACAAAGCCGCCCTGACATCATTCCTCGGGAAATTTTACGGCCGCCTCAGCCTCGTCTCACTCATTCTCCAGCTCGTCCTTGCCTATCGCTTCCTGAGGGTGCTCGGTGTCGGCGGCATTATACTCTTTCTCCCCCTCTCTCTCCTGATAGGTTCCGGCCTTATGCTCTTCCTGCCCGGACTCACGGCCGCCGTCTTACTGCGCGGCGCCGATGGCGCCTTCCGAAATTCAATCGACAAAACCGGCCGGGAACTGCTGTTTTTCCCCATCCCCATCGAGATAAAAAATAAGACAAAGATGTTCATCGATGTCTTCGTCGATCGATGGTTCCGGGGTATCGCCGGCGGACTTCTCATCCTCCTCACCGTCGTCCTGAATTTCTCCGTCATGCAAATCAGCATCTTCGTCGTCATCATGCTTCTGGCTTGGATCGTCATGGCCGTGTCGATGCGCGGGGAATATGTCAATACCTTCCGCAAGGCGCTGGAAAAGAGGGAAATCGACCTCGACGATATTAGAATCGACCTGTCCGACTCGAGCACCGTGAAAACACTCCTCCAGTCACTCGGGAGCGACAATGAAAAGCAGATTATTTATTCGCTGAATATTCTGGCCGGCGCCAAAAATATAAAACTGATCGAACATGTAAGGCCGCTTCTGAAACACAGTTCGCCCGAAATCCGAAAGAAGGCCCTGATCGTCCTGCAGACTCATGGTGACCAGTCGCTGGTCGGCGAGATTAGCACCATGACCGATGATGAAGATATGCAGGTCAGGCGCGAGGCCGTCTATTATATATACCTTCACAGCGATGCCGATAGAAAAAGATTCATTAACGTATTCTTGAACCATCCCGACGGCATGACCCGCAGCGCCGCGGTCGCCTGTATTGCCGAATATGGTACCCCCGACGAAAAGAGAATGGTCAAAAAAGAAATTCTCGACTCGCTTCTTACCTACGATAAGGAAAACAGCGTCATCAACCGCGTCGAGGTCGCCCGCGCCCTGGGGACACTGGATTTCCCGGGCCGCAAAAAATATCTGAAACGGCTGATATACGATCCCGAACCGCCGGTCGCCGAAGCCGCCATGGAAAGTCTTGGCAAAATTAAAGACAAGGATTTTATACCCGATCTGCTCAAACTGCTCGTCGATAAACGATACCGGGCCGGCGCCCGTCTCGCACTCGCCGATTACGGCGATGAAATCCTCGGGGTCCTCCATGATTATCTCATTGACAGCAAAGTCGAACTTGTCATCAGAAGAAATATCCCCCGTGTCCTGAGCCATATTCGACATCAGAAATCGGTCGATATCCTTACCAAAGCCGTCACCGCGGCCGACCCCCGGCTGAAATACAATATTATAAGATCGCTCAATCGTCTCAGGGTTCGTTTCCCGGATCTCAAGTTCGATGTCGGTCATATACAGGAAATACTTCTCGACGAGGTCAGGCACTATTACGAAATTATGAAAATTCTATACTACCACAGAAAACCGGCCAACGGACCCGAAGCCGACCTGCTCGAACGCGCCCTCAACGAAAAACAGGACGAATACCTGGAGCATATTTTCCGGCTGCTCGGGTTGACCTATCCACCCGGCGATATATACAGCGCCTATCTGGGTATCAAAAGCAACAAAAGGTCGGCGGCGGCCAATGCCATCGAATTCCTGGATAATATTCTCGGCAAGGACCTCAAAAAATATTTGACCCCGATAATCGATGATATTTCTTTCGAGGATACCGTCCGCCGGGGTGAGGAACTCTTTGGACACAAAATCGTGAGCAGGGAAGATGCCCTGCAAAAACTGATCGAGGGAAAAGACAACTGGCTCCGTGCATGCGCCGTATTCAATGTTAAGGGCCATGCCCGCGCGAAATTGAAAGAGCTTGTCGTCGAGGCGACCGAAGATTCCGACGGCGTGGTGCGCGAAACGGCCCGGCTTGTCATGGAAAAATGTATTAAGTAGATTTAGATGTTAATGGTATAATGATATACGAAAGGCCTGATTATTTATATGCTGACCGTAATTGAAAAAGTGATAGTCCTCCAGAATGTCGATATCTTCGCCGATGTCCCGACCGAACAATTGTCGAGCCTGGCCGCTATCGCCAAAGAAGTCGCTTTCTCGAAAGATGAGGTCATCTTCAGGGTCGATGATCCCTCTGATTCTCTATACGTTGTCCTTGACGGCAAAATCCGCCTACATCAAAACGAGCAGGAAATTTCGCTGGCCGGGGCCAATGACGTTTTCGGAACCTGGGCTCTTTTTGACAATGAGCCGCGCGTCGTAACCGCCACCGTGGTCGAGGATGCCCGCCTGCTGTATATCGATCACGATGATTTTATCGAACTGATCTCAGATAATATCCGGATCACACAGGGGATATTCAAACGGCTGGTCGGCAAATTGCGCGGCCTGGCGGAACATGTCGCCCGTAAATAAACGCCGGTTTAATAAATTATTCCGGTTATAATTGCTTTTCGATAACAATCTTATTAGATTCTCTGCGCAATATAAGGGGTTAAATAGAGGAGTATAAAATGGCCGAAATTTCCGGTAATGAAACAGTTGTTATTGTCGATGACGAGGAGATGGTCCTGACCAGCCTCAAATCTTTTCTCAATCTCGAAACAAACTACAACGCCGTGACCTTCACTTCGGCTAAAAAGGCCCTCGAATATATCACCCACAATGATGTCCACCTGGTTATCTCCGACTACCTCATGCCCGAAATGGATGGTATCACTTTTCTGGCCAGGGTCCGCGAAATCAAGCCGGATATACCGAGAATTATTCTCACCGGTTATGCCGACAAGGAAAATGCCATAAAGGCCATCAATGAAGTCGGCCTGTTTCAATATATCGAAAAACCGTGGGATAACGAGGATATCATGATTGTTCTCCGCAACGGACTCGAAAAACAGAAGCTGATGAAACAGCTTCAGGAAAAAATAAATCAGATCAACGCCGCCTACGGCGAACTCGAAGATTTGCACAAGGCCATCGTCAAAACCTTCGTCTGATCCCGGCAAGATTAAAATGTAAATCGGATTTTAATCAACTGATAGGCGTCGTTGCTATCACCCGTCTTTTTCGAAAAATCATCCCCGAGTGAATAAAAAAGTTCCGCGAATAAATATCCGGCCAGCGCCCCGATAAGAACATCCGAAAAATGATGCTTGTAGGCGTGAATACGCGACCAGCCCACCAGCGATGACCACCCGTACAACAACACCGGTGAGAACCACCGCCAGTTGCGGTAATCTTCCGGCGACATTTCCCGCCGCAACGTCGATCTGATCCGCAGATTAAGATACGTCGTCGAAAAAAACGCGCTCGATGTGTGCCCCGAGTAAAAAGAGGTCATGTCGTAGGATCGAAACGGCTGCCTGGTATTGCCGTTTATCTCCTGCTCCATTGCATAATACGGACGGGGTCTCGCCACCAGGCCCTTGAAAATATCATTGATCCCCTTATTGGTTAATAGTCCCGCAGAATATAAAAACAAATCCTGAAGCCCCTCCTTTTCACCATCCTCGGCGGGCCAGCCAAGATTGGTCACCGTCAGCGCCGCGCCGCAAATAAATCCCGTTACGCCCGAGCCCAACCCGTTGTCGAGGAAATTACTCTTCCCGCTGTAATAGCGGCCGCCAAGAAAACGCTGCAACTTCATTTCACCGGGTAGCGCCTTACTGTAAAATGGCTGCCGGGATGAATCTATGTGTACAAAATGCCGACCCAGAGCATACGCCCCCAGTGCACCGGCCGTGATACCGGCCACCTCACCCGATGATAAAAATTCCTCGGCCGCCGTGTCAATTGGTGAAAATATTACCGTAGCCAGCAGAAATATTAATATTGCAAGCGTCGTTGACTTCATATCAGTTTGTAATGCGGAATTAATCACAATGTTCCAGACCAACCGCCTTATATCTGTCTTCATCCGGAAAATACCACAGCCAGACTACCGTCGGCCGACTCCATCCGCCGTCGCCTCTTTTCGTCTTTATACATATTTCATATAGATGATCGTTTGCAGGATTACCATTCGATTCGTGCCTGAATGACCCGGACAGAGTCTCGAGATCGCCCGACGACAGCTCGAAACGACTGTCATCAACCTCCCTGGTGTGTATGATTCTTTTCCCGCGATACTTGATATCATATTTGTAAATCGATGCCGATGCATCTTCAAGTCCATACATAACCGACAGATCATCGAAATCGAACACCAGCGCATCATTTTCTTCATATATCTCGAAATAATCCAGCGGGTTGACCTTACTGAACCAGTGTCTCCCGATTTTATCCCGTCTCTCGATCAATGTTTTGATCAAATACTCCTCCGCTTCGGGATTCGTCAACCGGCCCGCCCCGACAATCGCCCGCAAGTCATCGTCGCGGAATGCCATGACAATCTTGGCCCCCCAGTATGCGTCGCGATCGGTCATATTGTCACAAGCCGGGTTGGGTATAATCGGATCCCATTTGCCGGGATGAAATATCTCCGACTCGAAATACCCTATCGAGGGATATTCATACGGCTCGGCCTTTTCCCAGCCCCAAACCTTCAACCCCAGCGTTAAAAAAGAAACCAGCATATCCCTGAAATCGGGAATATTGGCATAACCGACTTTCGGCCCCTTGGCCCGCGTTCCCATCGAACCGAAGGTCGATCCGAAATCTATCAGATAATGCTCGAGAAAATTCCGGCCGCCCTCCTCGGCATAAATATCGAGCGTATTCTGATCCTTGATATCATAATGATTGATGAGCGATGAAATCACATACAACCCTCGCAGTTCGCGGCGATGCTCATGGGGGCACCAGTCATTTTGATCATCATCCCGGCGGCCCGAAAAACTGAACGGTCCCTTTACATTTTTAAGAAATTTCGAGGCCAGCGAGCGGATACTTCCGTCCGGATCATGTCGCACCCTGCCCAGCATCTCATTCAGGTCAGCCTCCGTAAAGGACCGCTCGACTCCGTCTTTGTCGGTGAATTCCAACCCCTCTTTTATTTTGAGTATTTCCGGTTTCCAGAAAACTATCGTCTCCTCCGGAACATTGTACCCGCAGGCATAAATAAACCGCGAACCCATCGCCGCCGCCGAGGTCGCCATCTCCGGGTTCTCAGGCGGATCGAATTTTATTATATAACGGTCGCCGTGTTTGTCCTCGATCCACAATCCCGGCGTTTTGCCCAGCACCTTCGGCTTGAAAATCACCCACGCCCCGCTTGTGTCCGGCCCTGCCGATGGATTCGGCCCCGCCGATGGATTCGGCCCCGCTGATGGATTCGGCCCGGCCGCCAGTTCCACCGGCGTCATCCGATTCAGACCATGGCGGTTGGTGAACCAGCTCGAATTCGGCACCTCGTCGAAACTGTTTATATTCAGCGACTGCTTCGGCGAACCGAACCAGCGTCCGACAATCCGTTCCAGATCGAGCGTCTGGGCCGCCTGATCCAGCACCAGGCGGTTGGCATAATCCCATGCCAGACTCGTATTCGAGCTCGACGGCTCGGCGATATCTTTCTTGTCGGCGTCGTACCAGTGCGGATCATCGGCCCGCAACTGAGGTTGCGAACCGCATGATAGAAGCATCAGCAATAATCCGAGACACAAAAATACAGACACAGCTCGCCCGATATTCATGAGGCAATAATCATATAACCGCGATTTCGCCGACATTATATATCCTCCGCAAACTGGAAGAAAAACCGTGTGTCCTCTTTGGTGAATCCAACCTGAAAACGCATTATCACACCCTTGACATACCACAATCGCAAACCCAGCCCGGCGGCATAACGCCAGTTTTTCGACTCGAGATCATGATCGATATTGTTGAACACACGGCCCTCATCGAGGAAAATAAATGCGTCCAGCGCATTGAGAATCGGATACCTGTACTCGATCGTCGCCACCATCATATCATTATCGAGAAACCGATTGGTCATATAACCGCGCAACATATCGGCATCGACTATATTGCTGAGTAAATAGAAAGGTATATCCGGGGAATCATCCGGCTTGTGAATCCGCCTCGATACGAACTTAACCGCCAGTATCCGGTTGCGGAACAGATTTATATAATACGCCAGTTTCAGCTTCATCTCATTATATTTCGCACCGTCGGATCGCTTAACACCCCTGTAATAATTCATCGCGAAATATTCCTCGCCGCCCCGCGTCGGTTGTCCCTTGCGGTCGCGCCAGTCATGGCTTATCTCGAATCCAAACCAACCCAGCCTCGTGGCCGCGACCTGGGCCGCCGACAATCCCAGTTGCTCCCGAATCTCCTGAAGATCAGACAATATTTCATCGTCCTTGCCGTTGAACACATTGGACATCAAATAGCCGCCCTGCAAACATATACTCAGCTTCTTGTCGATGGTATATTCAACCGCCCCCCGAAAATCGGTCTGCTCCAGCGTAACCGCAATCTTGTCCGATCGCCGGCTGTCCGATCCGATCCCGTAAAAATTTTCCTTCGGACGGTTGTTATATTCCGCTATCATGCGAACTCCGAAATCATCCCCGAACAAATTCGGCGCCGTATATTTACAACCGTAAAACTGGTAATCCTGCGTCGAATACCAGCCCTTGATCCGAAAACGATCGCCCTCGGAAATTATGTTCCGTTTGTATGTCGTAAGGCCGCCCGCAATCCCCTTGTTGGAGCTGTATGCCGCATACGGGTACACTCCCAGATCGAATTCAATATTGAAATTGAACAAACGGCTGAATGTCGGATTTTCATATACCCCGTAAACCGCCAGCCATGTCAAACCCTTGCCGATATATACCGGTGTCTTGAGAAGTTCCTCCGGTATATCCAGAAGCACCTGCCCGACATTCTTTTTCGGCACCGACCTCTCCCTGACCAGGCTCGAATCGATATCGCCGTCCGTCTCCGCCGAAACCATACCGCCCCAAAGAATAATCAGAATCAATACCGCGAAAAGAAACCTGAATTTTGTCATAAATCCTATAATCATAAAAAAAAGTAATATTTAACCTAAACGCTATCCACTCGTATACTGATATTAAGTTAGCTGAAATTATAACATAATGGGCACGCTTTTACAATTAATATATACGTTAAACCACCATCCCAACCGCGGGGAGAAAATACTCCCATTTGATTGACATTATATGACAAAAATCGCTATGTTCAATAAAATGAGACTACATTCATATCAACAAGCATCGGGAGATAACATGATATCCAAATCAATGACAAAATTGTTTTTTCTTTTGATAGTATTACTGATTTTCGCCGCTTCCGTTTCGGCCGAAGAAATCCTCTACGCGCGCTATCCCGCGCTTTCACCCGACGGACAAACCATCGCCTTCACATATATGGGCGATATCTGGACCGTATCGTCACAGGGGGGACAGGCCTGCCGCCTGACCATCCACGAAACCGAAGATGTCCGGCCGCAATTTTCGCCCGATGGACAGATGATTCTTTTCACCTCATGGCGGCACAATAATTGCGATGCCTATATCATCCCCGTCACCGGCGGCGCCCCGAAACAACTCACCTTTCATTCCGCATCCGATTACGGAACCGGCTGGTTCCCCGGCGGGGACAGCGTCCTTATCACCTCCACCCGCGAGGGATGGGGCGATATATATAAGGTGTCAATCGACGGCGGCGCGCCGGTCAGCCTGACCGGATACCCCTATGAACAGGAATACAACGGCCGCATCGTCGGCGACGGAACACAGCTCCTGTACAACAACGGTTCCGGAAATTCACGCTGGTGGCGGCGCGACCTGCGCTCCTCGCGCAATGCCGATATCTTTATTCAGGACCGCACCAGAGATGAGTTCACCTCGACCCGCCTTACCGATTACGACAACCATGATGTCTGGCCGGTACTGAACTCCGAAACCAATGATCTCTACTTCGTCTCCTGCCGCGGCGAATGGGCGCAAATATACAAGAAAAACATAAACGGGGGAGAGGAGGCGGTCGTGACTTCTTTCACCGGCGACGGCGTCCAGTGGCTCAATTCCAACCCGCAGGGAACCATGCTCGTCTTCGAGCAGGGTTTGCATATATGGATCATGGATCCGGCCGACAATCAACCCCGCATGGTCAACATCGAAATCGCCACCGACGAAAGATCGAACCTGGTCGAAGAAAAAACCTTTAACGGCGATGTCGAATCGTTTTCGCTCTCACCCGACAACAAAAAAATCGCCGCCGTCATTCACGGCGAAATCTTCGTCTTTCCCGCCGACGAGCCCGAACTGGCAAAACGAATAACATACACCCCCGCCAGGGAAAACAGCCCAGTCTGGGGCGCCGAATCGAAAACCATCTATTACAGCTCCGACCGTGATGGAAATTACGATATCTTTTCAGCCGATGTTCTCGCCGGCGATGAAAAAAGACTCACCGAGACGCCGGAAAACGAATTGAAACCGATCATCTCACCCGACGGCAAATACCTGGCCTGTTTTCGCGGACTGGATAAAATCATCAGGATCGACCTCGAAAATAATAATGAAATGGTATGGGTCGAGGGACTTTTTACCGACATGTCTATCGCGCCATACATCGTCTATGACTGGTCGCATGACTCGAAATGGCTCGCCTTCACTATGGCCGGCCCCACCTACGAATCCGATATATACATGACCAATCTCGATGGCGACACATACAACATCTCCCGCTTCGCCGGGGATAATTTCCGCCCACGTTTCTCCAAAGACGGTAAACTGGTTTATTTCACCTCCACCATCAATGACCGATACGACACCTACAAAATCGACCTCGTGCATCCCCCGGTCGAATTCGCCGAATCGAGTTTCGACAGCCTCTTTTTCGATCAAGCCGAAAAAGACAACGATGAAAAGGATAATGATAAAAAGGATGCGGAAATCACATCCGTCGTCATCGATCCCGATCGCATCGAATCACGACGCGCCAAAGCCTTTGATATCGGCTCATCTGCAAGCTACCCGGTTATGTCCGACGATGGCAAAAAATATTTCTTCATTGCCGCCATTCTCGGTAAACCCGAAATCTGGTCGATCGGAACCGGCGATGATCCCGATCTCACCCAATTGACCCGTTCCACGAAAGAAAAAATGAACCTCATTTTATCCAATGATTCCAAATCGCTTTTCTTCCTGGAAGGTGGAAAAATAATCAAATGCAATACCGACGGCGGCGACCGCAAAACACTCGCGTTCAAAGCCTCGATGGATATCGATATTCTCAAGAAAAATCGCCAGAAATTCCATGAAACATGGCACATGCTTGCGAATCATTTCTATGATCCGACCTTCCGCGGTATCGACTGGCCGGCCGCGGCATTAAAATACGAGCCCGCCCTCGAACACATAAGAACCGATCGCGAGTTCCGTAATCTTATCCTCGAAATGATGGGCGAACTGCGCGGCTCCCACATGAATATATATTACAGCGGGCCGGGGACACCCGATGAAATTCTCACCGGCGAACTCGGTCTGATCCCCGACTATACCGCCCTCGAAACCGAAAAAGCCTGGAAAATCGCCCATATCTTCGAAGATTCACCCGCCGATCTGGCCGGACTCGAACCGGGCATGTATATCCGCAACATCAACGGCCTCGAACTCACCGGCGATCAGAATATGTATTCACTGCTGGCCGGAACCGGCGGCCGAAGACTCAAAATGCTTGTCAGCCGCGATATATCCGGCGAAACCGATGAAATCGAAATCAAACCGACCACCCGCAATCAGCTTGGAAGCCTGCAATATGACAACTGGGTTGACGAACGAAGGAAAATGGTCGATTCATTGTCGAACGGACGACTTGCCTATTTGCATATCAAGAGAATGTACGGCGACCGGCTCGAGCAGTTCCGGCAGGAACTGGTCTCTATCGCCGAGAAAAAAGACGGCCTGATTATTGACGTTCGCAACAACGGCGGTGGATATATAGCCGTCGATCTGCTCGGTATCCTCGTCAAAAGCCCATACATCCTTCGGGATTTCCGGGGCCACACACCCATCTCGGAAAATAAATACCGCTCCAAAGCGTATGAAAAACCGATGACCCTCCTGATTAATAACTACTCCGCCTCAAATTCGGAAATTTTCGCCGAGGGCTTCCGCAAACTGCAACTGGGTAAAATAATCGGCGAAAGAACCTCCGGCGCCGTCATCGGAACCGGCTCATACTACCTTATCGACGGAACCCGTGTCCGCAGACCCTCCACCGGAGCCTATACCACCGATATGGAAGATACCGACATCCATCCGCGCCAACCCGATATTACCGTTGAAAATCTTCCCGATGATTTCATCAACGGCCGAGATCCCCAACTGGTGAAAGCGGTGCAAACCCTGATGGAGGAACTCGAATAGTCAAAAATCAAACCCGGCCGCAGTTCAGCCATGGCGGCCGTGGTTGAAAGATTTAACTTGATTTTGATATAAAGGCATGGTTAAAATTAGATTTTAACATTTGCCTAACATAAATCTAATCTTTCGGGCGAAATTATCTTCTTGAATGATTGAAAATTTATGGGATAATTATTAACCCGGAGGGGTAAATGGCCAAAGAAGTTATACTGGTAGTCGAAGACGAAGAGGATATTCAGGAACTGATTCGGTACAACCTTGCCCGCGAAGGTTATCAGACAGTCAGTGCCATGTCCGGAGAAGATGCTCTGAACTCAATCGATAATAAGCTTCCCGATTTAATCCTGCTGGATCTCATGTTGCCTGGCATTGATGGACTCGAAATCTGCCGCCGGCTCAAAGCCGACGGGAAAACGTCCCATATTCCAATTATCATGGTCAGCGCCAGAGGCGAAGAGGCCGATGTCGTCACCGGTCTCGAACTCGGCGCCGATGATTATATTACCAAACCGTTCAGCCCCAGGGTCCTGATGGCCCGCATCAAGGCCGTCCTGCGACGCAAGAGCGGTGAAGAAAAAACCGAGGAAACCGTTCTCAATGTCTCCGGTATGCTTATTCATCCGGGACGACGAGAGATCGTGATCGATGGTAAACGAGTCGATCTCACCTATACCGAGTTCCAACTGCTTCATCTTCTGGCCCGCCGCCGAGGCTGGGTTTTTACCAGGTACCAGATTGTAAACGCCATCAAGGGCGAAGATTACCCGGTCACCGACCGATCGGTCGATGTCCAGATTGTCGGACTCAGGAAAAAACTCGGAGAATATGGAAAACTGATCGAGACCGTGCGCGGTGTCGGCTATCGCTTCAGGGAAGAATAGAGAAGAATAATGAGTACACGTCGCCTCTTGTGGCAACTATATATACCGTTTCTGGTTATCCTGATAATCTCGCTGGCTGTCGTCCTGTGGTATGCCTCGAATTCTTTGAATAAATTCTATATGAATCAGGCCCGGGATGAACTCGAAATCCGCGCGACAATGCTGGAAATGCAAATAACGCCTCTTTTTGCCTCCGATAGTATCGGCGACATCGACAGCCTGTGCGAAGAAATGGGGAAGAAAACTTCCACACGAATTACGGTAATCGCCCTCGATGGTACCGTAATCGGCGATACCGAAAAAGATACCCGGATTATGGAAAACCACGCCAACCGGCCCGAATTTGTGGCCGCTCTTGGTGGCGATATCGGCGCATCGACCCGATTCAGCAACACCCTTCAGCAAAACCTGATGTATGTGGCCCTGCCTCTGCAGGTGGAAAATAACATCATCGGCGCCGTTCGGACATCGATTTCAGTTTCCTCCATAGATGAAGAATTATCCGCCATCAGTTTCGGCATTGTTTTAACCGGACTTATCGTCGCCATTGTGGCTGCCCTCCTCAGCCTCGCCATCTCGAGGAAAATGAGTCGCCCGCTGGAAGAACTCAAGGAAGGCGCCCGGCGTTTTGCCGATGGTGAACTTGATTATAAATTACCCGCCCCCGATACCGATGAAATCAGAGGACTGGCCGAAGCCATGAATAAAATGGCCCGTCAGCTTGATGAACGAATCGAAACCATCAACCGACAGCGCAACGAACAGGAAGCCATGCTGACCAGCATGACCGAAGGTGTCCTGGCCGTCGACAGCCGCGAAAGAATCATGAATATTAATAATGCCGTCGAAATACTATTCGATGTTCATCATGAGGAAGTCGAAGGTAAAAGCATACAGGAAGCCATTCGCAACACCGACCTGCACGCGCTGGTGGCCGAAACCCTCTTATCCGGGGAACCTGTCGAAAAAGAAATAAATATCGCAACCAACGGCGAACGCTTCTTGATGGCCCACGGTACCCCGCTTCGCGATGCCGATCACAAGAGAATCGGTGCCCTGATCGTTCTCAACGACCTTACCCGTATCCGTCATCTTGAAAATGTCCGCCGGGAATTCGTCGCCAATGTCTCCCATGAACTTAAGACCCCCATCACCTCGATCAAGGGATTCGTCGAAACACTTCTCGACGGCCCGATGAAAACCGATGCCGACTCCGATAAATTCCTCAGAATTATTGCCCGCCAGGCCGATCGTCTCAATGCCATTATCGAAGATATTCTCAGCCTTTCCAGAATCGAACAGGAGAGCGATGAAGGTCAGGTCGAACTGGAAGAGGGAGAGGTTAACAAAATAATACTCGAGGCGGTTCAGTCATGCGAAATCAAGGCCGCCGCGAAAAATATAAAAATCAATCGCGACTGTGATTCCGAAATCATTGCCATGATAAATGCTCCTCTGCTGGAGCATGCCGTCGTAAATCTGGTCGATAATGCCGTCAAATACAGCGATGACGGCAAAGAAATCTGGGTCGAATGTCGCCGCGAAAACGACGAAGTCATTATATGCGTGAGAGATGAGGGGATAGGCATCAGCCGCCAGCACTTGCCCCGGCTCTTTGAACGTTTCTACCGCGCCGATAAGGCGCGAAGCCGTAAAATGGGCGGGACCGGGCTCGGACTTGCCATTGTCAAACATATCGTCATCGCCCATCGAGGCAATATAACCGTCGAAACCGAACTTGGCAAGGGCAGTGAATTCTCCATCCATCTGCCCCTGAAAAAACAATCCATATAAAACAAATAATAGCCGACGGCCATATTTGCCTGCTGTTAAGATTTTGTTAAGCCGCAGGAACCTTAATTATTAGCGGATCGTTAAATTCTCCTAACAATCAATTAGCTCCCTCCTAATAATTCCCTAACATAAAAAAAGTTTAATCGGGCAAGGATTAAGAGGTAATTGAAAAATTATAAATAAAAATTACTAAAACGACCAAATACAGGGAGGTGATTGAACTAATCCAAGACAATCTCGAAATTTTGATTTAATCAAAAAGTAAGATAAACAAACGACTTAAAATTCATGGGGAAAATTAAGTGAGTAAGCTAACTCTTTTTACATTGACTATAATCATGCTTATCGGCGGCTCGGTAGTCGCCAAAGACTGGACCGAATCATTCAAAATCGAAGGTGATTTCCGTTATCGCCACGAAATGATAGACAAAGAAGACAGCGACACCAGAAACCGCCAGCGCATTCGCGCCAGAATCGACCTGATCGGCAAAGTCAACGAGGAAACCCACGTCGTAGTCGGCATCTCGTCCGGCTCATCCGACCCGGTTTCCAATAACCAGTCTCTCTCCGGTTCCTTTACGAGCAAAAACCTGCTCATCGACAAGGCCTATGTCGAATACGAACCGGCCAAAGCTCCAGGACTTAAACTGACCGGCGGAAAAATGTATAACCCGTTTTACAAACCGGCCAAATCCGAACTGGTCTGGGATTCCGATATCCGCCAGGAAGGCATGCGCGCCGAATATTCGACCGAGATGGACAACGTCAAATTGCAGTTCATCGGCTCCGGTCTCTGGATCGAAGAAAGATCCAGCGATGACGACTCGTATCTGATGGGCGGCCAGGCTGTCCTTGGATATAATATGGAAGACAGCGATGTCAGCCTCGGCGGCGGCGCCTCATATTTCTACTACGGTAACACCAAAGGTTTCGCCACCTTCTATGAAGACGACGACAGCTATGGAAATACGATCGACGGCGACGATGCCTATGCCACCGACTTCGAAATGCTGGAACTGTTCGGAACCGTTTCGTTCAAGGCCAATGAAGTTCCGGTCACCTTCCTCGGCGACTTCGTCACCAATACCGGTGCCGATAGCCTCGATACCGGCTGGCTGATCGGTGTCAGTGTCGGCAAAACCAAGAAGCCGGGCTCATGGGATTTCCGCTACAATTATAGAGAAGTCGAAAAAGACGCCGTTGTCGGTATCTTCACCGATTCCGATTTCCGCGGCGGCGGAACCGACGCCAAAGGGCACGAATTCGGGTTCAGCTATCAACTTCTTGAAAAAACAACCTTCGCCGCTTCGTATTTTATTAATGAGATAGGGCTGGAAGAAGAAGAAACCACCGATTTCAATCGGCTCCAGCTTGACCTTAAATTCAAATTCTAAAGAATGAACTCATGAAGCATCAAACAAAGGATTTGCATAAAGCTAACAGGATGCAAACAATCCGGAGTTTATAAGAAGTAGAAAAAGTAGAAAAAAAAGGAAATGCATACTAAAAGGAGAATGTCATGAAAAAATTAATCCTGACCATCGGAATCGTTGCCATGTTCTTCGGCATCGCTATGGCCGGAAACGTGACCATCAAGGGTTCCGACACTCTCGTCCGTCTCGGGCAGAGATGGGCCGAAGAGTACATGAAAAAACATCCGGAAACCGTTATCCAGGTCTCCGGCGGCGGCTCCGGAACCGGTATTGCCGCCCTGCTTAACGGCGCTACCGATATCTGCGAAGCTTCCCGCGATATGAAAGAAAAAGAATACAAGAAAGCCGAAGAACTCGGCATCAAACCTTACCGTGCCTCGGTGGCTCTCGACGGCATAGCCGTTTTCCTCAACGAGAAAAACCCCGTCAGCGAACTCAATTTCGCACAGTTGAAAGGTATCTATACCGGCGCCATCACCAACTGGAAAGAAGTCGGCGGATCGGATGCCAGAATCATCCTCTACGGCCGCGAAAATAACTCCGGTACCTATGCTTTCTTCAAGGCGCACGTGATGGATAAGGAAGACTACTCCGATTATACACAGACTCTGCCCGGTACCGCCGCTGTCGTCAACGCCGTTTCCAAAGACGTTAACGGCATCGGTTACGGTGGTATCGCCTGGGCCAAAGGCGTCAAATATGCCGCCGTCAGTAAGGACGAAAAAGATAAGGCCGTTCTGCCTGCCATGGAATCGGTTTCCGATGGAACTTACCCAATCTCCCGCGAACTCTACTGGTTTTTCAACGGCGTCCCGACCGGCGATCTGAAAAAACTGCTCAACTGGGCGCTCTCCGAGGAAGGCCAGAAAGTCGCCGCCGAGATCGACTATGTTCCGCTTTCAAAGGAACAAGCCGAGAAAAATATGGTTAAATAATCCGGTTGAGTAAAGATTTCTCTTTTCTCTCTCACATTGGGGACGGCAGGTAATGCCGTCCCCCTGAATAAAAGAAGAGAATAATGCAAGAATTGAAGTTTAAACCCAAATCGAAAATCAGGGAATTTCTGGGAGAAAAATTTATCACCCTCAATGCCTTCATCGCCCTCCTGGCTATCCTGCTGATTTTTGTCTTTATTTTCAAAGAGGCGATTCCGATTTTCACCGACGAGGAAATAAAACAGGAAGCCAGCCTCGACAAGATGACCTTCAAGCAGGTTTACTATGAGGGGCGTGAGGCCAAATTCTCGTGGCAGCCAAATTCCGAAGTCCCGAAATATTCTCTTTACCCGCTTTTCCTCGGAACCATCAAGGCCGCCATTGTTGCCATGCTTTTCGCCGTCCCGCTCGGTGTCGGAGCCGCCGTATATTCATCCGAATTCGCCTCGCGAAGAGTGAGGGAACTTATAAAACCGGTTATCGAAACCCTCGCCGCCATACCGTCGGTGGTGCTGGGTTTCTTCGCCCTTATCGTCCTGGCCACCATTATGCAAAATGCTTTTGGCCTCGTCTTCAGACTAAACACATTCGTTGCCGGGGTCGCCCTCGGGCTGGCCGTCATTCCAATCGTTTTCACCGTGGCCGAGGACGCCATGACCACCGTCCCGCGTTCTCTCCGCGAAGCCGCCATCGCTCTCGGCGCCAATCCCTGGCAGGTCTCTCTGACCATGGTCTTACCGGCCGCACTGCCCGGTATTGCCGCCGGCGTCGTTCTCGGCTTTGGACGCGCCATCGGTGAAACCATGATCGTCCTCATGGCCTCAGGTAATGCCGCCATTATCTCGGCCAGCTTCCTCGATTCGGCCCGCACCTTCTCGGCCACTATCGCCGCCGAGCTTGCCGAAGTCGTCTTTGGAAGCGCCCATTACAGCGTCCTGTTTTTCATTGGCGCCCTGCTTTTTATATTCACCTTCGCCGTCAATCTCAGCGGCGATATGATACTCGTCAAACTCAAAGAACGAATGCAGGGTAAAACAAAATGATAAATACTACCACCACGGAAACCGCCGCTCCCGTCGCCCCTGCGCACGAACTCAAATTTAAGCCGAAATCGAGCGGCTATATACCCAAGGGGCTGACCCTTGTGGCCGTTATAATTATCATCACCATGCTGGCATTTATTATGGGCAATATCATCGTCGGCGGTGCAGGAACCATCTCATTAGAGTTCCTGACCCATCCTCCGGAAAACGGCATGGAAGAAGGCGGTATTTTCCCGGCCATCTTCGGAACCGTCTTCCTTGTTATAATTATGGTCATCGCCGTCGTGCCCATCGGCGTCCTGACCGCCGTTTATCTGCAGGAATACACTCGTCCCGATTCCCGGATGACTCGGCTGATACGCGTCGCCGTCAATAACCTTGCCGGTGTTCCCGCCATCGTCTTCGGGCTCTTCGGACTCGGTTTTTTTATCGGCTTCGTCGGCGGCGGTATCGATAAGGTTTTCTTCGAATCCGAGGGACCCGTCTGGGGTCAGCCCGCCATCCTGTGGGCCGCCCTGACACTCGCCCTGCTAACCCTCCCGGTCGTGATCGTCTCCACCGAAGAAGCCCTGAGAACCATACCCTCGGAACTAAAAGAAGCCAGCTACGCCCTCGGCGCCACAAAACTGCAAACCATCCGCCGCATTATTATTCCGCAGTCAATGCCAGGTATCCTAACCGGATCGATTCTGGCCGTCGGCCGCGGCGCCGGCGAAGTGGCCCCGATTATGTTCACCGGCGCGGCCTATTATCTGCCGTACCTGCCGTCAAAACTCAACGACCAGTTTATGGAACTGGGCTATCATATATATGTCATGGCGACCCAGTCGCCCGATGTCGAAAAAACGAAACCGATTCTCTATGGAACCGTTCTGGTTCTCCTCTTGTTAACTTTTTTATTGAACCTGGTGGCGATTCTTATTCGTTCCAGTATGAGAAAGAGGCGGGCAAATGTATGAGGAAACATCCATCGAAGCAGTGGATAAACAAAAAGCGAAAAAATTGAAAATGATTATGAAGCCAAAAGAGGAAAAAAAAGTGGCCGAACAGCCGGAAAAAAAGAACAAAGACGTAGAACTCAAAATGAGCGTGGAAAACCTCGACTTCTACTACGGCGACAACCAGGTCCTCTTCGATGTTTCGCTGGATGTCGAGAAGAACAAGGTCACCGCCCTCATCGGCCCCTCCGGCTGCGGTAAATCGACTTTTCTCCGCACCCTCAACAGGATGAACGAAACAATCCCCGGAACCAGGATGGAAGGGCTGGTCAAACTGGACGGCCGGGACATATATGCCAATATCAAAGATCCCTCCGCCATCAGGACCAGGATCGGCATGGTCTTTCAAAAATCCAACCCCTTCCCGAAATCGATCTTCGAAAACGTTGCCTACGGTCTTAAGGTCAATGGCATTTCGGACAAACGGTTGATCCGCGACGTGGTGGAGGATTCGCTCAAACGGGCCTTCCTTTGGGACGAGGTCAGCGACAAACTGGATACCAGCGCCTATATGCTCTCAGGGGGGCAACAACAGCGCCTTTGTATCGCCCGCGCGCTGGCCATCAAACCCGAAGTGATCCTCATGGACGAGCCTGCCTCGGCGCTCGATCCGATCTCCACCTCCAAAATCGAGGACCTTGTGGGAGAACTGAAAAAGAATTATACTATCGTTATCGTTACACATAATATGCAACAGGCCGGACGTATCTCCGACTACACCGCCTTCTTCTACGAGGGCGTGATGATCGAATTCGGACCGACCAAAAAGATTTTTACAAAACCGGATAAGAAAAAAACCGAAGACTATATTACCGGAAGATTCGGATAAGGTCAGGGGGAAAAATGACCAAACACTTGCGCAACGAGATAGAAAGACTCAAGAAAAAAATATTGACCCTCAGCGCCAAAGTTGAGGAAAGCGTTCATGTTGCCGTAAAGTCGTTTATCGATAACGATAAACAACTGGCCCGCCGGGGAATGAAGGCCGATGATGAAATCGATCTGATGGAAGTCGAGGTCGAAGAAGACTGCCTTAAAATCCTCGCCCTCCATCAGCCGGTCGCCAACGATCTGCGCTTTATTATTGCCGTCCTCAAAATCAACAACGACCTCGAACGCATCGGTGACCTCGCCTCGAATATCGCCGGGGGAACCGTCCAGCTGGCCTGCCGCGAAAAAGTCGAGATTCCTTTTGATCTTTACAAGATGTCAGATAAGGTCAAATTGATGCTTAAAAATAGCATCGACTCACTGGTTAACCTCGATGCCGGCCTGGCCCATGAAGTTTGTCTGGCCGACGATGAAATCGACGACTTACACCGGCAGATGTACAAAATTATCGAGGGAAAAATCCCGCAGTATCCCAACGAACTGGAATGTCTCATACGCTTCCTGTCCACCTCGCGGCAGCTCGAGCGTATCGCCGACCATGTTACCAATATCGCCGAGGATGTTATATATATGATAGAAGGGGAGATCTACCGCCATCGCGTCGAAGAATACGACGCCCGCCCAAACGACGAAAATAAATAGCTGCTCCTCATTATTATAGCGGGATTACGACCCGATAACCGGCACCGATTCAATTTTAAATGTAATCCCGATCGATTCCGGAGATTTCTCCCTTCAGTCGTACCGCTGGTACGTAAAAATATTTTTTTAGTTAGCCCGGCAATGCCTCTCGGTTGTATATAATATATATGTCGATGTGTTGGGATGTTTAAATGAGAGGTGCCCGATGTCCGTCCATGACGACAAAAAACTTGAAAATAGTAATAATGCTAACAATAATCGAACCGCCGTCAAAGGCGGAATAAGCCCCTGCGAATATCCCGGGGTAATTTGTTGCGGCGATATTGATAAAAAATATGATAAAGATAAAATAAGTCCGATCCCGACCTTCGGCCATATCCGTAAAGGCGAAACGCCATCCGGATATTACAGTGCCGCCGGTTGCGGTAGTCCTGTTACCGCCGCCGATCTCAGACCGGGGGAGACCGTTCTTGATCTCGGCAGCGGAACCGGGTGCGACTGTTTCCAGGCCGCCGAACTGGTTGGTCCCAGCGGACATGTAATCGGCGTCGAAATCGCCCCCGATATGCTGAAGCTGGCCCGTCGGAGAATCAGCGCCTCACCGGTTAATGTTGAATTCCGTTTCGGCGAACTGGCCCGCCTGCCGATTACCGGCGGTTCCATCGATGCGGTTCTGTCCAATTACGCCATCAATCTTGCACCCGATAAACGCCGCGTTTTCTCCGAAGTCTTCCGGGTTCTCAAGCCGGGCGGTCGGTTGAACATGTTCGATATCGTCGCCGTCTCGCCTCTGCCCGAAGAAATCCTGACCGATCTTGAGGCGTATGTCGGCTGTATTGCGGGCGCCATAATGATCGATGAACTGATGGATATTCTCCGTGATGTGGGTTTTCGGGAAATAGCCGTTCATCCCCAATGCGATTGCAGGGAATTTATCAATGGGTGGATGCCCGACAGGGATGTCGATAAATTCGTCGTTCCCGCCGCCGTCACCGCCGTCAAATCGCCCTGATTCCACAGTATTTCATAGAGCGATCATCACCCGGGATGACCATCATAGGGTCGCCGTGGTCGGGCACTCTGCGACCCGAAATCATCCCCGGCCGACACCGCTCGAAAAAAAATGACCCGATACAAAAGAAACGCTTGACATTGAAAATTAAAGTATTACATTCACCAGCCGATTATGAAAAATGCTGACTACAGACAGGGAGATTATACGGAACCAAATTGTAACTTTGGTTGTTATAATCAATTGCGGAGGAACGAGGCAAAACTTTTTTTAAATTCACAAAGATTTTGCTTGACAGCCGTATATTGATTGGTTATAATCGAATGCTGTCTGGTTTAGCCAGCCAGTTTTTTTGTCGAAACGATCTTTGAAAACTTAATAGTAAGCCCAAGACGGAAATTAAATTTATTCCGCAACAGTGTGGGTCTCAATAAATTGATGATTCATTAGTTGAGACCGCAATTTTTTTACGAGCAACGAAGTGTTCGCGAGGACATTCTTTGTTGATATTTAAGCGATAATAATAGCTTATAATATTTACGGAGAGTTTGATCCTGGCTCAGAACGAACGCTGGCGGCGTGCTTAATACATGCAAGTCGAACGAGAAAGTCTGGCTTCGGCTGGACGAGTAAAGTGGCGAACGGGTGAGTAACACGTGGGTAATCTGCCTTCGAGTTTGGGATAAGCCTTCGAAAGGGGGTCTAATACCGGATAATTTCTCAGAATGGCATCTTTCTGAGATCAAAGGAGGAGCAATCTTTCGCTTGAAGATGAGCCCGCGCACCATTAGCTTGTTGGTAGGGTAATGGCCTACCAAGGCTGGGATGGTTAGCCGGCCTGAGAGGGTGATCGGCCACACTGGGACTGAGATACGGCCCAGACTCCTACGGGAGGCAGCAGTAGGGAATATTGCGCAATGGACGAAAGTCTGACGCAGCAACGCCGCGTGGATGATG